>JAEEGL010455690.1_pt1 | contig 18713 bp, 13 predicted proteins | sample 9134231 | NCBI WGS metagenome assembly JAEEGL01 (sample SAMN16246548, study PRJNA631951) | gut metagenome | biome: gut microbiome; feature: rumen; material: fiber-attached | host: Bos | place: Iran: Karaj | collected 2018-10 | reverse complement strand
GACCGGGCCTGCCCATGAAATGAGGGATGGAGATGACCTGCCCGAAATGCGGAGCAGAAATGCGGGGCGACCGCTGCGGTGTCTGTGGGTACGATCCCCGGGCAGACTATCCGGTCCGCCCCGATCGGCCTTCCCCGACCCCGGGGAAGGCGGCAGGTACGCCGGGGCAGAGGGGAGTCCCCCAGAAGGCCCTGCGGAGAGATCCGCCGCCCCAGGCGCAGGACCGGCCCGCGCCGCCGCCCGTCCGGCCCCCCGCGGGAGGAGCGTACACGCCGCCGTCCGGAGGGAAACCTCCGAAGTCCGGCCGCGGCATGCTCATCCTCCTCATTGCGTCCATCATCCTGGTGCTCATTGCGGCGACCGCCCTGGGGGTCATGAAGCTGATGCAGTGGAGATACAGGACCGTCTCCGACGAAGACGGGGAGATCTCCGTATCCCAGCGGACGCCGGAGCCTGAGCGCACTCCGAAGCCGGGAAAGGAGGCGGAGTCCGCGCCGGAGCCCACCCCGGAACCGACGCCGGAATCCACCCCCGAGCCGACCTCGGAACCGACTCCTGCGCCCACCTCCGAGCCGACCTCGGAACCGACTCCTGCGCCCACCCCCGAGCCGACGCCGGAACCCACTCCGGAGCCGACGCCGGAACCCACTCCTGCACCCACCCCCGAGCCGCCCGAGCATTTTCATTACACCGGGGACCGCGGCGGGACGGTATGCATCACCGGGTATATCGGAACGGCGGAGGATCTCAGCATCCCCTCGTCCATTGACGGCCATGCGGTGACGCGCATCGGGGAATCTGCCTTCGAAGGCTGCAGCGGGCTGCGCAGCGTAACGATCCCGGAGGGCGTGACAAGCATCGGAGAAGGGGCGTTCAGGCATTGCAGCGGACTCCGCAGCGTGAGGATCCCGGAGAGCGTGACGAGCATCGGCCGATATGCCTTCGAGAACTGCAGCGGGCTGACGGACATGAGGATCCCGGGGAGCGTGACAAGCATCGGGAGCTGGGCATTTTACAAATGCAGCAGCCTGACCGGCATCGCCGTGGCAGAGGATAACGCCGCTTACCGCAGCGTGGACGGCGTTCTGTACACCGGGAACCGGGACCGGCTGATCGCGTATCCCGGGGGAAGGAACGGAAGCTATGCGATCCCGGAGGGCGTTGCGGGCATCGGTACCGGTGCGTTCGACGGCTGCTTCGGCCTCACCGCCATTGTGATCCCGGACAGCGTCACGAGCATTGGGGACAGCGCGTTCTACGGCTGCACCGGGCTGCGGGAGATCGTGCTCCCGGAGGGCGTGACGTACGTCGGCGTTGCAGCCTTCGCTTACTGCTCCGGGCTGTCCGGCTTGACGCTCCCGGAGGGCGTGACGGAGATCCGGGATTATGCGTTCGAGTATTGCAGCGGTCTGCGCAGCATGACGCTCCCGACGGGGGTGACGCGCATCGGGGATTCCGCATTTATCGGCTGCGGCAGCCTGACCGGCATCACGATCCCGAAGGGAGTGACCGGCATCGGGAACAATGCATTCCGCTGGTGCGGCTCCCTCACAGACGTCTATTTCGGCGGCACCCAGGGGGGATGGAACCGGATCGTGATCGGATCCGGCAACGAGGCGCTGACCGGCGCTGCGGTCCATGTTCAACCATGATCTTCCGGGATCGGGACCGCCCATATCCCGCAGGATCCCCGAAAATCGAACGAATCTCGAAAACACCGCCTCCCGGCGCATCCGCGCCGGGAGGCATTCTGCATTCTGCGATCGGGTGCCGGTCTTATCCTGCGGTCTTGACGGCGGTGATGTGGGGGTTCATGCCATCATACCAGTAAAGGAAGCCCTCAAGATCGATCCGGTCCCCGATCTTCAGGCCCTGCACCGCCTTGTACACGGCGGAATCCTTGCCGCAGAGAGAGGATTCCACGGTGAAGGTGCAGATCCGGCCGTTCACGGAAGCATTGAAGTACAGGTCGTCCCCTTCGCTGCCGGAGCCGTTCCATTGGTAGAGGAAAGCGGCGTCCTTTCCGTCCGCATCCCTGCTGGGCTCGACGGTCATGCCCCTGAAGGCGACGAATTCATTCTGGTGCAGGATGAGCTCGTCGGTGCCCAGCAGGGCGGTGATGTCCGCCGCCTCCGCGAGATACGAGCCGCTTTCCGGCGAAAAGGAGGCGTCGATGATCTCCACCTCGCCGGCCCACTCGGACTTATAGCCGGTGACCCGGATCTTCGCGCCGGGGACCAGCTTGGCATAGTCGGCCTCAGAGCAGGCCATGCCGTAGAGGAAATAGGCGCCGTCCGGACTCTGGGCATACACGGAAACCGTGTTATCCTGCCAGGCCTGCGCAGCCTGGACGTAGGTTTCGATGACGACCTCGGTATTCAGCCCGGCGGCCAGGAACTCCGCATGGCTCATGACCTCGCTGTCCTGCCGGACCCAGGCTTCGAACAGCCCGGCATCCTTCGCCCGGGCCAGGATCTCGTTCACCCGCTGCGTGAGGGCGTCGCTGTCCTTTTTCATCAGGATGACGAATTCCGTCTCCTCCGTTCCGATCGCCCCGAAGGAATAGGGATCGGAGAGGCTGCAGCTTTCCGCCCGTTCCCGGTTATACGCGATGCCCGCCAGGGCCATATCCGCTTCCCCGGTGTTCAGCGCGGCATACAGGGAATCAAAGGCCATATCCCGGATCTCCAGGCTGAGGCCCAGCTCAGCGGCGATATACCGGGCCAGGGACATCTCGTAGCCCACATACCTGTCCTGCCCGGTCAGGGAGGGATCCAGGGATTCCAGGGGCGGGTATTGCGCATCGGTGGCCACGATCAGACATCCGGGAATGACAGTCAGAGAGCGATCCGGGATCGCACTCGCGGCGCTCTGTACTGCCTGCGCCGCCGCTTCGGCTGCCTTGTCCGCTTTGTCCTTCGTCGTTTCCCCGCCGGACTGTCCGGAGGAGACGGGAGGGCTGCCGCTGTCCGCGGGGCGGATGGCCTTCCCGGCAAATAAACCGATGACCGCCAGGACCGCCAGAAGGACCGCCGCGATTAGGATCCTCTTCTTCCCGGCGGAAGCCTTCTGCGCGGGAGCCGGGGCAGCCGGATGGGGCGGGGAGGCAGGTTCGGCCTGGGATGCCCGGGGCTGCGGTGCGGGCGGCGCTGCGGGCTGTTCCAGCTTCCGGGCCATCTCCCGGCACCGGGCGGCCCGTTCCGCGCTGTCCCGATAGCCCGGCGTTCCCAGCTGGGCATAGAGCAGGGCGGCGGCGGAGTAGCCCGCCTCCGTGGAAGCCGAGGTCTCCACCGCAAGGGCGGTCTCATACATGGCCTGCAGCCGCTCCGTCTCCGGACCGGCGAAGCCGGCCCCGGGGATCACGGGGAAAAGCGTGGGATAACGCAGATGATCCCGGCTCCGGTCATATCCGCAGAAGGGGCAGAGCTCCCCCTGTATTTCCTTTCCGCAATTGGGACAGAACATATTCCGTACTCACTTCCCGGCCTTGGATTCAAAGGCTGAACTGGATCATGACCTTTTTCAGCTCGTCATTGGGCATCTCCAGCGCTTTTTCCCACTGGTCCCGGCTGCCCACGTAATAGACGGTGGACAATCGCCGGCAGCCCCGGCAGGCCCTGGGTCCGATCCGGTTCACGGATCCAGGAATGATGATCTCGGTCAGCCCGGTACAGCTCCAGAAGGCGCCGCCGTCGATATGCAGGAGCTTCCTGGGCAGGGCGAGGTTCTTCAGGGCGGTGCACTCCTTGAACGCATAGCGCCCGATGCCGATCACGCTGTCGGGCAGGGCGAGGGTTTCCAGGGAGGAGCAGCCGTAGAAGGCGTAATCCCCGACCCCCACGACCCCGCTGGGGATCCCGAGCTCCTGGAGCTCGGTGCAGTGTTCGAACATGTGGGACTGGATGGCAGTGAGCCCCCGGGGAAGCACGACCCGGATCAGCCCGTCGCAGTTGCTGAACATGGCCCGGGCGTCCCTGACCCGGGAGGCGTCCAGCCCGCTCATGTCCAGAGCCTTCAGGGAGAGGCAGCCGAAGAACATATTGCTCATATCCGTGCAGTTTTCCGTATGGAAGCAGCCGCCGAAGTCTATGCTCCGGAGCATTTTGTAGTCCAGGAACAGACTGCCGCAGTCCTCCGGGGCATACACGCCGTCTTCCCCGCAGATCAGCAGGGTCAGCAGACCGAATTCCTCCCGCAGGCAGGCGATCACGGAGCCGTCCCGGGCTTCGGATACGTCCCAGTGCTCCAGGGTCAGGCCCCGGAAGGAATCCTGGAACCGCACCGCCTGGATCCGGTCCTTGTCCGCGGCGGAGGGCAGGAGAGCCGAGGGCCGGAGGACGCGGGTGCCCCGCGCCGGGCGCGGAAGGGGCAGTGCGGCGCCGATCTCCCGGGCACCGCCGGATGACGGGGCGGGGACCGGGAACAGATCCAGGTCTTCGCCGGCATACCGGAAGAATTCCGATGCGGCCTCCACCGCCTCATCCGTCCGGGCTTCCCCGGCAGGGCCATCCGCCCGGTCCTCCCGGAGGGAGACGCCCAGCAGGGCGGCAAGTCTGCGCACCCCTTCGGCGGGATCCTCCGCCTCCGCGCAGCGCTGCAGATCCTCCGTGGTCTGACCGGCGAAGACGGTCCGGCCGAACCGGAGGTAGAGGGCCTCCCGGGCCGTTTCCGCCGCACGGGCGAGGTATTCTTCTCCCCGCACCGCCCGGGAGGGAGTCCCGGCGGCGGGAAAGAGGGTGGGGAGGAGCTCAGAGTCGGCGGTGGTGTCCCATCCGCAGACGGGGCAGACCGCGCCCCGCTCCAGCTCGGCTTCGCAGACCGGACAGTTGATCTTCACCATGGCGTTCATCTCCTATTTCGTGGTTCGAAGGGGGCGCATTTGCTGAACCGCGTTTCAGCCGGTTCCCGCATCAGCAAAGCTCCGCATACGGGGAAATTCACGGTGCTCACCGGCCTTTCCCTCTTTCCGGCTTGCGGAGCACGCCGCCCACGCTGCCCAGCATGCCGGTGTCCGTGCAGTCGGGCCGGAGGACGAAGCCCCGGAGGTCCAGCTCCCGGAGGGCCTTGCAGCCGAAGAACATGAAACTCATGTTCCGGACCTTCTCCGTCCGGAAGCCGCTTACATCCACCCTTTTCAGGGAGGTGCAGCCGCTGAACATGCTGCCCATGTTCACGGCCTGCCGGGTATCGAAGCCGCTCACATCCAGGGCGGTGAGGCTGCTGCAGTTGGAGAACATGAAGCCCATGTCCGCAGCCTGATCCGTCCGAAAGCCCCCGAGCTCCAGGGAGACCAGCCGGGAGCAGTCCCCGAACATGCTGTTCATATCCGTGACGGACCAGGTGTCAAAGCCCCTGAGATCCAGGGAACGGAGGGAGCGGCAGCCCTCGAACAGGGACCGCATGCTCCGGCAGCCGGAGGTGTGAAAGGCGCCGGAGAACTCCACCGCCAGCAGGTTCCGGTATCCGGAGAATAGCCCCCGGCAGTCCAGGGGAGCCCGCACGCCGCCTTCGCCGCAGAGGGTCAGGGTGTTCAGCCCGTCTTCCGTTCGGACGTAGGCCATGACGGAGCCGTCTCCCGCTTCCGAGGCGTCCCAGGCGTTCCCGGGCAGCCCCGCCAGGGTGGAGCGGAAGCGGATGAGCTGGATCTCCGCCCGGGGCAGGGAGCAGGCGGGGAGCAGAGGCGCGCCCGGCCTGCTGCTGAGGAAATTGTCCCGCCAGCGGTCTCCTTCCCGGGAAACGGTCAGCTCCGGGGCATGACGCAGAAGGAGCCGCCGGGCGGCTTCTCCGGGCTGGGCTCCGGCAAGGCAGTCCTCCAGCTCCTCTCCGGTCAGATCGGAGAAGAGAAGCTCCCCCAGACGGGAGCAGAGCAGCCGCCGCTCCGCCTCCCGGCGGAGCCCGGCCCGGATGGGAAGCGCCTCCGGAGCCACGGAAAAGAAGGTGGGGCAGGACGCCCAATCCCGGCTGCGGTCCCAGCCGCACACCCGGCAGATCGGATCCCGGTGCTGCTCCGTTCCGCAGATCGGACACTTCATGCCCATGCCCCCTTTCTCTTTCCCCGTCCGGAAAACATATAGAAACAGTTTATCACGTTCTCCCCCATATTTCCACAGGAAAACCGATGGCTTTTCTCCGGCCCGGGTCGAAAAACCGTAATTTTTCTATTCCTTAACAGGCGTATCCATGATATAATTACTGTGTATATTTATCATCTGATCCGGGTGACCGGTCCGGCGGACCGGCGGGAAAAGGAGTATGTCCATGGAGCTTCGTGCATTGCGGGACGGGAGCGGGGAAAACCTGTCCCGTTCGACGGATACCGTGATCCGGCTGGACCGGGAGTCGATCCCGGAGGGACGGATCCGGGTAAAAGCCAAAACTTCCGACGCCTTTCATTTTGTCCTGCGGCAGGAGCTGATCCTGGCGGGGGATGAGGTGATCCGGGCGGAGTGCAGCTGCGGCAGCAGGAGGATCTGCAGCCATCTGGCCGCGGTCGCCGCCGCTTTGCTGGGGGAGACCCTGTCTCCGCCGGAGCCTGCAGCTCCGGAGCCGATGCCCGAATGGGCCCCAAAGGAAGCCGCTCCTGCCGTACCTCTGCGTTCGGCTGCAAGGCCGGAGCCTGTGCCGGAACCCGAGCCGGAACCTGTGCCGGAACCGGAGCCTGTACCTGAACCGGAACCGGAGCCTGTACCCGAGCCGGAACCTGCGCCGGAACCGGAGAAGGGGCCGGAGCAGCCGCCCCGGAGCATGCACATCTGCCTGGGCACCCGGGGGGAGAGCGGGGAGCAGGTGATCTGGTCCCCCAACGATACGGAGCAGCTCTTCCATGTGAACACCGGCATCATCGGCACCATGGGCACCGGGAAGACCGAGTGCACCAAGTCCATCATCGCCCAGCTCTGGCGGGAGCGGGGGAACAATTACGACGGCAGCCCCATGGGCATCCTGATCTTCGACTATAAGGGCGACTATAACGAGACGAAGCCGGAATTCGTCCGGGCGGTGAACGCCCGGGTGCTGAAGCCCTTCAAGCTGCCCTTCAATCCCCTGGCCCTGGTACGGGGCAGAGCCTTCAAGCCTCTGCTCCCCATCCATACCGCCAACCAGTTCATCGATACCATCTCCCGGATCTACCGTCTGGGCCCCAAGCAGCAGCAGACGCTGATGGAATGCATCAAGGAAGCCTATCTTTCCATGGGCATCCGGGATGAGAACGAGGCCACCTGGAGCCGCACCGCCCCCACCTTCGAGACGGTGTACCGGGTATTCCGGAAGAAGGCGGAGGGGCGCCCGGCGGACTCCCTGGCCGCCGCCATGGATAAGCTCCATAATTTCTGCCTCTTCGAGCCGGATACGACAAAGGCCCAGCCCCTGCCCCAGGTCCTGCGGGGAGTGGTGGTGATGGACCTTTCCCAGTATGACAGCGATATCCAGTCCCTGGTGGTGGCCATCACCCTGGATCAGTTCTATGCCCAGATGCAGACCATGGGCTCCAGCGCCACGGACGGGCATTACCGCCATCTGCGCCAGATCATCCTGGTGGATGAGGCGGACACCTTCATGTCCGGAAATTTCCCCTCCCTCCAGCGCATCGTGCGGGAGGGCCGGGAGTTCGGCGTGGGCGTGATCCTCTCCACGCAGCATCTGACCCATTTCATCGGCGGGGAGGAGGATTACTCCCGGTATGTGCTCACCTGGATCGTCCACAATGTCAGCGATCTCAGCAAGCGGGATGTGGAGTATCTCTTCCGCCTGCCGCCCAAGAGCCCGGATACGGACGCCCTGTGCGCGGTGATCAAGGGCCTGCAGAAGCATGAGAGCCTGCTGAAGCTGGGGGGCGCGGCGCCGGAAAAAATGCAGGATCTGCCCTTCTTCCGCCTTCCGGCGGAGTCGGCAAAGGGCTAAGGGGGATTAGACTATGCAGATCGGGATCGATTTCGGAAGTACATATTCCACCGTTTCCAGGTTTGATCCGGTGACCGGAAACGTCAAGGTCATCAATCGCGGCGCCGGCTCCCCGGTGGAGATCCCTTCGGTGGTGAGCATCGAGCGGGATACGGGGGACGTGGCCTGCGGCACCCTGGCCAAGGAGAACATCGGGGACGAGGATTACCGCATCTTCGAGGCCTTCAAGATGCTCCTGGTGGCCGCGGACGGGGAGATGCTCCGGGCAAGGGGATATGATGACGAGCACACCCCCCGCAGCATCGCGAAGCTGTATCTGGAGTCCATCCTCAGCACCGCCCTGCGGAACGAGAACGAGACGAAGATCGAGAATCTCATCATCTGCGCCCCGAATATCTGGAGCGCCCGGCAGAACACCAAGGACGGCCGCCGCATCCTGCGGGAGGTCCTGAAGGACACGGATCTGCCCATCGGGGACGTGCAGGTGGTGGAGGAGCCGGAGGCGGCCAGCGCGTTCTTTGCCTACTATCTGGAGCAGGCCACCAAGTCCGCCTTCAACGGCCACCTGCTGCTCATCGACTTCGGCGGCGGCACCCTGGACCTGACCCTGACCCAGGTGAACTCCGACGGCAGGGGGCAGATGGAGATCTGCTACCGGGAGGACGGCGGCGCGGGGGAAAACCACCCCGGACGGGACGGCAAGGGCGTCATCGGCAGCGCCGGCTTCGCCTATATGCAGGCGGTGGTCCTGCAGGCCATCCGGGAGGCGGGGATCCTGGAGCCGGAGGAATCCGTCGACTATACCGACCCGGAATTCCTCTCCGCCGTGCGCAAGCTGGAGCGGAACATGATCGAGAACTTCGAGAAGGTGGAGGACTATTACGGGCAGTTCGGCACCTATTACAGCCAGATGGCCGCCGTCCTGGAGGAGGATGCGGAGGAATTCGCCATGCTGAAGTACCGGCGGAAAAAGGTACCGGTGACCTATCAGCAGATGTATGTGGCCTACCGGGACACCATCTCCGAGGTGCTGGAGCGGGAGATCCGGTCCATCAACGGAAAGACCCGGAGCCATATCCACGGGGATCCCTGCGATCCCGCCTCCGGCGCCCGGGAGAGCTTCAAGATCGCGCTGGTGGGCGGCTTCAATTCCTTCTGCCTGGTGCGGGCCCAGCTGGCGGAGATCTATAACCTGGACTTCAACCAGAACAGCGATCCCCGGGTGAGCAATATCCCCCAGGACCTGCAGATCCGGGCCATCAGCCTGGGGGCGGCCCTCATCGCCGCCGGGAAGGTCCAGCGGCAGCGGGTGGCCCATTACAGCATCGGCCTCTGCACCAAAAACTCCGCCGGGGAGATCAACGGCCTGTATTACGGCATCAAGTATCATCAGGTCATCGTGCCGGGCAAGCCCTATTTCATCCTGCGCAGGGGAAAAACCGAGGACGTGCCGGAGAATCGGGTGGTATGGGGCGCCCTGAAGGGCAACATCAAGCAGTTCGCCATCGAGTTTACGGAGCGGCAGGATTACTGTCAGCCCTTCCGTCTGCGGCCGGAGATCCTGGCCCAGCTGGAGGAGCTGCCGGAATACGGGATCTACTACTGCGGCTTCTCCTTCGGGGAGGACGACGTGGTGACCTTCCATGTGATCCCCGTGCCCATCCCCGGCTTCGACAACGGCGCCATGGGGAAGGAGATCCGGCTGGACAGCTACCGGGGCATGTTCGATCTGAGTCCCATTGAGGAGGTGCACGTCAATGCAGTTTAAGCGGCTGAAGGCTTCTCTGGAGAACAATGCTCAGGCGGAGCCGAGCATCTATACGGCGCTCTGCCTGATGGAGACTCTCATCTACGATATCGAGCAGGAGAGCGGCGGCCTTACCCTGGATAAATGCGCCACCGGAGACGATACCCTGCCCACCAAGCTGACCTGGCTCTGCCGGAAGATCAGCGCGGTATATTCCGCCAAGGAATCCGGCTTCGTCCGCAGCAGGGAGAACCTGGAAAAGGCCATGAACAAGCTCCGGGAGACGGAGAGCGGCCTTGCCGGTTATGCCGACGCAGAACGGCAGCTGGCCGAGACGAAGGAAAAGCTGCGGGAGACGGAGGCGAGGCTGGAGCAGGCGAAGGCCCTGCAGTCGGACGCCGAGGCCCTGCGGAAGCGGACGGCGGAGCTGGAGGAACAGCTCACCCGGCTGAAGACCATGGACCGGGGTGCGGAGCAGCGGCGGGCGGAGGAGCTGGAGGAGGAGATCCGGCAGCTCAACCGGGAGATCGGGGACTTCCGCGCCGCGGAGATCGAGCCCCGGCTGGAGCGGAAGCAGAGCGCCGCCGCCAGGCTGGAAGCCCTGACCCGGGAGAAGGCCGGGCTGGAAACGGAGCTGGGGGAGCTGGACGAGCGGTATAACGCCGAAGTGCTGACCGTGGCCGGGCGGAAACGCTCTCTGGAGGAGCGGCGCAGGGCCCTGGAGGAGAAGCAGGAGGAATCCGGAGCCGTAGCCCGGCGGGTGCTGGAGGAGGAGCAGAAGCAGAACAAGCTCTCGGCGGAGATCAAAGAGCTGACAGAGCAGCTGGCCAAGCTGCAGAGCGCCACCGCCCGGATGGAGACGGACGATCTGCCCCAGCTGCAGCAGCTGAAACAGGCGGAGGACGGCCGGGCCAAGGAGCTGGGCCGGAAGCTGCAGGAGCTTTCCGAGGAGCGGAAGCAGCTGGCCGCCCAGATCGAGGCGCGCCAGAAGGAGTGCGGGGAGCTGCAGAAGGACCTGGAGACGGACCGCACGGCTTACGAGGCCCTGACCTCAGACTACAACATCAAGAACCAGGAGCTGCAGGAGCTGACGAAGCAGCTGCAGGACCTGCAGGGAAAGACCGATGTGGAGAAGCACGCCGCCTTCAAGCGTCAGCAGGAGGAGAAGGTGGCGAATCTGCAGAAGCTCCAGGAGGAGACCGTCCAGATCGAGGCGGCGAACAAGGAGCTGGACGGGAAGATCGTGGAGGCGCAGGAGCAGCTGAACATGCTCCGGAGCAGCCGGGACAAGAAAAGCCAGACGGAGGCGGATACCGCCGCCCGCCTGCGGGAACTGAAAACCGTGATCACCCCGGAATTCCAGAATCAGCTCCGCCTGCTGACAGAGCGGCTGACTCTGCTGGAGCGCGCCCGTTCCTCCCTGCTGGATACCTGCGGCGAGCTCCGCTCCGCCATGGGCGTGTCCCCTGCGGATCGGGAGGCGGTCCTGTCGGAGACCGTGGGCAGCACCATTGCCAGCCTGAACCGCTACGCCGCCAGCTGCGGGGATGAACTGAAACGATGCGCAGAGAGCGTGAAGCAGAGTCTGAAGGAGGACAACTGAGATGAAATGTATCGTTTGCGGCGCCGGGGTGGAGGGAGACGTCTGCCCCGTCTGCGGATTTCCCGTGGTCTCGTTCCCCGGGGACCGGGAAGCGGGCCTCCAGGCCATCAAGCCCCAGATCGACGCCTGCCGTGACGCGCTGCTGAAGGAGCTGTCCCTGGGGGTGATCACCTACCGCTGGGCGGACCGGGACGGCGTCCTGGAGAAGTCCGCGGAGGAGAAGCGGGAGATCGGCTCCGGGACCGACCTTGTCCGGGGAGCCGTCTGGCTGCAGGAGGAGTTTGCCCGCAAGCCGGACGCGGAGGAGATCGAGATCCGCGCCTTCCTGCGTCTGCGGGGGACCGATGCGGAGCGCACCCTGCGCATCCCCAACCTGCTGGACGCCAGGCTCCAGCAGATCGGCGCCGAGATCGGGGTCCGGGAGGGACTCTGGTACCGGCTGGCCCTGCGCAACGGCGTGGGCGAGCGGTACTCCGACTGGGTCCCCATGTTTGACTGATCCCTTTCGGGGGAAGAAAGGGGTGAGCCCTTGTTTTTATCCAATGAACTGATCCAGCTGGTCTTTGCGGAGGAGAACGACGTCTTTTACGGCGAAGACCTGACGGAGCTGGACCTTGAACAGTATCTGTGGCTCCGGCTGCACCGGAGCCGGTATGCCGCGGTATACTTCCTCCGCGCCTTGCCCAGGGAGGGGAGCTTTTCCGTCCGGTGCTTCGCCGGGGACCGGAAATGCAGGCCCTACGATCCCGACCAGCAGAAGGGCTTGAAATGGCTGCTGGGCAAAAAGGAGAACGAGCTGGGGAAGTGGATGCTGGACCAGCTGCGGGACCGCTCGGATCCCGCCGCCCTGATCTGCCCCATGGCGGATTTCTGCGCCGTCGCCGGGCAGGAGAGCTGGGAGCCCCTGCTGCGGGAGCTGGCTTCGGATAAGCGGCGCAGCGGCGTTCTGGTGCTGACGGCTCCGCCGGAGGCGGAGGAGAGCGCGGCGCTGCTGCTGCAGAGCAAGGTCTTCGACTGGCTGGGGGATACCGCCATCCTGGATGCCCGGAAGGGGAATCCCCAGAATCTGTACGGCTTTCTCCGCCGGCGGAAGACGCCGGAGGCCTGCGTTTTTCTGAACAACGTCACGGAGGAGAGCCTGGAGGGGCTCCTGCGCTGCGCGGAGCTTTCCCGTCCGGGGCCCATCCTTACGGAGGAGGATCGGTCCGCCGCGGCGGCCTATCTCAGCGGTTACCTCCGCACCCCGCGTCTGCAGCGGGAGGAACCCCTGTTCAGCCATAATCTTCCCGGCGCCTACCTCCGGTACAAGGAGCTGCGGAGCTTCCTGGACCAGGATAAGGTCTGGAAGTCCCTCATTCTCCGCAGCCGGAGCGAGGAGAAGCCCGAATTCGCCGGGAGCTCCCTCCTCATGTGCCGGAGCACCGACGGGAAGATCGGGGACTGCATCGAGCGGGTATTCGCCATGACCCCCAAGGTCATCTCCGATCCGAAGATCTCCGGCCAGTGGAGCCGGGTCCTGGGCAGCCTCATGACGCCCAGCCCCGTTCCGCCGGATCCGAGGCTGGCGGAGAGCATGGAAAGGCTGACCCTCATCCTCACCGCTGCGGAGCAGCGGAACGCAGAGGAGTGCCTCCGGGTGCTGGAGGCGCTGGAGGTCCTCTGCCGGGTCCTGGGAGAACCGGAGCTGGGGGAGGAAAAGCTGGACCGCTGTCTCCGGCTGGAGCAGAGCACGGACCTGTATGTGAAGATGCAGGATCAGCTGAACGTCCTGGAGGAGGATATCGCCCTCCTCTCCGGCCAGACCGGAAACCTGGCCGCGGCCAGGCTGGCCGTGCGGGAGAAGGAACGGGCCCATATGGCGAATATGCGGGATAAATCCCTGCAGATCATCCAGACCCTGCGGGAGAACCTCAGCGTTTCCAACTCCATGGCGGATGTGAGCGCCCTCCAGGGGGATCTGGAAAAGCTCGTGGCGGAATTCGAGAAGAAATCCGCAGACGGCCCGGAGGAGAAGACCGGAGTCCCGGAGGAGGAGCCCCTGGACTATGCGGTCATGGCGGAAGAGGAGACGGTATCCCAGCCGGAGGAGCCCCGGTCTCAGCCCGCCGGAAGCCCGGACGAGAAGGCGAAATTCAGCCCTCTCGTGCCCAAATTACACTGAATCAACACCCGTTGACCGGGGAAAGGAGCAGAGAATATGCCGAAACCCACCAGCCGCGGAACGGCGAGCCAGTCCTCAAATCCGTTCCAGGCCATTCTGCAGAGAAGAAAAGAAAAGAAGATGACCAAGGAGGACGAGCGGGCGCGGACCGTCATCAACAACGCCGCCCGGTCCGAGACCGAGGTGATCAAGACCCTTCAGAGCATCAGCTTTCTGCGCAGCAAGCTCCCCAAGGAATATCTGGAGTACAAGAGCGATCCCAACAGCGCCCTGGGGGATCTGGAGGATGCGAAGCAGAGCGCCATCAACAGCCTGAGCCGGGCCACCGCCGCCACCAAGGTGGATCTGAAGCCCATCGACGCCCGGCTGCTGCAGATCGCCACCCGGTACAAGAATGCCATCGAGCAGGGGGATCTGAACACCGCCTTCGCCGCCAAGGCCGCCCTGAACACCGGGGTGGAGAAGATCCGCGCCCGGGTGCCCGCCGTTCCCGAGGAGAACGCGGACAACTTCATCAAGAAGTCCGCGGAGTACCTGGGGGATTGGTGCACCATGATCGACCTGGCCACCGCCTTTGACGATGAGGAGCGCCGGGTCTCCGAGCTGACCGCCAACGTGGCCGGTCAGGAGGCGGATTGGGAGCGGCAGAAGGATGAGCTGAAGGGCAGCCTGGAGAACGATACGGATTTCCAGATCGCCTACCGGCATATCATGGAGCACGACAGCACCAGCGACCGGCTGAAGTGGAACAGCCGGCACTGGGAGGTCTTCGACAACCTTCTCCAGCGCCGTCTGAGCAAGCTGGAGCTGGGCATGGCCCGGGCCTCCCTTTCCAGCCATAAGGCGCTGCTCCAGCTGAAGAACAGCCGCCTGGAATCCATGCGCACCAACCTCTCCGCCCTGCGGGATACGGACCCCATCGATCTGCTCAACTCCTTCGACGAGGCCATGGAGCGCTTCTTCGACGATCTGGCCAAGGCGGATACGGAGATCGCCGAGAGCATGAAGACCATCAACGAGTATGAGGGCCGGCTGAAGCAGCTGGAGCTGGGCCCGGGCAACCAGGCCCTGAAGGAGACCGTGGCGGAGGAGGCCGAAGCCTTCCTGCGGGAGATGAAGGAGGAGCAGGACGAGGAGCTGGAGAACCTGAAGCCCGGCGGCAATCTGCTCCGGGAATTCGGCGTCGCCACCGACGAAGAGCACAATGAGCAGGTGGAACAGCTGAAGCAGCAGCAGGAGCAGGAACGGCAGCAGGAAATCAGTCAGCAGGAGCGGAACGTGCTCTTTGAAGGCTGAGCCTCCGGCGGAACGAACGGAAAGGAGCGACGACCATGGGAGTGACCAATGTTCTGGAGAATGCGAAGGACGCCATCTCCGAACTGAAAAAGAATAGAAAATTCAAAAACAAGAATAAGGAACGCCAGCAGGCGGCAGATCTTCTCTCCGCGCTGATGAAGTGCCGGGGAAGGCTGGAGACCTGCAAGGTGGAGTTCAACCGGGTCATCAAGGAGCAGCACCGGCACATCAAAAAGGGCCGGGCCGAGGGCATGGACGTGCTGATCCAGGAGCAGACCATGTGGGACGCGGCCCTGGGCTATCTGATGGTGCGGGACGCCATCTATTCTCTGGAGAGCATCAATACCTACGACAGCGTCACCCATGCCTATGACATGCTGGACGAGGCCGTGAAGGTCATGTCCGGCAAGGGCAGGCCCAGCGACCATCTCTTCCTGGGGGCGCAGCGGAAGCGGAAGGATTATGAATTCCTCAATTCCCGCACCGCCCTGAAGGAGAAGGAGCAGCTGCTGGATACCTTCTTCGCCAAGCTGGAGGAGACCGGGGATATCGAGACCTGCATCAAGGAGGCCCGGAGCCCCGACGCTTTCCGGGCGGACAGCGTCCAGGCCTATTCCGAGACCGGGGAAGGCGGCGTGGACGAGCTTCTGAGCCGGCTGGACCGGGAGGAGACGGAGCGCAGCGAGGAGCCCGGCTCCGACGCCTATAAGGCGAAGTACGACAGCAGCACCCCGAAGTTTTAAGGAGGAGGAAGAACGATGCCAAGACCGGGAAGAAGCGTCATCGGCGGGGAATATGCCAAGAATATGACCCAGCTGACGGGAGACTATACCGCGCTGATCAACCAGGCGGAGACCATCCGCTACAATAAAGGCGGCGAGCCCAGCCGGGAAGAGGCGGAGCTCCTTGCCCAGGCGGCCAAGATCTGCGACCAGATCATGGGCGTGAGCCTGGGTCTTCGGGATGTGCGCGTCCAGTGGGAGGTCCGGAAGAAAAACTGCGAAGCCCGGGTGAAGGAGATCGTGGACAAGCTGGCTCCCCCTCCTCCTCCGAAGCCGCCGGAGAAGCCTGCCGCCCCTGCGGGACAGAACCCGCCCAAGACGGCGTCCAATCTCAACACCACCACCGGCGCGGCCACCCGGACCGACTCCGGCTTCTCCACCCGGAACGCCAACGAGGATGTTTCTGCGGAGACCATCGAGAGCTGGTATCAGCCCAAGCCGGACAATAACCTGAATGCGCTGGTGGGCATGCAGGATCTGAAAACGCGGCTGATCAACGAAGTGGCCAGCATGGGCTGGAGCAAGACGGACGCAGCCCTGGGCATCAGCTCGGTGCAGAGCTATTTCATGTACGGCCCTCCGGGCACCGGCAAGACCATGTTCATCGAAGCCTTTGCCGGGACCATGATGGACAGGGGCTTCAAGTTCCTGAAGCTCACCGGCAGCGAGATCCACAATAAATACGTGGGCGGCTCGGAGAAGATCGTCACCGCCGCCTTCAACGAGGCCATTGACGCCGCCACGGAGAACCCCGGCTGCATCATCTTTATGGACGAGGTGGAAGGCGTCTGCGTGAATCGGTCCAAGAGCAATATCCAGAGCTATGAGATCAAGCTGACGGTGGCCTACCTGGAGGCCTGGAACAACCTGAGGAAGAGCGGGAAGCGGGTGGTCTTCTTCGGCGCCACCAACCATCCCGGCGACGTGGACCCCGCCATGCTGGACCGGGTCAACATGATCCGTCTTCCCCTGCCGGATGAGGACGCCCGGGAGAAGTATTTCAAGCGGCTGACCGAAAAGAATCTGACCCTGGAGCCGGGCTTCACCTGCGCCGATATGGTGGAGGGCACGGATAACTTCAGCTTCCGGGAGCTGGATTCCCTGAAAAACAGCATCCTGGTCCGGCTCCGGGATCAGCTGACCCGGGACGAAAGCAACTGGGTCCTGGACGAGAAGGGCGGCAAGGACCAGGACGCCACGGACGAGAGGCTCAGCGCCCTCCTGGAGAACGGGACCCTGACCCTGACCCTGACCCGGGAGCTGTTCGAGCGGCAGAAGAAGGAACTGGGCCTGCCCAAGGACAAGAGCGCCGTGCGGGCGGAGCTGATCGCCTTCGAGCAGGGCGTCCAGGGGGCATAAATGCCTGGAGAGGAATGGACCGATCTCGTCCTGGACAACGGCGAGATGCTGGGACAGTACTACGACGCCGCCGTGCCGGACGATACCTTCGGCTGGGGCAGCCTGTACCGGAAGATGTGGTTCTCCGATTACAGCCACCGCCCCTCGGGGACCGGCGTGCTGCTCACGGGGCCGGAGGGCTGCGGCAAGCATACCGCAGCCGCCCATCTGATCCGGGAGCTGCGGAACCGGGATTACTGGGTGGGCCTGCTGCCGGAGGATGACGCCGGGGGCGAGGGCCCCAACACCCCCACCCGGGACCGGCTGAACAGTCTCCTGGACCTGTGCAGCGAGGAGGGGAAGGGCCTCTGCCTGCTGGCGGAGGACCTGGATCGCCGTTCCCGCAGCCGGGAGCTGGGACAGTTTTTGGGGGAGATGCTGTGTCTCTATACCCTGAGACGGGGATCCGACAGCCGGCAGGCCGGCCCCAAGGACCGGTTCTCCGGCCGGGATATCCGCACCGGGGACGACCCCCTTTCTCCCTTCTTTCTGATCCTCATCCAGAATAAGGAACAGAGCGTCCCCGGCCTGCTCCGGAGCCGCCTGCAGCTCTGCCGCATGAGTCCGCCGGACCGGGATCACCGGACCCTGTTCTTCGTGAACCACCCGGCGGCCTGCCTGCGGGAGCCCGCCCTGGTGACCCAGGAGGAGCTGCTGGAGCGGACGGAGGGGCTGACTTACGCCCAGCTGGAGGATCTGGTGAACGCGCTGAACGCGCTGATCCTGGCGGATAAAAAGGCGGATAAGCGCACCGTTCTCTCCCTGGCGGAGGCCCAGCGGCCCCAGGTCCGGGGCGGGGGACTCTCGGCCCGCATGGACAAGCTGCTGCAGGAGCTGCCCGGGCTGCTTTCCCATCTCCAGATCGGCGGCGGGACTGCGGCAGTCCAGCAGGCGGCGCCTGCGCCGGAGCCTCCCCCGGAGCCCGATTCCCAGGAGGCCATGCGCAAACAGTATGAGAAGGATTCCGTCTATACCAGCTCCGTGGATATTTTCGGGGAGGAATGGACGGAGGCATTCATCGCCAAGAATAAGATGACGGTCGTCCGGCACTGAAGCCGGAACGGAAAGGATAGAGGAACATGCCGGATTATTCGCGATTTGCGGACGACGCCCTGGTGGAGCGGGGCAGACGGCTGCTGGAGCAGGACGCTCTGGCCGTCACCTCCTCCCGGCAGGAGGAGGACGGCTTCCTGCGCATCCGGGGCAGGAGCACCGACTCTTTCAATTTTGTGGATCATCCCGCCCTGCTTCTGGGGCCGGAGGGAAAGATCCGGGATTTCCGCTGCGACTGCAGCGAGGGGCGGAAGGGGAATTTCTGCGTCCACTGCGCCGCCCTGGCCTTGAAGGCGGAGGAACTGCTGCCCCGGCGCGCGGTACAGACGCCCGCCCCGGTCATGCATGCGGCGGCGGAGGCCCCGGCGATGAAGGCCGCCGCTCCGGCCGAAGGGGAGATCCTCCGGTATTCCTTCCCCTTTTCTAACAGCACGCAGGCGCTTTACGGCGCGGATGAGGCCTTTCTTTCCGATAAGAATTTCTTCGCGGTTTTCGGCAGGACGATGATCGCCCGGCTGCTCTACCGGAAGTATAAGAGATTTCAAGGGATCTGCTATGGCATGGCGGCCGCCAACAGCATCTTCAGCTGGCCCGGGGACAATATCCCCCCTTCGGCCTTCCGCAGGGAAGCGAACCTGCCCTATGACCTTCCCCTGGAAAGCTTCCATCGGGAATGGTCCATAGCCCTGCTGGACTATCTGGAGATGCTATTCATCACCCAGCTCCATCCCACGGTGCGGATGGGATCGCGGTCCCTGGACCAGTGCGGCT
>JAEEGL010252669.1_pt1 | contig 18713 bp, 10 predicted proteins | sample 9134231 | NCBI WGS metagenome assembly JAEEGL01 (sample SAMN16246548, study PRJNA631951) | gut metagenome | biome: gut microbiome; feature: rumen; material: fiber-attached | host: Bos | place: Iran: Karaj | collected 2018-10 | reverse complement strand
TTAATTATGGAAAAAAGTTTTAGTGAGAGCTATAAAGAAGCTGGAGTAGATGTTACTGCAGGATATAAATCAGTAGAATTAATAAAAAAATATGTACAAGGAACATATAATAGTTCAGTAATTTCAGACTTAGGTGGATTTGGAGGTCTATATGCACCTAATATGGCAGGAATGAAAGAACCTGTTTTAGTTTCTGGAACAGATGGAGTAGGAACAAAATTAAAATTAGCATTTTTATTAAATAAACATGATACAATTGGTCAAGATTGTGTTGCAATGTGTGTTAATGATGTAATATGTTGTGGAGCAAGTCCAATGTTTTTCTTAGATTATTTAGCACTTGGAAAAAATATTCCAGAGGTTGTAGCAACTATTGTTAAAGGTGTTACAGATGGATGTAAAAAAGCTGGTTGCGCATTAGTTGGGGGAGAAACAGCAGAAATGCCAGGGTTTTACCCAGAAGATGAATATGATTTAGCTGGATTTACAGTAGGAATTGTAGATAAAGAAAAAATGATAGATTCAAACAAAATAAATGTAGGAGATACAATAATAGGAATTGCGTCATCAGGAGTTCATTCAAATGGATTCTCACTTGTAAGAAAAGTTTTTGATGTCAATGAAGAAAATCTTAAAGAATACAAGGAAGAATTAGGAATGACGTTAGGAGAGTGTTTATTAACACCAACAAAAATATATGTAAAACCTGTATTAGAAGTATTAAAGCAAGTAGAAGTTAAAGGTATTTCTCATGTTACAGGTGGTGGTTTCTATGAAAACTTACCAAGAATGTTAAGAGATGATGTTGCAATTGAAATCGACAAGAATTCATATCCGGTACTTCCAATATTTAAAATGATTCAAGAAAAAGGAAATATTCCAGAAAGAGATATGTACAATACATTTAATATGGGAATTGGAATGGCTTTAATCGTTGATGGCAATGATGCAGATAAAGCTATTGAAATATTAAAGGAAAATGGAGAAACAGCATATAAAATTGGTAGAATAATTGATGGAAACAAAGAAGTAAATATAAAATAATTAATAAAAATAAAAAAAGATAAAAGAAAAATTGAGAAATTCAATTTTTCTTTTATTTTGCTTGACATTTGGAGCATACTTGTGTTAATATATGTATGTTGACCGTACAAGGAGAGGTGGTCGAGTTGGTTTATGGCACCAGTCTTGAAAATTGGCGTAGGTTTGTAGCCTACCGTGGGTTCGAATCCCACCCTCTCCGCCAAAGTCATTTTATGAATAGTTAATAAAGCTATTCATTTTCATTATTAATAGTAAATGTAGGTGTACCCAAGTGGTTGAAGGGGCGAGTTTGCTAAACTTGTAGGGTTCGTTTCGGGCCGCGGAGGTTCAAATCCTCTCACCTACGCCAAAAAGAGTAAGTTATAATTAAAAACTTACTCTTTTTTTATAATTTTTTTTACTAAAATCTAACATAATTGGATATTATATGATAGAATAACTATATCAAAAAATAAGGAGGAAAAATATGTGTGGTTTTGTTGGCTTTGCAGGAAGTAAAATAGATAAATCTGAGACACTACAAAAAATGATGGACAAGATTATATATAGAGGTCCAGATAGCAGTGGTATGCATATTGATGGAAATGTTGCATTAGGATTTAGAAGATTAAGCATTATAGATTTAGCAGATGGTTCACAACCAATATATAATGAAGATAAAACAAAAGTAATTGTTTTCAATGGTGAAATATATAATTATCAGACAATAAAAGCTGATTTAATAAAAGCAGGACATGTTTTTTATACAAGAACAGATACAGAAGTTATCTTACATGGATATGAAGAATATGGAGAAGGAATATTAAACAAACTTAGAGGAATGTTTGCATTTTGTATTTGGGATACAAAGTCACAAGAATTATTTATTGCTAGAGATTTCTTTGGAATAAAACCAATGTATTATATGCAAAAAAATCAAGAATTAATTTTCGGTTCAGAAATAAAATCCATATTAGAACATCCAAGCGTAGAGAAAAAACTTAATATTCACGCATTACAAAATTATTTATCATTCCAATATGGTGTACCAAATGAAACTTTCTTTGAAGGAATTAATTGTTTGCCACCAGCTCATTTTTTAAGATTTAAAAAAGGAAATTTAGAAATAAAGAGATATTGGGAACCAGAATTTAATGTGGATGCTTCAAAAACATTAGAAGAAACAGCTGAAGAAATAGATAAAGTATTTAAAGAATCAGTAGAAGCACATAAAATAAGTGATGTTGAAGTTGGATGCTTCTTATCAAGTGGAGTCGATTCAAGTTATGTTGCTTCACAATTTAAGGGACAAAAGAGCTTTACAGTTGGATTTGATTACGATAAATATAATGAAATTGATTACGCAAAAGAATTAGCAGCAAAAATAGAACAAGATCACTATAGTAAAAAAATAACTGATGATGAATATTGGGAGATTATTCCTAAAATTCAATACTATATGGATCAACCACATGCAGATCCATCATGCGTTGCTCTATATTTTGTAAGCAAAATTGCAAGTGAACATGTAAAAGTTGTTTTATCTGGAGAAGGCGCAGATGAATTATTTGGGGGATATAGAATATATCACGAACCATTTAGTTTAAAGCCTACTAGAGTATTACCAAGATTTATTTGGAAAGGAATAGCAGGAATATGCAATTTAATTCCAGTAGATTTTAAAGGTAAAAGCTATATTAATAGAGCAAGCAAAAGTCTTGAAGAAAGATTTATAGGAAATGCTAATTTATTTAAAAATAGTGAAAAGAAAAAAATATTAAAAAATACAAAGGGAATGGTAAAAACTAGAACCATAACTCAACCATTTTATGATAAAGTTAAAGGTAAAGATGATGTTACTAGAATGCAATATATAGATATACATTTATGGATGGTAGGAGATATTCTTTTAAAAGCTGATAGAATGAGTATGGCTAATTCACTTGAATTAAGAGTTCCATTTTTAGATAAAGAAGTATTTAAAATAGCTTCTACATTACCAATGGAATATAAAGTAACAAAAGATGGACAAACTAAAGTAGCAATGAGAATGGCTGCAAAGAAAAATATTCCAGAAGAAGTAGCAAGTAGAAAAAAATTAGGATTCCCTGTTCCAACAAGAGAATGGTTAAAACAGGAAAAATATTATAATATTGTTAAAGAAGAATTTACATCAGAAACAGCAAATAAATATTTCAATCAAAAACAATTAATGAAACTATTGGATGATCATTATAAACAAAAAAGAGATAATAGCAGAAAAATATGGACAATATATGTTTTCTTGATTTGGTATAAACAATTCTTTAATTAAAATAAAAAAATAGCAATAATTATTTTATTGCTATTTTTTTATTAATTATTTTTTTAAATGTATTTTTTTACATTAACAAGAAATTTACCATTTTTTGTTGTTTTTTCAATATTATTAAAAATAAATTTGCCTTTTCCTCGAATTGTAATAATATCTCCTTCTTTTATAGATTTAGAAGGTTTATATTCATTTTCAGCATTTATAAAAACACGACCTTCGGCTATTAAATCGATTGATTTATTTCTCGATGTTTTTCCTAATTCTGCAACAAATTTATCTAAACGCAATGATGATAAAATCACGTTAATATCTTTAAATTTCACCTCTTTTTGTATAATTTCTTCTAAAGGATGAGCAGTTATTTGAGATTTGCTAAATCGTGTCAATTCAGGCAAATTAGTTAAAAAATATTTTGATAGTTCTTTCTCAACAAGTATTTGAGCTTGTTTGGGCGTAACAATAATATCTCCAACTTTAGAACGAACAACGCCTAATTTTATAATTCCACTTAAATAATCACGATGTTCATAGGTTCCATAAAGTTCTTCCGGTAAATCAATTTGGATGATTTCAAGAATATTATTGTAATTTTTTTCTATCATAAAATTGTCGAATTTGCTTGGAAATACAATAAGAAGTTCTCGTTCTGCATTTTCATATCCACCATAAAAAATATAATTATTGAAATTAATTTCTTTTAACTTTTTTTCTGCAACATTTTTTTCGTGCATATTTAAAAAATCTGTATATGTAATTTTATTTTTCGTTTTACATTGATTAATTTTATCTTCAATTTTTGCAATTAATAAATTATCTTCTTCATCTTGTTCAATATTTTTATTTGTCATTTTTTACTCCTTATATTTTTATTTTAATTTTTATAAAATATTTTTTGTTGATTTTTATAAAATATTTTTTTGTTATTTTTTATAAAATATTTTTTATTAATTTTTTATTAAATGTATTTCTATTTATTATTATCTTTAGATTTAAATATTGGGCGACCTATGGTCGCCCAATATTTAATTAATTGAAGTTTCCGGTTGCTTTGAATCTTTTTGAACAGAAATATTTTCTTGTTCTTTTTTTGATAAATTGTCTTTTGCAACAGTTATCATCAATTTAATTCTATTTGTTTGATTTGCTTCACTTGCTCCAGGGTCATAATCAACAGGAGCAATATTAGCATCAGGATACATACTTCTTATTGTTTTGATAACACCTTTTCCAACAACATGATTTGGTAAACAAGCAAATGGTTGTACACAAATAATATTTGGAATGTCATGTTCAATATATTCAATCATTTCTGCTGTTAAAAACCAACCTTCACCTGTTTGGTTACCAATAGATAATACATTCTTTACTTTATCTTCTAAATGCCAGATATTACAAGGTGGTAAATAGTTTTTCTTTGAATTTGCAAGTGCTATTCTTACATCTTTTTCTAATATATCGATTACTTTGATTAAAAATCTTGCAACTTTAGAAGATGTTTTATTTATTTTTAACAATGAATTAAATGTTGTTTTATGAGTTGCCATGAATTTAACAAATCCCATAAAATCAGGTAAAACAACTTCTGCACCTTCTCTTTCTAATACGTCAGCAACATAGTTATTTCCAAATGGATGGTATTTTATTAAAACTTCACCAACAATACCAACTCTTGGCTTCTTTACAGAAGTATCTAATTCGATTTTTTCAAAATCTTCTACTATTTCATAAATACTTTTCTTAAATTGTCTGAATGAAGATTTTACAGCAAGTTTTTTAGACTTTTCTAACCATTCATCAAATAGCTTTTGAGTTTCACCTTTATTTACTTCATAAGCTCTGTTTTTGGTAAGCATTTTTTGTAGTAAATCAGCATACATTATAGATTTTAATAATCTTTCAAGCATTCTAATTGATAATTTGAATCCGGCATTTTTTTCCATTCCAACTAAGTTAAATGAAATAACAGGAACTTGTTCGAAACCGGCATCTTTTAATGCTTTTCTTATAAATCCAATGTAGTTGGTTGCTCTACATCCACCACCAGTTTGTGACATTACTAAAGCTGTTTTATTAACATCATATTTTCCTGATTCTAAGGCTTCAATAAATTGACCTGTTGTTAGAATTGAAGGATAACAAGCATCATTATTTACATATTTTAATCCAGTTTCAACCGTATGTGGAGTACATTCTCTCAATAGTTTTACATTATATCCGCAAGAACCAACAGCAGCTTCGATAAATTCGAAGTGAATTGGAGCCATTTGAGGAACAAGAATGGTGTAATCTTTTCTCATTTCCTTAGTAAATGGAACCTTTTTGATTTCATATTTACCAAGCTCTTCGTTAGATGTTTTTTTGTTTAATCTTTTATTCATACTTGCTATTAAAGAACGGATACGAATTTTAACAGCTCCTAGGTTATTAATTTCGTCTATTTTTATTAATGTATACATTTTATTATAGCTTGTTAATATTTCTTCTACTTGATCAGTTGTAACAGCATCAACACCGCAACCAAATGAGTTTAATTGAATTAATTCTAGGTTATCATGCTTTCCAACAAAATCAGCAGCTCTGTAAAGTCTTGAATGGAACATCCATTGATCAACAACTCTTAAAGGTCTCTTTACATCAGACAAATTTGAAATACTATCTTCTGTTAAAACACATAATCCTAAACTTGTAATAGCTGTATCTATTCCGTGGTTAACTTCAGGGTCTACATGGTAAGGTCTTCCTGATAGAACAATACCTCTTAAATTATTTTTTTCAATGTATTCAAGTGTTTCTTGCCCCTTCTTGTGAATATCTTCTTTACATCTGATATATTCGTCTTCAGCTTTTTTTCCTGCTTCTAACAATTCTTTTTTAGTGAAATTATATTCTTTAAATTCATCAAGTTCTAAAATACGTTTTGCTAAATTCTTAACATCTAATGGTAAAAACGGATTTAAATACTTAATATCTGGATTTTTTAATTCTTCAACATTGTTTTTTAGTACTTCAGAATAAGAAATAACAATAGGACAGTTGTAATGGTTATCTGCTTTTTCTGTTTCTTTTCTAGAGTAAGGAATACAAGGATAAAAAATAGTTTTTATTCCTGATTTTATTAAACTGACAATATGTCCATGAGCTAATTTTGCAGGATAACAAACTGACTCAGATGGCATTGATTCCATACCTTTTTCATAGGTTTTTCTATTACTTTTTTCAGAAATAATAACTCTAAATCCAAGGTTTGTAAGGAAAGTAAACCAGAAAGGATAGTCTTCATACATGTTTAATACTCTAGGAATACCAATAGTACCACGTTTTGCATCTTTTTCATCAAGAGGAGTATATCCAAAGATTCTTTCATATTTATATTTAACTAAATTTGGTAGTTTTGAATTTGACGATGAAATACCAGCACCACGTTCACAACGATTTCCAGAAATAAATGTCTTATTATTACTGAATTTATTGATAGTTAATAAACAATGGTTTTCACAAATATTACATCTTGTATGAGTTACTTTTATATTTAAATTATCAAGTTCATCTGGTTTTGCAATAGTAGAATGATATTCCATGTCTTTATTAGTTTCATATTGTTCTTTTGCAAGTAAAGCTATGCCGTATGCTCCCATTAATCCTGAAATATCTGGTCTTACAACATTTTTACCAACAATTAATTCAAATGCTCTTAAAACCGCGTCATTATAGAATGTACCACCTTGTACAACAATATGATCACCTAATGTTTTTGTATCTCTTACTTTCATTACTTTTTGAATAGCATTTTTTATAACTGAATAAGAAAGACCAGCTGAGATATCACCAACAGTATAACCTTCTTTTTGAGCTTGTTTTATTTTTGAATTCATAAATACAGTACATCTAGATCCTAAATCAACTGGTTTATTAGAACGTAATGCTTCTTTTACAAAGTCAGAAATAGAAATATTTAAGCTTTTTGCAAATGTTTCTATAAATGAACCACATCCTGATGAACACGCTTCATTAAGCATAATTGTATCAATTACGCCATTTTTCATTCTTATATATTTCATATCTTGTCCACCGATATCAACAATACTTGTAACATCAGGTTGAAATTCAACTGCAGCTCTTTGGTGGGCAATAGTTTCGATTTCATTTAAATCTACATTTAATGCTGTTTGAATTAGTTTTTCTCCATATCCAGTAACACCTGAGAAGCGAACTTTTGCGCCTTCTGGTAATACAGAATACATTTCTTTTAACATACTTATAACACTTTTTAATGGATTTCCTTCATTACTTCCATAAAGTGAATATAAAAGATTTCCGTCTAAGTCTATTAAAACAAGTTTTGTAGTTGTGGAACCGGCATCGATTCCGACAAAACAATCACCCGTAAAGTTACTTAAGTCTTTTCTCTTAACTTTTGCCGAATCATGACGTGCTTTGAATTTTGCATATTCTTCTGTTGATTTGAATAATGGATCTAATGGATGAGAGGTATTATCAACAGAATTACGTAGATTTTCGATTTTTTGCTTTAATTCTTCAGGTGTTACTGTTGAAGCTTGTAAAGAATCCAATGCTGCACCTTTAGCCACTAAAATATGAGCATCTTCTGGTATGACAGTTGTTTCTGGAGTAAGGTTTAAAGTTTCAATAAATCTTTGTCTTAATTCAGATAAATAATTTAGAGGTCCGCCTAAAAATGTAACAGTTCCTCTAATTGGTCTACCACAAGCTAAACCACTAATTGTTTGATTAACAACTGCCTGAAAAATTGATACAGCAATATCTTCTTTAGCAGCACCTTCATTTAATAATGGTTGAATATCAGTTTTAGCAAAAACGCCACATCTAGAAGCGATTGGATAAATTGTATTGTAATGTTTTGCGAGTTCGTTTAGACCTGCTGTATCTGTATGTAAAAGTGAAGACATTTGATCGATGAAAGCACCTGTTCCACCTGCGCATGTTCCGTTCATACGTTGTTCAATAAATTTATCAAAGTAAATAATTTTGGCATCTTCTCCACCTAGTTCTATAACAACATCGGTTTGAGGTATATATTTCTCAACGGCTCTTTTACAAGAAACAACTTCTTGAATAAAAGGAAGCTCTAAAAACTTAGAAGTAGATAGTGCTCCTGAACCTGTTAATGCTATAGTAAATTCTGAATCAGGGTATTTTTCAAGTAATTCTTCTAAAACTCTACAAACAGTGTTTTTTGTATCAGAATAATGCCTTTCGTAAGCCGTATAAATTGAATTGCAATCATCATCTAAAACTACTGTTTTTACAGTTGTTGAACCTACGTCTAATCCTATATGTAATTTATTCATAATTAACTCCTTAAATCTTATTTAAATTATTTTTTCGCAAGTCTTATTTTATACGGAAATAAGGTTTTTGTCAATGGAAACAATATATACATATTACATAATATTAGAAAATAAATGATAAAAAAGTTCTAAAATAAACAATCAAACAATAACTATTAAAAAAGGGGGATAGAACAATGAATAAAAAAATAAAATTGGGTATATTAGTGATTAGTGGAATTATCATTTTTTTTATTGTTAGCAATAAAGTGAGGGAGAATAATTATATTGACAATAATAAACAAGAAATTCAAGAATATACTCCGGGAGAAGAAGTAACAGAAGAGCAAGAAAGAGAAACTATAATATCTATTTATTATAAAAGTAAAGATACAGGCGAATTAATTCCAGAAGATAGAAGAATTGATTCGAAGGAGTTATTAGAAAATCCATATAAGCGTATTGTTGAATTATTAATGGAACAACCTAAAAGTGAAGAACTTGAAAGTGTTATACCCAATAATGTAAAGTTAGTTGATGCACAAGTAAAAGGTACGACTGTAGAAATTGTATTTTCAAAAGAATTATCAAATGTAGTCTTAAAAAATGAAGAAGAAAAAAATATAATAAATGACGCCTTATTAAAAACATTACAACAGTTAAATGAAGTAAATGATATAAAAGTAATAATTGATGAAAATAATTAATAATAATAGAAGCAAAAACATTAATGAAAACGATAAAATGGATATATATAAATAAAAAAATCAATAAGAAAAAACTTGTTGATTTTTTTATTTTTGTAATCCAAAGGATCTTTTTATTAGCTTAAAAAGTTTAAAATATTTTATCGTACAAGAAGATTGTGATAAGAAGGCTTCCACGGATTTTATAGAGTACAAAAAATCACACTTTTTTCTGTACATTTTTAATAAAATATCATTATTTTTATAATTGTTTTTTGTTACATTTATAATAATCACCTCATCATTTATATTTATAGGAGTAATGTAAAATTTGAAAAAATGATTATTTTATTATATAATATGTAAAAATTATGAGGTATGTGTTTAAATGAGAAAAGATATAGAAATAAAAAAAGATGAAAGAATAGATGATCTAGAATTTAAAAATTTAAAAATAATACAAAAAAATGATGGATTTTGTTTTGGAATTGATGCTGTACTATTATCTGATTTTGCAAAAAAAATAAAAAATAATTCTAAAATTATTGATCTTGGAACAGGGACTGGTATTTTACCTATTTTATTATCTGGAAAAACAAATGCAGAGGAAATTATAGGTGTAGAAATTCAAAAAGAAATTTCAGAGATGGCAGAGAGAAGTGTCAAATTAAATAAATTAGAAAATAAAATAAAAATAATAAATGAAAATATAAAAAATATAAATGAAAAATTTACAGATGGATATTTTGATGTTGTTGTAACAAATCCACCATATAAAAAAATGGATACAGGATTAACTAATGAAAATAAAATAAAATTAATTTCGAGACATGAAGTAGAAGCAAATTTAGAAGATTTTATATCAGTGTCAAAAAAATTATTAAAAAATAATGGATGTTTATTTATGGTACATAGACCAGAAAGATTAGCTGATATTTTCTCATTATTAAAAAAATATAAATTAGAACCTAAAATATTAAGAACAGTTCAATCAAATATTAATAGTGCGCCTAAATTAGTTTTAATTAAAGCAGTAAAAAATGCAAAACCTTTTTTGAAAGTTGAAAAACCAATATATGTATATGATTTAAATGGAGAATATACAAAAGAGATTTTAGAAATATATAACAAAATTTAAAATGATAAAATAATTCAAATAAATTAGAATAAATTAGAAAAAAATAGAAAAAATTAGAAATAAAGAGATAATAAAAATTATGGAAGGGATAAAGAAAATGGCAGGAAAATTATATTTAGTTGCAACACCAATTGGAAATTTAGACGATATTACTTTAAGAGCTATTAATGTATTAAAAGAAGTAGATATTATTGCAGCAGAAGATACAAGACATACTTTAAAATTATTAAATCATTTAGATATATCAAAAAAATTAATCAGTTATCATAGACATAATGAAGAGACACGAAAAGAAGATTTAATTAAATATTTAGAAGAAGGCAAAAATATTGCAGTAGTTTCTGATGCAGGAACTCCAGCAATTTCTGATCCTGGCGAAGAAATTGTAAAAGAAGCAATAAAAAATAATATTGAAATAATTCCAATACCAGGGGCTTGTGCACTAATAAATGCGTTAATTGTATCAGGATTTAATACTAAGGAATTTTCTTTTATAGGTTTTCTTCCATTAAATAATAAATTAAGAAAAGAAAAAATGGACGAAATAATAAAGGAGAAAAAAACATTAATTCTATATGAAGCACCACATAAATTAAAAAACACATTAGAAGAATTAAATGAAATTATTCCAGATAGAAATATTGTACTTGCAAAAGAGTTAACAAAAATACATGAAAAAATACTTAGAGGGACACCAGGAGAATTATTAAAAAAATGTGAAAATATAAAGGGCGAATTTGTTATTATAATTGAAGGAAATAATAATGAAAAAAATGAAGAAAATAATTTTTGGGATAATTTAAGTTTAGAAGAACATTACAATTATTATGAAGAACAAGGTTTTGAAAAAAAAGAAATAATTAAAAAAATTGCAAAAGATAGAAATGTTGCAAAAAATGAAATATACAAAAATTTTATTTAAATAAATAAATAATTAATTAATAGTTTTTATTAACTAATAATTAATAAAAACATAAAATAATAAAATAATAAAATAATTAAATAATATTTCGTAATTAAAGCATAAAACAAATAAATTAGAAAAAATTAGAATAAAATAGAATAAATTAGAAAAACGAAGATTTGAAAAAATAAAAAATGCAATTAATGCATTTTTTATTTTTTTTACTATTTTATTTATTAATTAATTCATTAAGTTTTGTAATACATTTTTCACACACTAACTTTTCTTTATATGGTGATAAGGATTTTGTGCTTCCACAGAAGACACAGTTGGGTTCATATTTTCTTAAGATAATAGATGAACCGTCTACATATATTTCTATTGGGTCTTTTTCTACAATTTTTAATTTGTTTCGTAGTTCAATTGGAATAACAACTCTCCCAAGTTCATCTACTCTTCTAATTATACCTGTTGATTTTAGCATAATAACCTCCAATCTTCGCTTGCAAGTTTTGCATAACAAGTTTTAATATGTATAATTTTATCATAATTAAATAAAATTAGTCAATTAAATTATTGCTATTTTGATTATAATAATTTAAAGAAAAACCGGAGTAATAACCCCGGTTCTGTAAAAATGATAAAATATAAAGGGCTTTGTGAAAGTGAAAATCTTCCACAAATTTAAAAACGTTTGATAAATAAATATATATATAGTATGTGAAAGAAAGTCGTGCGTTATTTTACGTAATTTGATAGGGAAACACACATGATCCTGAGAGCAAGATCTAGGAAAATCCTTTCTTTCACAAAAATAATAACTAAACCGGAAATTATAATAGAAAGACTAAAGTAGTATTTATTCTTTTATTTTTTTTATTAGTAATTTTGAAATAATTTGAATTAATATTTTTCTGACAGTAAAAAAAATCAGAAAAAATAATAAGAAAAAAATATACATTATTTGTTCCTTTGAGATATAAAAAATTTGAATAAAATATGGTTATATTGTAAATGACTTAGTTATAATTTGTCAACAAAAACCGTTCGACATAAGACGACACAATACAACAGCCACAAGGATTCCGGTAATGTCAGCAATTAAACTCGCTAATAAAACAAAGCGAATTTTTTTTATTTTTAGGGAACTAGTATAAATAGCAATAGTGTAGATAGTTGTTTCAGTGGCACCCATAATAGTAGAGGCTATTAAACCAATTAAACTGTCTGCACCAAAATCTTTCATGATGTTTGTAGCAATACTTAAAGAAGCACTTCCTGATATAGGTCTTAATAGAATTAATGGAAATATTTCCTGAGGAATCTTTAAGAATACAATTAAAGGATTAAATAATATTGCTATATATTGAAAAATTCCGGAAGAATTTAGCATGCCTACTGCTAAAAAAATACCAAGTAGAGTTGGGAATAGCTTTATTACAATTTCAAAGCCGTCTTTTACACCTTCTGAAAACAAATCAAAAACGTTTTTGCGTTCTACAAATCCGTAAATAATTATTACAGAAGCAATAATTGGAATAATAACTATAGAAATATAAGAAATCATAATTTTCTCCTGAATAATAATCATATTTTTTTCATTAAAAGTTTTGCGAACAAAACTCCGACAAATGCGGCTAAAATAGTTGCTCCCCAAACGGGTATAAGAATCTGAGTGGGATTTGTAGAACCAAGAGAGGTTCTAATTGCAATTATTGAAGTTGGAATGAGTTGTATTGAAGCAGTATTTAAAACAAGTAACAAGCCCATTGAATCAGAAAGAGTATCTTTTTCTAAATCACTTTTCTGCATTTCTTCTAATGCTTTAATTCCTGCGGGTGTTGCAGCATTACCTAGCCCTAATAAATTAGAAATTATATTCATTGAGATATATTCATATGTTTTGGAATTTTTATTGATTTCTGGAAAAAGTAAATGTATAAGAGGAAAAATAATTTTTTTGATTTTTTGTATTAAGCTTGTATTTTTTAGTATATTCATTAACCCATTCCATAAACAAATAGTTCCTAATAAACTTAATAATAAATTAATTGTGTTTTCACCGGCCTTTAAAATGGCATTATTTATGTTAAAAATGTTGCCGGAAAAAAAGGCAGAAATGACTGATATCACAATGAAAATTGGCCATAAAAAATTTAACATTTTTTCCTCCCTAAAACATGAGTTTAAAACAATTTATTCATGAATATAAAAATTATCACAAAAAAATCTCTAAAAACTGTAAATCCGTAAGAAAAATCATTGACATATATATATTAAATATGATATAATTGCACGTGCGTAAAACGCAATTTTTTCTTAGTAAATTATTAGGAAGAGGAATTATTTACTACGGCAAGGTGACTTTTATAGTGCATTTTAGCAGGTTCACTATAATGTTATACTCCTAGTATTTTAAGAAGGACTTCCTGATTAATTTTTATAGATCTTAAAATTCCTGCTGTATATTTAATTTCTAGAACAGGGGTGATTTAGTTTGGTAAAAGATATCAAACACGAAAAATGCGTACGTAAAACGTTCGCGAAGGTTGGAGATACAATCGAAATGCCTAACCTTATTAAAGTCCAAAAAGATTCCTATGATTGGTTCGTAAAAGAGGGACTAGGAGAAGTCCTAAAAGATATTTCTCCAATTATCGATTATTCAGGAAATCTTGTACTAGAATTCTTCGATTACTACATGGAAGATAAAACAAAATATTCACTAGAAGAATCTAAAGAAAGAGATGCAACATACTCTACAAGATTACATGTAAAGGTTAGATTAATTAACCGTGAAACAGGTGAAATCAAAGAACAAGAAATCTATTTAGGAGATTTTCCATTAATGACTGAAAGTGGAACTTTCGTTATAAATGGAGCTGAAAGAGTTGTAGTAAGCCAGTTAGTTCGTTCACCAGGATGCTACTATGCATCAGACTATGATAAAACAGGAAAACAAATCTTTACATCAACTGTAATGCCTATAAGAGGAGCTTGGATAGAATATGAAACAGATGCAAACGATGTATTCTATGTAAGAGTTGATAGAACAAGAAAATTACCTGTAACATCATTATTAAGAGCAATAGGTATAACAACAGATACTCAAATAATTGATTTATTTGGTGAAGAAGATAAGATTATTGCAACAATCAATAAAGATCCAGTTAAAACTCAAGATGAAGCTTTAATTGAAATTTATAAAAAATTAAGACCAGGTGAATTACCAACAGTTGATGCTGCAAGAAACTTATTCAATGGATTATTCTTTGATAATAGAAGATATGATTTAGCTAAAGTTGGTAGATTTAAATTTAACCAAAAATTAAGTTTAGCTACAAGAATTACAAATCAAATAGCTTTTGCTGATATTATTGATCCTGAAACTGGAGAAGTTTTAGTTGAAAAAGATATGCCAATATCAAAAGAAGTAGCACGTCAAATTCAAAACTTAGGTATCAATATTGTTGATGTTAAAGTTGAAGATAAAAAAGTTAGAATCATTGGTAACGGAACAGTTGATATTAGAGCATTTGTTGATGAAAAAGTTATTAAAGACTTAAATATCAAAGAAGATGTTAACTATGAAGTATTAAAAAGCATCTTAGATACTACTGACAAGAAAGACTTAAAGAAAGTTATAGAAGAAAGAATAGAAGAATTATTACCAAAACATATCACAACAGAAGATATGATTGCATCAGTAAGTTATTTATTAAACTTACAACATGGATTAGGTAAAGTTGATGATATTGACCACTTAGGTAACAGACGTATTAGATGTGTTGGTGAATTATTACAAAATCAATTTAGAATTGGTTTAACAAGACTTGAAAGAGTTGTTCGTGAAAGAATGACAATTCAAGACCTAGATGTTGTAACACCACAAACATTAATTAATACAAAACCTATTACATCATCAATTAGAGAATTCTTTGGAAGTTCTCAATTATCACAATTCATGGATCAAACAAACCCATTATCAGAATTAACACATAAAAGAAGAATTTCTGCATTAGGACCTGGTGGTCTTTCAAGAGAAAGAGCAGGATTCGAAGTAAGAGACGTTCACTATACTCACTATGGTAGATTATGTCCAATCGAATCACCAGAAGGACCAAACATTGGTCTTATCTCAGCACTTTCATCATTTGCTATTATTAACGAATATGGATTTGTAGAAACACCTTACAGAAAAATTGATCCAGTTACAAAAGTTGTAACAGATGAAATTGAATATATGACAGCCGATGAAGAAGACGAATATATTATAGCTCAAGCTAAAGAGCCTATCGGACCAGATGGAAAATTAGCAAACAGTAAAATAAAAGTTAGATACTTAGATGAAGTAACAGAAGTTCCAGCAGAAAAAGTTGACTACTTAGATGTATCACCTAAACAATTAGTTTCTGTTGGTGCAGCAATGATACCATTCTTAGAGCACGACTATGCTAACCGTGCATTAATGGGTGCAAACATGCAACGTCAAGCTGTTCCTCTAATGATTACAGATTCACCTATAGTTGGAACAGGAATTGAATACAGAGCAGCTAAAGACTCTGGAATTATGGTTTTAGCAAAATCAAATGGTGTTATTCAAAAAGTTACAGGTGATGAAATCATCATCAAAACAGATAAAGGTGAAACAGAAAGCTATAAGTTACGTAAGTTCAAGAGAACAAATGGTGGAACATGTATTAACCAAAGACCTATAGTTACTAGAGGTGAAAAGGTTAAAGCAGGAGACGTTATAGCTGATGGTCCATCAACAGATAAAGGAGAAATGGCATTAGGAAAGAACGTTATAATTGCTTTTACAACTTGGGAAGGTTATAACTACGAGGATGCTATCCTACTAAATGAAAGATTAGTAAAAGAAGATGTTTATACATCAATTCACATTGAAGAATATGATTGTGAATGTAGAGACACAAAATTAGGTCCAGAAGAAATAACAAGAGATATACCAAATGTTGGTGAAGACAGCTTAAAAGACCTAGATGAAAATGGTATTATAAGAATTGGTGCAGAAGTAAGACCTGGAGATATATTAGTTGGTAAGGTTACTCCAAAGGGAGAAACAGAATTAACTGCAGAAGAAAGATTACTTCGTGCTATATTTGGTGAAAAAGCAAGAGAAGTAAGAGATACATCACTTCGTGTACCACATGGTGAAGCAGGAACAATAGTTGATATTAAAATATTTACTAGAGAAAATTCAGACGAATTATCACCAGGTGTAAACCAAGTAATTAGATGTTATATAGCTCAAAAAAGAAAAATATCAGTCGGAGATAAAATGGCTGGACGTCATGGTAACAAAGGTGTTATTTCTAGAATATTACCTGAAGAAGATATGCCATTCATGCCAGATGGAACTCCAGTTGACGTAGTTCTAAACCCATTAGGTGTACCTTCTCGTATGAACTTAGGGCAAGTTTTAGAGGTTCACTTAGGTGGAGCTGCAAAAGCTTTAGGATGGAAAATTGCAACACCAGTATTTGATGGCGCAACAGAGGAAGAAATTACAGAATTACTTGAAAAAGCAGGTAGAACACCAGATGGAAAAACAATACTATATGATGGAAGAACAGGAGAACCATTTGATAAGCCAATTACAGTTGGTGTAATGTATATGTTAAAACTACACCACTTAGTTGATGACAAGATCCATGCTCGTTCAACTGGTCCATACTCACTAGTAACACAACAACCTCTTGGAGGTAAAGCACAATTTGGTGGACAAAGATTTGGAGAAATGGAAGTTTGGGCTCTAGAAGCATATGGAGCTGCTCATACTCTACAAGAAATTTTAACAGTAAAATCAGATGATGTTGTAGGAAGAGTAAAAACTTATGAAGCAATTGTTAAAGGTGAAAATGTACCTGAGCCAGGTGTACCAGAAAGCTTTAAAGTTTTAATAAAAGAACTACAAAGTTTAGGATTAGATGTTAAACTATATTCAGAAAATGATACAGAATTAGAACTTAAAGAAGAAGTTGATGGAGGAATTGATTTCGATATAGAAAAAGATAGTCCTCTAACAGGTGAAGATGTTCTAGTAAGCGATGAATTAGAATCTGGATATACAGAAGAATCTGAAGAAGTATTAGCTACAGACGAATTATACGAAAACGATGAAATAGAAGAAAATTTTGAAGAAGATTTCAATGATGATGAAATGTTAATTCAAGATGATGATGTTGAAATGTTAGATCAAGATGAAGAATAATATAAAAACAAATAATTGAATATTTAGTGAAATATGGTTTTAATTGCTTTAAACAAGATGGAATTGTTCGAGCAGTGTAATAAGCAATTAAAATCATATGAAAAATAAAAATTAAAATTTAAAAAGGATAATTTTTAAGGAGGAAACACATTCGTGAACGAAGAATTAGAATTATTTGATAAATTAAAAATAGGACTTGCTTCAGATGAACAAATAAGAGAGTGGTCAAAAGGTGAAGTTAAAAAACCCGAGACTATTAACTATAGAACATTAAAACCAGAAAAAGATGGTCTATTCTGTGAAAGAATATTTGGACCTACAAAAGACTGGGAATGTCACTGTGGTAAATATAAAAGAGTTAGATATAAAGGTATTGTCTGCGATAGATGCGGTGTTGAAGTAACTAAGGCTAAAGTAAGAAGAGAAAGAATGGGACATATAGAATTAGCAGCACCAGTAGCACATATTTGGTATTTCAAAGGAATTCCAAGTAGAGTAGCATTAATGCTTGATATCTCTCCAAGAAGTCTTGAAAAAGTTATTTACTTTGCATCATATATAGTAACAGATAAAGGAACATCTGGATTAACTAAATGTCAAGTAATCACAGAAAAAGAATACTCAGAAGCAGTTGAAAAATATGGAAAAGGAAGCTTCAAAGCTGAAATGGGAGCTGAAGCAATTGCTAAATTATTAGCAGAAATCGACTTAGAAAAATTAGCTGCAAAGCTAAAAAAAGAAATTGATAAAGCAAGTGAGCAAAAGAAAGTTAAACTTGTAAAAAGATTAGATACTGTTGAATCATTCAGATTATCAGGAAATAAACCAGAATGGATGATAATGAATGTTATTCCAGTAATTCCACCAGAATTAAGACCTATGGTTCAATTAGATGGTGGTAGATTTGCAACATCAGACTTAAATGACTTATATAGAAGAGTTATAAACAGAAATAACAGATTAAAGAGATTACTAGAATTAGGAGCACCTGAAATCATTGTTAGAAATGAAAAGAGAATGCTTCAAGAATCTGTAGATGCATTAATAGATAATGGTAGACGTGGTAGACCTGTTACAGGTGCTGGAAACAGACCATTAAAATCA
>JAEEGL017236083.1_pt1 | contig 18714 bp, 15 predicted proteins | sample 9134231 | NCBI WGS metagenome assembly JAEEGL01 (sample SAMN16246548, study PRJNA631951) | gut metagenome | biome: gut microbiome; feature: rumen; material: fiber-attached | host: Bos | place: Iran: Karaj | collected 2018-10 | reverse complement strand
ATGGGGCCTTCCAGGTGCAGTTTGTCGCTGATGGCGCCCACGCTCACCGTGCCGTGGTACTCCTTCATGTTGCCGTCGTTGGTGCGGATGTCGATGATGGAGGAGATGCGGCCGCCGTACCTGGCGGGGAAGGACCCCTTGTAGAGAGTGACCTTCTTCACCGCTTCCGGCTGGAAGATGGAAAAGATTCCCATCAGGTGCTCGGCGTTGTAGAGAGAGATGCCGTCCAGCAGCAGCAGGTTCTCCTCTGGCCCGCCACCGCGCACGTAAATGCCTGAAAATCCTTCCGTTCCGGCCTGCACTCCTGGCATCAGCTGGATGGTCTTGAGAACATCCGCCTCGCCGAAAAGAGTGGGCGTCTGCTGAATCACTGTGACGGGCACCTCGATTGCGCTCATCTTTGTGGAGAGTATGCCCGCGTCTTTGGTGGCCACCACCGTGGCGCCGCTTAGTTGCAAGTCCTGGCTGAGAATGAAATTGATTGTGGTATCCCTCTGCAGCTTGATGGTGATGCTCTGGTCGGAGTATCCCATATAGGATGCGGTGAGTTCGTGGGAGCCCTTCGGCAATGTGAGGGTGTAGAAGCCGTAGGGGTTGGTGACGGCGCCGGTAATTCCCTTGTTCGCGGCTCCCTGGTTCGCCACCACCCCCGCCGAAATCAGCGTCTCCCCGGTCTTCGCATCAGTGATGTACCCGCTGACCGTCGCTTTGCCCGATGTGCGTGCCGCCCCGGTCTGTGCAGCCGCTACCGTTCCAGAAAACAATATTGTAAAGGCCAACATGGCCTGCAGAATCCTCAACTTCATATTCAATATAATCGCAGAATCGCGATTCCTTGTATAAGGATGCAAATATCAGGCCCCAGGCTGCACCGAATCCCCATTCTCTGTTGTTTTGTTCCCGTTTTTTGTCGTTTTTCAGAACAAACGTCAGGAATTTGCTGATTTGTTCCCGAATTCAGGCGTTTTTCGGAACAAACACCGGGAATTCGCCAACTTGTTCCCGTTTTTGGCCGTTTTTCGGAACAAACGGACGCGCGACCATTAAGTCCGTTTGCCGAATAGTTCCGATACAACACCCCTGTCCAACCGAAGCATCCTCTGAATCTGACCTTCCGAGGCATTATAGTCGCTTCGCATGGTTTTCGCCAATTCGACTTTCGAGTTGTTGGGGAGAAACTTAACCCTGCCGTCTCCGTACTTCTTTTTTGCCAGCAGGGATATGGCCGCAAGCATCTCGTCGTCCGTAAGGAAAATAGTGTCCCCCAACTTTTGTGCAATCTCAGAATAGGCCTCGTAGTTTTTGGACGCAATGGAATAATACTGGTGCGCATCACGAAACAGGGCTTCCCCGTATTTAATCGCACAAAAACTCTGCGGAAGAATCATGCCGTTCTTTACCAGATACCCGGCTGGCAGATCCGGGATCCGGCTTCTGCAGAGTTTCAGTTTTTCGTCCCGGGTCAGATCGCCGAAAGGCCGGGCGTCAGTTGAGAATGCATGAGGATTGAAGTAAAGGTATCCGCCGCCCCACGGATAAGAGAACGGGGTGTAGGACGGATTAACCAGATAGCCGTTCCGGTTGGCGTAGACAATTTCGAACCGTAAACTCCGCAGATTGTCTATTGGTAAATACGAGGCCTCGAAATTATCGAAGTTGACGAAACGCCCGCTGCTGTTTCTGTAGCGACGCAGCCTCCTTTTGACTTCGGCAAAGAAGTCTTTGCACATTGTCTCCAGGGCCTCCACGACTACGTGGATATGGTTGCTCATAACCTGAAATGTAAGGATTCTTACCCCTGTGAGCGCAGCGGCGATCGCAATCACCGTCACGGCAAACTTGTAATCTTCTTCCGTTTCGCAGATAATCTCCATCGATTGCCCGTCTGTGCAGATGTGCCAGAAAGGACCGCCGTTCAAAAAGGTCAATTCGCAGGATTGTTCCCGCTGGGAGGGGGACAGATGTCCGTAAGATGAAGAGGCTTTCATTGCGCCGTCATTTTATAATCCAACAAACAAATCCACCGCACAAATGGCAGCGTTCGGCGAAGGTAGTAAAAACATCGGTCCTTGTCAACCTGAATTTTAGTTTGTTCCGAAAATTGGCCGTTTTTCGGAACAAAAGCCGCGAAACTACAGTTTTGTTCCCGAATTCAGGTGTTTTTCGGAACAAACACCGGAAAAACAAAGATTTGTTCCCAAAATCAAGGGTTTTTGGGAACAAACGTACTGGAAGGGGGGCTTAAAGGACGTTCAAGGAGCGCGCTACACCGCTACCGGCGCCTTGATGGCGGGCCAGGGGTCGTAATCGACCAGGGTGAAGTCTTCGTACTTGAAGTCGAAGACGCTCTTCACGTCGGGGTTCAGCAGCATCTTGGGCAGGGGCCGCGGTTCGCGGCTGAGCTGCTCCGCCACCTGGTCGAAGTGGTTCAGATAGATATGCGTGTCCCCGGTAGTGTGGATGAATTCTCCCGGCTGCAGGCCGCAGGTCTGGGCGATCATCATCGTCAGAAGGGCGTAGGAAGCGATGTTGAACGGCACTCCCAGGAAGGTGTCCGCGCTGCGCTGATAGAGCTGGCAGCTCAGTTTCCCATCTGCCACGTAGAACTGGAAGAGGCAGTGGCAGGGCGGCAGGGCCATCTTGTCCACCTCGCCCGGGTTCCAGGCACAAACGAGCATACGGCGGGAATCCGGATGGTTCTTAATCAAATCGATCACCTGAGAGAGCTGGTCGATGCTGCGCCCGTCCGGGGCCGGCCAGCTGCGCCACTGATGCCCGTACACGGGGCCCAGGTCCCCGTTCTCATCGGCCCATTCGTCCCAGATGGATACGCCATGATCCTTAAGATACTTGATGTTGGTATCTCCCGAAATGAACCACAGCAGTTCATAAATAATCGACTTCAGATGCACCTTCTTGGTGGTCAGAAGAGGGAATCCCTCCGAAAGGTCGAAGCGCATCTGATATCCGAATACGCTTTGAGTGCCGACTCCGGTGCGGTCGGTCTTGATTACGCCGTTCTCGCGGATGTGGCGCAAAAGGTCCAGGTATTGTTTCATATTGTTCCGAATGCCCAAATTATTGCCTGTTCAAAAGTCTGCCCCGGCTCCAGCAGGGTGGAAGGATAGTCCGCCTTGTTGGGGCTGTCCGGGAAATGCTGGCATTCGATGGCCACGGCGTCGTAGTCGTGGTAGATGTGCCCGTTCTTGCCCTCGGGGCAGCCGTTCAGCCAGTTGCCGGTATAGACCTGCACGCCCGGCTGGGTGGTATAAACCTTCAGCACGCGGCCGCTCTCGGGAGAGCAGAGCTCCGCCGCTTCGGCCAGCTGGCCCTCTATCTTTCCGTCTATCACCCAGCAGGCATCGAAGCCCTTGCCGTAGTTGATGGCGGGGAAGTCTGCGCGGAGGTCCCGCCCTATCTCTTTCGCCGTCACGAAGTCCATCGGCGTGCCGGCCACGGGCTCAGACTCTCCTAGGGGAATCAGGGTGCTGTCTGTGGGCAGATACTCGGATGCGTTGAGGCGCAGGAGGTGCTTTTCGATGCTGCCGGAGCCTTCGCCGTCGAGATTGAAATACACATGGTTCGTGAGGTTCACCACCGTGGCGGCATCGGAAACGGCCGCAAAGGTCAGCTCCAGTTCATTGTTCTCCGTCCACACGTAGCGCGCGGTCACCTTCAGGTTGCCGGGATATCCCATTTCCCCGTCGGGAGAGAAATACATGAACTCCACCGCATCTCCGTCAATGCGGGAGTCCCAAACTTGGTTCTGGAAGCCTTCCGGACCGCCGTGCAGATGGTTGGGGCCGTTGTTGATGGGGAGGTCATACACCTTGCCGTCCACCTCCAGATGGCCCTTGGCGATGCGGTTTGCATAGCGCCCGGGCACCTTGCCGGAGCAGGGGCCGTCGGCGAAATAGCTCTCGGCAGCGGGATAACCGATCACCACATCCCCCAGCTTGCCATCCTTGTCCGGCACGTGGATCTCCACGATCGCGGCGCCTACGCTCCCCAGCACCACATACGCCCCGGAGGCGTTTTCCATCCTGTATTTATAGATCTCCTTTCCTTGGGCATTGCCCCACAGGGTTTTACTGATGACGGTCATATCTGTGAAGTATTGGTTGTATCTTCAAAGGTACGAAAAAAAACACTATCTTTGACAATCAAAAACGCACAAGCCATGCTCAAATGCCTCATAGTCGCAATAGCCGACAATTACGGAATCGGTGTCAAGGGTGAACTCCCCTGGCACATCTCCGAAGACCTGCAGTATTTCAAGGCCACGACCAAAGGATATCCCGTAATCATGGGCCGCACGACCTATTTCTCCCTGCCTTTCCATCCGCTGAAGGGCCGCAAGAACATAGTGCTTAATCTGGGTGGGGAAGACATCCCCGAGGCCACCTGCGTTTATTCTTTCGAGGAGGCATACAGGGAAGCCGAAGCCACAGGCCTCGACAAGTGCTTCATCATGGGAGGAGCGTCCGTCTATCGCGCTGCGATGCCGGAAATGGATCGTCTCTACATCACCCACGTGCACACCGAGGTGAAAGATGCAGATGCCTTCTTCCCCGTCATAGATCCGGAAGTCTGGAAGGCCGTCAGCACATCCGAAACCCATATCGATCCCGAAACAGGATACGAATTCGAATTTGTGGTTTACGAAAAGAGGTAGCCTCATAATCCTTGCGCTCCTGCTTTGTTCCTGCTCCACCACCCATTTCATTGGGGAGGAGAAGCCGGTCATCGACGAGTTGACCCTCGTGGCCCCTTATTGCCGCATCGACTGCCTGGTGCCCAATGCGGATTACTACTATTCCGACAGCCTTTCCGCCCTTGCGGAAGCGCTTATAGTGAATGCGTTGGATCAGCAGAAACTGCCTGTAAGCAAGACCATTACAGTTGTCGGCCGAAGCAATCAGGAAGCGCTGGACCGCGATTACCAGTGGCTGAAACAGCTGAGTCCATACGACGACCTCGAAAACAGGCGACTGCCTGCCGCGATGCACGCCTTCCTGTCTATGTATTCCACAAGATACGCCGTGTTGGTGTATTCCGAGGGTTTCGTGTGGTCCCGGCGTGTCGCGCTGGAAGAAGACATGCGCCGCTTCGAATCCAACATCTGGCTGCTGGTGGCCGATGTGCGCACCGGCCGTCCGGTATATTTCACCAGGTCCCTGCCGGAAGAGGCCGACCCTCTCAGCGGGAAAAGCATAGTCCGCCGCATCACCTACATGCTTGAAGAATTCAATGCAGGCATCCAGAAGTAAATTCAACAGCCGATTCGCCGCCATCATGGCGATGGCCGGGTCCGCAGTGGGGCTCGGCAACATCTGGCGTTTCCCCTACATGGTGGGAGAGCACGGAGGCGCGGCCTTCATCATAGTCTATGTACTCTGCTGCCTGCTGGTAAGCCTCCCCATCTTCTTTGCTGAAGCCACCATCGGCAAAGCTACGCGGAAAGACACTTTCGGTGCGCTCGATGCCCTGGCTCCGAAGCGGAGGAGTGTGGGCTACATCGCCATCCTGGCATCCTTCATCATCCTTTCTTTCTACAGCGTGGTGGGCGGATGGAGCATCGACTACCTCATCCGTTCGTTCAGCGGGAACTTCAGCGGCAGAAGCATGGAGGAGGCCCGCGAAGTGTTTGCCTCGATGAGCGCGTCCCCGGTGGAGAGTGTCAGCTGCATGCTGGTATTCCTGGGGCTTACCGCGATGGTGGTGGGCGCGGGCGTGGACAAAGGCATAGGCCGCTTCTCCAAGGTTTCCATCCCGGTGCTCTTCGTGATGGTGGTGCTGATAGCGGCGGTATCCCTGAGCCTGCCCGGGGCCGACAAGGGGGTGGAATACCTCATGAAGCCGGATTTCAGCAAGCTCGACGCGCCTGCTGTAGCCGCAGCGCTGGGCCAGTCTTTCTTCAGCCTGTCGCTCGGCGTAGGCACCATCCTCACCTACTCTTCTTACATGAAGGAGGAAGAAAGCCTCTTCTCCGCGGGTGTGTGGACGGCCATTTTCGATACTGTGTTCGCCCTGATCGCCGGCTTCGCGATAATGCCGGCAGTGTTTGCCGCCGGGATAGAGCCGGCCGCCGGACCGTCGCTGGTGTTCGAGACTCTGCCTGTAATCTTCTCCCGGATGGGGACAGTGCTGCCCATAGTGTTTTTCCTCGCTATCCTGATAGCTGCGCTGAGTTCGTCCATTTCCATGCTGGAAGTTGTCGTGGCCTGGCTGGTGGACCAGAAGAAAATGCGCCGCAGCCATGCGGTCCTGGCCGTTTTCGGGGCGGCCGCCCTGCTGGGAAGCGCCTGCGCTGTGGCCCCCCGGGTGTTCGGCGCCTGCGATTTTGTCGCTTCGAACGTGCTGATGATGATCGGCGCCCTTGCCTTCGCCCTGATAGTGGGTTGGAAGATGCCACGCGAGGAGGTCCTGCGCCATGTGCGCTACCGTTTCGTTTACTGGCTCATACGCTATGCGGCTCCGGTCATGATCCTCTCCATCGCCGTGACGAATCTGATGTAATTTTATTATCTTTGCCTTGATATGGCAAAACCCAAGGAAGATACCCCTCTTCTCAAACAGTATTTCAGCATCAAGGCCCAGAATCCCGAGGCGGTGCTGCTGTTCCGCGTGGGGGATTTCTATGAGTCGTACAGCGACGACGCGCTCATCACCAGCAAGGTGCTGGGGATAGTGCTGACGCGCAAGTCCAACGGCGAGAAGGGCGATACCCCGATGGCCGGGATTCCGCACCATGCCCTTGCGCAGTATCTTCCGAAACTCGTCCGTGCCGGCTATAAGGTCGCAATCTGCGACCAGCTGGAGGATCCGAAACTCGCCCAGGCCAAGCTGGTCAAACGGGGAATCACCGAAATCCTTACCCCCGGGATCGCTTTCGGCGAGGGTATGCTGGAGCAGAAGGAGCACAACTGGCTCTGCGGCCTGACCTTCGACAATACCGAGGCCGGCGCGGCCTTCCTGGACGCATCTACCGGAACCTTCCGCACAGCCCAGGGCTCCCTGGACTATATCTCCACCCTGCTCGCATCCTTCTCTCCCAAAGAACTGGTGGTGCAGAGGGACTGTCTCAAGGCCGTCCGCGAGCGCTTCGGCGATTACTATATCACCCCGTTGGAAGAATGGGCGTTCGTGTACGATTCGGCGGCCGAAAAATTGCGTTCGCAGCTGCGCGTGGAGTCGCTGAAGGGCTTCGGTATCGAGGCCCAGCCGCTTGCCATCTGTTCCGCCGGCGCGCTTATCTATTATCTGGAGCAGACCCATCACGAGGGGCTCCGCAACATCTGCGGCGTTTCCCGAATAGATGAAGGCAAGTTCGTGTGGATGGACCGCTTCACCATCCGCAATCTGGAAATCTTCGCATCCAACGCAGGCAGGGAAGGGGTCAGCCTGGTGGACGTGCTGGACCGCTGCTCTTCCCCCATGGGAGCCCGCCTGCTGCGTTCCTGGCTCTCCATGCCAATCATGGACCGCGCGGCCCTGAACGCCCGCTACGACTGCGTTCAGTTCTTCTACGATAACGATGGCCCGCTGGATGAGGTCCGCAGGCTGATTTCGGATGTGGGCGACCTCGAGCGCATCCTTTCCCGCGCCGCCACCGGAAAGCTTCTCCCCCGCGAGATGATGCAGCTTCGCAGGTCCCTGAGGCAAATGGAACCCATCAAGGCCCTCTGCTCGGACACCAGCGTTGAAGCTCTGGACAGGCTTCTGAAGGGGATGAAGAACTGCGGGAAGCTGCTTGCGCGCATCGAGGCCACGATGGCGGAAGACCCGGCTGCGCAGATAGGCAAGGGCCCCGTCATCGCCCCAGGGGTGGACAAGACCCTGGACGAACTCCGCAGCATTTCCACCGGCGGCAAGGATTACCTGCTGCAGATGCAGGCCCGCGAGGTGGAGCGCACGGGGATATCCTCCCTGAGGATAGGCTACAACAACGTGTTCGGCTACTACCTCGAGGTGCGCAACACCTTCAAGGACCAGGTGCCGCCCGAATGGGTGCGCAAGCAGACCTTGGTTGGCGCGGAACGCTATATAACAGAGGAACTTAAGGAGTACGAGCAGAAGATTCTTTCGGCCGAAGGCACGATCTACGAGATTGAGAGCCGCATCTACGGGGAGCTGATTGCAGAGGTGCAGAAGGCCATCCGGGACATCAAAGCCAACTGCGATATCATCTCGCAACTGGACGTGCTCTCAGGCTTCGCCGTTCAGGCCATCGAGCGCCGTTACTGCCGGCCCGAGGTGGACGGAGGCACCGTGCTGGACATAAAGGCCGGCCGGCATCCTGTCATCGAGACCCTGATGGCTCCCGGAGAGGAATACGTGCCGAACGACGTGCATCTGGATTCTTCCGACACCCAGATAATGATCCTGACAGGCCCGAACATGGCGGGTAAGTCCGCGCTTCTGAGGCAGACCGCGCTGATAGTGCTGATGGCCCAGGTGGGCTCGTTCGTGCCTGCCGACAGCGCCCGTTTCGGATATTTCGACAAGATTTTCACCCGCGTCGGCGCCACCGACAACATCTCCCGCGGAGAATCCACCTTCATGGTGGAGATGCTGGAGACGGCGATGATAATGCACAACCTGTCCGCCCGTTCGCTGGTGCTGCTGGACGAAATCGGCCGCGGCACTTCCACCTACGACGGCATGAGCATAGCCCGGGCCCTGGTGGAGTACATCCACAAATTCGGCAAGGGAGCCAAAACCCTCTTCGCGACGCACTATCACGAACTCAACGATCTCGAGGACATCTACCCGCGCGTGAAGAACTACCACATCGCCGTGAAGGAGGTTGGGAAGGATATAATCTTTTTGAGGAAGTTGACGGAAGGAGGGGTGTCGCACAGCTTCGGTATCCACGTGGCGCGTCTGGCCGGCATGCCGCGGGAGATCGTGGAGAGCGCCGAGCGCACGTTGAAGGACCTCGAACGTAAGGAGAACAGTGTCAAGGCTGTTGCATCCGCCGGTTCAGTTCAGGACGACGGCTCCGTGCAGTTGAATCTCTTCCAGCTCGACGATCCTACCCTGAGCGCTCTCCGGGGCCGCCTGGAGGCAGCCGACCTTAACAACATGACCCCTATGCAGGCCTTCGACCTGCTCCGGGCGATGAAAGAGGAGATAGGGCTCGATGCGTAGGGTGCTTATCATAAGTTACTACTGGCCTCCGACCGGGGGCTCCGGGGTTCAGCGTTGGGTAAAATTCGCCAAATACCTGCCTTCGCTTGGCTGGCAGCCGGTGGTCTATACCCCATCCAATCCCGAACAGATTGCGGTGGACGAAAGCCTTCTGGCGGAGATTCCCTCCGAGGTCGAGGTGCTGAAGCAGCCTATCCGCGAGCCATATGCGATTTATCATAAGTTGATGGGCCGCGGTTCCGGCAAGGGAGCCGGAGTGAATCCCATCAATTCCCAGAAAAAGAGTTGGAAGCAGCGCCTTATGCTCTGGATCCGGAGCAATTTCTTTGTGCCGGATCCGCGTGCCGGATGGGTGCGTCCGTCAGTAGGGTTTTTATGCAGGTATCTTTCGGAACATCCTGTAGATGTGATAGTTACTACAGGGCCTCCGCAGTCGGCGCATCTTATCGGGCGAAGCCTTCACAGGCGCCTCGGCGTGCCGTGGGTGGTGGATTTCCGGGACCCCTGGACGCGGATGTTCTACTTTGAGAATCTGCCTCTGCTGCCTTGGGTGCGGCGCCGTCATTTCAAGTTGGAGCAGTCCGTGCTGGACGAGGCAACGGTTATCGTTTCGGTGACTCCCCGCGTGCAGGCGGATTTTCAGGCCCAGACATCTACCCCGGTGCATCTGATTACCAACGGGTACGACGAATCTGATTTTGCGGTGGAACTTCCTGTCAGGAACGATGGCAAGTTCAGGGTGGCGCATACCGGGCTGTTCGCATCCGATGGCAATCCTCTCGAACTCTGGAATGCCCTTGCCGGGCTTTGCTCCGAATCCGCGGACTTTGCTTCTAGGCTGGAGATCCGTCTTGCGGGCAAGGTGGACCCCGAAATAGTCGAGGCCATCACCGAGGCCGGGCTTGGAGCGCAGTTGAATCTTCTTGGCTATCTGCCTCACCCTGAGTCCGTTGCCGAGTTGAGGCAGGCGAATATCATACTGCTTCCGTTGCGGCATGGTCCCGAATACTCTAAGGTTTATCCCGGAAAGATATTCGAATGTATGGCGGCGGGACCCTTCGTTCTGGGGATTGGTCCGGTTAACAGTGCAGCGGCTGAGCTGCTACGCGCTACCGGTACTGGCGAGATGTTCGACTGGAACGCAGATCCGTCCGGGTTTATTCGGGCTGCCGCTGCTTTGCCGTCCGCGGCGGGCAAAGGGCAGGCCCATGTCCCACAAGGGGAGCCTGGTGCCTGCATTGCCCGACCGGAACAACGCCAACGCGCTGCAGCGGCATCCGACTACAGTCGCCGGGCCCTGACCGAAAAACTCGTAACCCTCCTCTCGGCCCTCAGCGAATAACGCCATGAAAGAAATCCACGAAGAATGCGGTGTCCTCGGAATCTATGGAGCAGTACAGGCCTCCCGCTTGGCCTTTCTCGGCCTGCAGAGCCTTCAGCACCGTGGGCAGCAGGGTTGTGGCATTGCTTCGGTAGATGAAAAGGGGCTTATCCATCTGCATAAAGGCTCGGGACTGGTAAAAGACGTTTTCTCGGAGGCGGACCTGGACCGACTGGAAGGAACTAACTGCATTGGCCACGTGCGTTATCCCACCACGGATGTCGGCGGAATGGAAAACATCCAGCCGTTCAAGATAACCTGCAAGGCCGGCCATTTCGCCCTCGCGCATAATGGAAATATCATCAATGCATCCTTGCTGCAGGAGCATCTGGATGCGCTCGGGCATCTCTTCAGCTCGTCTTCGGACAGCGAGATCATCGGTCACTTGATAGGAACGGGACAGGTCTCGAAGGGATGGGAGGAAAACATCATTGCCGCCGCACATCTTCTCGATGGGGCGTTCTGTCTGGTAGTGCTCGCGGGTGGTAAACTCTATGCCTGCAGAGACAAATACGGATTCCATCCGCTTTCGATAGGCCGCCTGGGAGATGCTTATGTTGTGGCAAGTGAGACTTGCGCCTTCAATGCGCTCGGGGCGGAGTTTCTGAGGGACGTGGAACCCGGGGAACTGGTATCCATCGGCCCGGAAGGGCTGAAAAGCTACCGGCATTCGCTGTATGTCGGGCGCAAGATGTGTGCGATGGAGTATATCTATTTCGCGCGGCCGGACAGTGAAATCGAAGGATGCAACGTTCACGCTTTCCGCAAACGCAGCGGCAGAATCCTTTTCGAAGAGCATCCTTTGCAGGCAGATCTTGTGACTTGCGTGCCGGAGTCCAGCATGAGCGCGGCCATAGGGTATTCCGAGGCATCCGGGATTCCGCTTGAAATGGGCCTGCTTAAGAATATGTATGTTGCCCGGACCTTCATCCAGCCTGCGCAGTCCCTGAGGGAGATAGGGGTGAAGATGAAACTGACCCCCGTGCGCAGCGTGGTGAAGGGGAAGAGAGTGGCGGTAATAGACGATTCAATCGTGCGTGGAACCACATCCAGGCAGATAGTGAGCATGCTGCGGGAGGCCGGAGCCACCGAGGTGCATATGCTTATAGCCAGTCCCAAATATGCCTGGCCCTGTTTTTATGGAATAGATACAGGGACGAAGGAACAACTGATAGGATCTTCCAAAAGCGTCGAGGAAATCCGCGACTTCATAGGTGCGGATTCCCTTAATTATCTTTCCGAGAACGCCCTTTTTGCCGCCTCCGGCCGCACCAGCCTCTGCACCGCCTGCTTCTCCGGCCGCTACCCCACCGACCTCTACCGTCAATAGCAATCAACTTACCTCAGCAGATCCTCCAGCTGGATGCTGCCGGCGGTTTTGTCGTCGCGGTATTTGACGATGACGGGGCAGTAGAGATGCACGCCGGCCTGGGCGGCGGCGCCTTTGACGATGGGTTTGCTGCCGCTCACCACCACGGCGTTACGGGGCACCACGATGCGCCCTTCGGCGTTGCGGCGGATGAATTCTCCGTTGACCGCATCGTAAATGGCTGTAGATGAGGTGATTATCACTCCACTGGCGATGACCGCTCCCTCCTGCACTATGGTCCCTTCGTAGATGCCGCAGTTGCCTCCCACGAACGCGCCGTCCTCGATGATGGTCGGGGTTGCGCCGGCAGGTTCCAGAACTCCGCCAATCTGCGTGGAGGCCGACACGTGCACATTCTTCCCCACCTGGGCGCAGGAACCGATGGTCACGTGGGAATCCACCATCGTGCCGCTGTCCACATAGGCGCCCACATTCACGTAGGCCGGGGGCATGATGATGCTGCCGGGCGCCATGTAGGCCCCGCGGCGCACGGCACTCCCTCCGGGGACCATTCGCACGCCGTCAGCCGGGGTGAACCTCCGCACCGGGAAGGTGTCCTTATCCAGGAAGCCTCCCCCCATCTCCACTATCTTGCCAAGCTTGAATCCGGCAAGAATCACCTCCTTCACCCAGGAGTTCACCACCCAGGCGCCATCCTTCTTTTCCGCAACGCGGAGCTCGCCCTTCTCCAGGGCATCCATCACTTCGTTAAAACGTTCGAGGGTAATTTCGCTCATAACAGGTTCAGGTCTTTAAGTGTCTGTGCCATAATCTTTTCCGTTTCTGCCAGCGCTGGCACCAGGGGCAGGCGCAGGGAGTTCTCCATCAACCCCAGCTGAGCCATTGCGGCCTTTCCGGGGATGGGGTTGGGCTCGATGAAGAGGTTTTTGAACAGGGCGCCCATGGCCTTGTCCATAGCGGCCGCCTCTTCGAATTTGCCGTCCAGCAGGGCATGGGTGAACTCTGCCATCATGGCGGGGGCGACATTGGAGGCGACGCTCACCACACCGGCTGCGCCCTTCTTCATCAGTTCAAAAGTGTCGTCGTCGTTTCCGCTCAGCACTGCGAATCCCTCCGGCGCGCCCTTCAGGATCTCTTCTATCTGGGGGATCTTGCCGGAAGCCTCCTTCACAGCCACTATGTTGGGTACGTCCGCGGCAAGTTGTAAGGTGGTTTCCGCCTCGATGTTGGAGCCGGTGCGGCCGGGCACGTTGTAGAGGATTATGGGTTTGTCGGTCTCGCCCGCGATGGTCTTGAAGTACTCATACATCCCCCTCTGGGGCGGTTTGTTGTAGTAGGGGGCCACCACCAGGAAGGCATCTGCCTCATTCAAAAGGTGGATGTTGGCGATGGTGCCCGTGACGCTGTTGGTGCCGACGCCGACCACCACCGGCAGGCCGCCGGCATTCTCGCGGGCGCAGCGATAGACATCCAGTTTCTCCTGGTCGGAAAGGGTGGGAGTCTCTCCCGTAGTGCCCAGCGGCACCAGGAAATCAATACCCCCCTCCACCTGCCTCCGGACGCATCTGCCGAAGCAGTCCAGATCGACTTTGCCATTTTTGAACGGGGTGAAGAGCGCCGTTCCGCATCCTTTGAACTTTAGCATATTATTAGATCTTTGAATTCGTGCACGCCGTTGAGGCCCTCGGTCATCTTTGCGGCCACTACCGCCCCTTCTGCCAGCCCCTCACGGGAGAAGGCCTCGTGGGTGAAAGTGAGTTTATCTACCTGCGATTTGAATTCCACGGTGTGGATGCCCGGCACCTCGCCTTCGCGGAAGGCTTCGATGTCCGGCTTCACTCCGAGGGCCTTTTCTACCAGGGCTCCGAGGCTCTTGGCTGTTCCGCTGGGGGCGTCCAGCTTGTGGATATGATGGGTTTCGCTGATGTGCGGGGTGTAGCCGTGGCCCTTCAGGATCTTTGCCGTCTTTTCTACCGCAGCAAACAGGGCATTCACGCCGATGGAGAAGTTGGAGGCATAGATCATCGGGGTGCCATTCTTTTCGAACTCCGCTATCACATCCGCCTGGATATCATTCCAGCCCGTGGTGCCGATGACCGCTGCCTTGAAGTTGGCCGCGATGAATTTGTAGTTGGCCTTGAAGGCGTCCGGAGTGGTGAAATCTATGCACACGCACTCCTTCGCCAGGGCCTGGGGCGTCGCGCAGATATCCTCGCTCGCGAGCGCCAGTTCGATGCCGTGCTCCTTGAGCTTCTGCTCCACCATGTGGCCCATGCGGCCGTATCCACTGATAATTGCTTTCATACTCTTACAAAACTACTGCATTTTTCTGTTAATGCAATGAAATCCTCCACGCTGAGTCTTTCGGCGCGCAGGTCGAAGACCGGATCCGCGATGAATTCCGCGTATCCAGGCGCATCGGGGTTAAGCAGCGGCTTCAAGGCGTTACGAAGCGTCTTCCGCCGCTGATTGAAGGCCGTCTTGACAACTGTCTTGAACAGTTTTGAATCTACGCCCAGATCTATGCGTCCGTTGCGCCGCAGGCGGATGACGGCCGAGCGCACTTTGGGCGGCGGCGCAAAAGCCCCCGGCTCCACCGTAAACAGATACTCGATATCGTACCATGCCTGCAGCAGCACGCTCAGAATCCCGTAAGTCTTGCTCCCGGGCCCCTCGGCGATGCGCTCCGCCACTTCTTTCTGGATCATGCAAACCACCTCCGGAACGCGGTCGCGGTCGTCCAGAATCTTGAAGAAGATCTGCGAGGAGATGTTATATGGGAAGTTGCCGATTATGCGGTAGGGGCCATCGAAGAGGTGGTGGATGTTCATTTTGAGGTAGTCCCCCAGGAACAGCCGGCCTTGCATCCCGTTGAAGTGGGTCAACAGATAGTTCACGGACTCGTCGTCCAGTTCTATCATCTTGAGACTGAGGTCTTCTCGTTTAAGGAGATACTGCGTCAGCACCCCCATCCCCGGGCCCACCTCGAGCACGTCTGCGCAGGCCGAGGGCTCGAGCGCGGCGACTATCCGCTGCGCTATCCCCTGGTCCACCAGGAAGTGCTGTCCGAGTGCTTTTTTTGCCCTGACTTCCATACTATTCTTTTTTACGTGCAAGCACCATCCCGGCCACGGAGCCCAGCGCGAGCAGGATCAGCAGGATCGAGCAGGTCCTGGACAGGGCCGCCCCGCGGGCGTAGGATGCCGGCTCGAAGCGCATCTCCAGAGTATGCTCGCCGGCAGGCACCACCGTGCTGCGGAGCACCTCGTCACTCAGGGCCATCTCCAGTTCAGAACCATCCTCCAGGCGCAAAACCCATCCGGCTGGATACCATACTTCGCTGAAAACCAGCTTCTTATCCTGCGTGGCGGAATATTCGTAGCGTAGGCAGTTGGGCGCGTAGGATGTAAGCCGCACGAAGTCTCCGGAGCCATCTTCCTCGCTGCCGGACTCCTCGAACCAGGCATTCCCCTTCGCAAACGGGTAACGCAGCGGCGCGGCTCCGCCATCGATTATAATGTAGCGGCAGTTCAATTTCGAAAGCCCCTCCAGTTCGGGCAGGGCGGCTTCTGCTTCCTCCAGGGTACGAACCCCCTGCAGAGCCTTTGTCAGTTGCCCTATCTCTTTCTGCAGATGGCTCTCGATGTATTCCTGATATATCTGCAGTTTTGCCGGGGAGTAACCGCCTATGTTCTTGTGCCAGAAGGACGGGTGCGAATCGTTGAACACGTTCACGGTCAGGTCCAGCACCCTGTAGGACGGGTCGGTATCTGCCAAGACAGCCTTGTCTGCCGGCCTCTGGTTGAACTGGGTCATGAAGTTCCTGGGCGTAACGAAGTCTTCGGCGCGCAGATACCTCTTGCCCACGGCGAACAGGTTCACCAGAACCAGAGCGCAGATGCAGAGAGCGGCGGTGACACGTCTGCCAAGGGCATCCTGCTTCGCTCCCCACAGAATCAGGCCGGCGGCGGCCAGGATGAGCCAGAAAGATCCCAGAGCGTCCCGCCTCAACAGAGAGATGCGGTCGGCCACCAGAGCATCCAGAAGCGCTCCCTGCATCCCCGAATCCGATGCCCCGGTAAAAGTGCCGGCCAGGTTGGGGAACAGCCAGAACAGGAAACAGACTCCTCCTGTCAGGGCGAAAGCAATCAACCCCCTGCGGCGAAGCTCCTCGTGCGAAAACTCTCCTTTCACCAGTGAATTAAGGAAGATGAACCCCAGCAGCGGAACGCTTATTTGAAGCACCGTAAGCGCCATGGAAACCGTTCGGAATTTATTATAGAGGGGCAGATAGTTGAAACAAAGCTTGGTAAACCACATAAAATGGTGGCCCAACGCCAGAAAGACGGCAAACAGGGTAGCAGCCAGCAGCCACCACCGCTCTTTTCCCTTGTAGCACAGCAGGCCCAAGAGGAAAAGGAAGATGCTGATGCCGCCGATGAACATTGGCCCGGCGGTGAATGGCTGGGGCCCCCAGTAAAGAGGCAGCTGTTTGGAAACCTGCTTCAGGTTGGGCTGCCCGGCGCGTTTCAAAAGCTTGTATGTTTCAGATTTCGGCCCCAGAGCGCCCGCGGAGGCTCCGCCATTGAAGTCGGGAATCATCAAGTTCGGCAGTTCCTCCCAACCATAACTCCAGGCAGTCGCGTAATCAAGGTCCAGGCCTTTGGTTTCTCCCGACGTGGCTCCTCCGCGCATAGAGTATGGCGTGTACTCGAAAGTGGGCAGAAGCTTGGATGCGTTTGTGCCGATTCCGGCCACGCCCAGCACAAGCAGCAGCGCAGAGACCAGGAAGAATCGCCCGATCGCCGCCCTGCGTTCTTTGTCTGTCAGCAGCCAGATGAACACGGTCAGCACATAAAACAAGATGATCAAAGCCAGATAGTAGGATATCTGCGGATGGTTGGCCTTGACCTGAAAACTGACGGTCAGCCCGAACAGGGCGGCGCCCAGAAGTGCTTGAGGCACTTTTTTGGCCACAGCGGATTTGTATGCGAACACCAGCGCCGCCAGCACCCAGGGCATCAAGGCGATCGCCTGCATCTTGGTATTGTGCCCTACCTGTATTATCTGGATGTTGAACGAGCAGAAGGTGATGGCGATGGCGCCTCCCGCAGCTATGAGAGGATTAACCCCGAATGCAAGCATCAGCAGAAACCCTCCCAGCAGCGATACGAACAGCCAGTTCGCAGGCCTCTTTCCAGCCATGAGGCCCTTGTAGAGAGGCCAGGTCCAGTCGCCTTCGGTAGAAGACTCGATGGTGGTTGTTGGCATTCCCCCGAACATGGATTCCGTCCATGCGGTCTTGTCGTCCGGATGCTCCTTGTTCCACTGGAGCATCTCCTGCGCCATTCCCCGCCATCCGGAAATGTCCGACTGGTTGATAATCTTCCCTCCCAGCACCTGCGGCACGAATCCGTATGCCAGCACCAGGAAGCCCAGAATTATACCAATATAGATTGCGATCTTTTTTTTCATAATTCGCCAGTTTTACAGAATTCTGCGGGGCCGGTGAGGTGGATGTCGCGGAAGATGCCCGGGCCCACCGGTTGGAAATCGACGTGCAGGATATCTCCGCGTCTGGCTTGGAGGCGGATGCCCGCGGGGACCAACCGCGACGGGCAAAGGGCCGTGCCGTGACCCACAAGGGGCCGACGGTCCCGGCATCGCCCGTCCGAATGCTCAGCATCCGCGTCCTCCGGCATTGCCCCCGAAAACCACGCTGCCAATGCTGCGGCGGTGATGCCCGTCCCGCAGGCCAGCGTCTCGCCTTCCACGCCTTTTTCGAAAGTGCGTATCTTCAGGGTACCGTCCGGCAGCCGCTGCACAAAATTGATGTTCGCCCCCTCCGGAGCAAAGGCCTCGTTCCAACGCAGAGCCTTGCCCTCCGTGGCCACGTCTATCGCATCCACATCCTCCACAAACTTTACGAAATGCCTCGTTCCCGTATTCAGGAAATATCCGCCCAGAATATCGCCAACTCCCTCTACGTCAATCATTTTCAACTTCACCGTCCAAACGTCTGGACTACAGCCGTTTGATGGACGGGAGAGAATCTCTGCAGAATGCAAACCGTCGGGGGCGAGGAAGGTATAGTGGTCGGGGATGGAAGGTGCGATGCCGAGCCAGTCGGCGAAGGCCACGATGCAGCGCCCGCCGTTCCCGCACATCATTCCGCCGCTCCCATCAGGATTGAAGAATTCCATTCGGAAATCCGCATCCCCATTATCCAGTATCATCAGCCCATCCGTCCGATACTCGCGGCACAGCTCCGCGATGCGCTCCGGCTGGCGAAACCCGCTCACATCGACGCCCCGGCCATCCAGAACGACAAAATCGTTCCCGGCTCCCGACATCTTGTATAGTTTCACATCGCTCATAGAACTTTCGCAATTTCCGCCGCCAGCAGCTGAACCCCGGCCTCCATCCGCTCCTTCGCCAGATAAGAGAAGTTCAGCCGCATGGTGTTGCGATGACTGCCGTCCGGGAAGAAGAACGATCCGGCCACGTAGGCCACTCCGGCAGCCAGGGCGGAATCATACATCGCCACCGTATCAATCCCCTCGGGTAAAGTCACCCAAAGGAACAGCCCTCCGTCCGGATGCGTCCAGGTTACTCCAGCGGGCATATATTTTTCCAGCAGGGAGATCATGAAGTCCCGCTTGTCGCGATATAGCGAAATGCTTCGCTCCAGGTTCCGGTCCAGGGCTCCGCTGCCCATGAACTCGGCGGCCAGGTACTGGTCGAATACGGGCGGGCAGAGGTCCAGGGCCTGTTTGCAGACGAATATCTGCTCGAGCAGCGCGGGCTCCGCGATGATCCAGCCCAGGCGGAATCCGGGGGCGAATATCTT
>JAEEGL015930575.1_pt1 | contig 18714 bp, 14 predicted proteins | sample 9134231 | NCBI WGS metagenome assembly JAEEGL01 (sample SAMN16246548, study PRJNA631951) | gut metagenome | biome: gut microbiome; feature: rumen; material: fiber-attached | host: Bos | place: Iran: Karaj | collected 2018-10 | reverse complement strand
GTCAACATGGCCCAGGAACGTCACCACGGGCGGACGCGGCTTCATGTCCTCGGGCTTGTCCTGCGGAATCTCGTCGTCCGCGTCGATGGCCCTGAGGACCGGCTTCTTGTTCGCGGCGTCGCGCGCGTGCTCGACGTTGACCTTGTATCCGTACTTCTGCGCGACCTTGATGGCCACCTCGGGCTCGACGCGCTGGTTGATGGACGCCAGCACCTTGAGCTGCATGAGGTCCGCGATGAGACGATTGGGGCGGACGCCCAGCTTGAGCGCCAGCTCCTTCACCACCACCGCGCCGCGAATCGAAATCTCGCGCGTAGACACCGAAAGCGAAATCGTAGGCTTGACGACCGCGGCCGTCGCCGCCGTCGTACGCATGGAAACGGACGAAAATCCCGCGCGCTTGCCGCCCACGCGCATCGAGGGCGGACGCGCCGCCTGTTGTCCCTTGGCCGGCGCGGCGCCCGGCTTCGCCGCCGGCTTGGCCGACGTCTTCTCGGGCGGGCGCGCAAGCTCCTTCTGCGGCGGCTGCGCCTTCGCCTGCTGTTGCGACTTGGGCTGCTGCATCTTCGCCTGCTGCTGGACCTTGGCGGCCTTGCCCGTCGGCTGCGCCCGGCGATCCTTGCCGTGCAGATACTCCAGCTCGGCGTCTTCGTCCTCGTCGTCGTCGGCGGCAACGCCCTTGGACAAATCCCCGTCCAGGGCCAGATCGTCGCCATCCTCGTCCGAAGTAGAAACCTCAATCGAAATGCGGGATGCCTCCTCCTTCGGCTTTTCCGCCTCGTCCTCCGCGCTGCCGCCCATGAGATCCTTGAGATCCTTCACGGCCGTCGGCTTCTCCGCCGGAGTCTCCTTGACAGTCAGCGGCTTGGCCAGGTCGTCAAGGCCGGCGGCCGCCAGCGCGCGCTTGCGCCCGGCCTCAAGCTCTTCCGCCTGCCGCCTGGCCTCGGGCGCGCGGGCCTGGGAAATCCTGACGATTCGAGCACTTCGGCGCTCGGCGATGGCGGACGCCCGCGCGGCAAATGCCGTACGGTCGGCCCGGAGATACGCAGCATGCAGCGCATCCGCCTCGTCTGCCTCGAACTGCGTCAGCGGCGAATAGACATCGATGCCGTTTTCTTCGGCCAGCTGGACGACCGACCCGTAGTCGATCCCCATCTTCTTGGCGAATTCGTATGCTCTCATCAACTCTCCTCCCCGGCCGCCTCCTCCTCAACGGCCTCCTCGCCTTCGTCCGCGCCGCCGATGCCGGTAAGCTCGGCAACGGCCTGCGCGGCGGCATAAAGCCCCTTTGCGGTAACTTCGTCCAGCCCTGTCGAGGCAATAAAGCCTTCCTCGTCGCTTTCGACAATGCCCTCGACCGTGAGGAAGCCTGCGTCCGCCAGCTGCGTGGCGATCGCCGTGGAGATGGAAAAGGTGTCGGCCAGCGTCTTGATCGCCTCGGCCTTCTGGTCCTCGAACGAGGCGAGCGACATCGCCTTGGTGATGTCCACATGCCATCCCGTGAGCTTCGAGGTGAGCCGCACGTTCTGCCCGCGCTTGCCGATCGCCAGCGAATACTGGTCCGGTGCGACCGTGACGTGGATCGTGTTTGAGACGTCGGGATCGACCTCCACGGACTCAAGCTTGGCCGGCGCGAGCGCCTGGGTGATGTAGACCTTTGGATCTTCGCTCCAGCGCACAATGTCGATCTTCTCGCCGCTCAGCTCGCGCACGATGTTCCGAACGCGCGCACCCTTGAGGCCTACGCAGGCGCCAACAGGATCGACTTTTTCGTCGAGAGTGCGCACGGCCAGCTTGGAACGGTAGCCCGGGTCGCGCGCGACGCCCATGATCTCCACGACGCCATCGGCAATCTCGGAGACCTCCAGGCGGAACAGCGTGCGCACGAACTCGCCGGACGCGCGGCTCAGCGTCACCGCCGGACCGTTGGTCTCGGACTTCACGTTGTGCACGATCGCGCGGATGGAATCGCCTACGTTGAAATCTTCGGTGGGTATGCGCTCCTTGGCGGGCAGGACCATCTCGGTCTTGCCGACCATGACGAAAACGTCCCGGTGCGAAGTGCCCGTCACCGTGCCCGAGACGATCTCGCCAATGCGTCCCTTGAAGTCGTTGAAGGTGTTGGAACGCTCGGCCTCGCGAATTTTCTGCATGATCATCTGGCGCGAGGTCTGCGCCGCGATGCGCCCGAGGCGCGAAGCCGGCATCTCGATTTCGATGGTGTCGCCTTCCGCCGCGTCCGGCTTGATCCGACGAGCCCGCGCAACGGAAATGAACCCCGTGCCCGTATCCTCGTCCGACACTACCATCGTATCGAACACATGGAGAGAAAGGTTGCCGCGATCGATGGACACTCGCAGATCGTTTGTCACGCCGGGATTCCTGCGGGCCGCCTGCTGGATGGCCTGTTCAATGGCGACCAGAACGAGTTCACGGTCAACGCCGCGCTCACGCTCGATATAGGTCACGACCGCCTGCAGATTGTCATTCATGGCCATCTTTTCTCTCCTTTTCTGTCAAAAATCAAAAAACCTCACGGCGACTTGGCACAAGCCACCGTGAAAACTGTCAAATGATACCCTTTTTGCGGCGGATTGTCAATGGCAAATAAAAAATTTAATAAAATTGCGCCAAACTTGTCATCGGCCGGCCTTCTGCGCATACTTCATAAATATGAAGGTGCATAAAAAGATAACGCTTGGCGCAATCAGTGCGATCATTCTGCTGATTGGCGTTGGCATCCTCTTTATAGGAGGGGGGGAAGGAGATGCCGACGTTTCCAGTTCCAAGCCAAAATTGCGCGAAAGGGCCAATCGGCGGCAAAAGACGAACGCCCGGCGCGTTAATTCCGATGCCAAAAAGCGCCAGGAGCGGAGAACGTCCGTAAAAAGCGTCAGGCTTGAAGCTCGCGAGAAGCCCAGGATGCTTTTCCTGGACGACGAGGAGGAAAGGGAGCTGACCGACCTGGCGCGCAAGGTGCTTGCCTCGCTGCAGGCCGCGCTTGACGCCGAAGATTTCGAACAGATCAGGCAGATATTCGACATGACGCGTAGCGCCACCAAGGGGTCGCTGGGGAAAACCGTCTCGGGCATGCCGGTCGCCCTGAAAAAGAAGCTGATCGAGGCGCTCGGCTGGTTTGGCGCGCAGAGCCTGCCCGAAATGCTTGAATTTATGGCGGATGCCAATCCCGAAGTCTCCCAGATGGCCATCGACAAGTTTGAAGAGGCGTTGACGGACATCTCGCTTGGCGACCGCGAACGCGCGAAGATCGTCGTAATGGCCAGTACGGTCCTTACCGACCACGATGCGCTTGAACAGATCTTCATGGAAATCTCCAACATGCGCAACACGGTGGCAGCCAACACCATCTATTCCATCTGCCAGGACGGGACGCCGCAGGCCAAGGCGCTGATGCCCGAGACCATCAGCTTTGTAACGGGCGAAGACGACATCGTGACTGTCGAAGGCCTGGAGAATTGGGTCGCGAACAATCCGGACGGCGAGGACGACGACGACCTCTACGGCCCGATGGACGACAAGTGAAGCGCCGCCCGCGCGCCGTCAGCCTTCCTGGCGCGGTGCCAGGGCCGCAAGAACTTCCGTCCGCGTCCGGCGGATGCCCTTCTTGAAGTCGGCATGGGCCAGTTTCCTGTATGGAATGCGCTCGGGGTAGTGGCCCGTCAACCATCCGCGGAGGTTCCTCACGAAGTCGCGAACCTTCGCCGCGAAGACATGCAAGCGTCCGTGTTTTGCGGCCAGCCAAAGCAGATTGCGGCTGTCGTAGTAGCACACCCAGGCTCCAGCCTTGTTTGGCCCGCCCTTGGGATGGACGACCGTAGAGGCGGTTGTGGCATAATTGCGCCAGCCGGCCTTCGACACGCGCAACCCCCACTCTATGTCGTCAAGATGGATGAAAACATCCTCCCAGAAGCCGCACTCTTCCACGGCTCGTACATTCACCAGCAACGAGAACGCTGCCGCGTAGCCGACACGAAGCGTCCGGATGCCGACGCGATGCAGACGCCGCCAGCGAAGGTGGGCGAACACCTGGCCCAGAAGAAGCACGAACTCGGCCCCGCATTCGATGATCCTGTCGGGATCGGCCTTGTCCACCATCGTCGAGCCGACGCTCGCCACCTTTTCGCCTTTGCCCTGGAGCCGTTCCATTGTCTCGACAAGCGCGGGCAGCGTTTGGGCGTTCGGCCTGGCGTCGTCGTCGAGAAGCCAGACATACGGGGATTCGGGATGGTTTTTTCTCGCGAAGTCCATCCCCGCGATATAGGCCGCCGATCCGCCGCGGTTTTCCCCAAAGCGGATGATTTGGCAATCCTCCCCGGCTAGCGTCGCGAGGCGCGAGGACAACGTCGCCTCGTTGCCGTTGTCGATTACGATGAAGAACAGCTTCTGCGCATACGACTGCGCGCGCAGCAGCGCAATGGTCGCGAACACATCCGCGCGCCCGAATACGGGAATGACGACAGGTATGACATTAGCGTTTCTCATTTTCGTTCGTCCGATTCAAGAACGGCATCTCTCTGCCTCGCAAGGCATCTGAAGAAGAATGTGCAGTCTGGATTTTCGCAGTACATGTTCCTGGTAAAATATACCATGATCCTGTCCTTGTTGTTCTTGATCTTTATCTCACCCATGTCCCTGTCATAAGTGCGAATCTTATCAAGAACAACACTGGCGCCCTTCGAACGCAATTTGGCGGTATTGCCGACGACTCTGCCCAAAAAACCACATGGAATCAGGCTGGCTACGACCAGACCGGCAAAAAGCGCGATCCCACGGAGGCGACGCATGCCGAGATCAACCACATCTCCAGCGGCCATGACCGCCACGACAAGCAACGCAGGTATCGATGCCCTCATGCAAAAGTCGCACGACTCGCCGATCTTCAGCAGCGGACATGCGGCCAGAAAAGTGAATGCCGCCCAGTACAACGGGTCTCGACGATGCCCAGGAAGGAGAAGCAATGCATAAAACCCTACTTCGCAGACGACAAAAAGCATCCATCGCCTTACAAAGTAGGACACCGGATGAACACCGATCCATGCCGGGCCCACCGAACCCGACGCGGAGTTGGTGACGAGATAGGCGGCGACCACAGGAACCACGACAAGAAAACCGGCGATGTTCGGAAACGTGGCAAGCGACATCAGGAACCGGCGAAACGACTTCCCCTCCAGGGCGTCATGTGCAGCGGCGGCAAGCGGAAACGCCAATATCCAAGCAAGGCCGACAGCGGGGAACGGAGCACATAGCAGCACAAGCGCAAGCAACAGCCCGACATGCCCAAACGACCTCCGTCCGTCAAGCAGAAGAAGCGTGGCGATCCAGGGGACAACCGTTTGATGGAAGACCCATGCCAGAAGTTCGGTGTTTGGAGTGAACTGGAATAGCTCAGACCACGGACCCATGCAGTACCCTACGCCGTTCTTGAACGTGAGAAAAGTCCGCCCCAGAACTTCGCCCGTCCCACTAAACAAAACAAACGCCGAAATGGCGAACGTAACCGTCCAGACCGTTCTCGCGCGAAACCGAGCAAGGGCAAGGAGCCATGCCAACAACACGCCAAGCGCAGTCCATGCCCCCAGACAGCAGCTCGCCACGCGCCAAGATGTCTCAAGCGTCCCAGTGGCGAGCATCGTTGTCCGTCCGACAAGCGCGGAAGGCAGCCAATGCCCTATGTAGAACGACAGGGCCGCATCGCCGTGTCTCGGATACCTAACAGGCCAGGAATGCGTGATCAAGTCCCTGAGCGTGGCATTTCTGAAATGCCAGTCCCATGTCTGGGAACAGACCTCGAACTGTCCGCAGGCGACGCACCAGCCGACCGCCAGAACCGCAAGCACAAGCAGCGTCGGCATCCGCACGACGGCATCGTCATCTTCCTTCAGGGGATTTCTGCGCATCCTGCGGATCGCCGACACAACGGATGCCACGACAAGTGCCGCGACCGGGATGCCGGCCAGCGGCCTTAACATCCCAAGCGAAAAGATCAGCGTGGGGACTGCGATGTATGCAAACGCCACAGCATGTATGGTCTTGAGCTTCATTCCGGCAACAGCTCCGCCTTCCCGTCCGCGGCCGCGAAGAAATGCTTCTCGGCCGAGAAGAACCTGATCGGATAGTTGGCCACGCAGAACGGATCCTGGAAGACGACCGGCTTCTTCGCGCGCCAGATGATGAACTGCATGCGGATCTGCGCGGCGAAGGCCAGTACGTACTTCCAGACCTTGTTTGTGTTCTCGCGGCGGCAGATGATCACATCAAACCGTTTCGCGCCGGCTTCCCTGATCGCTTTCCGCATCGCCTCGCCGACGTCCTTTGGACGCGCCAGGACGCCCACATAGTCCGCATCCCGCACAATCTCGGCGATCGTGCGCGATGGCGGCGTGAGCGGCAGTTCGCCGCGCATCAGCAATTCGCCGGTCTTCGCGTGCCGGACGCCGAGCGCCACCATCCGCAGCGTCGCCTTCTTGCCGTGGTAGTGGCACCACAGCGTCCCCTTCCAGGTGTAGTACCGCCAGAGCCATCGCGCGAGCAGCGGGATGTGCCGCCGCGCGAACCACAGGCTGTTGCGCACGTCGTAGTAGATGATCCATTCGGACGCCTTGCCGGTGTCCTCCGGATGGTTCACCGTCGAGCGGGTCGTGGCCATCACGCGGAAGCCTGCCTCGCGCACGCGATAGCACCAGTCGATGTCGTCCCAGTGGATGAAGATGTCCGCGAAGATGCCCGCCTTCTCGACCGCTTCGCGAGATGCGAGGAGCGAGGCCGCCGCGCAGAAGTCCACGTCTTCCGTGCGATCGCCGAGATTGCGGATGTCCTTGAACTCCAAGCGCCGCTTCATGCCGCCGCGCCATGTCCTTACGCAGCTGCCAACCTCCGTCACCTTGTAGGGGAACGCCTTGCCCAGCATGGCGCTTCCGACCGCGCCGACGGGCCTATCGCCCTTTTCGGAGGCGAAAACGTCCAGAAGTCCCGGCAACGTCTGCGCATTGGGCATGGCGTCGTCGTCCAGAAGCCAGAGGTAGGCGACGTCCTCGATCTCCAGCGCCCGCTGCATCCCAGATCTGTAGGCGCCCGACCCGCCTCTGTTCGTCGGCAACTTCACCACCTCGCAGTCCGCCGCCGCGAGGGAGGCCAGCCGTTCGGAAAGCTCCGGCTTGTTGCCGTTGTCGATGACGATGAACCGCAGCCGCGCGGCTTCCTTCGTCCCGCGCAGAAAGCCAACGGTCGTAAACACGTCCTCCCGTCCGAACACGGGAATGATCACCGCGATGTCAGCCGTCATGCCTGTCTCCTTTCCGCAATTCAGCCATGCCGTCGGCGTAGGCCTTGCCGAAGTTCGCCAAATCGCCGACATAGAGCCGGCGGCGAAGCTCCTCCGGGTCGGCGACGACCGGTTCCGGACGCTGGACGTCAAACGAGGCGAGAGATGCGCTCTCCATGCCCAGCCACACATGCCAGCGCCGCACGCGACAGCGGAAGCCCAGCGCCTTGAAAAGCCGCCAGACCCGCCATCGGGCCATCCGGCAAAGCCTGTCGTCGAAGAACTGGTCCCCAAATGTGCGGAGCGCCCGCTCGCCCTGGAGCGCGGCGAGCTTTTCGAGGCCGCTCGCGCGGGCAAAGCGCGCCACGTCGCGGAGACCGTCGCACAGCGCCTTGAATTTCCGGGCCTTGGCCGCAGCCCAATCCGTCGCGCCGCCACGTATGCGGCAGCGATAGGTCACGCGCCGAAGCGCATAGAACCGTTCGGCCGCCGACATGGCGCGCACGAAGAACGGCGGATCCTGGTAGCGCACATAGGCCGGGAACCGTACACGCGCACCGCGAATCATGTCGCGCGCATAGATGAACCGGACATACCCGTAGTCGAACTGCCAGTCGCGGTAGTTCACAAAGCCGTCCTGCGAAAAGGTCATGCCGGACATCGTCCCGTCGTACTTCGTCCGCTCCGCGCCGTTTGGCAGGAACTCCATGAAGCTCCCGCCGCAGACCTGCGCGCCGTTCGCGACGGCCGCGGCATGCAGATCCTCCAGTACGCGCGTGTCGGGATACATGTCGTCGGGATCCATGAACGCGACAAAATCGCCGGTCGCCGCCGCCATGCCGACATTGCGCGCCGGTCCCGCGCCGACATTCCGCTGGTGGAAAGCCCGAACGCGCGAATCGCGCGCGGCGTATTCGTCCAGAATGCGCCCCGACCCGTCCGTGGAACCGTCGTCCACGCAAACGAGCTCGATGTCGCGCAAGGTCTGCGCCAACGCCGAATCAAGGCATTCGCGCAGGTACGGCGCCACATTGAACACGGGAATGACGACGGAGACTTTCATCGGACGCACATTATATCAAAACGAACGCGAACCGTCATCCTCTTGGACGGAAGATGTCGCGGCACTTCCGCCATGGCCAGGCAAGCGCACGTCCAAGCCGATAGCTGCGATTGGCGGCAAGGGCGCGCGCGAATGCCGCCCGTTCCTCGGCGCGGACATCCTCCGCGGCAAGACGAAGCGCCTGGTCGGCATGGAGGACAAGCGTGTCGATCGCCACGCGCGCGGCTTCCGGCTCGATGCGGCGCAAGTCGTCGAGATCGCCGCGCCGGACGCGACCGAAGAATTCCGCATGCGCCGCCACCTGGTCCCGCGGTGCGACGATCCCGTCGTATGCCGCGCGCGCACGGACGCCCGCGCTGCGGCAGGACTCCGGATCGTCGAACAGGCGGCAGACCGCCTCGGCCGCCGCCGCCACGTCGCCTTGCGCCACCTGCTCCACCCCGGACGCCGCATTCAGCGCATCCAGCCACGGCATTTCGTAGGCTACGATCGGCAGGGAGGCCATCTGCATTTCCACGGCGGCATGGCAGTAGCCCTCGAATCGCGACGTGACAAGCCCCACCCCAGACGCTTCGAGAAAGGGCCGCACGTTGGCCTGAAAGCCCTCAAGCCGCACTGCCCTGGCGAGAGCAGGCCGACAGGCGAGATAGTCGCGTACCGCAGAAAGCTCCTCGCCGTCGCCCAGCATCGCAAGCTCGGCGTCGGGGAATCGCGCCACCACCCGTTCCGCGATCTTCACCGCGTCCAGCGGACGCTTCAGTTCGACAAACCGCCCCATCCAGACCATCCGCCGCGGCCATGCGGCACGGACAAATCCCTTCATGAGATCGGGATCGGCGTATGGGATGACCTCTGCCGGAATTCCATAAAGACGGAAGAACGCCGCATCGGCGGCCGTCAGCGTAATCATCGCATCCGCCAGGCGACAGGCCTCGAACAGCGCCTTGGCCTCAAGCTGCCGTCCGCGCCGCAGGAGAAAATGCGAAAAGACGCTGTGCCAGAACACGATCGCCTTCACGCCTGCCGCGCGCGCCGCCGACAGGTCGGACGCAAGCACATCGGCCCGATAGGCGTCGTGGTGGACGAGCAGGTCGACGCCCTGCTCGCGCAGTGCTTCCGACAGCCTTCTTGAACGATCCGCAGTGTCGTCCGCCCCGATGCAGACATGGACAAAATCGGAAGAAATCCGATAGTCGTTCTCCGAAGCCGGTAAGGAGGTGAACACGACGACGCGCCAGCCCGCCTTGCGGAACATCGGAATCTGGAACGACGCGCCGCGCTCGATGCCGCCCTTGCCCAGCGTGGCATAGATGAGACCCAGCGTGTTCACGTCTCCTCCCCTCGCCCAAATCGCAGGCCAATGCGAATCTTGAACCCGTACCATCCCTCGTCGCGCCAGATGCGCACATACTTGCGCAGCCAGAGGTAGGGACGCAGGATGAGCTGCGGCACGCGCCTTTCGTATGGCAGGCAGCGGGCCTCCATGTCGCGGAACCCGCCATGGACATGTTCGACAAGCGTCCTAATGACGACTCCGAGGCGCACGGGATCCATGTCCACCGGCGGCATCGGCTTTCCGCCGAACACGCGGTCGAAGAAATCGCGGTAGGCGGCGGCGGAATCGAACGAGGCTATCTTCTCGTAGGCCGCGCGCGCCTCGCGCGAAAGCCGGGCGTAGCGATCCCTGTCGCCGAGAAGTTCCGCTATCGCGTCCGCCGCCGCCGAGACATCGTCCTGCGGCACGGACACGACGCCCGTGTCGGGCTGGGCCGTGTCAAGATAGGGCATGGCGTAGACGACGGCGGGCAGGGCAGCCATCTTCATCTCCACAAGCGAATGGCAGTACCCCTCGAAGCGCGAAGTGACGAGGCCGACGCCTGCGGCCTTCAGAAACGGCGTCACGTCCCGCTGGAAGCCCGCAAAGGTCACGGCTTTCGCGAGATGCGGACGGTTGGCGACGTATGCCCTCGCCCGGCGGAGCGTGCCGAGATCGCCGCGCCCGAGGAGCGTCAGATGCGCATCGGGCATCCGATCCAGGAGACATTCCACGATCTTGATCGCGTCCAGCGGCTTCTTGACGTCCCAGAAGCGTCCGATCCAGACGATCTCGTGCGCCGGCGCTGCGGCGGGGCGCGTCCAGTTCGGCAGCAGATCGACATCCGCGTACGGGATGCAGCACGCGCGGCAGCCAAGAAGCGTGAACGCGGTCGCATCCGTGTGCGAAAGCGTGATCAGGCCGTCAAGCCGCCGGCAGAGCGCATAGAACGCGGCGGCGTTCAGCTGCTGGTCTCCGCGCACATACTTGTCGGAGAACACGCTGTGCCAGTGTACCACCACCTTCACGCCAAGCCGGTGAAGAAGCTCGACATCCTGCGTGAGCAGCGGCAGGGAATAGGGAGAATGGTGGATCACCAGGTCGAAGTGGTAGTCGCGAACGGCCTTCTCCATCCGCTCCGCGCGGATTTTCAGCGCCTTCTCCAGCGGCGCGACCGCGTGATGGCCGAGACCGACGCGCACATAGTCGCAGGCGACATCGTACTCCTCCGGAGTAGGATCGACGACCGTCAGGACGACGACCTTGTATCCCCAGGCGGCAAACTGCGGGATCAGGAACGAGGCTCCGCGCTGTATGCCGCCAGTGGAAAGACTGAAGTATATCAATCCGATTGTCTTCCCGTCTGCCTTGATCTCGTTCATATTGCCCTACTCACGTTCTTCAATAAAGCGGCACGTACACCTTGGCGGAATTGAGGTGCGGCGTGACGCACCCCGTGTAATCGCCCTGCGTCAGCGTCGAGAGCTTCACGCGCAGCTGCTTCCCGGCTGCCGAAGGATACGTCGGCACCTCCACGACCTGGTCACCGTCCTCGCCGTCTTTCCACTCGATGACGCCTTTCTTGTACTCGAAGTCCTCTCCCGCAATGGCCGTGGAGGTCTGGACCTTGTACTTCACCGCGATCGGATAGTCGTGGCCGCCCACGCGGCGGAACACGAGTCTGAGCGTCTGGCCCGCGACGGGCTGCTGAACCTCCGGCTCGACGTACACCGTGCCGAATGCGGCCTGACTTTCGATGTCGACGTAAATCTTCGTCTGATCCAGCGTCGGCACGAGGTTCCCCGCGTACGCCCCCGTCGCCAGCGTCGCCAGTTTCACGCGCAGTTGCTTGACCCCTTCCCATGGACCGGCGTACGTCGGGATCTCGATCACCTTATCGGACATGTCGCCTTCGCCCCATTCAAGCGTCGCCTTCACGTAATCGAAGTCCGCCGACCCACCCACGCCCATGAGCGCCGTCGAGGTCTGCGTCTTCGCCTTCACCGCAATGGATCCGTCGCTGCCGCCCACGCGGCTGAATGTCATGCGCAGAGTCTCGCCCGCCGTGACGGCGAGCGGTTCCGGCCCCGTGACGACGACCTTGCCGGGATTGAACGCCAGCATCTCGGCATAGACCTTCGCCTGGATGAGCCTCGGCGTGACGTTACCTTCGTACGTGCCCGTCGCCAGCGTCGCCAGCTTCACGCGCAGCGACTTCCCCGCGCCGCTCGCGTAGGTCTGGATCTTAATCTCCTTGTCCGCCAGGTCTCCATCCTCCCACTCCAACACCTCCTTCACGTAGTCGAAGTCCGTCCCGCAGATGCCGGTCGAGGTCTGCGTCTTCACCTTCACCGCGATGCGCCCATTGCCATCGCCCTCTCGCCCCAGGACGAGACGCGCCTGGGAACCCGCCGTAGCCGGCTCGAAAGAACGCACCACGATGCTGCCGGAATACTGGGTCCAGTGGGCATAATAGATAACATCATCCATTACCGGAGTGTCAGCCGTCACTCGCGTGCCGCCGTTCTCGTCCGTGAACCAACCGTCGAACCTATAGCCCTCTCTTGTCGCCGTCGGCAGATTGCCGACAGCCTCGCCTTCGACAACCATTCTAGATTGTTCATCCACCGACCCTTCATTCGCATCGAACGTTACGGACCAGCTGGGCAAACTGTCCCAATCCCTCAGCACACCCGTCACCCGATTCGTGATGAAATCAAGCATGTAGCGTCCGTTGGGATTGTAGGTGCCATAATCGCCAAGAGAGACCCACGGGGCATACATTGACGGACTGGCGTTGACGAGATCATCCCTGACCATGCAGGGTGCCCCCCCCTTCACGACATATTCGCCATCAACAAATGAGCCGGTATAGACGAGATCGACCCCTCCGCTGGGCCAATAGAAGCGGACATACGGCCAGGCCATAGTGGCATTCTGGTAGTCGCAGCACCAGTAGAATGAGTATCCATGATAACCTTCCTGCCAGTCGTCGGAGGGGCCAGCGCCGAAATCCCCGGCGGCGTTCAGATAGCCATCACCCACATAGCCAAAGTAGAAGACAATGCCGCTCGTCTTCATCCAGTTCACAAACACGGGGGAATTGGCAGCCCCCTCCCAGACCAGGCAGTGCTGGCAGAAGTCACCGTTGGACCAGACCGCGATGAGCGGCAGCCCGTTCGCTTCGGCATAGGACCTAGCTTCTTCAAGATCGGCGTGCCAGACGCCAGGCGTGACCGGATCCCATCGATTCGCGCGTTGAGCCACCAGCATGTCTGTTTGCGTCGCATGGACTGCCAAGGCAGCCGTCGCGAACGCGGCAACCGCCACGCATTTCACCATCGCCTTCATTGCTTTCATTTTTTCTCTCCTTCCACGCCTCTACGGCAATTGCGTCAACTTTTATCCGCCAATGTGGCTTATGTTACCACATCCAACCTCTCAATTCAATCGAATTCTGCAAAAACAAGAAAGATTCCCCCTCCTGACGGAGCGGGAATCTTTTTCTGGGACATGTTCGCCGCAAGGCATGCCGATTGCGGCCTACCAGCCCCAGCGCGGCGGAGGCGGGGGAGGAGGCGGATAGGTCACCACCGGCGCCGGATAGACCGCCGGCGCAACGTAGGTGCCCGGATAGGTCGTATAGACCGGCGTGCTGTACCCGTAGGGCGAATAGACGACCGTGCGCGGGGCTACGATATCCCGCACGACGGCGGCCGTCCCGAGCGCGAGGCCGGCCGCGCCCAAGCCCCAACCCCAACCGTGGTGGTGGTGGTGATGGTACCGAGGACCGCCGAAGCCGCCATGGTGGAAGCGCGGGCCGCCAAAGCCGCCATGGTGGAAGCCGCCGTGATGGAAGCCGCCGGGGCCCGGACGAGCCATGACCAGTCCCGCCACCGCCGCGACGGCAAGCGTAAGCATTATTTTCTTGTTCATGTTTTTACTTTCCTTTCTGCTGGTTGTGCCAACACGAGACTAGGCGGACTTCGCCTGACTGTCTGACAAAAAATTCTGAAAATATTTCTACGCCCGGATTGCGCCCTGTCCCTTGATCGTGTACTTGTAGGTGGTCAGCTCCTCCAGCCCCATCGGTCCGCGCGCATGAAGCTTGTCCGTGGAGATGCCGATCTCCGCGCCCATGCCGAACTCCCCGCCGTCCGTGAAGCGCGTCGAGGCATTCCAATAGACCGTGGCGGAATCAACATCGCGCAGGAAGATCTTCGCCCGCGCCTCGTCGGCCGTGACGATGGCGTCGGAATGGTGCGACCCGTAGTGGTTGATGTGCTGAACCGCCTCGACGACATCCCCGACAATGCCCACGTTGAGGTCGAGCGACAGCCACTCGCGGCTCCAGTCCGCATCGGACTCGTGCAGCGTGACGCCCCTTTCCTTGGCCCACGCCTCGACCTTCGGCATGAACGCCGCCGCGATCTTGGCGTTCACAAGCAGGCATTCCGCCGCGTTGCAGGCGCTGGGACGCTGCACCTTGGCGTTGTCGAGAATCTTCAGCGCCATGTCGAGATCGGCACCTTCGTCCACGTACAGGTGGCAGACGCCCTTGTAGTGCTTCAGGACGGGAATGAGCGCCGCCTCGCACATCGCGCGGATGAGCCGTTCGCCGCCGCGCGGAATCGCCACGTCCACGAGTCCCACGCTGCGCACCAGCTCGGACACGCCCGCGTGGTCGGGATTCTCCACGAACTGCACGGCGTCAGCCGGCAGCCCGGCGAGAGCCAGTCCGCGCCGCACCGCCGCGTTGAGCGCCCTGTTGGAGCGGATGGCCTCGTGGCCGCCGCGCAGGATGATGGCGTTGGAGGTCTTGAGGCAGAGCGAAGCCGTATCGACGAATACGTTCGGCCGCGACTCGAACACGACCGCTATGACGCCGAACGGCTCGCGCACCTTTGCGATCTCAATGCCGCTCGGGCGCGTCCGCGTCCAGATCGTCTCGCCCACGGGATCGGCGAGCGCGATGATGTCGCGCACGCCCTGCACCATGGCGGCAAACCGCTTGTCGGTGAGCGTGAGCCGATCGAGCATCGCGGGGGACAGTCCCTCGGCGGCGGCAGTCTTGACATCTTCGGCGTTGGCCTTGCCGATGTCGTCCTTCGCCGCCTCCAGCGCGGCGGCGATCGCCTCCAGCGCGGCGTTCTTCTGTTCGGTGGAATAGGCCCTGAGGGCCTGCGCGGCGGCGCGGGCCTTGACGCCCAAGCCGTGGATTTCTTCCTGTATGGTCATTTGTCTGTTCCTTCTTCCTTGTCCGAGAAATAGAAATGCTCGATCGTGCAGGGCGCGTCCTTTTCCACGCCGCCAACCTCCACGACGGCAGAGACGGCTCCCTGCGGCACGGCAATGCCGTTCCCCTTGCGGTACTTGGTCAGGGTTTGCTTGACCACGCCCGAGGGCGCAAGAGGCGCCAGCCGCACCGCGCCTTTGGCGTCCTTAAAGGTGAATCGCACCATGGCCGGCGGCGATCCCTTCGCCAGCTTCAGGCTGAAGAAGACGGCCCGCGTACCGATCTGGAAAGCGATAGTTTCCGACTTTACCGGCGCGGCAGCGGCAGGCGACGGGGCGGGCACTTCCTTGACAACCTCCTTCACGACGGTCTGCGTCACCATCTCCTGTTTCACCACGGTCTTGACAACTGTCCTCTCCCGCGTACCGAAATGGACCGCCAGCGCCGCGCCGAGCGCCAGCGCGAGCGAAGCCGCCAGGACAATGGGCAGCAGCGAACGACGTCTGGGCGTGGCTGGAACCGCTGCGGCTGTCGCCCGACCCGTTCCCGCCTTGACCGAAAGGCCCTTGCCGAACTTTGCCCGCCCCCGCACCAGCGGTGTGGCGCGCTCCTGCGCACGTGCCGCGACCCACGGCGCCTCGTCCAGCCCCTTGCCGCCCATCTTCGCGCGGTAGCCATCCAGGTCGAACGGCAGCGATCGGAAAAAGACGGCGCGCGCCTGGTCGTCGTAGATGCAGTAGAAGCTGCGGCATGTGCCGCTGCGCGGATAGCCCACGGAACCGACGTTGACAATGTAGCGCTTGCCCTCCTCGAGGGCGAAATCCGTCGGTTCCAGGCGGTGGGGCAAGCCGCTCTGGCCCAGGACGAAGATTCCGGGCTGGTGGGTATGCCCCACAAAAAGGAGCGGTTCGGGCCGCGCGTCCCAGGACGGCAGCGCCTCCTCCGGGTCAAGGATGTAGTTGAAGGCCGCCGGATCGGAGAAGTCGCCGTGCGCGCAGGCGAAGTCCCCCATCGCGCAAACATACGGCAGCTTCTTGAGCCAGGCCAGCGCATCGGCCGTCAGCGTCTTGCGCTGGCGCGCGACGGCGGCGGCGGCGAAATCGTTGAAATCCTCCGTGGTGCAGCGCCCGCACACGGCGTCGTCATGGTTGCCCGCAAGGCACACATGCACGCGCGAATAGACCGTCTCGAGCGCCTGCACGGGGTCTGGGCCGTAGCCCAGCACGTCGCCGAGGCAGACGATCTTGTCCACGTGCATGTCCTGCGCATCCACCAGGACCGTCCGTAGGGCGGTCGCATTGGCGTGGATGTCGGAAATGATCGCGTAGCGCATGGCATGGATATTATCCCACAACCGTGCGCCGAAAGCAAGAGGGTAGAAATACGGAGGTTCCCCAATTTTTTTCTGGGCTTGCGCGGCGACACGGTGCGGGGCGGCGGAGGGACGCAGAACGTGAGTGTGGACGTGGACATGGGCGGTGGCGTGTGTGGCGGATAGGCGCGTCCGGTTTCCGGCGGTCGCGGCTCTAGCGTGGGCGCGCGTTGCGCCTTGCGCCGCGGGGGCTCGGCAATCGCCAGATTGCCTTCGCCCCCGGTCGCCGCGGCGTCGGCGGCGTCCGTGTGCCTAGCCAGTCCTCGCGCCCGGTCCGCTCAACCGCTCCATGCCTAGGCGCTTTTACAATCGCAATGATCTTGCGCGGCGCGTTAAGGATAACGCGCCCTACCACGAGTGCGAATGGCGTTGGGAGGGCGGCTTGTCCCCAAGCCGCCGAAGGGTAGGCGCAAGCGCTAAGCTTGCGCCGTAGGGGAAGCCGAAGGTGGTGCCTTCAGCGCGGAGCGGCGCGGACGCGAGCGAAACGGCCCCTGACGCGCGGAGCGAACGGTTGGGGCGAAGTCACGCGCACGTTCGGGAGGAGCGCAGGAGCTTCTGGCGGCATTTTCTTGTCCGAAAATCGGTGAACCTCCAACAAAAATGGTCGGTCCCCGCGGACCGTTAGGCCTTTTTGCGCAGTGTTCCAAGCAGAAAGCCGACGGTCACGATCGTCACCGTCGCGAACACGATCGAGAGGTTCGTGTGGAGCGGCCAGGGAAGCGGCAGCAGCTTCTGTCCGCACGACACCCATACCAGCAGCGCAAAGCCGCAAAGCGTGGCTACCACGGCCTGCCACGGACGGGTATGCTTCGAAAACGCTCCTATGAGGAACAAGCCCAGCATGCCGCCGGAAAGCACCCCCTGCAGCACATACCACATGCTTAGCACGGTGGTGTTGTCCCGCCCCCATATCCACACCACCGACAGCGCGATGCCGATCGACACGAGCGCCAGGACAAGCGTGGCAACGCGGAGAAACACCATGTTAGACCGTTCGTTCGAGCGCGTCGGGAAGAAGCGCTTCCAATAGTCCTCGAGAAGCACTGTCGAGCCGGAATTCAGCGTGGCGGCAACGGTGGACATCGCCGCGGCGATGATCGCCGCGACGAGCAGCCCGGAAACGCCTACGGGCAGCTTATGCATGATGAACCAGGGGAACACCTCGGCGGCCTTCATGTCCGCAGGCACAGCGCCCGTCGCGTGGTTGTACATCCACAGCAGCGTTCCTATCATGGTGAACAGGAGCGTCACCGGCACGTAGAGGCAGGCCGAACCCCATATCGACTTCGCGGCGGCCTTTTCGTCCCTTGCGGCGACATACCGCTGCGTGTAGCACTGGTCCACGCCAAAGTTCTGCAGATTGATGCAGATGCCGTAGAGGAAAAGCACCCAGAACGTATTGCGTCCCCAGTCCGACAGGCTCATCGAGCCGAAGGAAATCTTTCCGGCCTCCCAGGCAGCGGCGAGATTGCCCGGGAGATCGGGCGTGAACGCCACCAGGCAGGCCACGCACACGAGCGTGCCGCCAATGAGGATCATCGACTGCACCGCGTCCGCCCACACCACCGCCGCGAAGCCGCCGAGCATCGAATAGACGAGCGTGGCCATTCCCGTGACGAGGATGATCGACGCGTAGGAGAATCCGAGCAGCTGGTTCACGAGGATCGCAAGAAGCAGCAGGATGATGCCTGATCGCGCGCTCTGCATCACGAGAAAGCATGCGCTCGCATACACGCGCGCCCACGAGCCAAAACGTCTTTCGAGAAACGAATAGGCAGAGACGCTCGTGGCCCTTCTGTAGAACGGCACGAACCATACGGCCGCAATCAGCGTCGCCACCGGCACGGTGATCGAATTGATCCATCCCCACCAGTTGCCGGCGTAGGCTCCTTCGGGCAGCGCGAGAAAGGAGATGGACGAGACGTGCGTCGCAAAGACCGACAGCGCAATCACCCATGTTGGCAGCTTGCCGCCGCCAGTCATGAACGCGCGGGCCTTGTCGCCGGCATTTTTCCGGAAGAAGAACGAACATCCAAAAAGCGTTGTGCCGGCGAGATACGCCGCAATCACCGCCAAGTCTATCCAATTCTTCATGGCGCGCATGCTCCTGAAGCGTTCCCGGGAACGTCGCGGATCAGAAGTCCGAAGCGTCGCAGACCAGGTTGTCCATGATGTAGTCCTTGCGCTCGGGCGTGTTGGAGCCCATGTAGAACTTGATGGTCTTCTCCAGCTCGGTATCCTCGGTGCATACGACGGGCGTGAGGCGCATCTCGGGACCGATGAAGTCCTTGAACTCCTTGGCGTTCAGCTCGCCAAGGCCCTTGAAGCGCGTGATTTCGCAGCCCTTGCCGCACTTCTCGATCGCCGCCACGCGCTCTTCTTCGGTGAAGCAGTAGTACTGCTCCTTGTCCTTCGCCTTGGGCTTGCGCACGCGAAAGAGCGGCGT
>JAEEGL014894974.1_pt1 | contig 18714 bp, 15 predicted proteins | sample 9134231 | NCBI WGS metagenome assembly JAEEGL01 (sample SAMN16246548, study PRJNA631951) | gut metagenome | biome: gut microbiome; feature: rumen; material: fiber-attached | host: Bos | place: Iran: Karaj | collected 2018-10 | reverse complement strand
TTGTGGAGCGTGACAGAGCCGGGAAGGTATGGATTATCGAAGCCACTACAAAGGAGGGTGTGAGGAAACGGTCGTTTGAATCCTTCAAAAACAGTAATGATATCAAGTACTTCGGCTATAATGTCTACCGCCTCACCGCAGCATTCGATACCGCAGCGGTCATCGCTCGTGCCACGGCACTCATCGGTAAACCCTACGACGACGCCTTTCTGCCCGACAACGACGCCTACTACTGCTCGGAACTGATACAAATGGCATTTGACACACTCTTCCCGTCGGCGCCCATGAATTGGCGCGACAAGGACGGCAACCTGCCTCCCTACTGGATAGAACATTTCAAGAAACTCGGTGTACCCGTCCCCGAAGGAGTGCCGGGCACCAACCCCACCGACCTCTCACGGTCACCGTTGTTACATAAACTCTGAGAACAAATAAGGCCCGCGCTTTGCGCGGGCCTTACTATTTACTGATTCGCGTACTGCTGCACCTCGTCGTGGAAGAACTCGAGCTGAATGCCGGCCTGGCGGAAGAGCTCCTCGCTCTCGGCACCGGCGTGATACTTGCGTTCGCAGACCACACGCTTGATGCCACAATTTATAATCAGCATCGCGCAGGTGCGGCAAGGAGTCATGCGGCAGTAGAGGGTGGCGCCGTCGAGGGCGATGCCGCGACGGGCTGCCTGGCAGATGGCGTTCTGCTCGGCATGCACAGTGCGCACACAATGGGTGGAGATATGGCCGTCGGCGTCAATGGTCTTGCGGAAGAGGTGTCCCACCTCGTCGCAGTGCGGCAAGCCGGCAGGCGAGCCTACATATCCCGTCACTAGTAATTGTTTATCTTTCACGATGACGCAACCGCTGCGGCCACGGTCGCAAGTGGCGCGACGGGCGGCAGCATTGGCCAATTCCATGAAGTATTCGTCCCACGAGGGGCGGCGGTATGTTATCTGTCCGAGTACCTCCTCCACCTGACGATTGAGGTCATCGATGGTGCCGCCGTTGTCGAAGCGGAAGTCGGCCTGCTCGATGCAGTAGTTGAGATTCTGCTTATTTGGATCGGTGTTGTCCATCTCGCGCTGCTCGTTGGCGATGAATGTCTCGAACGACACGTGGTCGGTCTCGCTTCCACGCAGCACGGCGCGTTCATAGCGCACCTTGGGGTCTGCATCGACGGCGAAGAGGTAGAAGTTGGGCTTGCCGCGCAGGGCATCCACCTCGCCAGGTGTGCGGACGCTCTCGATAATGCAGTTGCAGCCCGAAGATGCAGCCTGCTCGTAGAGTTGCTCGACAATCCATGACGGCGAGTGCTGTGCCCGCAGGTCATTACCCACAGCGGCCATTGAGTCGCGGTTCACTTCCATACCACGGCGCTTGATTTCCTCTATGAGGAATGCACGCACACTGTAGTGCACAAAGCCGCGGTTCTTGACAAGGTAATCGACGATGGTGCCCTTGCCGGCGCCAAGTGTTCCCGTAATTCCTATGGTAATCATACCTTGAACTTATATTCCAGTTTAGCCAGATCTTCGTTGGCTTTGACGATTTTCTTCTTGAGGCCTGCTTTGTAGGCTATGAGTTTCTGCATCATGGCATCGTCGGCCAGGGCCATCATCTGCATGGCCAATATGGCGGCGTTCTGGGCACCGTTGATGGCCACCGTAGCCACGGGTATTCCCGGAGGCATCTGGAGGATGGCGAGGGTAGCGTCGAGACCCTCGAGGCACGAGCCCTTGATGGGCACACCGATGACGGGCAGAGGTGTCTCGGCGGCGATGACGCCAGGCAGCGCGGCGGCCATGCCGGCACCGGCGATGATGACACGGATGCCACGGCCGGCGGCATTCTTGGCGAAGTCGCTCACCTCGGCAGGGGTGCGATGGGCGGAGAGGGCGTTGACCTCGAACGGAATCTCCATCTCCTCAAAAAACTGGCAGGCTTTCTCCATGACCGGTAGGTCGGACGTCGAGCCCATAATGATACTGACGACTGGTTTCATATTTCGACTTCTTATTTCTAAGTGCTTATACAACGCATATGTGAAGATAATATTGTACAAAACGCAATATTTCCAGCGTTATCGCCGTTATTTCGTTTATGAAACGATGGTTTGTATTGATGCTTCTTGGCTGTGCTGTCGCTGACGCGGCCGCACAGCAGGGCACTCTGCTGTTGAGCGAGCTGCTGTTCCAACCACAGAGCGGTGAAGCTGAATATGTGGAGTTGTATAACCCTGAGAATGCAGCCGTCGACCTCTCCGAATACCACATTGTTCGCTGGATTGGCGATTCGCTGGGCAAACACTATCCCCTGCCCTCGCACCTGGTGGCAGCGCACGACTATGTGGTCCTGACAAAGGATGCCGCTTCGATAACGGCCAACTTCAATGTAACATATCCATCCAAACTGTTAGAATGCGACCTTCCGCCCTATCCTAACAATGGAGGCTGCGTGGTGCTGGCACGGTTCGACAGCTCTGTCGTGGAGAGATTTGACTACACACCATCGATGCACAGCCGCCTGCTGCGGAATAAAGCAGGTGTGGCATTGGAGCGGCGCCGTTTCGACCGGCCAGCCAATGAAACCGGCAACTGGTTCTCGGCAGCTTCAACCGTCGGCTATGGCACTCCGGGATATGAGAATTCGCAGAACGCCGAATACTTGGTCGAGGAGGCGGCATTCGAATTCTCCTCAACCCTGATTTCGCCTGACGGCGATGACTATCAGGACGAGTTGGCGATTGTTTACCGGCTTGACGACGGCGACCTGTCGGCCAGCGTAGATATCTACAACGCACGTGGGATACGTGTGAGGCAGTTGAAGAACAGCATCCTGCTGGGCACTCACGGCACACTGCTGTGGGACGGCACCGATGAGAACGGGAAGACGGTGCTGCCGGGACAATACATCGTCGACATCACCGTCTATAATCTCGCAGGCACCAGGCAGGTCATACGACGTGCCGTGGGATGCATCCTTAGCAAGTAACTATTGTCTTAGCTATTCTTTTTTGTCAAGTTCGCAATAGACTGAATTGTTACTGAGGAATTCAGGCACGATATTCTTCATCTTTGCCACAATCTTCATGTCGTCCATACTTTCGAGGACATCCCATAGTTCGTTGTACTCACGATCGATGGCATCGAGCGGATAGCGGCGCACCTCGGCACGCATAATTTTGGGGTGATAGGTGGGTATGGTATTTTCCTTGGTGGCCAGAAGTTCCTCGTAGAGTTTCTCACCCGGACGGAGGCCGATCTCCTTGATTTCGATATCGCGCATTCCGCTGAGCTGTATCATCTTGCGGGCCATGTCGTAGATTTTGACCGGCTTGCCCATATCGAACACAAAGATATCGCCGCCTTCACCCATGGCGCCAGCCTCGAGCACCAGATTGCAAGCCTCGGGGATGGTCATGAAGTAACGGATAATATCTTTATGGGTCACCGTAAGCGGACCACCAGCAGCGAGCTGTTTCTTGAACAGAGGAATAACCGATCCGTTGGAGCCCAGCACATTGCCGAAGCGTGTGGTGACAAAATGCGTAGTGTCGGTAGAACGGCTCTGGATATAGATTTCGGCCATGCGCTTGGTAGCACCCATGACGTTGGTAGGATTGACAGCCTTGTCGGTGCTGATCATGACGAACTTTTGCACACCATACTTGATGGCGAGGTCGGCGAGATTGCGGGTGCCAAAGACATTGATGTAGACGGCCTCATAGGGGTTCTCCTCCATGAAGGGCACATGCTTGTAGGCGGCAGCATGATAGATAAGGTTGGGATGGTAGAGTTGGAAGACCTCTTCCATGCGCTGACGGTCCTTAACATTGGCTATGACAAACTCCATGCGGTCGAGTTCGTCCTTGTGTTTATTCCGCAGTTCGAACTGCAGGTCATACATCGGGCTTTCTGCCTGGTCGAGCATAACCACCTTTTTAGGCTTATACTGCATCAGCTGACGGCAGATCTCACTGCCTATGCTGCCGGCGGCACCCGTGACAAGGACAACCTTATCGACCACTTCACGCACAATGTTCACATTATCGAGCTTGATGCTGTCGCGTCCCAGCAGGTCCTCAATTTTGATGTTCTCTATCTGGTTGACGGTGAACGAACCGTTGAGCCATGTGCTTACCTGCGGCACCGCTTTCACTGTGAGGCCGAGGTCGAGAGCACGGGTAGTGATGGCCTGCTTATGGATAGTTCTGATGGTGGGAATGGCAATGATCAACTGTGTGACCTCTTTGTTCTTGATAAACTTAGGAATCAGTACATCGCGCACTCGCATTACCGGTACGCCATTGAGTTGCTGGTTCACCTTTGACATGTCGTCGTCAATATAGGTCACCACATGATACTCGTTGTTCTGGTCTTGATGCAAGGCGTTATAGGCAATGATGCCGGCCGCTCCGGCGCCATAGATAACCACATTGGTAGTCGGCCGGCGGCGACGGAAGAAGTCGTTGTACAGACGTTGCAGGAACAGGCGCATGATGGTCATCATCACTGCCAACAGGGTATAGACCGTGGCCGAAGAACGGTAGGAAAGCAAGACGGGAGCAAAGCGGTTGGGGTCGGACAGGTGATTATTGATGTACCATATCACACCGAAAACAAGGGCAGGTCCGACGGTGGAAACCATGATTTTTAGTATGTCGTTCATACCGGCATGACGGATGATGCCACGGTAGGAACCGGTGAGGAAGAAGAATATCAACGTCACCATCAACGACAACCCCAGCTTGACAAAAAGAGACGCATGGATGGCGCCTGACAAGAGGTGGTTGTTGAGTATCTCGTTCATGAAGAAGGCTGCAATAAAGAGCAGTATATCGGCCACAAACACCGCCCATTGGGAGATGGTCGAATGGCGATAGCGCTTCACCAACCAGAACGAAAACTTTCTAAACATCTTTCTCATGATTACAATGTATTAGAGTCTTGCATCAATTATTTCACGTGGCAGAACACCTTTGACATCATAGATGACGCCGGGTTCGGGGACCAACGCGCGCAGGTTTATGTTGCGGAAACAGTCGTGGGCTACGGCCAGGATAGCGGCATCGTAAGGTCCATCTGGCAGTTCTCCGCATTCTACCTTCAGTCGGTCGCAGGTCTTGACCCATGGGTCATAGACTGTTATATTGGGAGTGTATTCCCGCATAGTGTTGTAGATGTCCACGACTTTGGTGTTGCGGGTATCAGGACAGTTCTCCTTAAAGGTGAAGCCGAGGATGAGTATGCGAGCATCTTTCACACGCACTCCCTTGATATTCATCTGCCGGATAGTCTGATTGGCCACATAGTTACCCATGCTGTTGTTCAAACGGCGGGCATTGCTCATCACGCGTGGCAGCACGCCGTATAGCTGGGAACGTTCAATCAGGTAGTAGGGGTCGACACTTATACAGTGGCCTCCAACCAACCCAGGCTGCAGCTTAATGAAATTCCACTTAGAAGCGGCGGCATCGAGCACATCGTGCGTGTCGATGCCCATGGCATTGAATATCTTGGCCAGCTCGTTGACAAAAGCTATGTTCACATCGCGCTGGCTGTTCTCAATTATCTTGCTGGCTTCGGCCACCTTGATTGAGGGGGCTTTGTGGGTGCCGTTGACAAGGACGCTGTTATACATGGCGTCGATGAGGTCGGCGGCCTCGGGCGTAGAGCCCGAAGTGACTTTGCGTATGGTCTCTACACGGTGTTCCTTGTCGCCGGGATTGATACGCTCGGGGCTGTAGCCTGCATAATAGTCAACGTTGAGTTTGAACCCAGTATGCTTTTCTATTACAGGCAAGCACTCCTCCTCGGTGACACCGGGATATACGGTGCTTTCGTAGATGACGATATTACCTTTGGATATCACCTTGCCCACCACCTCGGAAGCGCCGACAAGCGGTCGCAGGTCAGGGCGGTTGTTGTCGTCTACGGGTGTGGGGACCGCGACAATATACACATTGCAGCACTTGATGTCGTCGAGCGACGAAGTGCAGCGGAAGCCATGGTTTTGGATGGCATCCTGCAGCAGGCTGTCTTCCACCTCGAGGGTGTTGTCGTGGCCTTGCATGAGAGCATCCACGCGACGGCTATTGATATCAAATCCTATGGTAGGAAACTTAGTTGAAAAAAGACGCGCCAAAGGGAGGCCTACATAGCCGAGGCCAACCACACATATCTTTATGTCACTCAGTTTAATCATATCAGCGAAGCAACGGTTTCTATTTCTTCATCGGTCGTATAGGGGTGCATGGGCAGCGAAAGCACAGTCCGCGACAGCCTGTCGGCCACCGGGCAGGGCTGCTGGCCAAGATGGGAGAAAGCAGTCTGGCGGCTCATGGTGCGAGGATAATAGACCATCGAGGGTATACCTGCGGTCTTGAAACGGGCCTGCAGTTCGTCTCGGTTTTCCACCTGGATGGTGTATTGTGCCCACGAGGAAACAACACCTTCGGGAATATCTGGCACCTGTACCTTCCCACGAAGCAGTTCGTTGTATCGTTCTGCCACATGGTTCACAGACTTTAGTTCCTCGTCAAAATGTTTCATCTTCACCTGCAACACCGCAGCCTGAATGGTATCGAGACGGGAATTGAGGCCAAGACGCACATTGTCGTATTTGTCAGTGCCCTTGCCATGTACACGGTAAGAACGCAGAAGCGAAGCCCATTCATCGCTGTCGGTGAAGAGAGCGCCGCCGTCGCCATAGCATCCCAGAGGTTTGGCTGGGAAGAACGAGGTGGTGCTTATGTCGCCGAATGAGCAGGCTCGTTTGCCCCCCATACTGCCACCAAAGCCTTGTGCACCATCCTCTACGAGCAACAAACCCGTGGTATCGGCGACAAATCGTAGTTTCTCATAATTGGCCGGGAGACCGAAAAGATCTACTGGTATTATGGCACGTGGATGCAGTTGTGTATGGAACGTTACATAATCGTACTTGGCCATCAGGTCCTCGTGTGCCATATTAAATGTAGCCTTGTCTACATCGACGAATATCGGCGTCGCACCAACCATTGCCACAGCCTCTGCGGTGGCAAAGAATGTGAAGTCGGGGACAAAGACGGCGTCGCCAGGGCCGATGCCGAGAGCCATCAAGGCCAGCCGCAAAGCATCGGTGCCGTTGGCGCAGGTGATGCAATGCTTCACTCCAACGTATGCTGCCAGTTGCTGTTCCAGTTCGGCCACCTGAGGTCCCATGATATAGGCACCGCTGCGGGTGGCGGCAAGGATAGCCTCATCCATCTCGGCACACATGGCCTCGTACTGTCTGTGTAAGTCGCGGAACTGCATATTATTCTTCCACCCTTCCTATTATTTTTGCCGGCACGCCGGCCACTATTGCATAATCGGGCACATCCTTGGTTACCACGGCGCCGGCGCCCACCAGGGCGTGGCGGCCGATGGTGTGGCCGCAGACGATGGTGGCGTTGGCGCCTATCGAGGCTCCCTCGCGAACCAGCGTGCGCTCATAGTGGCCGTTGGCTGGACGGTCCAGTCGTGGCATCAGCACGTTGGTGAACACGCAACTGGGGCCGAGGAAGACATTGTCTTCTATCTCGACGCCCTCGTAGACCGACACATTGTTCTGGATGCGGACGCCGTTGCCGATATGGACGTTGGGGCCAATGTTGACATTCTGTCCCAGCGAGCAGCGCTCGCCGAGTACAGCACCTTTCTGGATATGGCAGAAGTGCCACACCTTGGTGCCGGCACCAAGTGTCACACCGTCGTCGACGTAAGAGCTTTCGTGTATGAACGGTTCGTTTACCATCCGAAGGGGTGTGGTGTTAATGGATATTTCGCCATGGGGTGATAGTCGCCCTTAAGGCCGATAGGTTCAGCATGACGGATATCATATACCGTCTTGATGCACTCTCTTGCTTCGCCGATACGGAAGCCACGTCCTGCCAGAACTTCTTCGTAGGAACGAGTGTGCAGGTCGGTGAATCCTTGACTAAACTCAAATTCCCGTCCGTCGACGGTGATGCTGCGGTAACTGCCGCTGTGTCCTTCGGGCACATGGTCACCGTTGATGCTCAGGAAATAACGCACCCGAGCCTGAGGCATCTCAAGATACCCAGCCACACGGTCGTGACTTGCAATATGCACAACATTCTTTTGCACAGGACCGAAGACCCACTGCAGCATGTCGTAGAAGTGGACTCCGATATTTGTTGCAACGCCGCCGCTCTTCTGGATGTTGCCTTTCCACGAGGCATAGTACCAGTAGCCACGCGGTGTGATATACGTGAGGTCTACATTGTATACCTTGTCCTTCGGGCCTTGTTCTATCTTTTTCTTGAGTTCCACCACCGAAGGGTGCAGGCGAAGCTGGAAGATAGTGTATGCTTTATGCCCCGTCTGATTCTCAATCTCCTCAAGGGCGTCTATATTCCAAGGGCTTAGCACCACAGGCTTTTCACAGATGACATCGCAGCCAAGCCTAAGGCCATAGCGTGTATGTGCATCATGCAAGTAATTGGGGGAACAGACACTGAGATAGTCAATCTTATTGCCCTGTGCAAGGAACCAGTTGTTGTGACGGTCGAAAAGCTCCTGCTCGGTAAAGAAGGAGGCCTTGGGGAAGTAGCTGTCAATGATGCCGACAGAGTCGTTCTTGTCGTATGCTGCCACAAGGTTATTTCCAGTCTCCTTGATGGCCTTAAGATGACGCGGGGCGATATATCCGCCCAAACCTATGAGTGCAAAATTCTTCATTTCTGTATATTGGCAAGACACCGCGACAGGGCTTCAGTCCAGTAGGGCACCTCTTGATGGAATGTATTTTTAAACTTGGTCTTATCAAGTACCGAATAAGCGGGCCTTTTGACTGGACTCGGATATTCGCTACTGTGGCAAGGATTGATCCGGCATGCCGCATGGCCGCTCTGACGAGCTATCTCCTTGGTGAAATCATACCAGCTGCATACTCCCTCGTTGGCATAGTTGTAGATTCCCTCATGCTGAAGGAATTCACCACTTTCGACAATTCCGAACACTGCCCTGGCGAGGTCGCCGGCATAGGTAGGAGTACCCACCTGGTCGAAAACCACCCATAATTCGGGCTTGGAAGCCGTCAGGTTGAGCATGGTGAGCAGGAAATTCTTGCCATACTCGCTGTAGAGCCACGACGTGCGGAATATCAAGTGGCGGCACGCACCAGCGGCACGTTCGCCAGCCAGCTTGGTGCGCCCATAGGCACCTGTAGGATTGACCGTTTCCTCTTCCGTGCAGGGCGTATTGTTCTTGTTCCCGCCAAAGACATAATCGGTAGAGAAATGTATCAAAGTGCCACCGACGGCGCCCATTGCCTCCGCCAAGTAGCCTACTGCTTCTGCGTTGATCCTATAAGCAGTCTGCTCGTCGGATTCGGCCTTGTCCACATTCGTGTATGCTGCACAGTTGACAACCATCTCAATGTTGTTCTCCCTGACGTAGGCATCTACAGCCTCCCGCGATGTTATATCCAGCTCGTCGATATCGGTGAATAGCCATTGATGGCACGATTGCGGCACCAGCAGCCTGAAATGGCTGCCGAGCTGTCCGTTGGCACCTGTGAGCAGAATATTCATTATTTGAATGGTGTTACAAAATCCTTGAACTGCGGATGACATCTGTCTTTCTCGGAGAGCAGCACATCGTCCGGGTTGATTCTCCATGCTATGGCCAACGTCGGATCGTCCCAGGCTATTGCGCCCTCGGCCTCCGGATGATAATATTCGTCGCACTTATACTGGAACACGGCCGTCTCGCTCAGCACCGCGAAACCATGGGCAAACCCCTTAGGCATGAAGAACTGGCGTTTGTTGTCGGCAGAGAGCTCTACCTCCACATGGCGGCCATAAGTCGGACTCCCGGCTCGTATATCGACCGCGATGTCAAGCACCGTACCTTCCACCACCCTTACCAGTTTCGACTGTGCATACGGCGGCAGCTGGAAATGCAGTCCACGGACCACTCCGTATCTGGAACGCGACTCGTTATCCTGCACAAAGCGCACATCCATGCCAGTCTGTGCCCTGAAGTCCCTCTCATTAAAACTTTCGAAGAAATAGCCACGCGAATCACCGAATACGCGCGGTTCCACAATGACCAGTCCTTCTATTTCTGTTTTTATAATATTCATATTTACTGTTCTACCATTTTGAGCAAATATTGCCCGTATTGGTTCTTAGCCATCGGCTGTGCTATACGGCGTATGTCTTCGGCCGTGAGCCACCCCATCTCGTATCCTATACTTTCCAGGCATGCCACTTTGAGTCCCTGGCGTTTCTCGATAACTTCAATGAATGTCGACGCCTCTGCCAGGGAATCGTGCGTACCTGTGTCGAGCCAAGCAAATCCGCGTCCCATCAACTGGACATTCAATTCTCCATCGGCGAGGAAAGCCTGGTTGACCGAAGTTATCTCCAGTTCGCCGCGGGCACTGGGCTTGATGGTTTTTGCCACCTGCACCACCTTGTTGGGATAGAAATAGAGTCCTACCACAGCATAGTTGCTCTTGGGTTCTTTCGGTTTTTCTTCAATGCTGAGCACATGGCCTTCACTATCGAACTCTGCCACTCCGTAACGCTCTGGGTCAGCGACCCAATAGCCGAAGACAGTGGCTTTATTCTCCACATCCACATTATATACTGCCTGACGAAGCAAACGGCCGAGACCGTTACCATGGAAGATATTGTCTCCAAGCACAAGGCATACAGAGTCATTGCCTATAAACTCCTCACCGATGATGAATGCCTGTGCCAAGCCGTCCGGCGAAGGCTGTTCCGCATAGCTGAAATGCACTCCGAAGTCGCTGCCGTCACCCAGCAAGCGCTTGAACCCGGGCAGATCATACGGGGTTGAGATGATGAGGATATCACGTATGCCGGCAAGCATAAGCACCGATATTGGGTAATAAACCATCGGCTTGTCATATATTGGCAACAGCTGCTTGCTGACACCCTTTGTTATAGGGTAAAGGCGGGTGCCTGAGCCTCCCGCCAATACTATTCCTTTCATATATGCTTTATTTGCGTTTCTTACTCGTTCGAGGCGTCGCTCTCTTCTCCATAGCCATAACCATAACCGTAGCCATAACCATAGCCATAACCGTAACCGTAGCCGTAACCATAACCGTAACCATAGCCGTAGCCGCCGTAACGCTTGTGTATCAGCGGCACATCGGTGAGGATGACAGCCATATTCTTGAATCGGCCCTTGTCAGACATTTCCTGGATGAACGGCAGCGAGCTCTTGTTCAGGCGGCCGACACGCATGATGTAGGTCGTCAAGTCTGCCACACGGTTGATGATAGCTGCATCGGCCACAATCTGAGCAGGCGTGGAGTCGAAGATGATATAATCGTAATGTTCACGCAGATAGGCAACCAGACGGTCGAGTTTTTCGCCCATCAACAGCTGGGTAGCATTGGGCGGCGTCTTCTCGCAGACAATATAGTCGAGGTGGTCTGACGTCTCGCTGTGCATGATATACTTCTCATAGTTGTCGTCCTGATCCAGCAGGTAGTGGATCAAGCCCATGCGGTTGTGACGGTCGATAGTCTTAGACAAGCTGCGCTTACGCAGGTCGAAGTCGACCAAAATAGTACGTTTGCCGACATAGGCCAACGACAAGGCAAGGTTCAGTGCGGTGTACGACTTGCCTTCGCCAGGTGTCGTGGACACAGTCTGAATCACCTTCTCGCCCTCCTTGAGGAAGAACGGAATGTTCGAATGCAACAGGCGGAAGGCCTCGGTGACCACATCGGTACCGTTGGCGGTAACGATAATCTCGTCGTTGACACGTGCTGCCGGTTTCTCGGGTATCTCGCCCAAGATCGGCAGGTTGGTGGCACGCTCCACATCGCTCTTCGAACGAAGCTTGGTGTCGAAGAAGCTGATGCCGAACATAATCAAGGCCGGGAGTGCCAATCCTACAACCAAAGCCACAAGGATAAACATCATGAGCCTTGGGGCCGTCTTTGTCGAAACCGAAGGCTCTACCACTTTGGCGTTAGCAATAGTTACCGCCAAGTTCATGGCCGTCTCCTCACGTTTGGAGAGGAGGTAGAGATACAGCTCCTCCTTGATTTTCTGCTGACGCTGCACCTCGGATACCGCCTTGGTCTGGGTAGGCATGGCGGCAATCTGGTTACGTGCCCTGGCTTCCTGGTTGCGGGCGTCCTGCAGACGCACCGTGGTAGCGTTCAGCAAGTTGTTGACAGCCGAATTGATGGCGCCCCACTGGGCATCCATCTGTTGTACAAGGTTACGCACTTGTGGGTTGCTGGCACCGGCTGTGGTCTTCATGCGCTGATACTCACTGACCAAGCGGTTGTACGATGCAATCATGCTCTGTATGCCGGCGTCGTTGATACCCACGTTGGCGGGAAGCAGGTCTTCCTTGTTCGTCGGGTCGGAAAGCACGTTCTTGATGAAGCGGATCAGCGTCAACTCAGTCTCAAGGCTGTTCACCTGGTCGGTGTAACGCGTACCGGTCTGCATCAGCTGGCTGGCAGCTCCTTGCAGTTCGGGCAGCTGCGACGAGCGCTTGATAGCCTCGACCTGCGCATCGACGACATCCAGTTCGCCGGATATAAGGGCGATACGGTCAGAAATGAATTTCTCGGTCTTCTGTGCCACCTTGTTTTTGTCCTCGATGGCATCGTCATTGTACACTGCAATCAGGGTGTCAACGATATCTCCTGCACGCTTTTCGTTCTTGTCGGGATAACTGATGGAAATAATAGACGCCATCTTGTCGACACGAGTCACATTGAGGGACTTGACCATGGAACGAGCCATAGGATATATCTCCTTGACACCGACATTCAGTGTGACATTCTCAAAGCTGTTCGTGTAGAATGAAGTCTTTTCAATGATGAACGAGACCGTGTCGTCAAGTTTCACGGGCTGGCTGAAATAGGCCTCGCCTTTCTTGTCGTACTTTTTGGCTTCGTAGCTGTATTTGTTGTTTGCCAGCAACTTGATTCTGAGATCGAGCTGCGGCTTGCGCTCCTCGTTCATGTCATGCACCGTGAGCTTCACAGGGGCATCCTTGTAGTAGGTTATCTTGCGGAACATGTCATTGCGGTTGCAATAATAGTGCATGTCCAGACGCTGGATCACCTGTGCCATCAGTGACGATGAACGGAGCATGTATATCTCGTTCGAAAGCGAGAGGTCGGAATTGCCTATATCCATGCTATTGAGGATAGCATCCATGTTTCGGGTGGTATAGCGCATATTCTTCTCGTTGTCGCGCACAAGGATGGTACCTGTTGCCGTATACGTCTTGGCCTGCATCTTATAGGCCAATGCCGCAATAGCCAGGCACACAATTGCCGAGATTACGAACCAATACCAGTTGTTCAACACCATGAACACAATGTCACGGAGGGAGATATTAAGTTCTCCGTTGCTCTCCTGTGGTGTTACGGAATTCTGTATCTGATTGTTGTTCTCCATAGTGAACGTGGGGTTTTATTATCTGTTCCTGTAATTCTGGGTAAGCAGCCAGTAGTAATATGCCGAGAGAAGCATAGACAGAATCGAGACGCCGGTGCTGATGTAGGTCATAATCATCGGGTCACGGTCGGCAGTCTTCTTCTTCTTCATATTGGGCTCCACATACACAACATCGTTCTGGTGCAGGTAGTAGTAGGGCGATTCGAAAATATCTTTGGATGTGAGGTCTATCTCGCCGATGGTACGCATGCCGTCCTCTTCACGGATTACGGTGACGTTGTTACGCTGACCGAAGATTGTCAGGTCGCCCACCATACTGAGAGCCTCGAGGATTGTCAAGCGTTCGCCGCTGGCCTGAATGACGCCGGGCCTGACAACATCGCCAAGGACACTCACGGTGAAGTTCATCAACCGCACGGTCACACGGGCATCCAGGATATGGCCTTCACTGACGAGACGTCTCTGCAGTTCATCAGCGAGTTCCGTGTGGGTCATGCCAAGCACATGAACCCTGCCGAGGACCGGGAACATAATGTCGCCCTCATTGCTTACGAGATAGCCGCTGACGGCCGATGAGCTGGGGTTCATCACCACACCGTCGGACATGGCAATCTTGTTTGTCTCCTGATTGAACGGAACCGTAGCGGCCGGCGTCTCGCTCTCAACATAAATGCTCAGGAGGTCGTTTGCCTGAATACCTTTGGTGAATTTGCCAGTGATAGCAGTCGCGTTGTCACGCTCGGCATCATGGATATAGGCGATGTTCTCCGTCGTGCCGCACGATGCGAACAGCATCGCGGAAATCGCTGCAACGATTAGTGGGGTTTTGATATTATTATATCGCATATAAATATTATTTGTTTTCTCTACAAATGTAATAATCAACAAAATACATCCAATTGGCACAAACCAAATGTTCTGCAAATATACATTTTTTTTCACACATAACCAAATATATTTTTTTTCACATAATTTTTCCTGTTTTCTTGTGGACTATATACAGTTGGCACTTCGTGGAGTTTCTCCGCAAAAAAACTGGGAGAACAAACAATACAAGCTTCTGGGTCTCGGCGTTCAGAGCTGCCGATGGGGGAGAATCACGCCTGCCGTAATGGATCCTGTGCTCCAGGGCATCGCCAGGGGCCAATCAAGGTCGCATATAAAAGGCATTCATTTTCAGCATAATCGATGGTTGTTCTTTGACTGTTCTTTGGCTTAAACCAAAGAACAGTCAAAGAACAACCAAAGAACATACTGAAAACAAACGAATTATAAAACACCCAAATATCGTGGATTTTACTGTCAACGGGTATGTAAATTCCTATTTTTATACGCCTGCGAGTTCTCCTGCATTTACATATTAATTTTCTTTGTCCGGATTATAATTTTTTTTGTAATTTTGCAATCGCAAACATGCCTTTTGTTCCCGATATACTAAACTACCGAAGTCTGTCGATTGTAGGCCTCGAGAAGAACACCGGCAAAACGGTGTGTCTGAACTATATTCTCCATAGGCTGAACGACATGAATATACATGTAGGGGTCACCTCCATCGGTGTCGACGGCGAGCAGGTAGATGCTGTCTTCGCCACCGCCAAACCTGAAGTAACCCTCTACGAAGGCACTCATTTCATCACCTCGGAACAGCATTACCTGAAACGGCAAGCCGTATCAGTTCTTGAAGCCGTCGACAGCCGTCGCACTGCCCTTGGTCCATTGGTGACAGCGCGCGTACTGGTTCGAGGCAAAGTGCTCCTCTCCGGCGCAGCCACCACTGGCGTTTTGCGCAGCCAAATCAAACAGCTCGACACAATCGGCGTCGACCTCGCCATTGTCGACGGGGCCCTCTCTCGCCTAAGCCTCGCATCACCTACAGTAACGGAAGCCATGATCCTGGCCACTGGCGCCGCAGTGTCGGCCAACGTGAAGCAACTTATTTCAAAGACCAAGTTCCTGCACAACCTCATACTCCTCGATGAGGTTGATCCCACCCTGCGCGAACGGCTAAACACCATAGCTACAGGCCTCTGGGGGATTGACAACGACGGTGTGCCACATGATTTAGGCATCGCGTCGGTATTCCTCATCGACCGAGCAGAGAAAGACATCCTACGTTTCGGCAAAACGCTCTTTTCATCGGGGGCCGTGAGCGACCGCCTGCTACGCATTTTAGCCTCCAAAGACAAAGGTATAACACTGATAGCAAGGGATTTCACAAAGCTGTTCATCACACCCGAAGCCTACATAGAATTCACTCGCCGTGGCGGACGGCTCATGGTGCTGCAGCGCTCACGCCTTATAGCTGTGACCCTGAACCCCACCTCACCCCAAGGCTTTCTGCTTGATTCCAAGAGCACTTGCCATGCCCTGAGCGACGCCTTGCAGACCCCTGTTTATGACGTAATGAAGATAGACCAATGAAAATAAAAGACCTCATAAAACAAGACGCAGGATTCCAGTATGTCATTGATAGCATGGAATTCATGTCAGCCGCCGGACGGCGCAAGATGCTGAATACCGAATTCTGCGCCGACACCGATGTGCTGAACGCCGAATGGGAGAGACTCGGACGTGCCATCCAAGCCGTCAATGAGTTTAAATACAAGAAACCATATATTGAGTTGCGCCACTGTCTGATGCAACTGCATGACCTGCAGGGCACATTGAGCAATCTCGCCAACCACACCACCCTGAACGAAGTGGAGCTCTTCGAGATAAAGAACCTCGCGCAGCTTACGCAAATCGCATCCGGCGCAATCGCCAACCTCGGATTGACCGACATGCTTCCCCTGCCACAGACAAACGAGGTATTTGCGCTGCTTGACCCTGACCATACCGGCATTGCAAATTTCTATATCTATGACTCTTACGACCCAAGGCTGACACCTCTGAGGCGCGAACTCAACGTGCTGCAGACCTCCGAGGGCGACCCGGTGCGAATCAGCGAACTGCTGGCCGAACAGAACGAGATACAGAACATGGTGTGCGTGAACCTCTCCGATCAACTGACGAGATGGACCGACTTGCTCGTAACCGCCATGGAACAAATGGCTTATATCGATTTTCTATTCGCAAATGCAGAATTAGCCATCCAATGGAACCTAACCCGTCCTACAGTAGGTGATCATATTGAATACAAAGGACTTGTCAATCCCAGACTGAAAGAGCGCAACGAGAAAGCAAACCTGCGCTACCAACCTGTCGACGTTGCGCTGCACAGCGGCGTAACCTTGGTTACCGGAGCCAACATGGCTGGCAAAACCGTGCTTCTCAAAAGCGTTGGGACTTCACAACTGATGGCACAATGCGGCATGTACACACCTGCAAGTATGGCTGTTATAAAACTCGTCAACGGTGTCGTCACTTCTATAGGCGACGACCAGGACGAGATGAACGGTCTCTCCTCATACGCGGCCGAAATCATCAAAATTAGCGACATACTGTCCACCTGCCGCGAAAAAAAGATGCTGGTACTCATCGACGAACCCGCCCGCACCACCAATCCCGTGGAGGGCAAAGCATTGGTTCAGGCCATCATCAACATACTGGGCGAAATGGACTCCACCACCATAGTGACCACGCACTACAGCGGTCTTGGCAGCGGTCGCTTCCGTCGCCTGAGGGTGAAAGGATTCGTCGAGAATATGGCCGACGTGCCCCTTACACCTCAGAACATCAACCGCTTCATCGACTACTCCCTCACCGAGGACCAGAGCGACAACGTGCCTCACGAAGCGCTGCGCATCGCCACCATCCTTGGCTGCGACGAGCAGATGATAGCCATTGCGAAAAACATTATCAACCAATAAAATAAACCATCATGAACAGCATTATCTTAACAATTATTATTGTAACAGTTGTCGTACTGTTCGTCATTCTTGTTTCCTACATCAAAGCGCCCCCTTCGGTGGCATACATTGTTTCGGGTCTCAACCGCAAGCCTCGCATCTACATCGGCAAGGGCGGTCTCCGCGTGCCCCTGCTCGAGCGTCTGGACAAAGTTTTCCTTGGCCAGGTTACGGCAGATATCAAAACAAGCCGCACCGTGCCCACCAACGACTTCATCAATGTCAACGTTGACGCCGTGGCAAAAATCCAGGTCATCCCTGACATCGACGGAGTGCGCCTGGCGGCCAAGAACTTCCTCAACATGAATGGTGCCGACATATCCAAGCAGGTGCAGGACTCGCTCGAAGGCAATATGCGTGAGGTCATAGGTTCCCTCTCGCTACGCGACATCAACATCAACCGTGACAAATTCTCGGACGAAATCATGAACAAGGCCCAGAAGGACATGGAAGCCCTGGGTCTGCGCATCATCTCGTGCAACATCCAGAATGTCACCGATGAGAAGAACCTCATCGAAGACCTCGGTGCCGACAACACATGGACCATCCGCAAGCAGGCCAAAATCAACAAAGCCAACGCCGAACGCGACATTGCCATGGCCGAAGCACAGGCCCAGAAGGAAGCCAACGACGCACAGGTCGACAGCCAGACCCAGATTGCCATCCGCCAGAACGAACTGTCGGTCAAGAAAAGCGAGCTGACCATCATCTCGCAGACAAAACAGGCCGATGCCGACGCCGCCTACGAGATCCAGCGTCAGGAACAGCAGAAGACAATCAACACCAAGACCGTCGACGCCAAGATTGAGCAGACCATGCGCGAACAGGTGCTCACGGCCGAGCGCGTGAAGATCCGCGAGAACGAGCTGGCCGCCGAGGTGATGAAGAAGTCGGATGCCGACAAATACCAGATTGAGCTCAAGGCCGCTGCCGACCTCGAGCAGAGTAAGCGTGAAGCCGAGGCCGAAGCCTACCGCGCCGAGCAGGAAGCACGTGCCCAGATTGCACTGGCACAGGCCAAGAAGCAGGCCATGGTGCTCGAAGCCGAAGGTATCAAGGCCAACGGCGAAGCCGAAGCCTACAAAATCCAGAAAGCCGGCGAAGCCGAGGCTATCGCCATCGAGAAGAAAGGTCTCGCCGAGGCCGAGGCCATGCAGAAGAAAGCCGAAGCCTACGAGCGTTACGGTCAGGCTGCCATCCTCGACATGATGGTCAAAATCATCCCCGAGGTCGCACAGCATGTCTCTGAACCCATCTCGGCCATAAAGAACATGAATGTCTATGGCACTTCGGGCGCCGACGCTGCCGGCATCAGTGGAGCCGTCCCCGCCGTCATCAAGCAAAGCTTCGATGTCATCGAGAGCGCCACGGGAGTCAACATGACCGACATCGTCCGCGCCAACACCATCGAAGCCAA
>JAEEGL013025206.1_pt1 | contig 18714 bp, 7 predicted proteins | sample 9134231 | NCBI WGS metagenome assembly JAEEGL01 (sample SAMN16246548, study PRJNA631951) | gut metagenome | biome: gut microbiome; feature: rumen; material: fiber-attached | host: Bos | place: Iran: Karaj | collected 2018-10 | reverse complement strand
CTTTTGGCTGTTGTCTATGTCAGTTGGCACCTGTGGATGCTGCTGCCGCTTTCTGCCCTGTGGAAGTCGGTGGTGATTATTGTCGGCATAGCCTGCTTTCTCCTGCTGTTTGCCAATTTCAGCCGTAAGTTGGATGCACTTCCGTTGTCTGTGGCACAGACGGCTTACGAGATAGGTACCTCGAGCCTCATCATCATGCTCTACCTCGTCATGCTGTTCCTGGTAATCGACCTCGGACGGCTTTTGCATGTAGTGCCGAAGTCGCTGATATACCACAACTGGCCATCCACCGTAGCCGTCGTGGTGCTGATGTTCGGTCTGTTTCTCTATGGCAACCTCCATTATAACAACAAGGTGCGCGTACCATTGGAACTGACAACCGACAAGCCGCTGCTGCATGATTACAAGATAGTAATGGCCAGCGACCTGCATCTGGGCTACCACAACCCACGTCGGGAACTGGCGCGGTGGGTGGATATGATAAACGCCGAACAGCCCGACTTCATCCTCATTGCTGGCGACATCATCGACGGCAGCATGCGCCCGCTGCAGGAAGAGAAGATGGCCGAGGAGTTCCACCGGCTGACGGCTCCCGTCTATGCCTGCCTCGGCAACCATGAATACTTCAGCGGTTCGCCCGAAGCCCGGCAGTTCTACCGCGATGCCGGCATCCACCTGCTCATCGACGAAGCTGCCGTCATCGACTCCGCCATCGTCATCATCGGCCGTGACGACCGCATGAATAGACACCGCAAGCCATTAGACGCACTGACGTCAGGACTCCCCCTCTACGGGAGGGGGCTGGGGGGAGGCTATTCCATCCTTCTCGACCACCAGCCCTACCACCTCGACCGTGTTGAGAAAGCAGGTGTAGACTTCCAACTAAGTGGCCACACCCATCGGGGACAGGTGTGGCCAATCTCATGGATTACCGATCACGTCTATGAATGTTCATGGGGCAGCTACCAGCGCGGCCACACCCACTATTACATCTCCTCCGGCCTCGGCATCTGGGGCGGCAAGTTCCGCATCGGCACTCAGTCGGAGTACGTCGTGGCTACGTTGCAATCAGAAAGATAGGCCTTTTAGATTCGTTTTATCTCACCACTATTTTCTGTCCGTTATAAATATACAATCCAGCCTTTTTCGGTTTCCCCTCCATTTTGATACCATCCAGTGTGTACCAACAGTCATGAGCATAGCCATTTTCCTGAGAGCTGTCATCTGCAGCAGCGTTAATGTCTTTAATACCTGTCGTATCATCAAAGCGTATGGCGATGGTGTTCATCATGCGCGACGAACTGCTGGGATTATTCCAAACGGCCACAGGCAGGTTGCTCGTCGGTACCAGCAGATAGGCTGTATTGGACGCCATCGTGTTCTTTGCAGCATTTTCCGGCCCCGACAGTGCCTTCCACACATGCTGACGGTAGAACCCTGCGGCATCCTCCTCAACTGTTTTCTTCGCATCGGGTTCCTCCTCTACCAAATTCCCATTTTTGGCAAAGGTCCAGTGAATGTTAGTCAGCAGGAAGCGGGTAGCGATACCCTCCTCTTCACTGTTATATTGTTTGGTCACCAAGTTGGGATGCATCATGTTCTCTCCTGATATCACAACCTCGTGAGTAGTTGTGATGGCGGGTACGAAAAGGGGCAGTCTGTAAGGATTCGTTTCGCTGACATTCGTTTCTGCCAGCACGATACCCGTTCCCTTGGGTACGTAGCCACGGTCTATAAACTCAGTATTGCTGTCGTAAGTCTGATTATCGGTATTCTTCACCTCCGTCAGCTTTACGGTAGCGTTTTTCATGTCGTAGCTGTCGTACTTCACCTCGTATGTCCTCAGTGTATGCTTAGTATAATAGTCTGTCAGCGTGTAGTCAATATCTACGTCGCGGCTCTCCGTGGCCCAGCCCATGCCACCCACAGGGTGCATGGCATCCTTCTTGATGTTGGTCACGCCGATACCATAGATTTCAGTATCATTGTTGAAGGTCATGGTCATATCACTGGCCGAACGGACCTCATAGACATACTGTCCGTTGTTGGAGACGATGCCATTATAGTCACCACTATTCACCACCTTCAAATTGTCAGAATAGGCATCGGGTGGTCTGCTGCTTCTAAGGAACACGTAGTACCCCTTGTATTCCTCTCCTACAGCGGCAATGGTCAACGAACCGTTCAGCGTTAGGTTACAGTTCTCGCCATAGCCTACCGTACCGGCCGGCATGGCCCATTGTAGTTTCTTGCTCGTGTCGGTATCGTTCGACGGAGCGATGCTGAAGCCCAAGCCGCGCGTCTCTTCGATAACAAAACCGTCATCATTGCGCCGTCCCAGGTTACACACCAGCATGGCATCGTCGACATAGTAAGACGAGTATTCGTTATATCCATACTGCAGATAGGGCTCTATGCCACTACTTCGCATTAGCGAATTGTCAGTATCCCAGGTACGTGTGGGAGCAGTGTCAATCACACCGCTTTCCACACTAATAGTTGTCTTTGGATACACCGTATTTGCTGCAAGACTATTCTTGGTGTTTAGGTTGGCCGTTTCGGGTAGTTCCGTAACTGGCGAGTCCTCTATCTTCGCCGTTACGTTGTCGAAATAGCGGGTGAAGTCCCATGTCTTAGGGTATTGCATCTTGGGTTTAATGCCCACCGTAAAGCGGTACTGGCGATAAGCTACAAGATAGCCGTTACCATCGCGCACACCGACACTCATGATAGCCTTACCCCAGCAGGCGCCATTGAACGACAAGCCCGGCACAGCGTAAGTACCGTTACCAGAGTCGAAGTAGGTCTGCGACATATCCATAGACATATTGTGCAACGTCACATCCTGGTTCACCATCTTGAATTCTGCCACACCGTTAGGAGCTGAGAAGTTTAGGTAGTTGGTAAGCCACTGGCTGGTAGTCTCCCCTTCTGTGGTCAAGATACCGTCTAATTGCATTAGCCCGCTGCCTACGTCTGCTGTACCGTCGGCATTGGCACGAGCATAGGCCATCAGTTTCTGCGTCATACCCGAGCCTTTATATTCTTCGATTGCATTGAGGTTGTAGTATACGTCGTCGGAGGCATCGACACTGGTATCGGGATTGCCATAATACACATGAATAGCCACAATGCGACTTGTGCCCTTGTCGTTCTGCGTGAAAGTGACGTTACCGTCGTTGGCTACGCGGAAAGTGTAGTATCCCTGTTGGTTTCCAGCATTGGTTCCTGTCAGGCGCACCGAGCCGCCATAACGTATTTCGTCGATAGTCTTTCCTTCCAGGTCAAGCAGATTCTCCAGTACCATAGTGTTTCCATCACCCTCACTGGTACGATCCCAAGCCACAGCCACATAAGCGCCCTTCGGCAAACTGGGGATAATGAGCGTAGCCCGATGAAGGCCAATGTTTGGGTAGACGTAGTTATATCTGTCACCAGTATAGGCACTGAAATGCCCGTCGCAATGATAACCGTCAATGATGGTACGGGCGCATGTCGGTGCATCAGCAATAACGAGCAATCCAGATGTTTCCTTCACGATGAAGCCATTGTTTCCGTTCACCGCATTTACACAACGGTAGTCGCTGGCTCGGTTGGTGGGCATACCACGAGTCCACAAATACGATGCGTATTGGAAATAGGGAACTGCCCCTGCAGTTCCTGGAGCTACGTTAGCCCCAGTTGTTGGGTCTTTGGGTTGGCTCCATGAAGTGCCCCATTCGCTGCTCACGCCATTGCGGAAATCCCAGCTCTGAGAGTGGGTTTGGTCAACGAGGTATGCCTTTGTCAAATAGAAGTCGGCAAGTCGTGTATTTCCATTGAATGCTTCCACATGGTACACGCCAGAAGCATTGAGGGTAAGCGTAGTACTCGTTCCAAGATTCGTTTCAGTCCTTCCCTGCGTAGTTTCTTTACCAATATAAGTACATTTGTAGTATGTTACTTGACTTCTAGTAGTTGCATCCAACGGATTGTTTGAATCGTCTGTCGCAAATGTGTAACTGGCCTCTGTTGCTGCCACAGTAGGGGCCGGATATTTGAACCCAGAATAACTTGTCTGGACAATGTTAACCGTACAGGAAGTCTTCACCGTGCTCACCGTACCGGCTACGTCACGATAGACGGCAGTAATGACAAGTTGTCCGTCATTGCGCACCTCCATGATATATGGGTCGTTAATGTCGTTTTGCTCAGTGACGATGCCTTTTGCAAAGTTGGGCTTGCTGGTGTCACCGTCGATATAGGCCGGTGCAGCCACCGAGAAGCTAATCTTAGCTTTTTCCTCATCGGTCATCGCGCTCCATTCTGTGTTATTTAGATAGAGTTTGGCATTGTTCAGGAATACGTTAGCATGATAGGATACTGACGACTGACTGTGATATAGCGTAATGGTATTGGGGTTGAAGTAGAAGTTCTCTAACGTAAGGGTGTACTGTCCCCAACAGGGTTCTATACCGTGGGCGGGATATTCCGTGGTGGTGGTGGCTGTCACCATCACGGAGCCTGTAGCTGTCGGCCAGAAAGTATAGGTTCCGTTGTTGCGAGAGGCTATCTTCGCGTTGCTACCGTCGTTGTCGCTGAAGGTGATGGTGGCTTCTGTCGGTATGTTCAGCACACGGTTCTCGTAGGTGGCAGTACGGCTCACCTTGGGTGTGGTGCCATCGGCAAATACCAGTTCAGGAGCCGATACCGTGATGCTCTGGATATATACATTTACGTCACTGCGATTGTAAATCTCCACATAGCCGTTGTCCTTAGCCAGAAAATCTTGCGTGTTCGGCTCGGTTAGAATTTCCATTGTCGCTGTGGCATATCCGCGCAAATCGGTGACATTACTAATCTGTAACGGATAGCCACCACCCGTCACACGGCGTTCTGCACCATAGCAGGTCACCGAAACTTTCATGCCCTCCATCACGGGGATGCGCAGACGGGAGTTGGGTAGCGTCGGGTCTATCTCGTAATTGGTCTTGGGTCTCTCGCGTCCAGCGACGATAGCTATTCCATGAACTGCCACGCTACTGGGACCTAACAGCACATAGCCGTTGCCGTCATCGGTAACGTTCACCAGCTCTAATGCCTTGGTCTTGCTGGCAAAGGTGCCCGAAGTAAGGTCCCAGGTGTAAGGGAAAGGTATGACGGGCAGCTGAGCCACAGCGGCGTTGTTTCCATCGTTGGGGTCATAGCCCAATGCCGTAGAACGTAGCGATATTGGCACAGATACTGTCGCATCAGTGATGGCTCCTCCTGAGCCGGTGCTTCGTACCGTGGCCTTCGGCGTACTTGCTGGGCTGGTGACGAATTCGATGTTGCCGGTTTTCTCATAGACAGCAGTAGCAGAGGGACCTATATATTCATTTGCCAGGTCCTTGCCTTCAAACATAGCAGTAAACGTCGGCTCTCCCTTCAGGTCAAAACAGGTGACAACACCCTGGTTGTTGGCAAAGCGAGACTGCAATGTGGCATCATTCCAGTTTCCGTGATGGTTATACACCGCTTGCGGTGTATAGTTAAGCCGCAACTCTGGCTTTTTGTAATATGCCCGTGCGCTATATACGTTAGCATTGTTGCCCGAAACATAGCTAATGACGACGTCAAACGCCTCGTTACTGCCTCCATTGTCGAAAGCGTATGTTGTAATCAGCTGACCGTCGGCATCTGTTACCCGCTGACTGGTCGCAATGGTGCTGGCGAAGTCGAGCACCGTCGTGCCGTCGCTGCCAATGACGGCCTCCACCACCATACCTCGCTTTACGTTATGGATGGTGTAGCTGTTCGAACTTGTTAGCTGCACGGAACTAATGACAGTATAAGAGGCCACAGCCGAGGGCAAGAAGTAGTCAGTGCCCAGGAACTGTGCGCTGATGGTGGTCTCGCTGCCATAACCAGTAGCAAGCATCGTCACAACACCGGTGCTGCTGTTCACCGTAGCTACAGTCTCATTGGCACTGCTGTAGCTAAGTGCTCCGTTGAAGTAGTCGCCGTTGTCATAAGCCTGCGGGGTGGATGGGGTGATAAACAGACCTGACTGACCTTTGGGACGACCGTTGCTGACATAGAACTGACTTTGATCGAAAGCCAATTGGGTAGCTGTACGAGACCTGTCAAGCGACTCGTCAAGGCCACCCTGTCCAAAGATGGCATATTTAAGCGTCAGACCGGTCAGCACGAAGCTGTTATCGTCAGTCTCACTGCCATATCTGATAGTAAGCGTAGGAGATGCGGTATTCAAAGTGACATCGACCGACGTGCTGCCCACGCCCATGTTGGCCGTCTGTCCATTCACTAAGGCACTTGTGGCACCGCCCGATCCTATGGCACTATAGTTTAGGGTGACACCCGTAAACACGATGTCACCAGCGGTTACGCCGCTCAGCAGTCGCGGCGTAATATCTAACTGTCCCACGCCAGACGAATTCTGGTGGAAAGTAATGCGGTCGCTATTATACACCGTAGCACCGTCGCCACCGCTAAAGGTAAGATTAAAGCCTGGGATGGCGCGGTCGAGTCGGTTGTTGGCTGAGTTAATGCCCCCGTCTACCGTAGGATAGAGCAAGTCACTAACCAGTATGGTCGTCTCCTCGGACTGGGTGGAGTCGAAGTAGAATGACTTCAGGTAGAACAAGGGATAATTATTGTTGACAGGAACTGTCTGGCCCGTTACGGTAGTGAGGGCTGTCATTGCACCAGTTGCAGCATATACATAGTAGGTCTCTCCTGCTTGAAGACGAGTGTCGAAAGTGAATGTTTGATTTTGGTCAGTCGATAAGCCTGATTTATACTCAAGCACCACTCCCTCTTCATTGGTCAGACAGACAGGATTCTGTGCACGAATGACCGCCGTCATGGTCAACACACCGCTGTATTTGGGAGTGAAGGCAAAGTAGGTGCCCATGACAGGCGGACCACTGGTTCCATTATTTTGAAGGAAAACATGCGAATGACCATTGGCATCAACACCATATAAGCCGCCACCAAAAGACTCCACAAACTGCACCTCGTCAGGACTACCCACACCGAAGATGATACGCTGACCGCCCATTTGCTCCTCGTCGAAGTTACCCGTTCCGCTGATGGTCATCGTTTCTATGTGCGTATTCTCATCGTAGGTGAGCGTGGCCGTAGCATTAGTGGTGCTCCTTACAATGACCAAGCATTTTGCAGTATAGCCACCAGCAGACGCCGTAATGGTTACACAACCTATATCGTTCAGTGTCAGTACGCCAGTATTTGCATCCACATTAACAACACCAGTATTACTTGAAGTATAAGTCACCGACTGTCCTGTGCCATTCAACAGCTTCTGGCTGATGTCCGGATAACCACTACCATGCGTAAAAATGAACTCGGGTTCCTTGAAACCTAAGATAGCCTGAATGTATAACCAATCAAGACCGCTTGAAGTGGAACCATCACAGGCAAAAGAGAAAGACGATGTCTCTGTAACGGTGAAGGGGTCAAGATTATTAAAATCCTGGGAATTGCTATTTCCTGCAATGGTGAAAGTGTTAACATCTGTTTCACCCACTCTAAACTTCGCCGTTCTGCTTGCGGTGTTTCCATTGCCGGCATGTGCCACTATCTTATACCTTCCTGGCGGTAATGTCGTTATAGTCAAGTAATCACTGGAGGAGTTAGTATAACCCACCCATCCCTTTGAGGTGCGGGTGGTTAAGCCTCCTCCCACCTTTGCGCCATACACATCTTCTGCCTCTGTGTAGTAGATGGCATTAGGAATCGTTGATTTAGTATAGTTGACGGTCTCCACCTGATTATCTGCAGTCACAGTGAACACTTTATGATAGTAGTCATCGCTAAAAGCCGCCATCTCATAAAGCGTATTGTTCCTGGACTCGAAGCGGGGAACAGGAACCGACACCGTGCTGCCAACGAAAGCTTGAGCCTGCCCCAAAATTGTGCCAGCATCTGACTGGACGGTGTAAGAATACATACCGTCCTCCACCATAATATTATCAATAGCAAAGTTTGCAAAATAACGACTTGAATAAAATACGATATTACCCAATCCTCCGACAGAGCTAAGAGTCGCTATCTCTTGGTTCTCTGTCGTGATAAGATTATTCGATGCATCCCTAATTGTAAGAAAGGTAGAATTTCCATTCCTAATAATCTTCACATGATACCACGGAACATCAGCAATAGTTTCTGAGCTATTACATTTATTTGTATTTGGCAATCTAATAGTGGCATTGGTGGCATCATCATTCACCACCCATGTAGTTGCCCATGTCCCTGTGGCCTTTAAAGAAAATATATCGTTAACATTATCAGCATCTTTAATAGTGAAAGATGTCGGAGATTGGTTGTTTGAGCTGGATATTTTCAAATTGAAAGTCAGGATATAGTTTTCACCTGCCGATACTTTGTTTTGTAATATAGATCCTGTTACAGTAGCACCATTGTTATCACGCTCATTCTGATTAACTGACAGGTAATAATTATCGCCATCGTTTAATATAACAGGAGTAAAGCGCCCATTAGTTCCTGTTGACCACCCTATTATAGTTGAACCGCTATTATAGAATTCCTGATAATATATAGTTCGTGCCAAAGCCCCATTAACTCCCACCGTCATTAGCAGCAGGAGGGTCACCAGTCGGAGAAGTATCTTTGTTTTCGTCATTTCGTTTCTTTTTTGTTTTTTTCCCCCTAGGTCATCCTAGGTCATCCTAGGTTATCCTAGGTCATCCTAGGTCATCCTATTTTTTTCTTAGTTTTTGATCCTCTAAATCCTTCAGGAATTGCTTCCGGGCACGGTACATCTCTTCGCTGATGCCGCCCTCGGTAAGGAATTTCTCCTTCAGTTTCTCGATATATCCTGTCAGCATGACATCCTCCTGATGGAGTATGGTGATGGCCATGTTGGCAATCTGCTCGTCATTGCCTTGGCTACAGGCGTAGCGGTAGTAGGCAGAGTCGTTATGCTTTTTGCAAATGGTCTTCATCTTGTCAGCTTGCAGTCCGTCATATTCCCTTAGGGAAATGTTGCTTCGGTTCGTGTCGCATTGGACATCGGCTATACGCAGGTAGTCCTTATAATCCTGTAGCAGTTCGTGGAGGCTGCCCTTAGCGATGGTAGTCAAATGGATTTCCGATTTCTTCGATGTCGCCCCGTCAACATAACCCTCCGCAATGTTCTGCTTTCCTGAGCGGGCAGCCTGAACCATCTGGTCGTAAGTGCGGCTCTTTGGGTTGATATAACGGCTGGCAAAGCAGACAGTTACGTCGTAGATGCATTCTGCCTTCTGGTAGACCAGGAGTTTTTCGTAGCCGTTACCTCTTTGGGGGAGGAAATCATTATTTTTATCTGCCATTGCTATTTCTTTTTTTAGGTTTTTTCCTAGGTTATCCTAGGTCTTCCTAGGTTATCCTAGGTCTTCCTATGATTATAATTTCTCGTTTTGTATCCTCAAGGCCCAGGAGAGGACGTTGATGCGGATGGTCAGTTCGCGCCACTCGTTGCCCACGAGGATAAAGTCGAGGTAGTAGTCATACTCGCGGTCTAAATATTCCTGGGTGGGGTAAGTTCGGTTGTAGGCATTGCGCGCCAGGGCGAGGATGTGTACCAGGTCAAGGTCGACGATGGTCGCGCCGTCCTCACGGTTACGGATGACGAGGCGGGCATTTTGCGTGGCATCGTCATGGGTGATGAGTCGTCCGAAGCTCAGGTCGAAGTGGGCAGTGCGGCCGATGACCGTCGTGTCGGTCAGCGTCTCTGTAGTCCATTCGGCGTAAGGGCGGTAGGTGAGTGGCAGGTCTGTCAGCACGTTGTTGTTACAGTCCAGGAGTCCGTTCTCGTCAGTGATGCTGACGTCGTAGCGGTTGTGGCTGTTGTCGGTAGGGTTGGTGGTCTGCACGAGCATGATGTTCAGGTTCTTCGTGTCGCGCACCAAAGAGATGGTGTCTACGGCGGGCTCACGGTTCTCTAAATGGAACGACTTTGTGGAGTGGCCCATCCAGAGGGTGTCCAAGGGCAGGGTAGCCGGCACCTCGCCGTTCCCGTTGCGGGGGATGACGGGCTGCAGCAGGGCTATGTTGTCGCCGGGGGCCAGCGAGGGTATATTGTAGTGGATGGTGGATTGCGAATGGCGGATGGTGGCCGGTGTAGTTGCCACGGCGTAGGCACGGTAGTCGCCCGCAGGCAGCCCCTCGAAGTTGAAGGCGTTTGGCATCTGCTCGCCTGTGGCGGCAGTGGCCTCGTCCTTGGCAACGACGGTGCCGTTATGGTCGGTAATGTAGACGGTGGCCTGGCGCACGTGGTCGACATACATGTTGGCCCGCTGTGTGTTATAGTCGTACTTCAGCACCAGGTGTACGGGATTGTAGCACGTGGGGCAGTCGCTGCGGTCGTCGGTCATCATCGAGCAGGAGGCGAGGAGCGCTGCGCTAAATGATAAATGACAAATGATAAATGACAAATTTATCAACCGTCGTTTGCTTGTCTTCTTCATTCTATATTGCATATTCAATTCTTAATTCATAATTCCTAAGGGGTAGCTCGGCCAATGCCGCTGATGCTCTTCTTGGGATCCGCAATGGATGTCGCCTTGCTGAGTGTCCCCTGGATGACAATATCAGAGAAGCCCACCTGTTTGGTCTCTTTCAGACCGTAGATCTTAAGTCGCAGACCGCAGATGCCGTCACCTACCGAACTTGCCGTGACGTCCTTGCTCCATTCCAGTATATTGGGTATAGCGTTGTTACGATAGGGATGGACACCATTTTCCAGTGACACCGAGGATGCCCCGTCGCTATTGATCCAGCTGATGTCGAAATAACCGCCATCGGTACCATAACGGGTGGTATTCAACGACACCCGTGACGGAGTGAATGCCCAGCCGGCAATGGGTTTGATCAGGAAGTCTAAATAGTCAGTCTCATTGGAGCCTTCTGAATTATGCTCAGCAGTGGGGTTTATCAAGGTTTGACCGAAGGTGCTGTTCGCTCCGTAGTAGTTCATGTTGTAGCCCAGTGCTACACTGCTACTTTCGAAAAGACTGGCGGTATTGTTGCTGAAAGTGGCCGTCTGGCCTTCTCCACCCTGGTCGAACTTGAACGTCACAGCAACCTGGCGGGTATCTGTTTCTCCTTCTTCTGCCAAACTGAGGTTATAGGCGTTGTTACGCTCTAATTCACTCAGTTTGAAAGTATAGTACATCGTGCCGTTTCGGAAATATCTGGTAAGACCACTTAATGTAGATGCCAAATCACTTAAGGCTGCTTGCTCAGCAGTATTGAAATCGCTGTTGGTCAGCGTTACCTTCACTTGGTCATTGGCATCAATGGTGACTGTTGTGTTGCGGAACACCTCGTCGCTCGTCCTTGTCTTTATGGCTTCAAAATATACCTTCTGAGTATCCCAGTGGTCTTTGAAGTAGTCAATCAGACCTTCGGTAGTAGTGTATAGCGATTCATCATCCCACGTAAAGCTATAGCAGTCGCCAAGTAGGAACGAGCCGTCCTTCAATTGTATTTCGACAATTACTTCTGTCTGGTCGTCATCTTCGGTTTGGTCATTGGTATCAGTATTGCTGTTGGGGCCAACGTACAGCACGTCATTGCTCTGTAGCGCATGCTGATGGAAATAGGTGAAATCCTTGGGCGCAAAGCTATGGTCAGGCGTGCCGGTGCTACTACCGCCACCCACAGCGAAGGCTCTGGTGTTATATTTGTTCAGAGTCCACGTCATTTTATGAATGAGTGGATGAGTAGTTGTGGCACCGATCAAGGTGATGTTCGACAGGACAGTACCTGAAGGAATATTGTTTGTCACTTTCACACGGGCTGCAGCACGCTCTACCTTGATTTGAAGATGATTGGCTGAGTTAGCCCTCGCATCATCCTCCGTTTCATATACATGTTTGTTATTACCCGTCGTAGTAATAAGAGGCATCCTGCCACCTCCTGTCTGTTCGGCATTCGACATGAAGAGGCCGACGTGGAGTTCCGGGCTACCGACAGAGCCTATCTGCAAAGCCTGGATGTCGGATAACGTAATCTTTCCGTCACTGTTTGCATCAGGAATATTAGCATAAGTGCTGTTAAGGACTGCTGTGTTCTTAAACTGCAGCGTCGTGCCGTTAACACGGAAGCCGGCAGACGTTGTATTCAGCAGGGCCAGCACATACAGATTATTATTATACGCGTGGGTTCCCGTAGCCAGCCGTTGGGTAATATTGATGTTAGATGAAGCCCCCGGATTGTTGATAAGCTGGTCGATGATGGTGGCGGTCTTCAACGTGGCTGTTGCTTCATCAGACCCTTCAAAGATACAGAGTATACCGTCGTAGATTGCGTTCTCCTCAGCTTCGGTGGCGCGGGTAGTGTTGGTGGTGCTGCCGTTTACGATTTCCAGGTTTATATAGCTGCTGTCTGTACTGCTGGCCACGGGACGGATGCTGCCAGGCAGTTCGCTGGGCAGGACATCGCGCTGGCAGGCTGTCAGGAGCAGGACTCCTAACAGCAGGCCGATGGTCAATATGTACAGACTTCGTTTCATTCTTTCTTCCTTTTTTCTTAGGTTTTCCTATGTCATCCTAAGGATTCGTCAATATTTGGTTATTCGTTTCCCAACTGTTGATGACGAGGATGGCATTGAGCAGCTGCTCAACCTTGTCATCGGCATTGGTGGTCAGTGGCGGGATGATGGGTGAGCCAACATGAGTGACGCTGCGGATGCTGATGGTGTACCAGTTGTTGCGCACCATACCGTAGCGGCCCAGATAACTATTATCGTTGCAGGTGGTTCCGTCGCCGTAGACCCATGCAGTGTTATTGTTCACCATCGACGGTGCCGATGCCCATGGTGTCTGTGTATCGTCGAAGTGGCGGATGGGCACACGGTAATAGCAATAGCCGTCGTCGTAGAACTTCAGCGTTATGTTGTTGTTGAGATAGCTCACGAGGTTGAGGGCACTGAAGGCCATCACACCGTCGCCGTTGCTACGGGCCGTCTGGGTGACGGCTGTGACAGTGGCTGTGCCGCCGCCGGCTGGGGTGCTGACGGCAATGTTCACATGCTTAGGTTCTCCGGCGGCGTAGGTGTTCACCCACGTACGGAACGCACTGCTGGTCTCCATCAGCCAGGTGCGCAGATAGTCGTCTATGGTGGCGGTGTTCGTGCCGTCATAGGTCACCTCGTTCGACATCCTACGGGCAAACGACGACGAGGCGCTGGTACCTTCCTCGGTCACTTCGTTGTAGGGTGGCTGGAAGATGATGTCCTGGCCGGTCACGCCAGTGGTGTAAAAATCGCCGCCGTTGTTCAGCTGCAGGCGCACCAGCACGGATGTGGTACAGTCGTCCTGCATGTGGTCGGTGCCGAAAGTGTTCTCAAAGCTGTAGATGTTGTTGCCCAAGTCTTTCCAGAAAGCAGCTTTCTCGGCGACAGAATAGCCCCAATAGGTGGCATAGGGTGTGAAGGTCAGTCCGCTATTGCCATCAGGGTTGGCATCCTCGGCCCAATAGGTGCGGTACTTGCCGGTTGGCAGCGGTACGGCTTCCACCATGCGGGTATATGGAGCAGTCGTCAAGTGGCGGCAGGCGTAACTCGACGTGTTATAGTTGTCGAGAGCAAACGACAGGTCGGCGGCAACAAACTGGGCATAGCTGTTACCTAATATATAATAAGAGGTGATGCCGTTGACGACGGTAGTCTTTGCCGCCGCACGCTCCACGTAGATGTGGCCGCCAGGGTTGGCTTCGGCAAGGGCTTGGGTGGGGAAGAAATAGGTGGCGGGAACCTCCACCAAGGTGCTGACGGTGCCAGTGCCGTCGTTGGCGGAGGCCAATGGGGCATTGGTCATCAGGAAGTAGTCGTCGGCGTCCTTGTAGTCGGCAATGGTGATGGCCGACAGGGCAGAGACGGGCGAAGTGCCACCCGTAAGTGTAGTGCCGTTAGCAAAGGCGACACTCGTGGCGGGGAATGTCGTGGTAGTGATGGCACTCGTATTGTTGTTCAGCAGGACAAGCACATAGAGCTTGTCGCCCGTGTTGAGGTTGGCATCGTCGATGGGGACGGTGACTTTCTTCGTGATTTGTTCCTCTGGAGACATCGTGAACGACGGTGACACCACTTTGTAGGCACTGGCGAACTTAGCTGAAGATTCGCTGGTGCCTGCAAAGATTAGGATGTACAAGTCTTTCACCTTGTATTCGTCTCCTGTTCCGTCGTCGAATGTTGTGCGGGTCATCGTCTGGTTGCCGAGCGGTATTTCAAGGGTCATCCATGCCTTGCCCTCAACATTGAAGCGCGAGAGGATATCCACCTGTTGTTCCACGGCCACTTCCTCACGGTCATGGTCGCTACATCCCACCAACAGCAGTACTGTCAGCAGTATCTGGCAGAATATCCTTAAATATCGCGCGTACATTAATTATATCGTTGAGAATCTATGGGGCAGGGCATGCCTGCCCCATAGATTATGTTAGAGTTTAGAGGTCAGCATTCTGAGTAGTACGCTTAGCCCACGAAAGGACATGAATTTTAAAAGCGATGTACTCATCTACTTCATCATCGGGGGTGTCAGGCCAAGAACCTGTGTGGGGAACAGCATCTCCTAAGAAGCGAATACTACTGACAGCTAAGTGATACCAGTTGTTTCGGAGAACTCCATAACGGCCTAAATAGTTGCCATCTTGATCAACATCCGTTGGATAGATGGTGGAAATCGTATTTCCAGCTGGCTTCGTGGTATACTCACCATTATTCCATGGAGTCAAACCGTCGCCAAAGTGCTTGATTCGAATATGAAAATAAGAGACACCTCCAACATACTGTGTCATGGTCCCATTATCAGTAATTGCCTTTGTAACAATTTCTGAACAAAGATCATCAGATAAAGTAGAACTTTCTTTATAAGCAGAAGTTTTCAGCACTACAGGTGCATCACCTGTTCCAGTATATTGAATAACCGCACCATTTACCAAGCCAGTAGTTTCATCTCTTTTTATTTCTGTAATAGTGAAATCAGATGATTTGACATTGGTTCCTGATTCTACGTATGTTTTTCCTCCACTTGCGTCTGCCGCAATAAGTGCAGAAGCTGCAGCAGCAATCTTAGTTGCAATATCTGTTTCTACATACACAGTGCTCTTGTCTGTACCTATGGTATATAAGTTTCCAGCAGCTCCACCAACCTGTGAGGTAACTTTCAGTTGAACAAGCGTTGTGTTAACGATAGACTGCCTTGAAACAGGGAAGGTATTTTCATAGCAATACTGAGGATTAGTCTTAGCATAGGTAGTTCCATCATCTAAAAATTTATCTGAGAAATTAGATTCTCCAGTGACAGTTGTTAACGATCCTGTACCACCCCAATTCGTACCTTTTGCAAAATATGTACGGTATTTATAAGGAGTTGGAGTGCTTTCAGCAATGGCAAGATTACCTATTGTACGGTATACAGCTCCGCTGGCATGGCTAATCAATCCTTTAAAGTCATCAAACCCATCCGTTGAACGCACGAGATAAGAAGTTGTATTGGTGTTGTCCAATGTCCATGCTGTAGTTGACCAACTAACTGCTGTTGAGCCATTACCCTTAGCATTTGTTAATGTGCCACTTCCTGACGCCATCGTCACCTTTGCCATACCACGCTCTACATATATTTTATCTGGAGTTGTGGCGTTAGTTGCCAATTCAGCAGTCTTATAGGTTTGAGAAATAGGAACCAAAACCTGTACTTTAGCAGCAGATGGGGCTGGAGTAGTTACCGATCCTTGCGTATCTGACAGAGGGGCATTAGACATATACAGTCCACTTTCTGTTATTCCGGCTTCTGTCGTTGCAGCCATAGGGACGGCATTCAGACCCGTAGTTGTTGCGACATTTATTTTTGCCTGAAGTTGGCTATATGTGCCAGTGAAGTTTGTCATAGTTCCTCCCTCATTAACCTTTAGAGCGTAACTCTCTGTTGATATAAGATCATTATTGTTCAAGATAACAAGCATCTTACAGCCTGCGAATACCTTCTTACTAACGGTCTCTATGATGTTTGTAGAACTCGCATATTGAGTAACATGAGGATCTGATGAAGATGTGAATGATAACGTACCAAGATTGTGTGCTTCCAAGAAATTCTCTGAGCCATCAAAAATAATTAGAGTAGCATTCTTGACAGCATACTCAATGTCTAAACCATCTTCTAAAGTTACTCCATCAGCATTATCTGTTGCACGAGTAATAGCTGTGGGTGTTGTAGGCAGATTAATGCTAACAGCAATATAACTTCCACCTCCATTCTCGAAAGGCTGATTCTCATCGGCCACATCCTTGTCACTTGAGCAAGCAGTGAAGCATAGTCCAGCTGCGAAGAGTGCTCCTAAGAAAAATAACTTTTTCATAATTGTAAGTTTTAAAGAGTTAATAAAATAATGAATTAATAAATTGTTGTTTCTATCTTTAGTTGTTTTATTGCAGTGCGCGGTACATTTCCTTGAGGTTCTGCTGAGCCTCGGGCAAGGTGGACTTGCGGAAAGCATCTGCGGCCTGGGTGGTGTCGCCCTGCAGGGCGTACATCACGCCTTTGGCGTTCCAGGCTTCAGGGGTGTTGCCGGCTTTTTGCAGGCGGCGGGCGGCGGCAGCGGTGTCACCGCTACGCAGGGCGATGATGGCAGCATTCAGGTTGGCCGTCTCATCGTCAGGATACATGCGTACGGCTGTCTCGAAGACGTCGTTGTAGTCCTGTGAACCGGGGGTATAGGTGTTTGCCACGAGGAACATCTCGTTGAGCGAGAGCTGCTGTGGCTTTTGACGTATCAGCTGGCGGGCCTCTTCTACGGTGAAGGGACGGATGGTGTAGCTCACCTCGTAGTCAGAGTGGCGCAGGGCGGGGAACACGTCGTTGAGCAATTGGCGCCATTCATTTGGGTACTGTTTCTTCAGCCGACGCTCTTTCTCGTCGGGGGCGAGAGAAGCGAGATGCGAGAGGTGAGAAGTGAGATGTGCAAGTTCCGGCCGGTTACGAAGTTCCCGTTCCAGTCCCTCCCAGTCTTCGGGGGTAGACTGCACGCTGAAGATGTCGGCGGGCAGGGTCATGAGCATCTGCACGTAGTCCTTGAAGGCCTGGGCACGACCCTGAGCCAGGCGGACGTTGTTCTGATAGCTGCCCTCAGGCGAAGCATAACCATGAATAGAAATGTGGGTGATGGTGGTGTTAGGATCCTGTCGCACCACGTCGATGGTCTGCTGCACCTTGGCCAGCTCGGCGGCATTGCCACGATAGTCGGGACGGATGTCGGTCTTGTTGACGACAAAGTCGAGGAAAGCACGGCCGCTGAGGTTGCGGGCCTTCTCGGCCTCGGCCTTCGGGGTGATGAAAGGCAGCTGATATTGTGGCTCGTAGGGTGCTGGCAGCACGGGGACGGGTGTCTCGATGACAATCGGCTCCTGCGGCTTCTGCTTGGTGAAGACGTAGGCCAGGTTCAGCGCAAGCTTTGTGGGACCTACATAATTGTAATGGCCAGGCCCGAGGTCGGCCCCACACTCCTGATATTCGTACTGGTGGTAGCGGGTGTGGATATATCCCACGCCGACGGCAGCCTCCAACCGCCAGTGGTCAGCGAGCCGCCAGGCGTGACCTAACGTCAGACCGCCTCCAACGAACCATCCCTCGTAGCGGTTGTAACGCAGGGGCTTGAATAGTCCGAAGGGCAGTTTCTTGCCACCAGCGTTATACTCTCCACCAAGGGCATGGATGCCCCAGAACCAACCTTCAAAGGAGGTGAGAGAAGAGCTGTTGCGTAGCCACCTGCGCCACTCGGGCATGAGGCTCCAGTGGCGTATCTTCTTATTGTCGCTAAACGTCCAAGGGTGAAGGCCATAGAAAAGCTGCACGGAGGTGCGGTTACCGGTGGCAACCTCTACTCCGAGGTTAGGTGTCAAGGTGGCATCATAGAGCAAATTGTTCTTGACGGCTATCTGTTGGGCATCAGCCGATAGTGATAAGGGCAACATGACGGCAAGTGTGCCCAGCCACTTGTGGAGATATTTCATATCTATTAGGTTAGTACTACGTGAATATAATTGCGCATTGAGTTGGCAAAGGTAAGATTTTTTGTGTAATAACCAAAAAGAATTAACCAAAAATAACATAGTTTTACAGGGGGAGTTACGAGTAGGGAGCCTACGGGTTAGCATTTACTCCACCCCATGGAGCAAACAACTCCACCCCATGGAGTAAAAAGCTCCACCCCATGGAGTAAACGGTTAGCCCTAACTAAAGTGAGAGAGTGGTCAGGCCTCTTCCTCGTTCATGTAGTACTTGGCGTATACTACATAGTGGGCCGCATTGTCGGTCTGGCCGGGACGCACCGGCTTCAGGTACTTTGCAGGTACCCCACCCCATATTTCACGGGGCGGAATCTTGGTGCCTTGCAGCACTAAGGCACCGGCGGCTACGATGGCCCCCTCCCCCACCTCGCAGTTGTCGAGCAGGGTGCTGCCCATGCCGATGAGTGCGCCGTCGTGGATGGTGCAGGCGTGGACGGTGACGTTGTGGCCGATGGTGACGTAATTGCCGATGTGGGTGGGCCCCGTGTCGTGGGTGACGTGAACACAAGAGCCGTCCTGAACGTTGGTGCAGTTGCCTATGGTGATGGGGGCGACGTCGCCTCTTACTACGGCGTTGAACCAGATGGAGCATTCGTCGCCCATGGTTACGTCGCCAACGATGGTAGCATTTTCGCTGAAAT
>JAEEGL014342207.1_pt1 | contig 18715 bp, 16 predicted proteins | sample 9134231 | NCBI WGS metagenome assembly JAEEGL01 (sample SAMN16246548, study PRJNA631951) | gut metagenome | biome: gut microbiome; feature: rumen; material: fiber-attached | host: Bos | place: Iran: Karaj | collected 2018-10 | reverse complement strand
CTTCTTTAGTATCAGCTGTAATCATAATATGCATTTGAAAATCAAATATTTTAGCTTGACTAGCAGCAATCATAGTAACAAATGATTCTAATGATTCATAGTCCATTCTGATTTTCTCTTGCATAGTTCTATCACGTTCATCTTGATACTTTTGTTTCAAATCTGCAATTTGTTTATTTAACATTTTTGAAACTGTTGAAAATGGAACAGGAATATGTTTAATAACAATCTTAATTCCTGGCATACTTGTCAAATTAGATAAAAATCCTGGTGAAATAAATTTAGGATAAGTGACTACAGTTAGAATAGTTGCATACTTATCACTTATGAAAAATTCACTTGGATAAAATTGTAACCCTTTTGGAGCTATTTCTGATTTAAAACTACCCATTCTGTGCCACCACCGTTCTAAATTCTGTTGACACTCCACCATTTAAGAAATTATCTAAAATAATTCTCAAATCTTCATTTGAAGTTTGCTGCGCTGATAACCCAGCAGAAGCAAGTGAATTTATTAACATACGAATTTTCTTTTGTATTTTGTCCGGATCTTTTTCTTTGAATAATATGTAATATTCAGTATCTACAACATTATTATTCATAAATGATGTACCCTTGTTAATATCTTCTGCAATTAATTTTCTAATTGCAGGAGATTGTTCTTGATTGTACAAAAGATGAAGTTGTGACATATATACTGAAATATCTACTGGTCTATCCGCTACAATAAGCCAAAATTCAAAATCAATTTGATTATACATATTTCTTAAATTTGTTATTACTGATTGTTGAGATTCATAATCAAGGATAAAAATATTTCTAGGAGCTATTTTAACACCAGTTAACTTATCTTGATTGTTTAAAATTATTGCTCCACTATTTATTCCCTTAACTGGAATCCAATCTTCTGTATATTTACTTTTTCCTGTTTGTTTCGTCGCCATATTGTCCACACCAACCTCTCCATACGTATCTTTGTCTATTAACAAAGTAAAATCTATATATCTCTTGCAGTAATACCAAAACATTATGCTGATTTGGTATAGGTAAAACTAAGAATAGTCCAATTGCTGCAGGTATCAATGTTGCAAGTGCTATCCAAGTATTAGACATCTCATTTTGAAAAACAAAAAGAAGAACAAGTGTACAAGCAATACTTATTGCAAATATTCCTAAATCAATACCTCTAAAATATCCAAAATATAATTTACCTCTATTAGCATTCGCTGGTATCAAATAATTATCATTCACTATAAATCACACCCCTATTTCTTTCCTTTCGTTGCTTCTGCATTACGTTTTCTTCTCTTATAACCAGAATTAGATTTTATAGCATTGCTTGCAGTAGTTGCAGCTCCAATAATTTTACCAGAGTTGCCAGCATTTACCTCAGTAAGAGGATTATTATCAAGATCTCTTAGTCCTAAACCTCTAATATCTGAATCAACAACTTGTTTTGCAGACATTACTGCTACTGCATCTCCGCCACCTTTTTCATCGTCGATTAATTGATCATTAACAACTGCATCATAATATGCCGTCTGTATTTTTTTCTCATACTCTTCATGTCCAGCATTAGCTTCTGCCAAAGTTGCAAAACCAAATGATGCCAATGCTGTTACAGCTGCTGCATCACCAGCATTAGCTGCTGCAAGTGTACCTTTAAAGTTTCTAAGCGTAATACCAGTTCTTTCTACACCATCAAGACCTTTAACATTAAGACCTGTTTTACTTTTCCCAGCGGCATCTGCTAATACTTTCTTAAAGTTTGATGCAGAATCAACAACATTCTTATATGCTGCAATTCTAGTTTCATCTCTATCTGCTGGTGTCTCACCAGTTAAAAATCTACTAAATCCAGCTGCAGTTCTTCCAAATATAGTAGATCCAACAGCTGCATTGGTAATTTTATTAGCATTAACAGTATTTTGACCACTAATTGCTCCTCTAAGACCACCTAAAACATTTCCATTTTTTCCTGCACCTTTTAATCCATTAGCTCCTCCTCTTATAGCACCTGCTATAGCAGCACCTGGTGCCATCAAAGCATTACCAATTCCAGAGCCTCTATTACCTTCTTTAAATCCTTTAGCAGATGCTGCTATTCCTCCTGCTAATCCTCCTGCAGTACCTAGTACAGCTCCTCCAGCAAGTCCTGCTGCTTGTCCAAGAGTCTTAACATCTTTAAACAAATCATCGCTACCTGAACCTTTAATTCCTAATGATTCTTTTATAAATTTTGGTGCCTCTTTTGCAAAGAAAATAAGTCCCAAAATAAGTAACACTGTTAAATAAGTTGCTCTAATTCCATTTTGTTGGAATGATGGGAAATTAAGGAAAATTCCACCAGAATCATTTGCACTAACAATCATATGAATTAATACAATTATCAAATATACTAATCCTAGTTTTAAGAATATATCCAAGAATGTGGTAGTAAGACTATGTACCCACTTAGAAAAAGCTCCATCTTTTGCTCCCTTAGGATCAATCAGTGACATAATTGGCACTGGAGCAATTATTTCCAAAATAATCAACTTAAAGATACGCTTTGCAATATCTATCGTAATACCAAGTAATAATAGAACTATTAATATTCCTACTATAGTTGATACAAATAACAAATAACTATATTTATAATACTTAGTAGCTCCTATTCCTAAAACTCCAGTTCCTTTTGCATTACATGTTAAGTTTATATTAGTTGTAAAATCTTGAACATTTTTTATTCTAGGAGTATTTTGATAGGTGCCAGCTCCACAAACATCATCTAATTCCTCAGGTGGAGAAAAGAAAGCATCGAGGGTTGTAACCGCTATTTCTTCCGCGGATTGTTCTACAGTCGAGGTTACTCCACTTGCAGTAGATGTATTACCAACACTATTTGTACCAAATAATAATCTAGGCAAAACAGGTAAAAATGCATCTTGAGCCCTAGATAGTAATCCTTTTTGTCCATTTTGTCCAAATAATATTGCAGGAAGTGCTATCAATGCAAAAAGCATAATGAAAACATTTCTAAATAGTTTTCCTACTCCTTTTTCACTCTTTCCTCCCATAGAATCAGGATCTATCAAATACTGAAAGAATGAAAAAGATAACTTAAAGGCCATAAAGATACCTAAAATTACATATATACGTGAATATAATCCACTAAATACTTCAGAATTAGTCGATAAACTAGATAAGTCAAATATTCCATACATAATCCATTTAATTAAACTGAATATTAAACTATCAGTTATACCAATGATACTTCTTAAAATATCCATATACCAATGATGTGCTTGTAATCCCATAAGTTCACCCACTTCTACATGATTATACAGAATAATTATAACATAAAAAAAAATAATAATAAATATTTATTATTATTTTAATCTTCTTCTGTAAAACTCTTTACTCTATAAGGTTCGTTTAACGTTCCCTTACCTTCACTATATACTGCACGTGCACCTAATTTAATAATAGGTCTTATATCAGCTCTATAACTACATATATTAGATGAAACATATTTTACAGATACAGAATAAGCTTCATTGGTCGTATCAGCATTTGCAGTAAGCAACCACCAATAATCACCAAAACTAGACATATAATTATAATTACCACAGTTCTTTGATGTTATTTCTGTACAAGAAGCATCAAGAGAAGCACTCATATAATAATATGCAGGTAATAATCCAATATATTCTCCTTCTAGTACTGTTTTACATTCTGTACTTCCATCTATACTAGTATCTTTTTCACTTCTTTTCCCAACACATAAATCCATTGGAACAAGTAAATGCTTTGTTTTTTTACTATATTTTTCCTTATTCATAAGGTTCATAGTTTCATCGTAAAAACTTCTAACAATCTTATAAGCATTACTTTCTAGACCATTTTCTTCGTATATATTTACACCTTGATATTTTTTTATTTCTTCATTATATTTTTCATCCCATGCATATGCTTTTTGTGAATGAGTATCTAATATTAATAGTAAATTATCATCTGCATCAATTGACACAATTCTCCATAAGTTTTCATCAATTTGTACATAATTATTTACATCATCACCACGGAAAACATATTCAAATGATTCTGAATTACCACCTAAGTCATTCTCCTCAGTAACAAACTTACCATTTTTTCTCTGATATAGACCAGATCCAAAAGTGATACCATAATCATTATCTTTTAATACTTGAGTAACTAATTTTTGAGTTTCATAATTAGTACCACAATTTAAGTATGGAACATAATCATAATTTCCATTACCAGCATTCCATATTTGAACATTACCATTACAAGTTGCACCATTCTTAGCATAACTTGACAAATCATTGATATACCCTTCACTTTCTAAAATAGAAGTTGATATTTCATATGAAGTACCAGGTGCATCAGGTAAAATATCCTGATTATTTTTCTTCTTATTATTTACATACTTTTTAGCTGCATTAACCATTTTAGTTTCAATATCTGGAAATGAATACTTTACACCACCAGAAATTGAATTTTTTAACAATAAGAATATTATTAGTAAAACAATTAATCCAACTAATATACTTACATACTTTACCATCTGTTTATCCACACAGCTTCACCTCTAAATATATTTTATCAAAGAAGTTAAAAAAAACAAGAAAAAAAAGGAAGTATTATTCCTTTATTTACTATATTAACTATTTCTCCAACACTCAGACCAACTAGTAGAAGTTGCACCATCACCTGAATCATCACCACTACCAATTAGACCCATGATTGCATTTACTAATGTAACAGCAAAGAATACTGCTACTGCTGCAATAGCACGCTTAACCAACTTACTTTGTGCGGCTTTAATTTCTTTATCATCACTTGCTAAAACTGCTTTAGCTAAGTCTATAACACCCATTATCAATAATAAAATTGGAACCACAATTTTAATAATATTAAATAAGTTTTTTATAACTGATATAATTGGTCCTAATCCTCCACATGCATCTGAGGCTGCAACTAAGAATAAATCCATAAAAACACTCCTTTAAATTTCATATCTATGATACAATAATCTCTTCTTTTTGTCAACAATTACGTATTACCTAACCATTCCAAGTTGTTTCAATAAATTTGCAATAACTTGAGATCTTTCTCTATCATTAATTGGTGGTAATACATAAAAGATCTTAACTCCAGCTTCAGATGCAAATTCTTTTACATCTGCCTCACTAAGAGTTGATTTATTAATAATAACCTTTTTATCCTTTAATTTACTAAAAATTGTCCTATCTCTTAACATTAATTTATTAAGTTTAATTACAGAAGGTTCCAATAAGTATAATGTTTCATCACACACTGGTTCCTCATAATCATTTAAATCTACAAGAACATAATTAAAGTTTCTAGCCTTAATTAGTTCACTTGCAAGCATATGCTTATCAACAGAGACCATATCTTTTTCTCTAAAAAATGCAAATTCTCTTTTATCAACTTCTAAAGCCAAAACTGACATATTATAAGTTTCTTCAAGTTCTTTCTTAATCATATATATTAATGAACTAGCTCCTGCATTATCAGTAACATTCTTTATTCCTAAACTCCTTATACCACTTACAGCAGCTTCTACAGGCATAACACTACCACCATTATCCATTGTTGTAGGCATTGGCATAGTTGATTGAGGAGTAACATCTACTTGATGTAAATGTGCTACTTCCTTATAAGTATTTGGTGTATTTAACAAATACAAAATACCATCACCATTTGTAGTAAAGTTGTAGTATCCCATAGAAATTAATTTAGATAAGAAAAAATTGTTTGCTACTTTAGAATTTGCTGGGATTAATAAGATAATTTTATCTATTGGAAGCCCTATAGACAATTTTTGATATGTTACCACATCTTCAGAATTTTGAAGTGCTGTTATATCAATAATCATTCTAGCAAAGAAGAAATTAGTAAAAGTACTAATTATTTCATCTGCACTAAAGGTTCCTCTAAGTGTTTTTATAATCTCAACATTTAAAGAAGATAAAACACTTTCTTGTTGATTTACCACTAATACGTTCATATAACTAACCTATCATTATCCCTTTCTTTTCTTTTATTATAGAAACAATTCTATGATCCAGAGCAATTTGGTATATTCTCATTATCAGTGCCATTCTTCAAGACGCCTGTTTTAATCATTCTAGTTTCACCTTTTATTCCAATTGGAGCTGCAAGATGTACAAGTGGCATCTTTAATACAGAATATAATTGTACTGTATAATAAACACCATATACTGTATCATCTTTCATAACAGTATTCTTACATATATAAGCACCTGTGCCTCTTGGATATCCAAGATTGTATAATTGAGAATAAAATTGATCAACCGTCTCTATACCTTCTTGTTGTTCGATGAAATTTATCATCGAATTTTTCATTTTATATACTTGTGCATATTTCATAACAAATGCTAAGAAAGTAATAAATATGCTTAAGAAAAATAACACAATCCAAAATAACATTGTTCCACCTATTGACTCTCGCATTTGTTAACCTCTTTTCTTTCTTATTTTAATAATACAACTATACTATTATCCTTTTTTTCCTGTTACACAAACTGCACTTCCGCTTGAATCAACATAACAATTTGTGTCGTCTGCAGTATTCCATTTATCACCAACTGTATTTAAGATTTTTGGTAAGAAAAATGTTACGAATGTTAATACTGCTGCAATTGCAATTATTGTAACCAAAGTCATATTTAATTCTCCTGTTGCCTCTTTCATATTATAATCTAATCTCCTTTCCTATCATATAAAATTATTATATAATGAATTATTTCAAATATCAACATTTAGATGTAAATTAAATGCCAAATGACATAAGCATTGCAAGTAGAAGAATTGCCATAGTACCTCCACCTGTAACAACTAGCATGATCATTGTTTTCCTTTCCATTACATCTAGCCTTTGTTTATATTTTACTTCACGTGCCTTATTTTGAAGTGAAGAAACTGACTTAGAGAAAATTAACAATTGTTTATACTTGTTCTCTTGAGCTCCAAGTCCTAATCTATATAGAAGTCTCATCATTCTCATTGAGTCACGTACTGGGTAAGTAATTGCAAAATCCATATATGGTTGAATTGAAGAATCACCAGCATCTATTTTTGCAACCATTTCTCTTAGTCCTGGTTTAAATACATCTGGTGCTTGATCAATAGACCTAGAAATTGCTACTGGAACTGTGTAGTTCTGACATAGAATTTCCAAGTTCTTTAAATAATATGGAAGTAATAAATCAATTTGTGCCATATATTTTTTTCTAAATGATTTTAAGTTCGTATATCCTGACTTAAAAATCAAATAACATACTACTACCAATATAATCGTATTTAGGAACGATAAATTTCCACTTATAAGCATTATACAGAAGAACATTAAGAATGAATAGAAAGCAGTTTTTATTCTTCCCATAAATACTTTATTTATATTTACATTTTCTCCATATTTAGCTGTTAATAAGAAATCATAATCTTTTTCTTTTAAGAAAAGTAAATATCCATCATCTTCGTTAAAGAATTTTTTAGTGCTTACTGTATCTGTATAAAACAAAGCAACTACCAATAAAATTACTATAATTATTGTTTCTACCATGATTATTCAGCATCTACTTTCTCGTTATAATATTTTTCTCCATTCAGAATAAAATAACTATTAAATAATACAATTCCATGAAGAGCCATCAAAACTATTGGTTCCTCAAGTAATGCTAAATATCTTTCCATTCCAAGTAAGTATTGCACCAAAGCAACCATTGCATATAGTAACAATCCATACTGAACAAACTGTCTATGGAAGTTCTGTCTATCAATTCTATCTCTATAAACTCCTTCAACAAGAACATCTATATCAAGAAGCATATTTTCAAGAACTTCATTTGAATCTCTTGCACCTTCTCTAGTAATCTGTAAAAACAATTGGTGCATATTTTTAGTCATATGATATACATACTTTTCATTCATAAAATCTAGTGACTCATTAATATCACCATTTTTATATGCTAAGTCAATCATATATTTAACATCATCCAATACTGGAGACTCTAAAACTCCAGAATTATAAACACCTTCTATAGCCTTAACAAAGTTTTGTGTTGTTTGGAATTCCATAATAGTATTTGTTGTATAAACCTGAATCTGTTCAAATAAGAATTCTGAATAAATCCTTTTACATCTTAAATATGTTAAGTAAGGTATTATACTTACAACAACAGTCATATAAACTAAAGAAACAACAATATTATAAAAATATAAATATGATATTCCAAACGCCATTGCCGCAAAAACACATATTTGAACAACATATTGTTTAGGCGTATACTCTTGCCCCATAAACTTAACTTTTTCCCTTATTTGTCTAAACGAATATGGAGCATATTTCTCATAGGCATTAACAGCTTGATCTATGACATATTTATGCATCGATGTATCACCTTGTTTAAAATAAAACAATACACCGAATCCAATTATTAGCAAAGCAACAATTGACTCTAACATAAATGCACCTTCTTTCTTAATTTGTTAATGTTTGTTTTTTATTAAATTAATCCTGCAAAAAACTTTGATTGTTGTGGAGGATTCATTTCATTATTTGTAACAGCACTTTGATTTGTCATATTATCTACAACAGGTTGTGGTGCTACATTTTGATTTGAAGTTACTTGTGGAACTGGTTGTGCTAATTGCAAATTATTAGATTGCATATCATTACTAATAATTGAATTTGGAACCATTTGTTGATTAGTAACATCATTACTTATTATTTGTTGTTGATTGCTTACAGGTGGTTGAATTATTTGTCCATTATTTACTTGATTAGGAATTACATTTGGTACAACATTGTTAACATTCTGTGTTACAACAGGCAATGGATTATTTTGAACCACTTGTTCAGCTGGTACTTGCTGTACCATAGGAACTTGCTGTTGTACTTGTTCTACTGGTTCTTGAATAGCAACTGGTTGTACATTTTGAACTACCTGCTCAGGCATAACTGGTACTGGTTGTACATTTTGAACTACCTGCTCAGGCATAACTGGTACTGGTTGTACTGGTTGAACAGGAACTTCAGAATTTTGAACACCCAAAGGTTCTTGAGTAACTATAGATTGTACATTCTGAGGTTCAGTTGTAACCTCTTCAAGTTGTGAACCTTGATTCTCAGATGATTGAGGAACTGATAAATCAGAACTATTTTCATTATCATCAAGAGATTCAATTGGTTTTTCTATAGGAGCATCAGAAACATTTTCTTTCTGAACTGTCTCATTTGTATTACTATTTCCAGTTGATCCATTTTTACCAGAAATATGAACAACTTCTCCATCTAACTCTTTTACATCACTTTCAATTCCATTTGCTTCATTTGCTGCAGCAAGTGATGATAGTTTTTCACCAAACAAGTTAGTTGTATCAACTCCTTGACCTTCTAGATAATTCTTAATATATTTAGTAGGTTCTTGATATGTTTCTTCACCACCAACAGTTTTTAAATATATATTGTTGAACTTAGGTTCATTAGTATCATCAGTAACAAAGAATTCACAAACTCCTGCAATTTCACGAACAAATCTTTGTTCTTCAGCTTTATAACGACCACGTACAAATACCCCTATTTGTACATAACGATAAATAGTCTTTAAGAATTGTTCAACATCAATATTTGACTCTAGCAAACTGTACATACGGTGTGGAATACTTTCTGCTTTATCAGCATGGATTGTTGATAAAATGTAGTGTCCTGAAGAAATTGAGTTACGAACTGCAGTAACTGCTTCAGCACTACGAACCTCGGAAAGCAATATCCATATTGGATTTTGTCTCATACATGTAACTAGAACATCAGAATATGATGCAATATTATTTGTTTTCATTGCTACAATATCACGATGTGGAAAGATTCTATCCAAGTGTAACTCAAGAGTATCCTCTATTGTTATTAATTTCTCATTTTCTCTTGTATGACTTGCTAAGTATTTTACTAACTCAGTTTTACCTGAACCAGTTTCTCCACATACTATGATATTACAATGTCCTTTTACACAATTTATTAAAAAATCATGAATACTTAATTGTATATATTTTTCATTTAATAATTTTTGCTTTTCTAGCCTTATTTTGGCTGGCGTTTTACGGAAAACTACAGCAATTCCATTTCTTGCAATTGATTCATGAACAAAGTTCATACGTAATTCAGCACTCTCTGAGTCCAAAAATGGATGAGCCATATTGAATGTTTTTCCCATTACGTTAGAACATTGAAAGGCTATTTTTTCAATTAGTTCATTATCAACATCTTGCTGATCTGCTCTATACATTCCTCTAGATAACGATTTAAGCCACAATTGTCCATTATTACTATAAGAAATATCTGTTATATCATCATCATCTAAGTATTTTTTTAGAGGACCAAAATCAATCTGAGAGAAATTATCAGCATCTCTTTCATAATTTGACTTTTTTGCATGAGCTTTTTTAAAATCTTGAATTGCTTGCTCTTCTTCTAGTCTTTTTCTTTCTTCTTCCTCTTTTGCCTCTTTAACACCTGCCATCAAATCAACCTTAGCTGGTTCACTCTTTACCTGTGGAGTTGTAGGAACTTCGGTTGCTGGTGTTTGAATAGTCTCTTGAGGAGCGCTATTATTTCCACTAGAAACATTCCCAAAGCCAATATTTCCAAAATTCATTGACTCGTTCATATTTCACCTCTTATTATTCTTTTTCTATTCAGTTTCTGATTTGCTAGTACTATTTGATGGTACAAAATCTACATTGTTTTCATTTTCAGGTATTGTTGCTGCTAAATCTAATATATAATTTTCTAGATAATCACTAGCAATTTCAGGTTCTACTTGTTCACCTTCATCTTTTGCATAAGCAGTTGTTGGTATTGGTATAACCTCAATTCTAGAGAATCCTGAACCCTCAGCAGATATTGAATAATTGTTAATTGCAGTTATTTTTCTTAACAATAAGTGTTGAGATTCTGGTAATGAGAACATTATTACATATGGAGTTCTAGACTCTTCTGAATTTTCAAATACGTTTTGACCATCTGAAGTCTTAACTTGTAATACTTTTACATTCTTTAATAATTTTCCAACTAAAGCTTTACCATCTTCCTTAGTTGAAATATAAATATCAATATATCTATTTGGAATAATAGAGTTTGTATAACTTGTTAACATATTAACTGTTAAATAGTATAAAGTTTCTCCTTCTTTAACATTTAATAAAGCTTCATCTGGTAATTCATCAGCTGTAACTATAGCACCACGATAAAACAAACTACCTTTTGGAATTGTAGTATCAATATTTACATATTGTCCAATTACGTAAGCTTCGTTACCATAATAATCTCCTCCTAGAGCATTCTTAGGTACTTCAACTGTAGTAATATCATCTTGTGTTATTTTGTGTCTTGAAGTTAGTTTATTTGCTGCAACTGGTACTCTTACAGGTTTAGTTGCATCCTTAATACGGATATTATAACCAATAACCAATACTAGTACTGCCAATACTGCACAAAAACCAGTAACAAACCCCTTACTTTTAATCATTCTTTGTAATTTTGAAGCATTTAAATTTCCTGCCATATATTTTTCACCCTTTCACTTATTCATTTAAACAGACCATCTTATCCTAGCCTACTACTATATTACAAGTATACTCTAAAGAAAACAAAAAGACAATATTTGAAAATTAAAAAAATAAAGTTTTTTTATTATTTTACTTTATTTTTTATTTATTCTGTAACAGTTTCAAGTATACCTGTTATGTTATTTACAATGCTTGGTCCTGAATCATATTTTACATTGAAAAATTCAACAAATGAAAATCTTTCTGTTGCTATCAACGAAATTGACACTTTTGGTGGGCACTCATCAATATCATGAATAATTATTCTGTAATGTCTATTCAAATTAGCACTCTCTGCAAACCTTTTTGTAAAACTTTCAACGAATTTTTCTTTTATAATTCTAATATGACCACTAACCCCAGTTTCGCAATGCATAGAGGATGGATCACTATCAGAAGTGACACCATCCCATCCTATGCCTAAATAATATCCATTATAGTCTACCGCATCGTACATTGCTGCCTCTGTTAATTCTTTTAATAAGTAATAATTTTGTTCATTATTTATTAATACGTTACTAAAAATATTAATTATTACTATACCAAGTATTCCCATAACACTGAAAAAATACATCCACAATGATTCATTCATCTGTTATACCTCCATTTATTTATCAAAATTAATTGCTCTTTTATATCCATTTCTTGTATTTATACCAGATTTAAATACTTCTGTAAACTCATCATGGATAAATGCACTTTTATATTCTGTAACATAATTTTTACCACTCTTTTTAGCTTCGATTGCTTTTGAATACTTATAATCAACATAGCCATTCTTATTGTTTTTTATTGTTTCTTCATTGTCTTTTCTTATTTTTTTAATTTCAGATGGACTCAAATCAATAATATATTCAACATTAATATTTTGATTTGCACCAGTTACTGATGATTCATCATCATCATCTTCAGTAATATACTTTTCATAACCTACCCAGTTTGCTCCTATTTTTCTTTCACCTTTATAAAGTGGAGATAATTGTGATTGTGGGAACGGATCTAAATTACTAATTGGACGATAAATGAAATTACCACCTTTAGGAGTACAAGTTTTTTTATAGCAAGCATTTACACAGTTGTTTATTTTCTCTGTCTTATTTGAACCGCTATATTTTTTATAAAGATCTTTACAATAATTCTGAACTTTTACAATTTCAGTGTAAGTACATTCTTCTACAATTGGACATTCTCCTCGCCAACATTTATTTACACAATCATTCGAATTATTAAAATCACTAACATCTTTATCCCAACATTTACCGCAATAATCTGATACTTCTTTATTAGTTTTTGTTTTATCTTTATTAAAATCATTAATACAATCACAATGATCTTCTGGTGGTGGAGGTGGCGGATTAGGAGTTACTTCTTTTTCACATTTTCTCTCTCCATCTTCTGCAATTATTTTAAAAGAATCTTCTTTATTACTTCTTTTTATTACAACAATATAACTTCCATCTTGCTCATTTACTACAATTCTTGCAGGATCTTTAGAAGTATAAACTTTAGGAGCTGAAATAACATTTGTTATAGAGAATTTCATATATTTTGTTCCCTCTTCAACAAGATTGATTTTACACTTCTCATGTGGTGTTGGAGGTGGAGGTGGCGGATTATAAGTAAATTTAACAACAGTATCACATGTATAAGTTTTTCCTGATTTTTTAAGTTTTATCATTCCTGCAACATTTACTTCTGAATATCCTTTCTCTTTAGGAACAATATCTAATTCTTGTTTTTTATTTGAACCAATGTCTTCTAATGTTATTGTAGATGCTGTTTTTCCTTCAACTAAACTATATGATTCAATAGCATCATCTCCAAGTTCATCCGTACTAAACGAAAGAACCGCTTTAACTCCATTCTCACCACTATACAATCCATCAACTACGGTAGTTCCATCATTAGCTTCAAGTGAAATTATACACGAACTTTTAGTTTCACAATCTTGTTCGAATATAGTAGGTTCACAGATTTTAGGATCATTATCACTTTTTACTTTTAAAGGTGGTGTTGTTGTATTAACAGTTGCTTTTGTATGAAATTTTAGAACATGTTCACTACTTGTTCCAAAAGATTGAATCGAAGGATAATATACTCTTTGTCCATATACTTGTGTTAATGTACCATCTTTATTACCTATTGTATAACATATATTTCTTTTTTCTACTATTCCTTTCTGATCAGTAGAAAGACAATATTTATCAAATTCATATTTTACAGAAACACTACTTAACGTATCATAAGCCTTAGCTACTACAACTGGAGCAGTTTCATTTATATCAACTTTATTATATTTATGACCTTTTGTAGTTTTATCAGATACTGAAAATAAAGTTGCAATTTCATGTTTATGTTTATCATCTGCTTCTTTTAAATAATACTTCCCTTTAGATACTTCTTCACCATCAACTATTTCAATTATTTCAGTTTCTACATTTGAATCAGTAATAGTATAATTCAAATCATCAAATGAAACTTCTACGTTACTTAAATCTCTTGTATCTAACATTGTTCCGATAGTTTCCATAAATTCTTTAGTATAATTATTTTTTGCCCAATTATTATATCTATTAAGTATTTCCTCTAGAATTTTTCTACTACTTTTACCATTTTTACATGTACCATTTTCATTAGTTTCGTTTCTTAAACAAACTTCCTCTTCATTACTATATGAAGCATATTCTAATTCCCAACTGTCAATATCAAACCATATATGGCATTTTTTCTGTCCATCCAAAGTAGCATTATAATAAATTCCCGAACCTCCAATTACAGCTTGTTGAGATGGATCTGTAAATTTAAAACTTGAAGATTCAATACAAGATATATTTACAAATGTTCTTTCATCTGGGTTTATACTTGCAGGATCTACAGTGCCTAGATAACTATAACACCAAGTTTTAGATGGAGGAACACTTTCATCAATACCACTATATGTATTTGTTAAATCCTTTGAATTACCTGATGGTTTTGTTGAACGTTTACCACTTCTAACATCACATTCTTGTTTCGACGATGAAACACATTCTGAATCTTTAACTTTTCTATAACTTTTGTTATTAGGTCTATTATTATTATTTGGATCTGTTTCTTTACTATCATCTGTACAAGGATCTACTGTATGAACTTTAACTTGACATTTCTCAAGTATACATGCTTTTTTTGCGCCATAAGAATCTGCTCTATCATCATATCCAATTAAGTTTTCACAAAAGTTTTCTGCACATTTTAAATCGTCTGGATTACAAGGGCCTCCTTCAGACTTAACACAACCTGTCATATTTCCAGGTACCCACCAATAGGATACTCCATCTGCACTACTTGAAGTATTACTAGCACCTGTTCCAAATTCATAACGATATGTATTTCTATTAGTTTCTGTTTCATTTTTATGACCTACCAAAGCATGATTTAATTCAGGTCCAATGAAACATTCATGGAATTCCTTTCCATTTCTATTTTCATAATAAACACAAGTACAATTTGCCAAAACATATTGTTTTTTAGATTTACTTGTAGTAACTTTTTCACCACATACTGATTCTTTTAAAGGAGTACTCATAGCTTGTACTAATTTACTATGTCCAGATGCTCTAGCATTTTGTATAGTTGTTTCAACTTGATTTACCATTGTAATCAATTTTTTATGATATACAACTTCACCACCATCACATGCTGTTATACTCCATGCTCCGTCTGTTGATTTAGTCCATTTTCCCTTAGTAGTATAAGTTATACAATGGGAATCTGTAACATTACAAGTATTTCCCTTCTTATGTCCACCAGAACAACTACATGTACAATTTCCTAAATCAGATGCCCCTTTAGTACATGAAGTGCCATTATAGCTATCAAGAGACAGTCCACAATTCTTCCATGTACATGTATCAGCTTTATCATTATCCCATTTCTTTACAGATTTATCAGGACATGTAGTATTCTTAGTATCTGTAGTGGTAAGTTTGGAATCATTATTACATACATACTCATCAGGACAAGTATCAGTAGGCTCATTTGTTTGATTTTTTGTACCACCTGTAGTATTACAAGTCCATGTATGATTTAAATTACCACCAATAGTTCCAAAATGTTGCTTTATAGGTTTATTCTCATATGTAGTAGAATTTATTACTTTTGATATATCTCTTCCAGCAAATTCAATTGCTATATAGTATTCTTCCAAATCTTTATCTTTTACTTTATCAGTGTCAAAACTCTCATTTAAAGTTGTTGCACCATCTCCAATGATTTTATTTATCTGAGTTACAATAAATAGCGCTAAAGCTTCCATTTCTTCATCACTATCAGGTGTCAAATCCAATTTTACTTTTTGTTTTGTAACATCTTTAAACTTAGTTATTTCATTTGTAAAATCAGATTTACCAACTCTATATTTTACATCCTTTTTATCTGCTTCTTCTAACACTTCATATTCATAAGTATATGTTCCAAGGTCAAGCTGACAACCATTAGACGGAGTAAAATCTGCAGAAGAACCTACAAGTGCAGTAACGAATGATTTAAAAAGTTCAACTATAACCTTATTAGAATTTTTTTGTCCTTCATATGCTAATAATGATTGTATGATAGCATTGTCACCATCAGAAATTTTAGCACTATTAGCAGAAGCTGTAACTATTACTTGATCTTCAAACAAATCACCAGTGTAATATAAAATTGGTTTCCCTACAAGAGTTTCCTTTCTTGTTTTAGAATCATATCTAACTAAATATACATATACTCCTCTTCCGGAAAAACATAATTTGGTAACACCACATACATTTTTTCCGCCTCCGCCAACAACTTTTTTACCATTATAAGAACCTTTTTTTATCATCATACTACCATTACCATACACTTGAATTTTATCAGCGGCATAAGTAGCATTTGAAGAAATAAATACTAAAAATATTAAAAAGAAGAAAAATAATTTACTAATTGTTTTTTTCATATTCATTACTCCAATCTTTTTTTATTTTTGATTTTTATTGTTGTTATTATGTTTATTATTATTTGTTCCTATATTATGATTTAATACCATAGGATTTATATTTTTGTTAACGTCATTATCTGTTATTATTTTATCTTTATTACTTTCAGATAATTCTTTCTTTATTTTACGATGTTTTGTTCTATACTTTATTTGATATGCTAGTACACCTGTTGCTACCACAGCAACAAATACAACAACATAAGTTAATATATTGCTATTATTTTCTTGTTTATCTATTGGATCTTCTCTAGTATTCTTTTCATTTCTATGATAAATATAATCATTTAACTTTGTAATAAAATATTCATCATCTGGTATATTTCCTTTATACCATTTATTACATAATTCAAATTCCTCGTATTCAATACACTCTTCTCTTTCGCTATATGAATTATATTTTGGAAGTGTCAATCTTTTTGTATATAATTTTTGTCCAACACAAGCTTCACCATACTCTGAATAAAAATCAATAACAATTTCTTCTCCAGAAGAATGATACTGATCTATTACTATTTTCTTTTTTTCAGAACCTTTTCCAAGCGTAGAACCGCCCATTCTTACTTCAATTCCTTCAGGAATATTATCAATTACAATTTGAAAATAATGGTCTCCTTTTTCAGTAGTTACAAAAATATATGACAAATTCGTCTTATATGCTTTATTTTTCAAATTATTCTTTTCAGTTTTAGTACATACTATTCTAGCATCAGCATGTGGTAAAAAAATAAATACTACTGATATAGTAAGTAAAAAAATTATAAGTAAAATTGTTTTTTTATTTTTCATTATTATCACTATCCTATATATACTATATCATAAATTTTGAAAATTTAAATTATTTTTTCAATTATTGAAATAAAATTTTATATATGTTATTATTTTCATTGAGGTGTTTTATGAAAAAATTAAAATATTTAGTATTAATATTATTTATAGCAATTGCATTTACAGGGTGCGGAAATGAAGAAAAATTAAAAGATTTAAGTTACTCTGAATTCCAATCTATGAGAAAAAATAAGGAAACATTTTTCGTAGTAATTATTAGAGATGGTTGTAGTCATTGTGAGTCATTTATTCCTAAAGTAGAAGAAGTAGTAGATGAATATGATATAACTGGATATACATTAAATCTTGCTAACATAGATGAAGAAGAAAGCAGTGAATTCTTTAAACAATTTAATGTTGATGGAACTCCTACAACAATTTTTATTACTGATGGTGACGAAGTATCTGTTATGCAAAGAATAGATGGTAATGTTTCAAAAGAAGTGTTAGTTAATAAATTAAAAGCAAATAATTACATAAAATAAGATGGTATTAACCATCTTATTTTTTTATAAATAATTCATCAATATTTTTCTTAGGTAACATTATTTCAGTATTTCTATCTATTTTAATTTCTATTTCGTTACCTTCTATTTCATATTTTTCACCATCTAAACACCAAGGTAATTCTTTTTCATCATTTACAATTATCTTTAAAGAATTAGTTGCATGGAAATAAAAACCTGGAACATGAGTAATATCTGTTCTTCTCAACTTAACAATTGATTTAATAATATCTTTTCTCTTTTTTATATTGCAAAATAATATTTCAAATTGGTTATCATCAAGTTTTATATTTTCAAATATTTTCATACCTGCAATTCTAGTAGCATTTGTTATAGCTAGAAAAGAATATAAACCACTATATGTTTCACCATTTATTTCATAAGTTACATCATGTAACTTTGTTTTTTTAATAAAATTTTTAAAACCATTCATTACATAAGCAAGATAGCCAAATCTTTTCTTTGTTTTTCTACTTGTTTCATATGGTATATTCATATACTTACCAAAACCAGCAACATAAATAAATGGATCGCCATTTAAAGTGCATATGTCCATTTTTCTCTTAACTCCATCCATAAGCAAGTTAAGATTTTTTATTGGATCTTTACCATATCCAAACATTTTTCCTACATCATTAGTTGTACCAAGTGGGATATGTGCTAAAGTAAGTCTTTTTTTCCTCCTAAAGTTTCCTCTCATAGATTCATTAAAGGTACCATCTCCACCAAT
>JAEEGL017385814.1_pt1 | contig 18716 bp, 19 predicted proteins | sample 9134231 | NCBI WGS metagenome assembly JAEEGL01 (sample SAMN16246548, study PRJNA631951) | gut metagenome | biome: gut microbiome; feature: rumen; material: fiber-attached | host: Bos | place: Iran: Karaj | collected 2018-10 | reverse complement strand
GCTAAAATAGACCCTGAGATAAAATAAAGATAGCTGCGATTGCAGTCGCAGCTATCTGATAATCTCATTCGTTATCCTTACGTTTGCAGACGTCAGGATGATGTTAAAGTATAATGCAACCACCACGAAGCATATACTTAATAAACTAACGGGAGAGCTATGCCCATTCCCTATATGGACATTATAGCCGAACAAAAAACCGTTGTCAATAGGTTTATTAAGTTTACCCTAAAAAAGTTTATGCTTGTGTGGCATAAGCTTTTTTATTTTGTGAAAAGGAGGGAAAACATGTCAGGTTCGACCATATATGCTTTAAAACCGTTTGTAGAAGAAGATGAGCAGGCTTTGTTTCTTTCCATCCTTTATCATGATATAAGAGGTGGAAATGCTATCAGGATGCTTCTAGGAGAAGGTGGAGAGACTCCTTATGTGCGGCATTTTGCTAATAAAGATTACAACAAGATAAAATACATGTCAACAAATTATAATGCCTACGCCTCGTTGAACACTTTCAAATCCTATAAGAGAGTGGCAGATGAAGTTTATAACCACTCAGGAATATTCATAGATCTCGACGGTCATGACTTCAAGTCCACTGAGGCAATGGATGCCGCAATAGACAGGACTTGGGAGAAGCTTCAAAAAGCATTTGAGGACGGAGAGATAACCGCACCCACGATGGTGACTCATACAGGGCGTGGGTTGGGATTATTTTATATCCTTGAGTCAAGCATAGCTAACCAGCCCAAGGCGCAGAAATCCATAAAATATCTGGATGATGTCCGTGCAGCCCTTACCGCAAAGTATAAGCACCTGCTATCAGGCAGGGGCTATCTGGAAGTCGATACAGCCGTTAAGGACGCTGCCAGGGTGTGCAGGATGCCAGGAACTATAAACAAGAAGATAAACAGGACTTGCAGGCTCATCCATGTATCATATAAGAAGTCGGGGGAAGTGGAGTACTGCGACCTTAACAGGCTAGCAAAGGAAAACCACCTTTTTGACGAGATCAACAAGATAAAGAGAGAGATAGCGTCAAAGAAGATAATATCCCTTGACGCATACCGTATGCCCTTCCTTACAATCCGTCTGCAGAAGCTGGAGATGCTGCAGGAGCTTCGGAAATTTAAATGTACCGGAGTAAGGGAGTACATGATTTTCATATATTATAATGCAGCCAAACAGATCTACGGGGCGGATCAGGCAGTTTTGGCCGTGAAGGAATTCAATAAGAAGTTTTCGGAGCCGCTTCCGGAGTCTGAGCTTACCCATGCCTTTACGGTAACAGATAGGAACATGCCGCCTACTGGTGACTATGAGGGATTCTATAAGCTTCCTGATAAGTGGGTGGTGGAAGTGCTCGATGTCACGGACGAAGAGAACAAGCAGTGCCATTTCGGAGCTTCCAAGAGGCAGATCGAGCGAGAGAACACTAAGAAAGAGAATAGGAGCAGGAGAGAAGAGCGGGATAAGACAATAGCGGAATACATAGTAGCAAACCCGAAGGAAACATATCCTTCCATTGCGGCTCAATTTGGCGTGTCGGAGAGCAAGATATACCTTATATGCAAGCAGTTCGGCATAAGCCGCTATAACGGCAGGAATGAGGCAGTGGAAAAGGCTGCGGAAACCGTGGCAGAGCCAGTAAAGGCGGCTGAGATCACGAAAGTGCAAAATCTTAAAAATTTGTCAAAGAGTCCTTTAGGTGTGCCTTTCGAGGGTCTAAGGGGGCCTTCTTCGGATGCTTTTCCCCTTGAGATGGGAGTGTCCGTGGAGTGTGTACATAGGGATATTGTGGAGAGTAGGCAGGATGGTCTGGTGCAGGCGTATGCGGATCTGTATGGAAGTGTGACCAAGAGGAGGAAGAAGAGCCGGCAGATGCCCGGGCAGATGGGATTTAGGATTGGTCCGGACGGAGAGGTGGAGTATTATGTAATTGCATGATATGGATTTGCGGTAAGCATATATGTTTTGTACAAGAGCTCCTGTTGGAATCAGAAAAAGCTCCTCTGTGTTTTACAGACGAGCTTCCCCTGTCCCAGTCGGGCATGAAGAAAAGAACCGCTATAACATTTACATCATCTATCTGATCCATTCACCAGTATATAGGTTTATGAATTCTGAGAGTTTGAGTTCGGGTTTGTAATCACATCCATATTGGTTGGCATCTGTCTGGGAGTCGAGCTTAAATGATATATCATAGAACTTTCCGGCCTTCGTCTTGCGTATCATTTTGTTCTGGATGAAGAATTCAATGATTCTTTTCTGTACCTTAAGGTCATCAGCTTCTGCATAGAAGCAGGCCACGCCCTGATATTTATTGTCAGCAATCTTTGATTCAAGAGTTACGCCGGTCTCAATAGCCTGCATACACATTTTTTTTGTGAATTCGAACCCGTCTTCATCCCTGTAGAAGTACATCCATTTTCCTACTTTATCTTGAGAGTATTTCGGAATACCATTGTCTGGAACGAAGTATATCCATCCAGGTATACGTAATTCTTTCATTGATAGTTTCTCCTTCCGTCAGTTGCATATATAATCAGCGAAGATCTCATCCAGCTTTTTGTACATATTAAGCACATGGTTGACAGTATAAATATGCTTAGGAAGTACATTATCATCAAAAGCATTGTCTTCTAGGTAATCGTTATAAGTGTCAGAGAAAAAATACTGATAGAATGGGTAGTCCTCATCATACGGACCGATGCATTCGTCCACAAAGGCTTCGAGCTTTTTCCTGAAATTCCTTGGGAGATCGAAAGATGACTTCCTTATTAGCATCTTCAGATAATGCCTGTGGTCCTCATGATTATTTAAATGGAGCTCTCGAAGATGGACGCTTGTATACTCAAGATTGTATTCCTGCTGGGCAGGATCACCGGGCCATTCAATCGCATCTATCAGTTCACATAATTTACAGTATATGTTTTTGGCAGCTTCTCTGACAGCATCCGTTATTGCTTCTTTCATATGTTTGTTTTCCTCCTCTTCAGGGATAAGTAAATCCATATAATCCATGATAAATATTTTTGCTATTTTCTGAATAACGCCCAAATCTTTAGGGCTGTTATTTCCTTTTCTCCAGCCTTCTACGGTTTCGTAGGAGCCCCCGAATGTGGTAGCTATCTCTTTCTCGAGTTCAATCATCTTTTTTGACTTAATCCTGCAGCATGCATCGAAGCGTTCAAAAAAGGCTTCGTAATTGAAATAGTATTTCCTGCCGTTAAGGGGATATCTCTTTTTGGTATTATATTCTTTTTGCATTTTACCCTTCCTTCCCATAATTTTTTAACCACGCGCTGTTCTTATAGACTCATTATGCACTATAATAGTAATTTTGAAAAGAGGGGAAATAAAGTTCACCCATATTCACCCTATTATATTAGAAGGGATGTTTAGATAGCGTGAGAAGAGAAAAATATAATAGTATATAATACAATATTATATTAAATAATATAATATTGTACTTGATAGAAGAAACTGAACTTAAGAAGCTTGGAATAAAGCCCAAAAATCAACAGAATAGCATATTTGAGAGCCTACATGATTACAGATTTGCAGGCTCTTTTAATGCTAATGATTAATCTTCTTCAAGAAACTTATGGGCAGGTATGTCAAGAGCTTCTGAAATATCAAACAAAGTATCTAATGAAATGGTACGGTTTACATTTGGAGCTTCGACAGCCCCGACGAATGCAAGATTTTTGTCTATTTTTTCCGCAAGTTGTTCCTGCGTTAAGCCTTTTAGTTTTCTGTAATAGCCAATCTTTAACCCTATGACTTTATATTTCTTGTAATATTTTTCTTTCATGTCGTACCTCTTTCTATAGAGAGAATAATAACCTATATGACCACTGCATAACATATTCTGAAAATAGATTTGATCCACATAATATTGTATAGAAAAAGATTGACAATATGAATTTGATGTGATACAACATATATTGTATATCAAACAATAATCTTTGCTTAATGGTAAATGGGAGGTAAATCTTTATGGGGAAAAAAATATTTAAAGCTTGGCTTTGCAGTGTGGCACTGCTACTATGTGTAACATTGTCGGGTACTGTTGCTGCGAACGCAAAATCTTCCGAGAAATCAATTAGCAGCTACATATCATTATCAGATGGAAATGTTGAAAAGGTAATACTGACCTCTTCATATGATGATTTTAAGGATAAGATAGAAATGGGGGCCTCGCCTTTATTTACTCCCAAGGGTAATTTTTTTAGTACTGATTTTTCGATGACCTTTAATGAACCTGGATATATGTTGATCAGAGGAACTGGAAATGATTCAAGATATTCAGGAGCTTATATTAGGGTGTACAGGGATTCTTCCAAAACGACCAATATTCTTGATAGTGAGCTTGGCTATTCCACAGCATATAGCTATATACCGGTTGAAGCAGGAACATATTACTTTTCGTTATATCAACTGAAAAGTTTTTATATTGGATTTGTGCCGGGAAGTGAAAAGTGCAGCATTAAAGGAACAAAGCAGAAAAACGGAAAAGTATATATAGATATCACTTCGCTTGACAAGAAAGCCAAGATTAAAGCAACAGCAGTGGAAGGAACAAAATCAGCAGCCAGCTGCTACAATAATAACTGGTTAGAGGGCGACTACGACAGCACCAATACCGATAGCGTGGCAAGCATCCTGCTCCCTGAAGCCGGGGATTATACGGTAATGATAGAAACAGAATATAATAGTGAATGCCATAATAGATTTGTATATCATATAAATACAAAGGATTTAACAGGAGAATCAACCAAATTAGAGAGCCCTATCAGTATCTTAGCTGGAACAAACGTAATAGTCGGGAAGGCAGAGCCTGGATCGATGGTATATGCAACCTATAAGAATTCTGACTACAGTGTTAAGGCTGATGCTAATGGTGTATACCGCTTGAAAGTTAAAACATTAAAAAAGAAGAAAACCGTTAAGATGTGGCAAGTCGTAAACGGAGAAAAGACTGCGGAAGGTTCGTTCAAGGTTGTTACAAAATACTGATATGGTTAATAGTTTGTTAGAATCAGAACTGGTTTTAGATGATCAAGGTGATTATAGAAAAGTGCTCAGAACGGGCGCTTTTCTTTTTTTTATTAAATATGAAAATAACATAATAAGGAACGGTTGATGATATGTGCAATAGAAAAGGCATGTTATAAAAATACTCAAAAATTTTCAAAAATCGAAAATTTGTTCTTGACACATGCAAATATTCGTGTTATTCTTAAGTCAGATAAAGCGTCAATTAAATAAATGTTTAAATGACGATATGGAGGAGAACATGGCAACTTTTTTCTATATCAGAAGAGCAGGAGAGGATGGCCCTGAAAGGTCCAAGTATTACAAAGAGGAGAATGCCCTTCGGGACTATGCATATGAAAACGATCTTGATTATGACGAATTTCATGTAAGACGGGAAGGCTGGGAAGAAAGGGAATACTTGAAACAGGGATATGATATACAGCCGGGCAAAGAGAAAATTGAGTGGAAGCGTCTTGAATCATTTATTAGTGAAGGAGACACTATCGTAATGAAAGACTTAAGCTGTTTCCCGTTTGAAGGAAAGGAAGCCTTTTCGAAATATATGGAAATCTACGATAAGGATGTGGAGATCATCTTTTTGGACAATCCTTCACTGTGTTCCGGGAATATCAGGGAAATGATCCTTGAGGCGGTTGATGATGGCATTATTGAGGGCATGTCTGTAAGGGATGCTGTTCGATTCAATGTTTTCGCTGCCATAAAAAATATCGAGGAAGCACATGTCAAACTAGGGAACAAGATCAAGGGTGCGGTGGCGACATCTGGTAAAAAATCGGGAAGGAAGTTTGGCAAGTTTGATAAACTGACACCGGAACTGGAAAGAGATATTATATATTTACTTGAGACCGGACAGGGGCGTAAGATTGACATTATGATAGAGCATAATATCAGCAGAAATACACTAAAGGTCTATATGGAATATATTAAGAAGCTTATGAATAAGAGGAATGCTAGTGATACACCAGATAAAAAAGGAACTGTTGAGAATGCTAAAGATGAGTTATAAAGACCTGATCGTTACTGACCATTAATCATTCCTTATAACATAAAGATAAATAATCCATGGAAGGAAGATGAAATCGATGAAGACAGTACAGACGTATTTACGGGAAGCCGACAGGGAAGGCTTATTAGAGTCAATAGTATATGATGAGCTCTATAATATGGATTTGTTATTGGAGTATCAAGACAAGACCGTTTCAGAGATTCGGGATGCCATTAAGAAGCGTATGAACGGTCTGATAGAGTATTTACTCTTATTGGAAGTGGTTCCGTCAGATCACGATGTACTCTATATGGTGGAAGCTACTTCTTATGATAAGGAGTATAACCATGAGCATCGTACGCTTACCCGGGTCAATCTTAATGAAATACGGAAAGATATATATGCAAATAGCTATGCTTTTGAGTTTTCGGACTGGGCAGAAACCCTGGGTTACCTTGTGGCAGATAATAAACTGACTCAGGACTATATGACGGAACTGCTGACGCAGTATCTGCACGAGACCTCCTTTTTCGGGTGCGATCCTGAGGCTCGTCAGGAAAGAGTGAAAGAGGTATATGATGACCTTGAACAGTCGATGAAAGAGATCAAAGAAGGTCTGATAGCTTCTGTGGGAAAATCGCTTGAAATGCATGAAAGAAAGCTTGGACTTCCGATAGATGAAAAGGATCAAAGGCAGTACGATCTTTGGTCGAAAGCTAATGCAGCAGAGAAAAGATATAACAGGTACTGTAATTGGAGGGAACGGAGCCGTATACTGGAAAGCCTGGGTGAGAAGCCCCCGTTATTTGTGGATGATATTAAAGAAGAACACGATAATAAGCGCTTTGAAGAGGCTGTCTTTAGGATACTGCAGATGAAATATCCAAAAACATATAGAATGCTTTTTTTAAAAGAGCAATCCTTTGAACTCATATATGATATCTCAGTGTACGGGATCGCACCCTTATCCGATGAACGGGTAGAAAAGTGCATCCTCTGGAAGTACAGCAGGGGAGAAAATGGGGAGCTGATCGACAACTATAAGGATCTTGACGAAAAAGCGAAAATCGAAGCTTTTTATTGCTACTTTGAGAGAAATGTTTTGGAAGAACTGTCTAAATACGGATGTACAGATGAAAAACTCCTTAATATGTTAAGAAACGGAAGTTGAAAACAGAAAGGTTTGTAAAATCTTTTATTAGGCAATAATAATATTAAAGGAAGGTTTAAAAGAATATGCCAACTTCATCTATTACTAAAAAGTTTGTCATAAGTGATGATAGTGTGTGCGATACCCTTATTAAGGTGATGTCAGAAAAAAGCCCGCACCACAAAAAAAAACTCTCCCAAAAAGTATAAAGAAGGGAAGGAATTATTAGCACAATACCAGGACTCGAAGTTAAATACTCACATGGAGGTGAATCAGAATAATGAGCAATAATATAGTAAACATTATGTGGGATGAAGAAGCCAAGGTATGGATTGCGGTTTGCAACAATCTCGGGCTTGCACTGGAGTCAGAGTCATACGACAAACTGATCAGCCGTGTTATAGAAGCGGCTCCTGAAATGGCTCTTTTACATAATACAGACTGTTCTTCATTTATCATCTCGACACTTGACAGATGTTATTCTTTTGATTCTGATAAGAGCGGAAACCGCAGTGAACGAAAGATCAAGTATTGGGTTTATGAAATTGAGATGTCCGAGAAAACAAAGGAGATCCTTGATGGGGTCTGCGATATATGCGGAAAGATCACCTATGATGAGTTTATAAAGGCTACGTACAAGTATGTGTTAGCTTTGGCGGAGACTGATCCGGATGGGTTAAAGAAGATGGTAAAGGAAATGGAAGAACACTCTGAAGACAACATGGATATAAGGATCGTAAGGGAATACCCGGTTTATGGTGATGGCACGGATGAGCACGTAAAGGAACAGGGACTCGTCTAAAAATATGACTAAAGAAAGGAAGGTTAAAGACTTATGAAAAAAGAAAAGAATAAGTGGTTCATTGTTATCAGCGTAATAACTATCATTTTGGATTGCGCTATCGACATTCTTGTGTTAAAGATGATAAGCAACACGAATGAGGACTAAAGAATGAATGATATGGGGTAGATATTATCTTAACAGATCACGCTTTTAAAAGAATGAAAGAGCGCATGGGGCTGGGCAGGAAAGCTGCTGAGAGGATGGCGGAGACAGCATATTTTGAGGGCGTGGACGGAGAAAAGACTACCGGGCAGCTCAGAAAATATATATCCTCATTGGAAACAGCCAATATAGAAAAAGGTACACATCATAAGCTGTATGGGGAGATGGTCTACTGCTTCTACGACTATCGGAACAGAAAGAAAAACGTAAGTACGGGCATACTGATAACTGTGTTCTGGGTACCTGCAAACCTCAAGAATCAGGTGCTTGGGATACAGAAAAGGAAGAACAGAGACAGCAATTCCTTAAATGCAGAATGAGACTTGTTATTGTGCCAACCTACTTTCCATACAAGGAGATAAGTATTATGGCAAATATAAAGACCTATTTTATTGAAAATACAAAGGAAAACAGAACAGTACAACAGACTGTAGCTACGATGGCTATTTCGGGTATGTACTTTGACAGGTCTTTTATCGAAGAAATGATAAAAGTTTCTAACGGAGAAAAAACGTCCGAAGCCATGAGGCAGGAGGTACTGGCAAAATATAGGCAATGATCAACGGATATGCTGAGTGACAGGTATTATAAAAATGGGTTCTTAACTTAATTGAATAAATAGGTTTTGGGGTGAGTAACATGGCAAAGGTTACAAATCATGCAAAAAGAAGGATGCATTCTAGGATAGGGATAACCAAAGGCATCGCCCAAAAACAGGCGTTAAAGGTCCTTAGAAACGGGATCAAGCATGAAGAGACTTTGGGAAATCTTCATAAATGGATGGATGCAGAATTCTTAAGATATCGTACTGCTAACAATATGCGATATTATGCCGGCCAGTTGTATGTGTTTGATGGTGAGGTACTGATCACATGACTCCAAGCTAACCAAGATTTCGAAGCATCCCTTTCCGAGTATGTCGAGGAGAAGGCGTATAAAGCTTACTTAAGCCGAAGGGAGTCAAAAAAGTACAAACATCTGGCAGCCAGGGCTGATGACAGGAAAAAGGAAAAGGAAGAAGATTTACTGCATTCTGTCAAAGAATACGCTAAAAAGTTTCATCCCGACATAGAGATAACGAGGATCACATTCGTAAAGGAGCGGGTTGTAAGGGTTAACTATGTATCTGATTCCAAAACCACTGACTGGGGCAAGTATACGGATATAATCGACTTCTTAAAAGCAACATACTCGTTAGGATCTTATCTAAAAAAGGTAAGAAATATTGATAACAGTTTCATAACCATTGAAGAGTGGAGGCAGAAAGAGAATAAACTGTTATGGAGAAGGAATTGAAATAGAACAATATTTTAACGTGATGTAAAATAATAAGTTAACGGAATGGAAATAGGTAATGCTATATATACTAGAGTGCTATAGGAAAAGATATATGAAATGCTATATTACATAGCTGTTTATATATCTTTTCTCCAAACCGGTAAAATGACTTGTTTTCAACGGGTTTGGGGCAGTGGACATTAGCCGGTAGATATGAATTTTAGAGGGGACTCTAACCACCCAAAATTCAATATTTTGCTATCTAAAAACATGATATTTCAATCCTAGAACAATTCATATTCTCGTCTTGATGATAGCTGATTTGTGATGACCATCATTTTGCTTGCTTGAAAAAAACACGGATTGATAATGTAGTTTTGTGATAGAGATCAGAAGGATATTTTTTTCTTTTCATCTTACATTTAGTTAAGGGTAGGAGTAATACCCCTGACCTATAACCAGACTTGGAACATTCCTTTCTTCTTCTCTTTTCTTTCCGTTCTTTTTCATTCACCGGATGGATGATGAGAAGTAAGGGAAGTTATCGCGGCAGGACACATTTCATGGGTAGGTTAAGGGTATAGACCCTACCCATAACCGAAGTCATGTATAATGACTATGTAGATAATGAACAAGATAATTCCAGATTAGAGAGGAGTGAATCTTTGTTTGGGAATGATAAGGTAGAGATGGGTTTTCTCCTTGCGGATAAGAACGGAAAAAGTACAGGAATAAAGGGAGATGAACAGGACAATGCCACTGCAGGAGGGAGAATACAGAATGGCGAGAGAAAATAACAATTTGGTGAATGATGATGTATTGGGATTCTATCCGGAAGAAACACGTACGCTGATAGCGGGGTATATGGAAGGGATAGCAGCGGAGCATGACCGTAAGGCAAGGGAGAGGATCTTTGTTGATTTCTTTGCCGTTACGGGAAGGGATCCTCTGCATGCGGAATCGAGTGCCTTTGCCGCATATGCCGGAGTCCTCAGGAACAGAGTCGAATCCGGCAGGATAAAACTGAGCACCGCATTGAAAAATCAGAGGGTACTGTCGGCTTTTGCTGCGTATGTAGCAAAGGAAAAGCGAAAAGGCAACCTTAATGTTCCCTCTGGGTTTGAGGACCGTACGCTTTCGTCAAGGATCGAGGAACCGCCGGAGGAGATCCATTTCAAGGACGTGCCTTCGCTGACGGAGATGGATAAGCTCATAGGATACCTGAAAGGCAGAAATGATGACCAGACTCTTGCCGCGGTACTTCTGGCTTACAAATGTTTTTTGAAGACCGGAGAGATTATAGGGCTAAAGAAAAGCAGCATCTTATGCGACAACAATGGGTTCACGTATGTGCTGATAGGTGCGGAGCCTCCTGTAAGGATCCCGGATGATGTTGCCATGGTACTTGACCAGTGTCTGGCAGACATTTCAGATGGGGGATATGTTATTTCACGAAAAGGAAAACGTGTATCGCAGGCAGCATTGCAGAAGAGGGTACGATGTGCATGCGAGAGATCGGGAATAAACGGCTATACACTAAATGCACTTCGAAATGCGGGTACTGCGACAGCTGTTTCTGCTGGTGCGGATTCCGTGAAACTGTGCGATGATATGAGATATAAGACGCGTGCTCATATAAGGAGGCTTACATCCCTTCCGATAAAGTTCAGTGATGTATCGGAGTATGTGAACATACAGGTGAAACCTGGCATTTAATCTGTAGGGTACATTGATAAATAAGCGTGATGTATAACGGCTACAGAGATGTTATAATAGGGACATAGTATGGAGTTTGGATGTAACTGCAGAACATAGAGTACAAATAATAATCATGATAAGAAAGGGAAGACATCATAAAAATGTCTAGAAAAAAATGATTGAGAAAACGGAAAAAGAAAGATTATTAAATGAATATCTTGAAATGATGGACATCAGATGCTGTCGTTTTATCGCGAAAGAGGGGTATCATTTTTATGACACAACACCGATTAAAAAGGGTGATCTTGATAATAGATTCTCAAAGAGCTTTAATCCTTCCCAGACACAAGTGCTGAGATATCTTTCATATCTTTCATATGCGGACAAGAAAATGCTGGACGAAGCGGCAAGGATATCAGCAAAAAATCGTGAATTGTCCTATGTAGTAACTGCTGGACATGAACTCCGAGATATGATTGAAAAGCTAGTATTTCAAGGACTGGTCTGCAAAAGGCAATATGTTAAAGATGGGCAAACGGGCGGCAGATCAAAAGTTGATCAGGAATTTTATTTTTTAACGGACAGGGGCATAACCCTGTTTAAGATACGAACCGAAAGCTGTGAAAGTATAGAAAAGAATCTGATAGAGAGAAAAGAGCCTAAAGCAGTAATGCAATGGCTGACGGCTGGTAATGTACTGCTTAAAGTCAAAGAAATGTGTCAGGGAAGGGAAGTACAGTTTGCTCGCAAGGTTAAGCTGCCAAATCCCTGGGGCAGGCATGCAATATACGGGTATGTTGAAGATGAAAATATGGTAGCTGTATTCGAGCCAATCTTATACAAGCAGGTGACCGGGAATCCAGATAAGGCAGCAAAACGGGCGGACTTTGTCAAGGCATTTTTTAAAGAATTTGGAAATGGCCGAGAAAAGATACTGGTATTTGTTGTGCAGGACCGTACCGACATAGATAGTATCCGTTCCGGATATGGAGATGCGATTTCTGATAGCGACAGGATATTTATAACTCACGAAAACCTGGTATACAATAATCCAGGCAAAGATGTTGGGATTGCGCCTTTTATTCGGATTTCCAAAGATTCCGAAGAAGAACTTGAAGTAGCGAACCCGCCATTCGTGTTAAGGAATGAAATATACACCGGAAAGCCCATAGAAAAAACCCACTACGAAAATAGGAAAGTTGATCCGATTTATGATCCTGAATCCGGGGGAGTTATTATCTGATTTGGTAACGTCAAGGACATTTGCAGAATTAACCATATAAAGAGATTAACCTATATAAAATGCTATAGAAAAAAATATAAAAAAAGGGAAATATACTTGCAATATACATATATTTATGCTATAATAAGCTTATTAAGTGATTAGTCCAACACGGTGTTGAGTAGCGCACTATCTTTTATGCTTCCGGATGATTTAGTTTATCATCGGAATTTGTAGAAGGGATAGTTTGCGCTTTTTTATATATTATCAAAGAATTCATTCCGGGAGCCGGCATTAAAATGCCGGCTCCTTTTGTTGTTTTCAGAAAGGGGGCACACGTTATGAAAGTGTAATTAAAAAAACACAACTATAAAAAGCAAAAAGTATAACAAAGTAAATGAGGTGCAAAAAAGGAGAAGAAAAAATGGACGAAAGACAATTTGATGTATTTGATGACGATGAGATTTTAGGTTCTGGAATCGGTAATTATGTACCCCCTAGCATAGCGAGCGACGAAATGGTCAAGAAAGATGTAATAGCCAGGTTAACAAGAATATCAGAACCGTCATGGTTCTTTGCAAATCTAACCTGGCAGCTTGTGATAGGCATATTGTTGGTGTTTTTTCGCTTTTTGACAGCTGAGATGCTTATACGGCTATTTCCAGATTGTTCCGGGTTTGAACTAAGCATTTTAAAAGGAAAACTGGAAAAAAGGGGACATAAGTATATTACCACAACCATTTATGATGGACTTAAGGTGACGTATACATTGACACAGGACGGTTTTGATTATTTCAGGGAATTGATACCGCCGGGAATACTCAAATCCGCAAGGATACCGTTAGGCATAGGATCAATAAACAGAGATGTGCTAAGGCACGATGTTGATCTGAGGATGGTGTTGTGTGCATATCTGCTGTCCGGGAATAAGTCTAGTCCAAGATGGTATACATCAATATATTTACAAAATGGTAAGACACCCGCGGAATGTATAAAAGAGTTAATTAAAAATGATAAAAGTATAATTAAGGAGCAAAATAGTGCGAAAATCAAAGCTGATGCGATAATTGTTTTTGGCGATGGAATATCCATGATCGAACAGGATACCGGGACAGAGCATGGACCTGTAATCAAGGAAAAGATAATAAAATATTCAGAGTATTTTGCTCTATTGGGAGAATATAGTTATCAACTTTTGATAAATGTATGTGTACATAATGAGGTTAAAGAGCGAACCAGGTCAAATGCAAATGCATTAAAAAACATTAAAGAACTGATGCGGGATGGGGGATATACTGCATTAACGGAAGCATACCGAGAACTATCAATACTGTTACAAAAAGATCCCAAAAGGAAGAAATATAAGAACATGTATATGCTATTAAAGTCTTTTTATTTGGATAGTAACTATCAAGGGGACGATATCCATGCACTTAGCCGTTTTGTCGAGGAGAAAAGGCCGGTAAGCAACATTCATGCCAATAGGGCATCAAGAATTAAACAGATAATACATAACGTATATTTGCAAGATGATAATCTCAAAAAAGCAATAAACAATGGCCTTTCAGTCACCGTGACAAGCGATATATACAGACAAGCCTACTACATAAATCCATTCGAATCCGGACTGTTGGACGAACTTGTAAAGATAGTTAAGTCAGAGTGTATTTATGGCATAAATGTTATAAAACAAAGGACAGATGTTATAAGGGGACGAATATACAGAAATGTTATAACTGTAAGGCAAAACGATATAATAATAGGGAGATACTTAGTATCAGATATATCCGCAGACGTTGCGGAATATATACGGAGTAAAGAACTACTCCAGGAATGTCGGCATTATAGGGATGCCATATATTTGTTGTTGATTGTTTCTTCGTTTGAAGATGCAATGCTATTTTGTGAAGAAACGAAATGTGCGGAAGAGTATTGCAGTAAGGAAGATATCACAGTACCTAACCCTGAACATAATGTTACCATAAGATTTATGCGTTACGCCGACTCCGGTATAGGAATGGGCAAGATATTTATGCCAAGTACAGATGGAACAGAAATTGAGATTAAAGAATTATAAAAAGGGGATAAAAATGACAGAAGAAAACAATAATGATTCCGCAAATGCTGACCTTTCAGCATCAATTAAAAGAATGATAGAAATCTATCAGGCACAGAAGCAAAATGAAAAAGAGAAGATTGAACAGACAAAGAATACCGCTGAAGATGGCAATGATGATGTAAAAACTAATGAGTGGAAATTACACAATCCGCAAAACGAACTGGACGACAAGGCAGATACTTTAGCATCCCTAAAAACTCCGAAAAAACAAGGAGGTTTTGAGGAGACGAGTGATAAGAAGAAAAAGGAAAAAGAGGTGTTCCTTTACAAAAAATCTGCTACGGGGAATAAACGAAATAAAAGAAAAATCAAACAGAGGACCAAGGATTTATTGATTATTGGGATTATGCTCTCGACAGTGGCATACATAGAAGTATACATAGCGCATATTATAGCTGCCATATGGGCGATGGACACAAGTCTGCTTTGTTATCCGGATATATTGCTTTTGCTTTTAGTTGTTAATGCTGCCAATTTCTTATTTGCGTCAACGTCCCCAAACTGGAGCTATTACAACCGAAAAAAAAGCTTTATCCTGATACATACTTTGCTCATCGGGTTGGGTGCCCTTGCCCCAATGATGTGGGGAGAAATAGAGTTTGTAGCTCCGAATGTTGCTTTGCTTAAAACTACCAGTTTGTTTAAAGAAACTCTGACTGAAACAACAATCGATTCCGTAGTTGCGATTTTTACAATTATGCCTGCATGTCTGCTTGCTCTAGCTTTGATGTTAAATATAGCAAGATATCTACAAAAAAAACAGATTTTCCGAAAACTATGTGCTTTTCGACTCTTGATACATTTGGATTTAAGGCATAACAAGCGGTATCTATATGATTCCCGAATAATAAAATACCAGAAAAATGGTAAGGCGTTTGTGATGAGGGAAGAAGACCGATACCTTCACAGTCTTGTAGTCGGAGCATCAGGCACAGCTAAGACCTCATCCGTGATATTACCAACTGTCAAGGAAATACTGATAACCAGATGCCGTAACCAAGAAAAAATTAAAAAATTTATGTGGGAAGGCCTAGTAAAAGGATATTTTGAGCTTGTAGGTCCGCTAACTAACGAAGGTTTTAATATAAATGCTTTTAGAGCAGCAACTCCGGAAGCCGAAAAACTATTACAAAAAATAAAAAAGAAATACAGGATGAGCGGTATGTTTGTTTTAGGCCCGGATCCATCATTATCAGATAAAGTATATGAACTATGTAAAGAATATAATATACGCTGTAACCGAATAGACCCTACACCCGATAATTGGGCGACTGGCGAACCCAAGGACGGAAGTGTTGGTTTTAACTTGTTGTACATCCCGCCGGATACACCGGCATGGAGACGTCCGGTGGTGATCCTTCAACGTGCTATCCTTGTGGCTGATGTAATGCAAGAGATATACTTGATGAATGGAAAAGAAGAAAAGTTTTTTACATCGGTAAACAGATCGATTACAGTAGCAGTTACTATATGTCTTTGTGCAACTTTCAGGAAATTGGAAAGGAGACATCCAAACCTAAAAGATGTGCAGGAGATAATTGACGATTTTAGTCGGATACGGAAATATTATGAAAAACTGAAAAAAATAAACCAAAAGGACAAGCGGAACTTATATGGCTCCACTCTGGATCTGATAAAAAATGATATGTTAGGTGATGGGGCAAAAAAGATGACAGAGCTTTCGATGGGATTGAGGAGAATTTTTGACGAAGTTTTAACAGATCCTATGATAAGCGGAGCATTATGCCCACCAGACGACAAAACATTGGACATAGATAAAATACTGGCAGAAGGGCAGATCACGGCAGTAAATTTTGCCCAGAGTTTAGGTGCGGTTAGTGCCAAGTGGTTCGGGTTGATCTTGCTATTGTCATTTTTTAAAGCGGTTTTGAGGAGAGACGGAGCCCAGGGCACAATGGAGATACCACATTTTCTTTTGGTTGATGAGCTACCGGTAATACTTACGCCGGAAATCAATACTGCGATATCGTTATTTCGTAAATTCAAAGTGAGTTTTTTGGGGGCGATGCAATCGCTTAACCAGTTAGATGTCGACGAAAAAACCAGACCGCTAAAAAAGACATTGCTCTCAGGATGTGCATTTCATATTCTCTTTGGCAGGCAGGGGATCGAAGAGATGAGAGATTACTGTACTCTTTCCGGGAGGGAGTTAATAATCGATGACTTAGAGTCGGTTATGACGTCAAGGTCGTCTAAAGATGGACTAAAGGTTACAAGCACATCTGTTGAGACCCCTCAATATGAGGATAGGCTATCTGCTGATGATATCAGATATAGAGATTTTCAAGAGGTGACCTGCTATCCCGTGCGGGACAGCGTACTAATGGTGCCGTTTATTGGCCGGTGCGGATTCCTATCTGAAAAAAAGAACCCGGTTAAGATTATGCTTTATAACTGGGACAAGTATTATGATCCGGCAAAAAATCAAAAAATTATGGAAGAGGATGACGTTGATGGTGATGAGATAGCAGGAGTAAGTTTTTAATTCAACATATAAAAATGAAGAGGAGACAAAATATGCTTAAGAAGATGATTTATGCAATGAAAAAAGAGTTTAAAGTTGAACAGCAGGGAAGTACGAAAGAAAACCAGGAAGATTTGGTTCTAAGAATTGGGAAAGGCACGATAAAAAGCATAAGGGATGATGACGCGACTATGATAAGCCCGCAAGACAACGCAATGATGGTTGAAACATATTGGGCATTGGACGAGGATGCACGTGACAAAGTCGGGCGCATGATGTCTAGACCAATATATGGATTGTTGGAGGAATTGTATTCCGCCAGCTTAAAAGACAACAAATCTGTAAAATATAAGCTTGATAAGGCATGCGAATTAAGAAGATTATTTGATCCAAAGCATCTGTTTTTAGAGGAGATAGTCTTTTCCTACGAACCGATATTTGAAAGAACAGTTTTCAAGAATGGTTTCCTGGTGTATCCTAAAGGGGTAACACTGCTCAATCCGGAAGATGCTTCAAAGTGCACAAACGCCTGTGCTGTGTTTTATAACTATAACAAGGGATTTAAGGGTGTTGAGCATCCAGAGGTGACTCGAAGATTTTTATATCTGACAGATAATGAGGATATACTGGAGACTGAAGATAAAGAGAGGATTAATGACCTTTGTATAGCTGCCTGGCCGGAATTCAAGATTATTCTTGATGCCAGTCAAAAAGTATCGAAAAGAGATAAAAAGGATAATGAGGTTACAGACGTCACGGTCGGTTATTATATGGTCCATGTTCATGGTGCAAACAAGGCTCCTGTGATTATGCTCAATCCTGATTTTACATTTTATCAGGCCTGTACATCAAATTATTACAATACTAAATTCGGGAAGTCGCACCTTTATGTGGAAGAAGCTATAGAAGGGACTATGGTATTCAGGGTAAACATACAAGAATAGCTTGATGCATAAGAGAGATGTATAGTTGCACAGGAATTTCCCAGCAGCGTCATCAGTACTATATATGAATCAACTTCGTTGTCAAAGATTACCAAGGTGATTAATCTTAGCTATTTCGGCCTTGATTTATATGGAAACGGTATCGTAATCGCGGAGTAGAACCTCTCGGAGTCTTGTTAATAAGTTAACATCAGGAAAAGTATCATATATCAAGTTGACCGCCCACAAAAGCCATTATCGCACAATTATCTGCCTGTCAAGGAGGGGTAACCGTTCAAGTTCGAGGCTTACCTGGTTTAGAGTAATTATAATTTAACTTATAAAACATGCCGATGGAAGAGCGGAGAAATCGTCTCATCGGCATGTTTATTATGATAATATAATAAAATAATATAATATAATAATATTGTAATATATTATTTCGCTAAATCTACGTTTAACGAAATAATAGCCTATTCTACAGGCGTAGAAGAGCGATTTATCCGGTTTTTACCCTTATTTTATCTCTATTTGGACTTTAACAGGTGCTTTTACCAGATTGGCAAAATTCTTGCCATCATCCATAGATAAATCATTACTTAATGTTTATAATGATTACAGGACGTACTCCCACTCCTATTGATGCTAAAATCCCTTCGCCCATATCTACATATGCTCCTTTAGATTGAACAGTTCCATTAAAATTCACAAACGAGGCGTTTAGGGCATTTTCCCCCATTGTTCGAAGCCACCATGGACAATTTCCAATATCTGATTCTTTAAATCTAG
>JAEEGL016534439.1_pt1 | contig 18716 bp, 14 predicted proteins | sample 9134231 | NCBI WGS metagenome assembly JAEEGL01 (sample SAMN16246548, study PRJNA631951) | gut metagenome | biome: gut microbiome; feature: rumen; material: fiber-attached | host: Bos | place: Iran: Karaj | collected 2018-10 | reverse complement strand
GAGAAAAAAGCTCTTATTACCTTGTCTATGCGAGACTTACAGCTTGATGTGCCTTATATCAAGGTAGAATCCACCGAGCAGGCATTAAAGGATATCGCCGCATACTACAGAAGTAAGCTTACAACGAAGATAGTGGGAATTGTAGGTTCTGTAGGCAAGACTTCTACGAAAGAAATGGTTGCTGCGGTATTGTCTAAGAAGTATAAAGTTACCAAGACCAAGGGTAATTTCAATAACGAGATAGGATTGCCGCTTACGATTCTTGATATAAGAGACGAGCATGAAGTTGCTGTGGTCGAAATGGGAATCTCAGGATTTGATGAAATGACGAGGCTTGCGAAAATAGCGCGTCCCGATGCGGTTGTAATGACCAATATAGGTGACTGCCATCTTGAGAACCTTCATGACCGTGCGGGAGTACTTAAAGCCAAGTCGGAAGTAATCCCGTTTATAAGAGACGGTGGCTTCCTGGTTATCAATAATGATGATGAGTATTTAAAGACTATCAGAGAAGACAGAATTAAAGTTATAAGATATGCGATAGATAATTGCGAAGGTGCATTAACAACCGCGGAAACTATTGAAAGTATCGGTACTGAAGCAATTGCTGCAACACTTTCGATTAATGGCGATAAGTGCCGTGTTACAATCCCGATGGCGGGGATTCATAACGTATATAATGCAATGGCAGCAGCGTCTGTCGGACATATGATGGGGATGGATACCGAATTCATACAAAAGGGTATAGAGTCCGTTGAAGTCTTAAGCGGAAGAAACAACAGACTTGAGTTAAACGGAATTACGGTATTTGATGATTGCTACAATGCCAATCCGATGTCGATGAAGGCCGCGATTTCCGTATTATCAAATGCAAAAGGACGCAAGATTGCGGTACTCGGTGATATGGGAGAACTCGGACCTACTGAAGAAGAGCTTCATTATTCGGTAGGAGAGGCAGCGGGAAATGCAGGCCTTGATCTGATTATTCTTTCGGGAAAATTATCAAGAAAGATAGCGGAAGGCGCATTAACGGTTAACCCGATGCAGACTGTTATGCATTTTGATGATGTGGAAGAGATGAAATCCGCACTTCTTGATATAATTGAAAAAGGCGATACTATCCTTATCAAAGCTTCGCATTTTATGAAGTATGATACGGTTGTTGAAGAACTAAAAAAGGCATATAAGTAAGCTTAACAAGTGGAGGGTATTATGAAAGTAAAAGAGTTTGAGAAGATTTTTAAGGACACTGATTTTGTGCATATGAGCGGCTCGAGAGAAGAAAAGGAAGTTGCCGAATATTTAAGAGACCGCTGCAAGGACTTAGGCGTTAAGGCTTCACTTGAGAGCTTTGAAGTTGAAATGTCCAAGATGGAGGACTTCATTCTTACATGCGAAGGTAAGGAGATAATGTGCGAGGCATTTAACTGCTGCGGAAGCGGTGAGGTTACCGGAGAAGTATATTATATGCCGGCAACGGATCCTGTATCGATTGCAGGTGCAAAAGATAAGATTGTATTGATGGATACATCGGGAATAGGTTATTTCGCTTACCAGGATCTTGTAAAGGCAGGTGCTAAGGCAATCCTTTTCAGATACGGTAATGTATATCACAAGAATGATGATATCGATATAAGAGATCTTCGTGCTGCAGTTGTTGGTGAGTCAAAGAAGCTTCTTTGCGCCATGATTAATTCACGTGATGCGATTAAGCTTGTTAAGGCAGGCAATAAGACTGTTACATTAAAGGTCAAGCAGGAAGAATACAAGGGCAAGTCACATAACGTAGTTGCAACTATAGAAGGTAAGCGCGATGAGTATATCGTATTAACAGCACATTATGATACAACATCACTTTCTCACGGTGCATATGATAATATGACAGGATGCGCAACACTCCTTCATATTATGGAAAAGTTTGCGGGCAAGAAGCCTAATTACGGCTTAAAATTCGTATTCTGCGGAAGTGAAGAGAGAGGCTTATTAGGTTCTAAGGCGTTCGTTAAGAAGCATGAGAAGGAGCTTGAAAAGTTCGCATTGAATGTTAATATTGATATGGTAGGCTCAATCATGGGAGCATTCCTTGCTTGTGTATCAGCAGAAGAAAAGCTCACTAATTACATTTCTTACATGGGTGCGGAAGTAGGATTTCCTGTAAGAACGAGAACCGGTGTATATTCGTCTGACTCTACACCGTTTGCTGATGCCGGAGTTCCGGCACTTTCATTTGCAAGAATGGCAGCGGGAGATGTTGCTTCATTCCACAGCAGATATGATACAATGGCACTTTTATCCATGAAGCAGCTTCTCGCAGATTCCGAATTCGTTGCAAAGTTCGTAGACAGAATGGCCAATAGTGCTTGTTGTCCGGTATCACGTGAGATACCTGAGAATGTTAAGAAAGAACTCGACGAGTACTTATTTAGAAAGAGAAGAAAGAATTAATTCTTAAATATACATAACTTGAAAGGTAACTTAAATATGGAAAGCTACAATCATAAAGTAATCGAGAAAAAGTGGCAGAAGTACTGGGAGGAGCATGAGACCTTTAAGACAGACATGCATGATTTTAGTAAGCCTAAGTACTATGCACTTGATATGTTTCCGTATCCTTCGGGCGTAGGCCTTCATGTAGGACATCCGGAAGGTTATACTGCAACGGATATAATGAGCCGCATGAAGAGAATGCAGGGATATAATGTCCTTCATCCGATGGGATATGACTCTTTCGGACTTCCTGCAGAGCAGTATGCCGTACAGACCGGTAATCATCCTGCAGGCTTTACGGAGAAGAATATTAAGACATTCGAAGGTCAGTTAAAGGAACTTGGATTCGACTTTGACTGGTCTAAGAAGATTGCAACTTCGGATCCTAAGTATTATAAGTGGACGCAGTGGATCTTTAAGCGTCTCTATGAGAAGGGATATGCAAAGTATATCGATATGCCGGTTAACTGGTGCGAAGAACTCGGTACCGTTTTATCCAATGACGAAATCGTAGACGGCAAGTCAGAGCGAGGCGGTTACCCTGTTGTAAGAAAGAATATGAAGCAGTGGGTAATCGACCAGCAGGCATTTGCTGAAGAATTGCTTGACGGCCTTAATGAGATAGATTGGCCTGAGTCAACGAAAGAAATGCAGAGAAACTGGATCGGTAAAAGCACCGGTGTTGAAGTTGATCTTAAGATTGTAGGCGGTGGTGAGTTCTCCATATTCACAACCTGTATAGAGACAATTTACGGTATCACATTTATGGTACTTGCGCCTGACAGCGAGTTAACCGCTTCTTTACTTGACAGAGTGGAGAACAGAGCTGAAGCGGAAGCCTATATCGCAGAGACTGCAAAGAAGAGCGACATGGACCGTACAGAGCTTAATAAGGGTAAGTCAGGCTGCCCGTTAAAGGGTATCTATGCGATTAATCCTGTTAACGGCAAGGAGGTTCCGATATTTATCGGTGACTTTGTACTTGCTTCATACGGTACCGGTGCCGTTATGGCAGTTCCGTCTCACGATCAGAGAGACTTTGAATATGCGATTGCACATAATATTCCGATGATTCAGGTAATTGACGGCGCAGATGTATCTGAGCATGCTTTTGAGAAGCAGGATTATCTTGGAAAAGGCTGCAAGCTTATGAATTCCGAGGAATTTACGGGAATGACGGTTGAGGAAGCTAAGGAAGCAATAACGGTTAAACTTGAAAAGATGGGTGTTGCAAGAAGAACGGTTAACTATAGATTCCGTGAGTGGATATTCGCCCGTCAGCGTTATTGGGGCGAGCCGGTTCCTTGTGTATATACGGATGACGGCAAGATTTACTTCCTTCCTGATGAGGAATTACCGCTTGTACTTCCTGAATTACAGGATTATAAGGGCAAGAACGGTAAGGCGCCGCTTGAGAATGCAACAGAATGGAAGCAGTATGATAAGAATGGTATTAAGGGCGTCCGCGAGACTTCGACAATGCCGGGTTCTGCAGGCTCATCATGGTATTATATGAGATATATCGATCCTAATAATGATGAGAAATTTGCGGATTATGAGCTTTTAAAGCATTGGCTTCCTGTTGACCTCTACGTAGGAGGACCGGAGCATGCCGTAGGTCACCTTATGTATGCGAGAATCTGGAACAGATTCCTCTATAACGAAGGCTTATCGCCTGTTAAGGAACCGTTTAAAAAGCTCGTTCATCAGGGTATGATCTTAGGAGAGAACGGAATCAAGATGGGTAAGAGATACCCGGAATTCGTCGTAAATCCAAGTGATGTAGTTGAAGAATACGGTGCTGATACCATGAGATTATATGAGATGTTCATGGGACCACTCGAAGTATCAAAGCCGTGGAAGAAAGATAACGTAATGGGCGCTAAGCGTTTCATTATCCGTGTATGGAACTTCTTTACAGAGCCTGAGAATATAATTGACGGTGAGTGCGAAGAGTTAAAGAAGGTATATCACCAGACGGTTAAGAAGGTTACTTCCGACTTCGAGCAGCTTGCATATAATACTGCAATAAGCCAGATGATGATTTTCGTAAACGAAGTATATAAGGTTGGAAAGTGTCCGAGAGAGTATGCAGAAGGTCTTATCAAGATGCTTTCATGTATCTGCCCTCATGTAGGCGAAGAAATCTGGCAGATTATGGGACATAACGATACTATCGCTTATGAACCGTGGCCTAAGTATGATGAGGCTGCAACGGTTGATAATACGGTTGAGATTGCGGTACAGATTAACGGTAAGACGAAGGCTACCGTAGCACTTGCTAAGGATTGCGATAAGGATTCTGCAATTGCGGCAGGTAAGGAAGTGCTCGGTAATAAGCTTGCCGGAGAGATTGTGAAAGAGATCTACGTACCGGGTAGAATTATTAATATCGTAGTTAAAGGTTGATTAAATCAGAAATGAGGTTAACTGCTGATATAAACAGCGCAGGAAGTGATTCCCGCGCTGTTTTTTTGTTAAAGGCGTTAAAAATTATAAGAATATAAACAAATGCTTGCTGTATGGGATGCATTATATATTGCATTTATATATTGCATTTATGTATTGCATATATATATATATATATAATGTTTATGGGAGTTTGCTTTTGCTTTGGGGTATTAAGATGAAACGACTGGTGACTTATATTGGTATTTTGTTTACACTTATTATGCTTTTGTCGGCATGCGGAAAAAGCGATGTGCCGGTAGAAAATAGTGATAATGTAACGATTGAGAAGCCTGATAATTCAAACGAGAAGTTTGAGAAAGAAAACGAAGGTGAGAAAGAAAAGGAAGATAATGAAGACCTTCCGACTCTTGAAAGAACATATGAAAACTGGACAGACGGATATAGACGTATTATAGAGGATAATTCCAAGAATATAGAGTATTTATATGATTTTATATATATAGACGATGACGAAATTCCTGAGATGTTAATTGAAATTCCGGGAATGGCTTACGTAATTTATACGAGTTATAAAGAGGATGATGCAGATGAGTATAGAATCAGTGAAGGAATCTTTCCGTATAATATTAGCGGGATTCTTGGATATACATATATTGAGAAGTCTGCAATTAAAATGTCACAGAGCGGTGCAAGCATAAAGGAAGATAAAGAATATGACCGTTATACAATTATTTGCAACGGGGAGCTTGTAGAAGCATATATTATGACCTGGAATTATAACGACTCCGGTGATGTTATTATTGAGTATTCATCAATATATGAGAATCTTTCCGAAGATGAAATAAAGGCTCGAATCAGAAAACTGGAAGAAGGAAGAAAGGAATGCCCGATTGAAGGGTATATGGAATACAAGGAAGCAATTGAATATTTGATATCCAATTATGGCACCGGTTCGCAATCATATTGATAATAAGATTCATGTTGAAAAGGAGAATTGTTAATAATGACTCAAAAGAGTAAGTATAATATTTCTAGAATAATGGCGATATTATCGATAATTGCTTTGATACCATTGACTATTGAGGGTATTTTTTATTATTGTGATTACCTAAAAATACATTCATTTTATGCAGCGATGATCATACTCCAGAATGTAATCGGGGGTTTTTTATTTAAACCGGAGATTAAGCTTGAGGCGGCATACAAGGCATTGCTTACTTATACGGATTCTTCATATTATTTGGGATTGCAGATCATCACGTATGTATATGGAGTTATGATATTCGTAGCACATTTTTGCGCATTGGCATGGATATATGAATTCCTTTCAAAAATATTTAAGATAAGAAACATATTTAAAGGCATAAGCAAATATAGAAATCATATTGTTATATTTGGTTATAATGATTGCGTAAAGATGCTTCTTAACAATAAAGTCGTGGCTAATGGTAAAAAGAAAATACATATTCATCTTGTTTGCGCTGATGATTTTAAAGAAGAAATGCTCTATAGTTTGGCAAAAAAGAACATACATATCCATAAATATGATATTTATAAAGAAAATGGAGATAAGATAGAAAGATTCCTTACAAGCATAAAAGCTGATAAGGCAGCGGTTTTCATTTTGGCAGATGATAGTTCGATTAATAATTTTTCTGTTTTTCAATCGCTTTGTAGCGAACGAAACAGTAAGGTAATATCGACAAAAGCAAAAGTATACTGCAGATGTGAAGATTATGAAATAGAAGAAATGATAGAACACTTTTATGATGCGAAGAAAAAATCCTTGAATTTGTTTGACTTTGAAATGTTTAACATTCCGGAACTTCAGATTCGTAAGATGTTTGAGAAAAGTAAGCTTCATTGTAAATATATCGATTCAAATGATAAGGGGAAGTGGGATACAAATGTCCTTATTGTTGGATTCGGATTACTTGGCAAACAGGCATTAAAACAGGTGATGGAGTTGGCACCGGCTGATAGTGACAATAAGATAAATGTCGATATCGTAGATTATAAAATAAAAGAAAAGGCAGGTATCTATGCAAATTATTTCAGGGTGAATGATTTTGAAATGACTAAGGAAGATAGCGGCCTTGTGGAGGGATTTGATAACTGGAAATTTGAAATGAGAGACACAGTGGTAGATAATCCGATGACAATTAGATTTATTGATATGGATGTCCATGATAGAAGTTTTAGAAAACTTATGGATATAGGGGTTGAATCTGAGAAAAATGGAGATTCGGGGGAAATACCATATACATATATAATAATTGCCATAGATAATGCTGAAGTTGCCGTGCATTGCGCTAGAGAAATTGCATATTCGTTTCATGACGGAGACGGACATGTGCCGGTGATGATAAGAATTGATTCCGATTATCGACTGCGTGAATTGTTCACCGGTGATGATGAAATGTTACGATATATAAGTCTTATTCCGGCTCCGGCAGATGTGCTCTCTGTTGATTATCTTCTTGGCGAAGAACTGGACAAGAAAGCAAAGAACTTCAACTATGTGTATTCAAAGCTGTATATTGAGAAAGATTATAAGCCTTGTGATATGAGCGAATCAGAGGCATGGAAAGGGCTTGAATACTACAAAAGAAATGCAAATAGAGCGTTGGCTGCATATTATGAGCAAGTTTTTAAACCAAAGCTTCGCGTTAAGTATGGTGAGTATAGAGTAATTGATGAGCTTAATAAATTACTTCAAGTATATTTCGAGCATGATGAAAGTGATAAGTATTATTGGAAACTAAAGTTTAAAGATGCGGAATTCTGGGAACGGCTGAAAAATGACAGTGAATTCTATGAGATGTGCAAGACGGAACATCGGAGATGGAGTTATGGATTAATAGCGCAAGGATGGGAATGTGCCGAGAAGAAATCGCCTGCTTGGCATAAGCACAATTGTCTAATACCATTTAATGAACTTGCGAAAAACGATGCTACATTGGGGACTATTAAATATGACACTATGAAGCTGATGTATTATTTTATTAGGAAAGATGAGGTATAAAAATGGGACTGACAGAAGAAGCTAAGAAAAAAAGAAATGAATTAACGGATCAAATAGTAACATTTAAGCCTGGTGATAATGTTGATTACGTATTTATCAGTTATAAGAGTGATGATTGGGAAACAGTGATTGGAGATATAGTAAAAACTCTGGTAACCCGATGTGGTGTTCGTGTTTTTTTTGACAAAAGCTTTGCCGAAGATAATGATTCATGGGTAGACAATATGAAATCGGCAATAAAGACGGGAAGGTGTAAGGCCGTGTTGTCTTTTATAAGCAAAGGATATATGGAAAGCTATGCGTGTCTGATGGAGCTGCTGACTGCCCGTTCAAAGGTGGCCGAAAATACACATCGTGAAAAGAAGTTACCAATTATACCGATTCTTCTTAATGGAGGAAAAGTTTCAGAGTATCGATCCGATTCGACTGAAAAAATAAATGTTTCGGAATGGGATGCTTATGAAGCAATTGTTGATAATGCGTTTTTTAATGAGCCGTGGATAAAAGGTAAAGTTAAGGACGCGATCGAGGTGCTCCGCGATGAAAAATCCAAGGCTACAATAGAGGAAATGTCATTGGCGATGGAGTCGATTCTGAACGATGGAACGTATAGCCGCTACTTTGATGGAACAGATCATTTTTACAATGAATTGAAGAAAGCCTTGGAAAGTGAGAGTAAGACTATTTTTGATAATAGTCTGATTAAAACACCTGATTGCAAGAAAACAAAAACAGAGGAAACGGTGCCGGCAGAGTCTCCTCTGGAGAGTACAGTCGAAGAAAAACCAAGGAAATCGAAGAAACCTAAGGAAACTAAATCCCAAGCAGCTTCATCGGACATAGAAGTAGATTTAAATGGTATTACTAGTAAGGATTCAAGTGTTACTATTGGAATGGTAAGAAATTATATGTCAAATGCAGTTAATGCTAGAAAATTTAGAGAGGTTCGAGAGTCGATGCCTCACGGAGGAAAGGCAGCTATGGACTATGCAATGGCAGCCATCCTATATGGTTGTAATAGTATTGTGGACGATAGTCCGGAATATCAGAAAAATTATTATTTGTTTGATATTGCAGATCCTTCGAAGGCAAAAGAAGATGGAAAACTGGGTGCAACCTGGACGTGGTCATCTAATTGCAGAAAACTACTTAAAATGGATGGGAGCGGGCAAATTGATAAAGAAATAGATAGAAAATTTAAAGAGATGGAAGAATCTATGACTTTAGGAATGTTACAGAAATGCTTTGAGACACATGCTGAAAAGTCATATATTACTACTAAGAATGATTTGGTTATTTTGGCACTTCAGAAGATTTCGGATGCTGTTTCACATGGTTAAATGAAAATATTGACAAATTTTGCGTATATGGTATTATATAAGTAGCTTTTGGGCTGGCAGAAATGTCAAGGTCCAACCTAATCGGCGGGGAGACTCCCCGCCATTTTTATATACAGAGGTTTTATGAAAGAATTAAGTATTTTTGTAGACGAGTCAGGCGACTTCGGCCATTATAATACAAAATATGCACCGCAGTATGTTTTTTCACTGGTGTTACATGAGCAACAGAATAGTATCGAGGAACAAATAAAGCAGTTCGAACGCGAGATGTTTAATATGGGATATTTGAATCATGTTGTGCATACATCTCCTTTGATCAGAAAAGAAGATGTATATTGTAATCTCTCGCCAAACGAACGGCGTTCTATTTTCATAAAGTTGTTTTTCTTTGCTAAAAATTTGCCTATAAAATATAAGACATTTGTTTTTGAAAGAAAGCAGTGCATAGATGAGAGCCAATTGAAAAATCGTATAGAAATAGAGTTGTCGCGTTTTATTGAGCTGGAGTATGAATATTTTAGCTCGTTTGACAAGGTGATTCTGTATTATGACAATGGGCAGAAGCAGCTTGCATCGGTATTGAACAAGGTTTTGGATGATAAATTAGTATCATTTGAACGAAGGCTTGAGGTAAAACCATATAAGTATAAGCTATTGCAAGTAGCAGATATGGTTTGCACATTGGAGTTATTAAGGATAAAGGCGGAGAATAATAGGCTTAACATATCAGAAATGGCGATTTTTCATTCGGTTAGGGATTTGAAAAAGGACTTTTTAAAGAAGTTGGCCGAGAAAGAATTTTGAGCGCACCGCAGGGTGCGCTCTTTTAAATATATAAGGATTATTTGATTGTATTGTAGAGTTCCTGCACCTTGTCGTGACAGTAGTCACCGAGGTGCTTTTTGCTTTCTTCATCAAGATTCTCGATAATGATAGGTTCTCCGAATGCTACACGTACTTTTCCGTAGCGCATAAACGGTGAATGATCTTCGAATACCCTGCGGGTTCCGGCAATTGCGATAGGAATTATCGGGCAGCCGGTTTTAGTAGCCATCTTAACGGCACCTGCTTTGAATTCCGCAATCTCATCAACGTTACCCTTGTTCCTTGTGCCTTCAGGGAAGATGAAGATTGATATTCCGTTCTTTATATATTCGATGGATTTAAGAATCATATCAAGTCCTGCGCGCGGGCTCTTCCTGTCAAGGAAAATGCAATGAAGTCTTCTCATCCATACGCGAAGAAGCGGTACATGGTTAATTGTATCTTTTGAAATGAAGCCTGTCTGGGATATCATTAAAGGATAGGTAAGCGGTATATCGAGAATACTCTGGTGATTGGCTACGAAAAGAACCGCTTTATCCTTAGGAATGTTCTCGATTCCCGTAACTGTAGGACTCATTCCGGATAGCCTTGTTACAACTCTGAAAGCCCAGGATACATTACGAAGTGCGGCATCACCGCCCTTCTTCGGATTAATCTTGCTCCAGAAGTATGTAATCACCATATAAGGTGAAGACAGTATTAAGTATAATGCTACGAAAAGCACGGTTATTATTGTTCTTATCATTTAATATCTCCTAATCTATAATAGTCAGCCTAAGCCATATTATTTGTGGGTGAAGTTATACCTTATGTGGATAGTATACTCTTAAATCTGCTTAAATTAAACCCAAAATTTGATATAAAAGCGCTGTTGGAGCTTTTATACAAAAACACAAGATATTGTGCTTTACAAAATAAATAAATTGACAAAAACACAAAATAGTGGTATTATGGACACATAAATGACAAGGCTTTATCAGTCAGAATTATGTCTTCGTAAGAAGAGGGATTATGGAGTAGTAGCTATGGCAATGGAGCAGGATTTAATTGACAGAATCAGAGCATCTGTTACCTCTGAATTGGGCAGCAGAGTGCAGATAAGACAGGATGAAGGACGACACAGATCCAACATCCATGAAGGCGTATTGCAGAGCGCTTACCCGAGCGTATTTACCGTATTGGTTGACGGCAAGGGCGATAATTCTGCACAGGTACTTTCCTTCAGTTACAGCGATATCGTAACTAAGGTAATTCGCATGAGATTGTGCGAAGCAAGTTAAGATTATCGGATATTACAAATTGTGCATGCCGTGTGGCAACTATGACTTTGAAATCTCTGTGCTATGCACAGAGATTTTTTCTTTATGAAACAGTCGGTTTGTTGAAAAAATCACGAAATTTTGATATAATTTTAGGGACTATGAGAATAGTGTCAGGGTTAACCTTGAAGAGAGGAGAATTCTTGTGAAGAAAAGACTTCTTTCGCTGTTAATTGCAGCAGCTTTAGTATTCTCGTGTTTTCATACAGTCGCATACGTAGAGGCAACCACCAAGCAGGAGGCTGAGCGTAAGAAGAAAGAAGCTGAGGCTAAGCTTAAAGAGGTTGAAGACCAGATTAAGAAGCTTAAGTCGGAGCAGGCAGGTATATTGGGTCAGATGGATGATGTGCAGGCTGAGATAGTACAGCTTGTAGCCGCCATTGACGCGATTTCGGATGAGATTATATATGCCGAGAAGGACCTTGAGAGACTGGAAACAGAGCTTGAGATTGCAATAGAAACTGAACAAAGACAGTATGAAGCGATGAAGCTTCGTATCAAATACATGTACGAGCGTGGTGACACTGCTTTTGTGGAAGCGATTCTTGGCGCTTCAAGTATGGCGGATCTTCTTAATCAGGTTGAGTATTTTGAAGAGATGTACACATACGACCGTAAGCTTTTGGTTTCTTACCAGGAGACGAAGATAAGAACCGAAGAGCTTAAGAACGACGTTGAAATCGAACTTGCCGAACTTAATGAGATGAAAGAGGCTCAGGAGGGACAGCGAGTTGCATTGCAGAAGGTTATGGACAAGCTTGAATCCGAGAACAGCGACTATGCGAAGCAGTTACGTACAGCGCTTGCAGCGGCAGAACAATACAAGACTACGATAAGCCAGATGAATGCTTTAATTGCACAGATTGAGGCTGAAGAAGACGACGATGATGACGACGATGACGGTGGCGACGATCCGGGTTATAGGACCAATGTCAGTCCGTCGGATGTAATAGATTACGCTAAGCAGTTTGTCGGTAATCCTTATGTGTGGGGCGGAACGGATCCGCACACCGGAGCTGACTGCAGCGGATTCTTACAGTATGTATTTGCACATTTCGGTATAAGAATACCGCGTACATCATATGAGCAGAGAACTGCGGGCAAGAGAGTAAGTTATTCGAACATGAAGCCGGGTGACATCGTTTGCTACTCTGGTCATGTAGCAATGTATATCGGCAATAATCAGATATTACATGCTCGTAATGAGCGCGCAGGAATCGGAATCACGAGTAACCCGCGTTACAGAACGATTGTTACAATACGTAGAGTTTTGTGATTTATAAGAAGAAGGGGCCCACGGGTTCATTATTTAGAAAAGAATAGAGGTATTTATCAAATGAAAAAAGTCGAAGATTATGTAAGAAGTATACCGGATTTTCCGGAGAAGGGAATTATCTTCCGTGATGTTACATCCGTATTGCAGGATGCTGACGGATTTCGGCTTGCGGTTGACGAGATGACCAAGCTTTTGGAAGGACTTGACTTTGATGTTATAGTAGGTGCGGAGTCCAGAGGTTTTATCTTCGGAGCACCGATTGCATACAAGCTTCATAAGCCGTTAATTCTTTGCCGTAAGAAAGGTAAGCTTCCTTGCGAGACAGTTTCGCAGGAGTATTCACTTGAGTACGGTACAGCAACAATAGAAATGCATAAGGATTCGATTAAGAAGGGGCAGAAGGTCGTTATTATCGACGACTTAATCGCAACGGGCGGTACCGTCGGAGCAACTATTTCCCTCGTAGAAAAGCTCGGAGGCGAAGTTGTAAAGCTTGTATTCCTTATGGAACTTGCGGGCCTTAAAGGAAGAGAGTATTTAAAGGGTTACGATGTTGCATCTGTAGTTTGCTATCCGGGAAAATAATCCCGATTTACACTCCGGAGGAAGTGCAATGGTGAATTCCGATAACGCTAAGATATTGATGGAAAAAGGCTTCGAATACATGGATGAGGGGCAGTTTGACAAGGCTATTGTGGCGCTTGAAGAAGCTGCGGATATATATGATAAGGATGGAGATCTGGCAGGATATACCAGAGCCATTAACGGTGTCGGTGTAGCCTATGCTGAAGGAGGCAATGAGGCCATAGCTGTAGAGTTCTATATGCGCGGCCTTGCTCGTGTACGTAAAGAAAAGGCAGTAGGGCTGTCTCATCTATTCTATAACAATATCGGAACGAGATATCAGGAACTGAGAGATTACCAGACTTCCATTAAGTATTTCATATTGTCCGAGGAAGATCTTGTTGCAACCGGCCCTATTAATGAGAATACTGCATCGTGGTTCGTTGGTTGCTATCTTAATCTTGGAATTTCTTATTGGCATACGGGTAATTATCTGTATTCTGAGTTATATCTGTATAAGGCTAGAGATGTGGCAAACGATTTCAATATCCACAAACATGATTTTGCAAATGAGATTATGTTTGCACGTCTTTATTGTTCAATCGGTAATGCAGAGTATGCGAGGGTAAAAATTCCCCAGCTTTTAAAATATCTTGACTTAAGCAGTGAAACTATTCAGGAATATCAGCAGGATGTTCAGGAACTGATGTCACTTCTTGAAGAGATTAAAGAGTATGATGTTATGAAGCAGGTTCTTGAGAGGTTTGAAATTGTAGCCGGTAAGGTGAACTCTCCTCAGGTTAATCTGCGTCTTAGCATATATAAAATGAAATATTATTCTCTTATAGGCAATCAGGAAGAATACGAGAAAGCATGTATCGATCATGCCGATTATTATATGCAGGTTCGTAAGAAAGAAGAAGAAGAGAATATAATTGCGATTAACGTTAAGCTTGAGATAGGTCAGGTTTACGAGGATCAAAAGGAAGCCAATCGTATAGCTGAGGAAGATGCATTGACGGGAATAAAGAATCGATATGCTCTTTCCAAGCAGTATAAGGATATCTGTGTACGCTGTGCGGAAGCAAGAACAAGCATAGTTGTCGGAATAATCGATGTTGACTTCTTTAAGGAATATAATGATACATACGGTCATGTGGATGGAGACGAGGTTCTTCGCAAAGTTGCAAATGTTCTTAAGACTGCAATTTCACAGGACAGCCAAATATATCGATACGGTGGAGATGAATTCTTGATAATTGCAGGTCAGAGCTTTTACAATGATGCATTAAGATTTGCGGAGACAGTAAAGCAGAAGCTTTCGGAACTTAAGATTCCAAGCGGCGAAGGTGCTAAGGAAAAGTATGTTACGGTTTCACAGGGTTATTACACTTTGTATCCGCAGGCTACAGATGATTTTAAGAAGATAGTTGAAGAAGCGGATGCGCTTTTATATAAGGCAAAGAGACAAGGTAAGAATGCATATCTTGTTAAGGATAAAGAGAAAGGAGACTAATTATGATATATGACGTGGTTATACTCGGCGCAGGACCGGGAGGACTTACAGCAGGTATCTATGCAGGAAGAAACAGATTGAAAACCTGTATAATAGAGCAGGGACAGGATGGCGGTCAGATTGCTCTTACTGCTGATATAGAGAATTATCCGGGACAGATGTTAGAAGGGGAGAGCGGAATATCTCTTGCAGAGCGTATGGCTAAGCAGGCAGAACATTTTGGAGTTGAGAGAATAACGGATTCGATTGATTCCGTTTCATTATCGGGTGAGATTAAGACACTCCATGGCAAGAAGGCTACTTATGAGGCTAAGACAGTAATACTTGCGACGGGAGCTTTTCCGAGACCTATAGGCTGTAAGGGTGAGGCAGAGTTTTTGGGACGCGGCCTTTCTTTCTGTGCAACTTGTGACGGAGCTTTCTTTACCGGACTTGAAGTATTTGTTGTAGGTGGCGGTGATTCGGCCGTTGAAGAGGCGATATTCCTTACAAGATTTGCCCGTAAGGTTACTATAGTTCATAGACGAGATGAACTTAGAGCAGCCAAGAGTATTCAGGAGAAAGCTTTTAACAACGAAAAAATCGCTTTTGCATGGAATTCTGTTGTAACAGAGCTTAAGGGTGAAGATGTAATAAATGCAATCGTTCTTAAGGATACTGTAACGGGTGAAGAGCGTGAGATTAAGGCAGACCCTAAGGACGGAATGTTCGGTGTGTTCGGGTTTATAGGATTCCTGCCTCGTACAGATCTTTTCAAAGACCAGATTACACTTGAAGACGGCTACGTTGTAACCGATGAAGATATGCGCACCAATATTCCGGGTGTGTATGCAGTCGGGGACGTGAGAAAGAAGAGTTTAAGACAGGTTGTTACTGCTGCAGCAGATGGTGCAATTGCTGCCATGCAGGCAGGTAAGTACCTAAGCGAATAGATAGGGGATTGAAATGAAAAGTTTTATTAAGGGTCTGTTTATAACGATATTAACGCTTACGCTGATTCTTGTGGTCAGCGTATTCGTATTGAAGGTAAAACAGGGCAGAGAGGCCGGGGAACAGGTAGCTGTTGATGATATTGTCGATCCCGAGCCTGAACCGGAACCTGAACCGGAGCCTGAGCCTGAACCGGAAGTTGTGACAATTACAATTTCATGTGCAGGCGATTGCACTCTTGGTAATACCCAGTTACAGGGATATGAGAATTCGTTTATTGAGATGTACGATAATAAGGGGCCGGAGTGGTTCTTTGCGGGAGTCTTACCTGTGTTCTCAACCGACGATATGACGCTCGTTAACTTTGAGGGAGTTCTTACGACAGCCGAGGACCATCCGGAGAAAGCTTTTAACCTAAGAGGACGTCCCGAGTTTATGCAGATACTTCCGCTTGCATCTATTGAGTGCGTAGGATTTGCGAATAATCACAGAATGGATTATTACCAGGTTGGCGCGGATGATACGGTTGAAGGATTTAAGCAGTACGGAATAACTTATGCGGTTAACGATACTTATGCTATCTATGAAGTTAAAGGAATTAAGATAGGTTATGTGGCAGTTAATGCGCTTAATATGAGCGGAGTTATGGATTATCTTACCAACGGTTATGCTTATCTTAAGGAAAATGAGTGCGATGTAATTATCGCATATTGCCATTGGGGAATTGAGGGTGATCACATTGCCAATTCCGAGCAGCAAAAATTAGGTCGCGAGATCCTCGATATGGGATATGATCTCGTGCTTGGCGCACATACTCACGTTCTTCAGGGAATTGAAATCTATAACGGTAAGCCGATAGTATATTCAATGGGTAATTTCTGCTTCGGCGGTAATCGTAATCCTGCAGTTAAGGAAACTATGATTTATCAGCAGACATTTACATTTATAGACGGAATTAAGCAGGAAGGCCTTAATGCCAAGGTAATTCCTTGTACGATTAGTTCGGTTAGTTCACGTAATGATTTCCAGCCTACCATAAGAGACGGTGAGCGCGGTCGGGAGATTCTACAGATGATCGAATCATATAGTGCGAATTACGGCACCAGGATTGATGCCGATGGATATATATCTAAGGAGGATTAGAATGGAAAAGATTATAGTCTTGGACTTTGGTGGACAGTATAATCAGCTTATTGCGAGACGTGTACGTGAGTGCCATGTCTATGCGGAAGTTCATCCCTTTACAATGGGAATTGACAAGATTAAAGAGATGGCACCTAAAGGTATTATTTTTACCGGTGGCCCGCAGAGCGTATATGCGCCTGATTCTCCACAGATATCTAAAGAGATATTTGAACTTGGCATTCCGATATTGGGAATATGTTACGGTTCACAGTTTATAGCACATGCTCTTGGCGGACGTGTAGCAACCGCTCCTACTTCAGAGTATGGTAAGACTGAGGTTTGCGTTAATACGAAGTCAGAGCTTTTTAAAGATGTTAATCCGGCAACTATAGTATGGATGAGCCATACGGATTATATAGAGACTGCACCTGATGGATTTAAGATTACGGGGTCTACCGAAGTGTGTCCTGTTGCAGCTATGGAAGATGCAACGCGTAAGATTTATGCCGTTCAGTTTCATCCTGAAGTTATGCATTCCGTTGAAGGCATGAAGATGCTTCGTAATTTCATTATTGACGTATGCGGATGTAAGGGTGAATGGAAGATGGATTCTTTCGTTGAAAAAGCGATTGAGGATATACGCGCCAAAGTCGGAAACGGTAAGGCTTTGTGTGCGCTTTCCGGTGGCGTCGATTCATCCGTTGCAGCGGTTTTGATGAGCAAGGCAATCGGTAAGCAGCTTACATGCGTATTCGTAGATCACGGTCTTCTTCGTAAGAATGAGGGAGATGAGGTTGAGGAAGTATTCGGACCTAACGGATCTTATGACCTTAATTTCATTCGTGTTGACGCGAAGGATAGATTCTATGCTAAGCTTGCAGGTGTAACAGAGCCTGAAAAGAAGAGAAAGATTATCGGTGAAGAATTTATCCGTGTATTTGAGGAAGAGGCAAAAAAGATTGGGGCCGTTGATTTCCTCGTACAGGGTACAATATATCCTGATGTGATTGAGTCGGGACTTGGTAAGTCCGCAGTTATAAAGTCTCATCATAATGTAGGCGGACTCCCGGATTGCGTAGATTTTAAAGAAATCATAGAGCCGCTTCGTATGTTATTTAAGGATGAAGTACGTAAGGCCGGCCTTGAACTTGGAATACCGGAGCATCTTGTATTCCGTCAGCCATTCCCGGGACCGGGACTCGGTATTCGTATAATTGGCGATGTAACTGCGGAAAAAGTTAAGATTGTTCAGGAAGCTGACGCAATCTTCCGCGAGGAAGTTGCAAATGCGGGAATTGCAAAGGATCTCGGACAGTATTTTGCAGCACTTACCAATATGCGTTCCGTAGGTGTAATGGGAGATTTTCGTACGTATGATTATGCAATTGCGCTTCGTGCAGTACATACAGCAGACTTTATGACTGCGGATTGTGCGCAGATTCCGTGGGAAGTGCTTCAAAAGACTGCAAATCGTATAGTAAACGAAGTAAAAGGTGTAAATAGAGTACTTTACGATTGTACGAGTAAACCGCCGGCTACGATAGAATTAGAGTAATTAATAATTAGGTCTATATGAACTTTTACATTGAGTTCATATAGGCCTTTTCTATTGTCATTACGCCTTGGAACAATTCTATATAATTTATTACGCCTCATGACTTCGGTTCCGGGGTGTTTTTTTGTAGATATAATTAGATGAATATAAAATTAAATATTGACAAAATACATCTATGAGCATATTATTAAAAAGTAATTCGATATACATCTAATCGGATTGCAAAAAAACGGTTAGACAAAGAAATAAGTGAGGTATAAAATGGAAAGACGATTAATTAACAAAATGATAAGAGCGATGAAAATTACAAAGAATGATGTTGTTCTGGTCAACTTCTGGGGT
>JAEEGL016237657.1_pt1 | contig 18716 bp, 14 predicted proteins | sample 9134231 | NCBI WGS metagenome assembly JAEEGL01 (sample SAMN16246548, study PRJNA631951) | gut metagenome | biome: gut microbiome; feature: rumen; material: fiber-attached | host: Bos | place: Iran: Karaj | collected 2018-10 | reverse complement strand
TGCCATCGTGCACACTCTTCTTTCCCCGAAGTTCGACAACGTGGCAATGATCGCGGCGCATTTCGGAACGCGCACCGACCACACGATGGAAGACAGCTTTGCAGAACTGAACGTCCTTTTCTCGCTGATGGGGTTCGACGGTACGGATATCATCAAAAAAGGCGCTGCGCATGCCCTTCCCGATGAAACGACACCGGTGGATTCCGAAGGAGCGCGCATCATCATCCGCGAAGCGATGAGCGACGATCCGAGGCCGCTGTTCGTCACGTTCCTGGGGCCGCTCACCGATCTCGCGTCCGCGTATCTGATGGAGCCCCGCATCGTCGGGCGGCTCACCGCCATCTGGATCGGCGGGGGCAGATATCCCGACGGCGCGCCCGAGTTCAACCTCGGGAACGACGTCAACGCTGCCAATGTGGTGATGGCGTCGGGCATCGAGCTGTGGCAGGTGCCCAAAAACGTCTATGAGATGATGCCGGTATCGATGGCCGAGTTGGAGCAGAAGGTATATCCGTGCGGCCGGATCGGCCGGTATCTGTTTGAGCAGCTTGTGGATTGCTCGCTCCGGGAGTCCTCGCGGAAAAGCGCGTTCCGTACCGGAGAGACGTGGGTGCTCGGGGACAGTCCCGCACCCGGGCTGATCCTGTACGAACACCGGTTTGAATACAGTCTGGTGCCGGCGCCGAGGATCACGCAGGACGAGACGTATCAGTGGGACGAGCCGTTTTCCTTCGAACAGGCGCCCTCGCCGGGCACACTGGCCTCGAAGGCGCGGCTGCCGGAACAGACGGTTCCCGCGCCCGTTTCGCTTCCGACCGGCGAACGCCGCAAGATCCGCGTGTACAGGAGGGTGGACAGCCGTCTGATCCTCGACGATATGTACGCAAAGCTGGCCCTTTGGGCGGCAAAGCATAAATAATCAAAACAGGGGGACGTTTTTATGAAACGACTGAGCAAAAAGGCCCTGATCGGTATCATCGCCGGCATCGTTGCCGTGGCGGGTATCATCGCGGCCGTCGTTCTTACCTCCGGCGGCAACAAAGAAGAGAGCCGGCCGGCGGAAGAATCGCAGCAGGTGCAGGAGAGCTCCAAGGAAGAGGTCTCGAAGGCGGAAAGCTCCAAAGAAGAGAGTTCCAAAGCCGAGAGCTCCAAGGCCGAGAGTTCCGCGGAAAGTGCCGCGGAGAGCTCGGAGGAAAGCTCCGAAGAGTCTTCGGAGGAGGAGATCCCCATTCCGGAAGGCAACATCAATCTCTTTTCCGGAATGTACGATCTTTCCGATGAAGCGGTCGGCAAGCGGCCGGTGATCGTCACGGTAAACAACATCGTGGACTCTCTTCCGCAGTACGGCATCATCGACGCCGACATTATCTTTGAGATCAAGGTGGAATCCGGCATCACACGCCTGCTGGCTATTTGGGGCGACTATACCAAAGTGCCCGAAGTGTGTTCCGTACGAAGCGCCAGAACGCCGTTCGTGGAATTGGCCCTTGGTTACGACGGGATCTATGTCCATGCGGCGGGGGCGAAGTCGGTGCAGCAGATGATCTGGAATACCGATCTGATCAATATCGACGCGGCAAACATGGCCGAGCCCGCGTTCTACCGCGACTCCGAGCGGCTGCAGAAGTATGCGCTGGAGCATACGATGGTCATCAGAGGATACAATATTCCTTCTATTATCGAAAGCAGGAATTGGCGCTCCGATCTGAAAGAAGGCTTCACGGAGCCTAAATTCAATTTCCGCCTGCCGGGCGACGTCAAGCCCGCGTCCGACGTTCCCTGCACGAAGGTCGAAGCGGTCTTCTCCCAGCAGTACTGGAGCACGCTGACCTACAACGAAGAGGATCATATGTATTATAAGGATCACAGCGGCAAACCGCAGATCGACGAGCACGCGGATCCGGAGCACAATCAGCTTTGCTTCAAAAACGTGCTGATCCTGCAGAGCGAACAGCACTATGAAGGCGTCTACAACATCATCGATTTCTCCGGCGGCACCGGGTATTATATTACCGAAGGCACCGTTCTGGAGATCGTCTGGGAGAAGGGCGCCTATGAGAATCCGATCCGCATCATGACTGCGGAGGGAGAAGAAGTGCAGATCAACGCCGGCAAGACCTACATCGCTATGCTGGCGGATAATGCCAGTCTGACGATTGAGTAAACGCTTTACTATAAAAATGGAAGGAGGGCGGGCTTCTATTATGCAGGACCCGCCCTGTTATACTCTGTTATGCAGAAAAGGATGAAGTTCGGCATTTTTTCCGAATCTCCCGGTGAGAGCCCGCTGTTTACGCGCCAGCAGCTCATCAGCCTGATCATTCCGCTCATCATCGAGCAGCTGCTCGCGATCCTGGTGGGCATGGCCGATACGGTGATGGTCTCCAACGTGGGAGAGACCGCCGTTTCCGGCATCTCGCTGGTGGATACCGTGAACAACCTGCTGTCGACGCTGTTCGTGGCGGTCGCAACCGGCGGTTCGGTGGTGGTGGCCCAGTATATCGGGCACAGGGACAGCGATAAGGCGACGGAGACCGCCCGCCAGGTATTCCTGGTGATCGTGGCCTTCTCCGTTTTCGTGGCGGTGATCGCGCTTGCCTTCAATCACCCGATCCTTTCGTTCCTGTACGGAGGCATCGAGCCGAAAGTGATGGAGAACGCGCAGACGTATTTTTATCTGTCGGCGCTTTCTTACCCGTTCCTCGGATTGTATAACAGCGGAGCCGGTATTTTCCGCTCGATGGGCAACGCCAAAGTGCCCATGTATACCTCGCTGATTATGAACGTGGTCAACATCTGCCTAAACGCGGTGCTGATCTTCGGCCTGCAGATGGGGGTTGCGGGCGCCGCGATCGCCTCGCTGGTGGCCCGCGCGCTGGCGGCGTTCATCGTTCTGTACCGGCTCAGGCAGCCCCGAAATCCGGTGGTGGTGCGCACCTATACGTTTCGGCCCCGGTGGAGCTACATCCGGAGCATCCTGAAGATCGGCGTTCCCACCGGCCTTGAAAACGGTATGTTTCAGGTGGGCAAGCTGATGATCGCCGCGCAGGTCGCCGGTTATGGCACGATCGCGATCGCGGCGAACGCGGTCGGATTCAGCGTGGCGGCGGTACAGATCATTCCCGGCGTCGGCATCGGACTCGGCATGCTGACCGTAGTCGGGCAGTGCATCGGCGCGGGAAAACCCGAGCAGGCCAAAAAGTATACCTGGCAGCTGTTCAGCTGGGTGCTTCTGACGCATCTGGCGCTGAACCTGGTGCTTTTCCTGCTGCTCACGCCGGTCGTGAAGCTGTACGGGCTGCAGGACGAGACCGCCGTGATCGCCAAAAACCTGATGATCATGTACGGCGTGGGCGCCTTCACGATCTGGGCGCCGTCCTTTACCCTGCCCAACGCGCTGCGGGCAGCCGGTGACGCCAAATTTACGATGATCGTCTCTTCGATCAGCATGTGGCTGTGCCGCGTGCTGCTTTCGCTTCTCTTCGGCAATACGTTCGGCTGGGGGATTTACGGTGTATGGGCGGCCATGCTGGCCGACTGGGTGCTCCGCGGAATCATCTATGTATGGCGGATCGCGAAAGGACGCTGGACCGAGCATAAAACGATCGAATAGCGGAGCCGTCCGGCAGACCGGAGGCGGCGATTCCGCAAACCTGCAGCAACAATGCACGAGAAGGATTCATACATCATTTTATGAAGGAGGATTCGGCATGCAAGACAAAGTATTTCCGGCGGCAGAACTGCCGAAGATCGGGCCGGCCTGTTATTCCATCGAGGAATTCGGCGCGGTATCCGGCGGCACGGTCTCCAATACGGCAGCCATCAACGCGGCGGTGAAGGCCGCCAGTGAAGCGGGCGGCGGCAAGGTCATTGTACCTCCCGGACTGTGGCTCACCGGACCCATTGAGCTTTTGTCGCACGTGGAGCTGCGCGTGGAGCGGGGCGCGCTGCTGCAGTTCCACAAGAATCTCGAAGAATACCCGTTCGTCGTGACGGATTATGAAGGCGAACAGCGGATCCGCACGGTCTCGCCGATCCATGCCAGAAACGCGACCGATATCGCGATCACCGGCGATGGCGTGATCGACGGCAACGGGCACCTGTGGCGGCCCGTCAAGCGCGAGAAGCTTACCGAAGCGCAGTGGGAGGATTTCCTGGCGATGGGCGGCGTGGTCGGTGAAGACCGCAGGGGCAGCTCGCAGATCTGGTTCCCTTCGGAGGGCTCGAAAAACGCTCACGCGAACTGGCAGAACCGCGTCACCCCGGATGATCCGGACTGGCGCGAAAAGGCGGCAGCCGGCTGGGAGTTCTACCGCCCGGTGATGGTGGATCTGGAGTGGTGCACCCGCGTGCTGATCGAGGACATCACCCTGCAGAATTCGCCCGCGTGGAACCTGCACCCGACGTTCTGCGAGCACGTGACCATCCGCAACGCCTTCATCCGCAACGACTGGTTCAGCCAGAACGGCGACGGCCTGGATCTGGATTCCTGCCGGTACGTTCTGATCGAGAACTCCCGCTTTGACGTCGGCGACGACGGTATCTGCATGAAGTGCGGCAAGAACGCGGCCGCCAGACAGACCATCTTCCCCACCGAGTACGTGACCATCACGGGCTGCACCGTCTACCACGGCCACGGCGGATTCGTGGTGGGCAGCGAGATGAGCCGCGGTGTGCGCCACATCAAAGTGGACAACTGCCTGTTCCTGGGCACCGAGACCGGCATCCGCTTCAAGAGCGTGCCCGGGCGCGGCGGCGTGGTGGAGGATATCGAGATCTCCAACATCCGGATGATCCGCATCGAGGGCGAGGCCGTGATCTTCACGATGGGCTACCATTCCTGGGCGTCCCGCGAGGGCTGGCCGATGGAGGATATCCCCGAGTTCAAGGACGTCTACATCCACGACGTGGTGTGCGAAGGCGCCGGTACCGCGCTGTACGTGCTGGGTCTGAAGGAGCTGCCCATCCACGATATTACGCTCGAGAACGTACGCCTGACGGCGAAGAAAGGCTATTCCGTGAAGCTCGCCGAGAACATCAACCTGAAGAACGTGACGATCGTGAACGAAAACGATCCTTCCGACGTGATCCGGTTCGAGGACGCGGTGCTGAAGGACGGCGACTTCTCCTCGTTCAACGGCGAGGTGTGGGAAGGCTACGCGGCGAAAAACGGCGGCTGAGCTGCAGGCAAAACCGAACAGCGGAGCAAAACCGTTAACTCTATGCATACTAAAAAACCTGCCACGAAAGCGGCAGGTTTTTTGATGGATTTTTGCGAAACAGGGTTTTGTAATCAGTTAATGGCTTACAGCGTCATCAGGGTATCGACCTTGATCGGCATACCGGAAGCGATGGACTTGTTCGCCGCGATACCGGTGAGGATGGAGTTGCAGCTGAGCTCCATGGCGCCGATGATGAACAGATGCTGGTACGGTCGCGGAAGTCTGCCAGTTCAGGGGCGTTCTTATCCAAATATTGTATAAGGATATTCTGTTTCAACATTATTAATCGTAAAACTAAAATCCATTCGATGTCCACCATACTGGCCAGAACATTCTGTTACATAAACGACTTTTTATAGTGGTTTTTTATATTTCTGCTCCTTTAGTTTTAAATTCTTCAAGATTTCCACTCTTTATATTGGAGTATGTACAACGGACCCTCCGGTGTTTTGCCGCCCACTGCCTCCGCGCTTCTGTCGGCGGAGCTCCAAAGGATCAGTCTTCCGTCCCCTGTCTGGTAATAGGGCCTTCCGGACGTCTTTGTGCAGGTTTCCTTCAGCGTTTGATCCAGCCGCAGATACTGCGAGATCAGTTCTTCCGCGTCTTTGCAGTAAAGATTCACGGTTACGATCTCAACCCTGCCTTCTGTCATCTCAAGAATCAGCTGCAGATCAGCAGTATCGTATTGACGGATGGTTCTGCTGCGGCTTCCGTCTCCGTAAGGAGCCTCTCGGGAAGACGTCAGAGCGGAGGACGGAACGCCTATCTTTGCCAGAGCGTCTTTTTCCTGCATGCCACAAAGCTGCTGCATCGCTTCCATTCTGTCTTCCAGCGACAGGGCAGCATTCATGTTCTGCGGATTTACCATACATCCTATCACAAACAAGACACACAGGAGAGCCAATACGGCAGACATTCGCTTTCCCGACCTTTTCCATTGCAGCACGTTGAGGATCCGCTTTTTCACAGCGCTTTCTCCAAACGCCAAGAGAATCGGCGCATTTCTTCCTTCTCTGCTTGCGATGGAAAGGAGCGCCTCGCCGTACGCTTTTGCTGTCGGTGACGCAGAATGCGCGTGAGACTTTCTGAGCACCGCTTCGTCACAGCTCATCTCCATATCGTGGCTCATCAAATAAAAGGCTGTCCATACCAACGGATTGAACCAATGGATCGCTACAAGAAATGCCGCCAGAAGTTTGAACCAATGGTCTTTTCGTGTCAGATGGATCTGCTCGTGAGCAAGGACATATTCCAACGTATTCTCCTGGAGCCCGACAGGCAGATAAATGCGAGGCCGCCATATCCCTAGAATAAACGGAGAATCGATACGATCCGACTCATAGATTCCTGTGGCCATAATTACTGCATCCGTCACACGGCGCCGCACCGAAAGATATTGTAATATTCCGATGGTTATGATGACCAGGACCCCCGCGCCCCAAACAATAGAGAGTATGGTTTCCGTCTGTGAAGCAAGTGGAAGGGTTCCGGACGCTTCCGAAACGGGTGATCCTGCAAGGGCCTCCTGTACTGCCGTCCCGAAATCAAGCGTTGTAAATGCGCCGGTTCCTTTGACCGGCACAGAAAACAGGGAGAAGGGAACTGTGATCCCTACAGGCCAGAAAAGCCGCAAAGCCGGCGCGATCCACAGCAGATACGACCATCGTTTGGGCGCTTTTCGCAGAAAAAGACGCATAACGGTCACGGCAAGAATTGCGATCCCGCCGGCAAGACTTGCGTTCACGACGTATAGGAAGACAGCAGTCATGGCTGCACCTCTTTGTATTCCCGGATCAGACGCTCCAGTTCGGCAGCCTCCTGCTTTGTGATCTTACGCTTGCCCCAAAAGGCCGTGATGAATCCCGGGAGAGACCCCCCGAAACTTTCGTTCACAACAAGAACGCTTTCAAAGGACTGGGCCTGTTCCCGGGAGATCAGCGACGTGACCATGGAATCCGTGTTCTCGATATAGCCTTTTTCTGCCAGCAGGCGAAGCCGCGTATACATGGTGGATTTAGCCCACCCCAACTGTTCGCGGGCGAGGTCCACCAGTTTTCCGGACCCCACCGGTTCATTGGCCCAGATAATATTCATAAATCTCCATTCTCCCAGCGACAGCCGTTTGTTCTCCAATCGAATCACCCCCTTAAGATGTTTCCGACTTGAGTTTATAATATTAAACCGCACTTGTCAATACGGATTCATAAAATAGTTTAAAATTATAAACCTACAGGCATCTTTCAGACAGAAGCACATTGAACAAAGGCAACATACCGAAACAGACAGGAGATATAAGGTTCTGCGGCACGAAAAAAGAGCCTGTGAAACCCTCGGTCTCACAGGCTCAGTTTTGGATTTTTACAGCTTACAGCGTCATCAGGGTATCGACCTTGATCGGCATACCGGAAGCGATGGACTTGTTCGCCGCGATACCGGTGAGGATGGAGTTGCAGCCATCCACGTAGCCGGCCGCTCTGTGGAACGGATCGTACGGAGGATTGTCGGAGAAGATGTCGCAGAGCATGACATTGTCGCCGCCGCCGTGGCCGCCCTTGCCCATCACAACGTCGACCTTATAGGGCTCCGCGAACATAGGATGCACCCAGATCTCGGCGGAACGCACAGCGCCTTCGTTGTTGCGGTCGCCGCCGGCGTTGATGTAGGGACGCTCCACCTGCTTGTACTCGATACGGCCCTTGGAACCGGTGAAGGTAACGACGAAGCCTTCCCACGGGCAGTAGGTGTTCAGGCTGTAGGACATCTGGCAGCCGTTCTTGTACTCGACCAGAACGCTCATGGTATCCTCGATGCTGATGTCATCGCCGAATACGCTGCGGTCACGCAGGTAGCCGCTGTCGCCCTCGGCGTTGTAGTACAGGCCTTCCATACGGGCGCCGTCCTTCAGGCTGATCGCAAACGGATCGCCTTCGGCAGCGGGCATATCGGTGGAACGATAGTAGAAATTGTGAACACCGCGGCGCTCCGCGTTCTCTTTGCCGTAGAAGTTGCGCTTGCCGAACGCGAAGACGGTGTCGGGAGAGCTGTTGATCCAGAAGTTCACCAGATCGAAGTGATGGGTGGATTTGTGGACCAGCAGACCGCCGGAATTGGTCTTGTTGCGGTGCCAGCGGCGATAGTAGTCGGCGCCGTGCTTGGTGTTCAGCAGCCACTCGAAGTGGACGCTGTAGACTTCGCCGATGGTATCGTTCGCGATGAGCTCGCGGATCTTGGTGTTGGTGGGAGCATAGCGATAGTTGAAGGTAACACGCAGCTTGCGGCCGGTGCGCTTCTGGGCGTCAACGATCATCTGGGCCTTCTTTTCGTCGATGGTCAGGGGCTTTTCGGTGATAACGTCGCAGCCGAGCTCCATGGCACGGATGATGTACAGATGATGGGTGCGGTCGATGGAGGTGACGATGACGACGTCGGGCTTGGTCTCCTCGATCATTTTATCGAACTCGGTGTAGATATAGGTGGGAACGGGCTTGGCGCCGTAATCGCGCTGGATAACCTCGTTGGTGTAATCCATGCGGGTCTGGCTGAGGTCGCAGAAGCCTACCAGCTCAGAGGTGTCCTTGTAGGTAGTGCAGATCGCTTCGTAATACATTCTGGCGCGGCCGCCGGTACCAACTTGGGCATAACGTGTTTTTGCCATAGGTTTGTGATCCTTTCTGTGTTTAAGATTTAACCAGGGCGCAAGTGCGCTCATGCTAAGTATAGTCTATCTAAAATCTTCTTAATTGTCAATGCTGTTTCTTCAAGAAAAAAGATGAAAATATAAACAATCTGTGGTATAATGCCTGCAGATAGACGAAACAATCAGGATGTCCCCAATCATAGTCGAAAAAAAGGGCGCAGAACCGCCCGGGAGGATGGATGATGAAGCGTAACGAAGAGTATCTGTCGCTGGCGACACAGGAAAACCGTGCACGGTATGACGCCTGGAAGAGCGGTTTTTCCGGAGACTGGTCCGGACTGCAGCAGGCCTTCCTTCGTATGACGAAGGAGTATCTGGATGCGGAAGAAAAAAAGCCGCTCGAGGCCAATATCGATTCGCACGAAGCCGGAGGCCAGTTCCGCATCGCGTTCCCGTATCTGACGGTGCGCCCCGACGCCGCTCTGACCGATTATATGGACCGCATCATGCAGACGCGCAAAGCCTATACCGACGCGGTGGAGTATCACGGATATGTGGACTGCGCGGAGGTCCATCACGAGATCGAGACCTACATCTATTTTCAGGACGCCCTGTATTATTATAACCTGCCCGGCGCGAAGAACGCCGCCGACAGCATCGTCCACGTGGCGCATCACGTGGGCAGCTGGGTAGAGGGCGTGCCGGCATGGTACGACTGGAGCCGCCACGAATTCACCAGCAACTGGCTGGGCACGAAGGCGGTGCGCAACTTCCCGCCGCACGACTACCAGGAGGGGAACCACTTCCGGTTCATCGAAGTGGCGCTCTGCGCGTACCGGATCACCGGGGAACGCCGCTACCTCGATGTGGCGGTGGATTACTGCAGCCGCTGGTGCGATCACATCGAAAAATATCAGGCGGAGGGCGGCCCGATCCCCTGTTCCATCCTTCCCGAAAACGTGGAAGCCAAGGAAATGAGCCGCGCGGGTGTCTTTACCGAAACATCCTACACGGTATTTTATTCCACCGTGGCCGACAACACGATGTACGATATCGTGAGCGGTCTGCTGGATACGTACCGTCTGACCGGCACCGACCGGTTCCTGAAAGCCGCCGAGGCGATGATGGAGCAGTTCTGGGTGAACGGCCGCGACGGACGCCCGGCCATCCGTTTCAGCAAAGGCGAGTGGCGGGTGCAGGACGGCAGCGGCAACAACGGCGGCAAGCTCGGGCCGAACCATCCGGCGGCCTACGTCACCGACAGCTGCTTCCTGGCGAGGCTGGCCCTTCGGTATCACGGCGTGACGGGCGAGCCGAAATACAAAGACCGCATACTGGCGTGGGCGAAGGCCTGCGATGAAGAGAACAACAAGGGCGATCAGGTGATGGCTCCGGTGTTCTTTGCCGCGCATTTCTACGACGGTGATACGAAATGGCTGGAGCGCGCCTACGAGGAGCTTTTGAAGTTTGGCGCGGTGATCGAGGCCGACGATCAGTTCCACCAGTGCGCGTGGAGCTTCACGCGCCAGGGCGGCCGCTTCCTGATGGAATACGGATTCGTGCCCTTTACCGGCGACAGCGACTGGGCGACCAGAGGCAGCCTGCCGCAGGAGCTGATCCATCACGTGACGGGCGGCGGGACAGGCCTTCCGGAAGGCGTCAGCTTCCGCATCTGGCATCTGGAGGGAAAACGGTATGCCTACGAGGCCGTCAATCACGGCGGAAACGAGGCGGTCTGGACGATCTCCGTGCCCAACCGTCCGTACTGGAGCGGGATGCTCACGCCGGAGGCGGAGGAGATCGCCCGTGAGCAGAGCGGCCTGATCCTGGCCGAGCTGTCGGTGGAAGCCGGCGGAAGCGCCGCGGGAACGCTGGAGATGCCGTAAATCATGGAAAATACGCACGAATTACTGGAGAAGATCGCCGGGATCACCAAAGAGGCGGGAAAGATCATGCTCGAGGCGGAGGATATCCGTCACCATCTGAAGCAGAAGAACGGTCACGCCAATTTTGTTACCGAATACGACGAGCGGGTGCAGGAGTACCTGTTCGGCGAATTGCAGAAAGTGCTTCCGGAGGCTTCGTTCATCGGCGAGGAAGAGGGAGCGGACGTGTTCCGGGAAAAGGATGCCTCAGGCTATGCCTTCTGCATCGATCCCATCGACGGGACGTCGAATTTCCTGGCCGGCTACCGGCCGTCGGTGATCAGCATCGCGCTCCTGAAAGACGGCACCCCCTGGATGAGTGTCGTGTACGAACCGTATCAGGAGCTGATGTTCACTGCCGTCAAAGGGGAGGGCGCCTGCCTGAACGGAAACCCGATCGAAAGCTCCGGAGAGCCTCTTTCGCGGTCGCTCGTGAGTTTCGGCACCTCGCCCTACGACGCGGAGCTGATGGACCGCTCGTTCGAACTGTGCAAGGTCATTATGCCGAAGTGCATCGACCTCCGGCGCTCGGGCAGCGCGGCCTGGGACATCTGCCTGGTGGCTCAGGGCGTGATCGGAATGTTTTTCGAGTGCAACCTGCGCCTGTGGGATTTCGCGGCGGCCGGGCTCATCGCCGAAGAGGCGGGCGGCCGGATTACGGATATGCAGGGGAAACCTCTCACGTACCGGGGACAGTCTTCGATCCTGTGCACCGGCAAAGGCGTGAGCGGGGAAATAAAGAGTCTGTAAAACTGCGATCAATAAAAAGAACCGCTTCCTGTCGGGAACAGCCCGGGGAAGCGGTTCTTTTGTTGTACAGTTAAGACATACGTAAAGCGGAACAGCCGTTTTATAGGGTCCGCGCTATTCCAGATACTTATCCATCTCCAGGATGGCGTCGACGATGAGCTCCATATTGAACTGGCGCAGTTCGTTCTCGATCAAAGGCATGGCCGTCTTCTGAGACGCTTCAATATACTCCTCCGTGAACTCCAGGCTGACGATGCAGGCGGCGAGCGTCTCCACGTAATCGAGATACTCGTCTTCGGGGAGCATGATGCCCACGGTATCGAACAGCGTATAATACCAGTTTCCGTTGCAGAAGTTGTAGATATCCAGATCGAACAGGGTGCCCGCGAGCCCCATATAGCATGTGTCGCTGTTTTCGGCCGTGCAGATCGAGACGGCGGCGGATTCGATCGCGCCGTCCACCTGCGCGTACGGGCCTTCATACGCATCCGCGATATAATCCAGCGGAGTGAGCGAGGGGAAGATCTGTCGGCCGCCGTAGCGGACCTGATAATCGATGCATTCCTGCCAGATCTCCAGCACGCCGCCGATGTGATGCGTGTGCAGTACGGGCCCCGCGCTGGCGAGGGCGGCTTCGGAGGTGAGAAGCGGGTTCAGATAACGCCGGGAAGCTTCGCTCTTGTGCAGCGGCGCCAAAGCCGCGTAGTAGAACACTTTGCGGGACGGACGTTCCGGATCGTACACGGTGAGGATGTAATCGCCGGCGTATCCGTACATTTCTATTTTCCAGCCTTCCGGGATCGTGATGGTGTAGTAGCCTCCGTTGTACCGGGTCAGCTTCAGAGGCCCTTCCTGCGCCGGAGGGATCGGCTCGGGCGGCTCATCCGTGCCGCCGGAGGAACCGGACCGTCCCGTATCGAGCATCGGGAGCGTTACAGTGTCGCCGCCGTTCACGACGATGGTGCCGAAACTGTCGGCTTTGGTCCAGCCGGTGTCAGCCAGGTTGTAGTTGACGCGCCGATTGTCTTCGATCAGCACCAGCTGGCAGATATAACTGCCGGCCGGCAGCAGCTGGCTGACGACGCCCCGGGAATCGGGGAACGCGCAGCTGACGACTTTTCCGCTGCGCGTGGCAAAGAGCACTTTGACTTCGGAGCCGGCCAGGTAGCTGTCCGTCTGGAAAGTGACGCGCCCGCACCCCTCCTTGGCGGCCTTTTCATAGCTGACGGTCCAGTCTTCGTTCAGACCCGCGTCAGCGAAAGCCCGGTTCAGGACCGGACCGTACTCCTGCAGCAGACCGTTGATCTTTAGGCTGAACAGCAGGATGGCGTGCAGATCTTCGTAGTCGGACATAGGCGTCAGCATCTCGATGGAGGTCATCCACATGGAGACCTGTTCGTCGGGCGTCATTCCGGAGGCGTCCAGCAGATAGGCCATATGCCCCACCAGGGAATTGTTCACGTGCACCCCACCGTAGTCATTGATGCTGCGGGAGGGAGTGAGGACAGGCGCCACGTAGTATTCGTCACCGACGAACGCAGGCTGCTCGTACGTGTTGGGGTTCTTCATGTCGCGCATGGTATCGCCGGAATTCTCCGCGATCAGCCATTCGGTATCCAGGGTCTCCCGGCAGATCATCTCGCACAGATTGCCCATGATATCGCTGTAGGACTCGTTGATGGCTCCCTGCTCGTTGCGGTAGTAGATGCCCTGCATGGACTGATTGGTGATGCCGTGGGTGTATTCGTGGGTCACCATATCCAGGCAGTCGCAGTCGCGGTTCGCTTCGGAGACGGCGAAGCAGGCCCATCCGCCGTTGATGCCGTAGAAGCACTCGTTATCGATGGGGTTTCCGTTCTGATCGCAGTAGCCGAGCGTCACGAGGATAGGACGGCCGAATCCGTCGACCGAACGAAGCCCCCGCTCGGTATAGAAATCGAACGCTTTGATGAAGTTGCTGTAGCTCAGGAGAGCGCCGTCGGTGAAACCGGTCGGGGTGGTGCTGCTCAGGAAGTTCAGCACGCCGCTGTAGACAAAATCACTGTAGCGGGCGACGGCGATCAGGCGGGACGGATCCATCAGATAATACCGGCCGTCCTTCGTGTTCCGGGAGATCGGGAGAGAAAGCGTCTTTTTCGAGCCGTCGGCCATCGTGACCTCGGCGGTGTACGTCTCCGTCTGCAGCCCTTCGAAGTAGCCTTCCACGTTCTGGGCATCCTGGTTGGAGGAGGCGAAATCGTTGGTGGGGATCAGGGTCAGATAGCTGCCGTCGGTGCTCACGTAATGCGCGATGTAAGGAATATCGAAGGAGGGGGTGGCCTCCGGATTGTTGGTATACACCACCCAGCAGTTGTGGACGACGTTGTCGAACGTTGCGGCCAGCCGGACGGTATGTTCCGGATAATAGATCAGATCGAAATCAGCGGATTTGTTTTGAACGATCTGTTCGGCTTCGGCAGCGGTGATGGCGGCGGTCTCCTCGACGATCCCGACGTCGGGAACGAACGAACAGGAGAGGCCGGCCGTGTAGCCTTCGGGATCCACCACGATGCGGAGCGTGGCGTACTGCAGCGTGTATCCGCCGTAACGCTGTTGATAGGTGTAGTAGGTGTAGCCGTCATTGTCGGTCTCGCCGTAGACCGCGAAAAATTCGCAGCCTTTGGACAGGCCCAGCAGAGAGGCGATGCCGCGGATGGATTCCACGCCGTCCTCCGCGTTGCGGACCGGTTTGTCGTAAAATTTGCCGACCAGGGTGGACAGATAACCGCGGTTGTTATAGATGTCGATGACGACGGTATCGCCGTTCATCGCCTGGATATCCTCCATGGTGAGCTGAACCGGTACGGAAAGCTGGCTGACCTGGTCTTCCGTCGGAGCGGCAGAGGCTGAAAGAGCAAAGCCCGGAAGATGCAGCGTTTCGGCAGCGGGGTCTTCCGGCGGAGTTTCCGGGCGGGATTCCTCCGGCTGGCTCTGCGAAGACGGGTCCGCAGGCTCGCTCTGGGAGGAAGGATCTTCCGGCTGACTTTCCGGGGAGGAGACTTCTACGGTGTGATCCGACTGTTCGGCGGTGCCGGGCAGGGACGAATCCGGAACGGTGCTGATCTCTTCGGCGGAGGAGCCGGAAAGCGAGCTCTGGCCGGGCTGCGGCCGGCTGCTGCAGGCGGCAGCGGAGACGGTAAGCAGGACGGTCAGCAGGATCGACAGGATCCGTGCGGGCAGTAAGTGTTTCAAAGGAGACCCTCCTTTCAGGGAAAACAGTGGCTTTTCTTTAATGTACTTCATTCAGGGGAAAAATACAATAGATATTTATTAAACGGGAGGACAATACGGTTGGACAGAGGGGGGTGCGGTGGGAATATCCGCATGTTGACTTTGGAATTCCCGCATGCTATACTTTGGAATATCCGAGACTAAACTTTGGAATTTCCGAGGAGATGAAGACGATGATAAAGCGAAAAGCATACGAAGCGCTCGTCCGACTGGCTGCTCAATTTCCTGTTGTAGCCATTACAGGTCCCAGGCAGAGCGGAAAGACAACATTGGCGAAGATGGCATTTCCGACCAAACGATATGTGACCATGGATGATAAAGGAATGCGTGAGATTGCCAAATCCAACCCCGGCGATTTTTTGAAAGCTTTCCCGGACGGCGTGGTTATAGACGAGGCACAAAAAGTGCCGGAATTGTTTGATGCAATAAAACTTGTTGTAGACAGTACAGAGTACATTCCCGGGAAATATATTCTCACTGGGTCAAGTCAATTCCGACTGAAAGAAAATATCAGTGACAGCCTGGCAGGACGTATAGGCATCATCAAACTGCTGCCGTTTTCGATCGGGGAGCTTGCTGAGGAAGGACTCCTGACTGGTGATGCATACGATTATGTCTTTCAAGGATTCTATCCACCACTGTACGACAAGACGAAACGATTCCTGCGGGATGACTGGTTTGAAAACTATATCGATACCTATATCGATCTCGATGTAAAAGACCAGATCAATCCGTCGAATGTGAATGCTTTTCGAAAGCTGCTGAAGGTGAGTGCGGCCAGAAGCGGTCAGCTTATTAATTACGATGACATGTCCAGAAGTATCGGGGTATCGGCTGTAACAGTAAAGGCTTGGTTGTCCATTTTGGAAGCATCTTATATCATCCATTTTCTGGAACCGGATACAAATAATCTTGGAAAGAGTGTTGTTAAGACTCCCAAATTGTTTTTTGTTGATCCCGGTTTGATGTGTTATCTTCTGCGGTTGGATTCGAAAGAAGAGCTTCTTCTTGATGATCACAAAGGCGCTGTGGTAAAAACAATGGCTGTGTCTGAGCTATTGAAGAAGCAATTCAATGTTGGGAAGAAGGCGAATCTGACATTCTACAGAGATAGTCATGGGTTTGAGGTCGATATCATTGCTGACTGGAAACACACATTTGCGATAGAAGTAAAGAGCAGTAGTGAAACGGAAAGGAAGATGTCGGCAAACGTGGCCAAGTATGTGGAACTGAGGAAAGATGATGTCAAGGGACAGGTGTACTATCTGGGCGATCTGACCTGTGTGGTAAATGACATAAAGTATGTATCATGGAAAGATTGGTAATAGTTTACAAACCCGCCGTTATCAATTATATTAAATGTGTAAAAGACAGATAGGATTCGTTATGAAGAAGAGATTATTTTACACAAAGTCTAAGGGGATGGGCTCAGTAAACTATTAAGGAGTTCTTTCTAAAGACAAAAGGTTTAGTTGAAAGTAAATAAAGGAGTTTTGTATCAATTCTTCCGACTTGCAGATTCGGTTATATAAACGAACGGCATTCTCTACAATTTGCCCTTCTCCAATATTCTGCATATAAGCGGCATGTATCAGTTAATATACTAATATAAACATTGACATATTTAGCAACGTCTGTTATAATATTATTGCGATCACATGAAAGGAGTGAGAATTATGCCTTCTGTAGTTAGTGCTGTTACCAATACTGTCCCTATTTCACAGTTCAATCGAGGTCTTGCAGGACAGATTTTTTCTGATGTAAAAACCAGCGGGCCAAAGGTTGTTATGAAAAACAATATTGCGGAGGCCGTTCTTGTATCCCCGGAAGAGTATGTTGAAATGATGGACACAATTAACGACTATTTATTACTTACAATGGCGGTAGATCGTATGAGCAGATATAATCCGGATGATATTCTATCCGAAGATGAGGTTTTAAAACATCTTGGCATTACACAGGAAATGCTTGATAGCGTGGATGAGGTCGAGATTGAATGATCTGGAACATTGAATATACGAAAGAAGCAGAGAAAGATTTAAGTTCGCTTTCGAACAATCAGCAAATTGCTGTAGTCAAAGCAATCAAAAGAGTCGGACAGAATCCGCTGCCGCAAAGCGAAGGAGGGTATGGTAAACCACTTGGGCACAAACATAGCTCAAATTTAACAGGTTTTTTGAAAATCAAACTTCGCAAAGAAGGTATCCGTGTCGTGTATCGTCTTGTACGGACAAAAACACAAATGCAGATTATCGTTATCGGAATCCGGGAAGACGATGAGGTCTACGAAATCGCTGCCAGGAGAGCAAAAAAGATCTAAAGCAAAGACCAGGCTCATCACCTGGTCTTTTTAATTTTGGGCGAGGAAACGGCTCAGTAAACTATTAAGGAGATCTTTCTAAAGACAAAAGGTTAAATTAAAAGCAAATAAAGGAGTTGACATCAAACGAAAAAGCCGTACTTTACTGAGAAGCAACATCAAAAAACGTTATCAAGAAGAAAAACTCCAGCATACTTTACTGAGCCGAGGAAACTCGGCTTTTTAAAGCCGAGATGAACACACTTGTAGGTTTGTCAAACATATGTTACACCCCACTTAATAAAATCCGTGAGGACCTCATGAGGAGATTTCCACTTTAAAGGCTTCATCGGGAAGTGATTATAATCTCTTCGATTATACCGCTGAAGCTGAGTGGAAAAGTCCGCAAAGGAGTAGAAGGTGTGGGTGGCTTAGAAGCGCTCATTATCTTTTCGATGGCTGCGTTCCACTTTATCAGCGTCCTTCGCAACCGTTAGGTTGCGAATAACACTCGCGGCTCCCGCTGTTTAAAGGGCAAAACAGCTTCACCGCTCGTGTTTTTGCGGGTCAAATAGGCGTCTGGGTGCAAACAAGCTTGCCCCCAGACGCCTGCTTGACCCTTATTTGTAAACATTTTGTTAATACTAGCACTCACCTCTTGCGAGTGCTAACAACTTGTGATATAGTAGCATCAGATCGAGGGAGGAACCGAAGGAACCGGAAAGACCAAACAGATCCGGAAGGCTTCGGAGGCACGATCAACTCTTACGAGCCGCCCCGATCCAATAAGTTAATCAATTAGGAGGTATTTACTATGTTACCCAGCATTTTTGGTGAAAAGTGGTTTGATGATTGGTTCAATTTCCCGAGCTTCCCCGCGACCCGCGAGAGCAAGGCTCCTGCCTATGAAAAGAGACATTTCGGTCTGATGCGCACCGACGTCCGTGAACTGGACGGTTCCTACGAACTGGACATCGATCTGCCCGGCTTCAAGAAGGAAGACATCGAGGCTGTCGTGGAGAACGGTTATCTGACCGTCACCGCGAAGACGTCTCAGGAGAACAACGAGGACAAAGAAGAGGGCAAGTACATCCGCCGCGAGCGTTACGTCGGCCAGTGCAGCCGTACCTTCTACGTCGGCGACGACGTGACCGAGGAAGAGATCAAGGCCCGCTTCGAAGACGGCATCCTGAAGCTCTCCATCCCCAAGAAGGTGGAGAAGCCCGAAGACACCCGCCGCGTGATCTCCATTCAGTAATCCGAAAGAACCGGCAGGCCCGGCATCCAAGGGCCTGTCTCCGACAATAACGGACCCCCAATCTGCCCGCTCCGAAACCTCTCCGGAGCGGGTTTTCTTATATGGAAGCCTCGGGCGTATGACGCGGCAGATCAGGCGCACTCTCCCTGTCTTTTAGATAAAAACACTTGTTAATCTTCCCGATTTGAAGTATACTGCCTTCAGAACAAATTTCATGAAAGACTAACTATTAAAAGTCAAGTATTCAAAAGAGGAAATTTGTGGAAAGGCGGATGATGATGAAAAAGGTACAATAACCCAAGTATCCAAAGAGATATTTCGAATGGGATGACCGACTGACAGCTTAAGCCGGCTG
>JAEEGL012995012.1_pt1 | contig 18716 bp, 15 predicted proteins | sample 9134231 | NCBI WGS metagenome assembly JAEEGL01 (sample SAMN16246548, study PRJNA631951) | gut metagenome | biome: gut microbiome; feature: rumen; material: fiber-attached | host: Bos | place: Iran: Karaj | collected 2018-10 | reverse complement strand
TAAAAGGCATTCCTGACCGTATCGGTGGATGAAACAATCGCTGTCACTCATTCAATGCCGCAGCTCTCTGTCATCGCTTTCGGGAGGATCCTCCATATCTTCTCCGGGAACGAGGATATTTGTGCGCTGCACCAGGGTGCTTTCCTTTCCCCAAAATGAGGCAGGGTCATAGCTGTCAAAGGCTTCCCAGGGGTTTTCCGAGATGCTCATGGCGTTTCGCTCCTCACGTCGGCTTGACCGCCCGGATCATAAACATGGGCGTATGGCCGTAGATCAGCTTCTCCTTTTCGTCCCACAGCTCTCCCGTAATGTCCCGGTCGTAGGAAATGCTTTCAAAGCCGACTCCTGAAAGAAGACCGCAGTCCCAATCCGGGCGGCGGATATCGCCCAGTAAATGGCGGCGTTCTCTGGTATAGGAGCGTTTCGAGCGTTCCTCATCGAAAACTGTGTTGCCGCTGAAGTCGCTGCCGAAGCGCTCGATGCACTTCCGTTCCCGCTCCATGGATTCCAACATGAGCGCCGGCACCGCCAGGGGAAGATGCCAGTTGGCGTCAAAGATCAGCAGGATGCCTCCCGGCTTCAGCACACGCAGCCACTCCGAATAGCCCCTGCGGTGGTCCCGGAGGGCGTGGGTCACATTCCGGCTGACCACCAGATCAAAGGAATTATCGGCAAATGCCAGATCGTGGCAGTCCATCTTCAGGATTTCCGCCCGCACACCGTTGGCCGCGACATTTCGCCGCGCCTTTTCCAGCATTCCGTCGGCCCCGTCGATACCGGTAACTTCATGTCCCGCTTTCGCAAGGATGATGGTGAAAAAGCCGGGACCGCAGCCGCAGTCCAACACTCGGAGGGGCGGCTTTCCTCCTGCCTGCGCCTCGATCAGCCTTTGCCATCCGGCCACGCGGAAGCTGGCCAGCTCATCATGGATGATACGGTCGTAGTTATCCGAATCGCTTGACCAGTATTCGTTGATCTTTTCCTGTTCCGGGTTCATTCGCTCTCCTTCGCCGTTTTCACTGAGAAAGCTTATCCAGGGCCCTGGCCAGGACCTCGTTGCCCTGGTCGAAGAAACGCACGGCTTCCATAGTAAGCTCGTAGGCTTCTTCGTTCCCGGCCTCCTTCAGCTTCCCGGCCATTGCTTCCAGCTCACGGGTGTGGTCTGCATTGTGGCCGGTCATGTACTTCATCAGCGCATACAGCTGCTCCAGCGGTTTTGCTTCGCCGTGGTCGTGGTGATGATGGCGGCCCTCGTGCTCGTGGGTGTGCTCATGGGCGTGACCCTCGCCGTGATCGTGGGTGCGCTCATGAGTATGGGTGCAGCTGTGTTCATGTTCGTGGGTGTGGGTTTCCGCGGTTTTGTTCTCATTGGGATCGTGCATCGTGATTTCTCCTTGTCTGCCCGTGATCAGCTCGTGATCGCCGGTCGTATTTGCTTTCATTTTATTTCCCTCCCGGGAGAGGCGCAAGCCTCCCGGGGGGATGCTTTTTTCAAACAAGCATCTATTGCTTTCTGCTTTCGGGAAAACAGAAGTTTTAACCGATCGCTCCAATCTCCAAACCTGAAAAGGCTCGGAGATTTGCTTTATATCCGGGTTTTCTGCCGTTTTTATGGCAGAACAGTTCGACGTTCCGGTCACCGGTTTTGGCTTGACATCGGCTTTGCCCTTTATTGCGAAGGAAACGGGCGTTTGTTCGGTACTCAGGCGCTGTGCAGCCCCGGCGACCTCCGCCGGGGCTGTAAGCATATCCTCCGTAAGACTATAAAACCGGCGAATTGAAATCGCTTTTCTCGGGGATGTCCCCTTCGTTTCGGCTTTGCCCTTGCGCGTCAATCGCCCGACTGATGAGCTGACGGATGCTGACCGGGCGCTTCGTCGGCCGCTTCCGAATCTGCAGTATGCATTGATCAGTTGAAATGCGGGAGTCATTGCGGTATGATTTCCACTATGCGCCGACGTCGGCCCACGACCGGCGCAAATCTGCCCGTATCCTCCGACTCGCCTGATGAAACCGTTCCCGCTAATCCTTGTCTGTGTTAATCGAAGAACTGCATTACAACGGGAATCCTGAGGGGTTCCACGCTGCGGCGCCCGGCAGAAACGCACTGCCGGGCGCCCCTGTGCGTCGGGAAAGCCTCCCACCTCCGTCCTTCCCGATTGCCCACCCAAAAAATGGGAAAATCGGCAGACGGGAGGTGAGAATCGGCGGGAGTGGGAGGGTTTGGGTCGATATATAATAAAAAATGCCATGCATATGAGGCGGTGAAGAATGAACATAGCCATTGTAGATGATTCTGCAGCCGATCGGCCCCTTTTGGAGCAGATGATCAGGCAATACGGCGCCGTCAATAACCTGAGCTTCCAATTCGCTCATTTTTCCGACGGTGAAGCCCTGCTGCGGGAATATGAACCCTTCGGATATACGGTGATCTTTCTCGATATATTCATGCAGGGGCTCTCCGGCATCGATACCGCGAGACGGCTCCGGGCCGTGGATGAGGAGACCCCCATTGTCTTTTTGACTGCCAGCGAGGCGCACCGGCCGGAAGCTTTTTCCGTATTCGCTTCCGGCTATCTCTCCAAGCCCGCTTCGGAGGCGGAGGTCTTCCGCGTTCTGGATCACATCCTGCGCATCCGCACCCGGGCGGAAAAACGCTTCGATTTCTCCTATGACCGGCGCAGCTACAGCCTTCGCCTGGCGGACATCGTCTCCATCGAGACGGACGGAAACTACTTGGTCATCAGAGACCGGCAGGGCGGGCGCTATCGGACGCGCATGACCTTTTCCCGCGCAAGGATGGAGGTGGACGCCCGCTTCCTGACCCTTATGAAGGGAATCATGGTGAATATGGACTGCGTCACGCAGATCCAGAACACCGTCTGCACCCTGCAGGGCGGGAGCACCTTTCCGATCCGCGTGAAGGAGGAGGGGGAGCTGCGGCAGAAATGGCTGAATTATAAATTCGCCGCCATCCGGAGGACCACGGAGACCTCGGAGGTGAAGAACGGATGCTGAACGCTCTGCTATCCTACCTCATCTGTCTTCCTGCGTTGATCCTGTGCTATCTGCCCATGAAGGAGAAGCTGCGCTTCAAGCTCGGCTGGACCTTGGCTGCGCTGATTCCCGCCTTCTGCGGGATCATTGCGCTGGCTGCCTACCTGACCTGGCGGCTGGAGCTCCGGGAGAATGCCCTTTTTCTTCCTGTCAGCCTGTTGTGCTTTTTTGTCTATCATTTCAGCCTGAAGGAGTCGCTGACCAAAACTCTGGCCGTATTCCTCGCGATCATGGCGATGCTTTCCATCATCAGGAGCTATGCCGCCTGTTTCGACGCCGTCCGGGACCCTGCCTCCGCTCCCGGCTCCCATTCGCCGGATTATTTCCTGATTCAGTTCTTCATCACGATCCCCATGATTCTGCTGCTCGCTTTCCCCTTCGCGAAATATGGGAGGTTCGTGGCCGACCAGCCGGCCTCCTCCGCCGTCTGGTACCGGATGACCCTGTTTTCCCTGGCCATCATCGTATCCAACATTGCCATCATCCCGACCATCTATTTTCTGTTCCATGCGAACCGGCTGACTGCCAACATACTGGTCCTGATCACTGCGGAGACGATGGCCTGGTTCCTGATGCAGGTCATTCTGAAATCCGCCTTTTCCAGCAGCCAGGCCATCAGGAAGATGGAGGAGCAGAACCGGATCCTGGCCCTTCAGGAGAGCCAGTTCCGCTCCCAGCAGAAATACATCAAGGCCTCCGAGCGGGCGCGGCATGATTTTCGTCACACCATCCTGACCCTGTCGGGACTTTTCAAGGCGGGAAACACGGAAGCCCTTGGGCGGTATCTCGATCAGTACGTAGAAGCCGTGCCCAGCAGCGAGTTCACCGCCTTCTGCAGCAATACGGCGCTCAACGCGCTGCTCAACTATTTCGTACACATCTCCGAGCAGAGCGGGATCGACCTAACCCTGCGGGTGGATCTTCCCGACGAGCTTCCGGTTTCCGACGTAGACCTTTGCAGCATGGTAGGCAACATCCTGGAGAACGCCGTGGCCGGCTGCCGGAACGCCGAAGAAAAAGAGATCCAGCTGACGGTCCTGATCGAGGATCACGCCCAGCTTTATATTGTCGCCGTCAACAGCTTTGACGGGATCGTGCGTCAGAGCGGGGGCAGGTATCTTTCTGTCAAGCACGCCGGGGAGGGCTTTGGGCTGTCCTCGATCCGGTCCGCCGCCGAAAGCTACGGCGGCGTCGCGCAGTTCTCCCACGAGGGCAACCGGTTTTTCAGCAACGTAGCGATTCCTCTCCGATAACGGGATAGCTTCCGCGAATCAGATTCAAAATGGAGGGTTACCAGGCGGATGAAACGACTGAACATTCTACTGATCGGCAGTTCCAACAGCCTTTCCCATCAGCTCATCCGGCAATTCAGCAAGGAGGGACACCGGATTTCCCTGCTGACGGGATCGGACCACAGAGAGCAGAGCTATCCGCGGGTATTTGAGCGTTACGATTTTTCCTATACCAGTGAGGCGATCCCCGAGGTCTTCACCAGCGTCGCACCGGACGTGACGGTGTTTACCGGGGCGTACGACGGGAATTTCCTCTGGGAGGACGAGCGCCGCGACGCGGTCCGCTATGTCTCTGCCGTCATGAATATCCTCTCGGCCTATGCCGCTGCGGGAAAAGGCCGGCTGATCTATCTCTCCTCGGATTCGGTGTACGCTGCGCAGGAGGGCGTCCGATACGCGGAGGACGACGCGGCGGACGCCGCTGACCTCCGGGGCGCGGCCCTGGTGCAGGCGGAGGACATCTGCCGCCGATTCATGGCCGACGCCAATGCGGACATCATCATCGCGAGGCTGAGCGGGTGCTATCACCTGCCGAAGAACCGGGAGGATGTGGACGACGCCCTGTCGGAATTCTGCGTGAAGTACCTGCGGGACGGGAACGTGCCCTTGCCCGATGAGCAGACGCTGATCCCCCTTTCGGAGGCCGACGCGGTCTTTTTCCTCTCCAGGCTCGCCCTGGCACCAGCCCATCGCCACAGTGTGTATCACATTGCCGCGGATAGGGAGGTCCGGGTGGAAGCGCTGAAAAAGCTGATCGCCGCAGCGGCGGAAGAAGCCGGGTATCGGATCCCGGCCGGCGGGCCGGCGGCAGCTGCGGCGGGCAGCTCCCTGGCGGAGCGGATCCAGCGCCGCCAGGAGCGCAGAGGCGGCGGCAGGGAGACGTTCCCCGGACGGAAGCGGCCCATGCGCTTCGCCCGCCTGCGTTATCCCCAGGCCGCACTGGACGCAAGCCGGTTCCGGGAGGAATTCGGCATAAACAAGCTGGCGGATTTTGAGGGGGATCTTCGGGCCATCGTCGCCCACATGGTGCGCGGCAAGGCCGAATTCCTCAGCGTCGGGGCCGGGCACACCTCCCTGTTGGCGCTGCTGAAGGAGAAATCCGGATGGCTTTTCCGGGCGCTTGTTCCTTTCCTGGAGAACGTCGTCTGCTTCGTGCTGTTCTTCCTGCTGAATATGCGGCTGGACGGAAGCCGCTATTTCGCGCGGATCGACTTCTACCTGATTTACGTCCTCCTGTTCGCCATCCTCTACGGCCAGCACCAGGCGATCCTTTCGGCCTTCCTCGCCTCAGCCGGTTTCCTGTTCGTTCAGCTCCGGGGCAGCGCTGGAGGCGGTGTCCTCCTGGATTACAACACCTACGTCTGGATCGCGGAGCTCTTCATCCTGGGCCTTGTTGTGGGCTATCTGAAGGACCGGCTGAGCGATCAGAAGAGCGAAGCGGTGCAGGACTACGAGCATATGAACCGGCAGATCGACGATATGCGGGAGATCAACGAGAGCAACGTTCGCGTCAAGGACGCACTGCAGACGCAGATCATCAACCAGAACGACAGCATCGGCAAGATCTATGAGATCACCTCGACCTTGGACGAATACAGCTCGGAGGACGTTTTCTTCCACGCCATGGATATCCTGCGGCAGATCATGGGGAGCGACGACATCGCCCTGTATACCGTGCCGCAGGGCGATTACGCGCGCCTCTTCTCCGCAACAAGCGAGCTGGCCTCCTCCCTGGGCAATTCCATCTGCTACCGGGAGATACCCGAGCTTTATGACGTCCTGAAGGAGGGGAAGCCCTACATCAACCGCGCGCTCCGGCAGGATCTTCCCGTGATGGCCTGCGCTATCCGCGAGGGCGAGGAGATACGGAACATCATAATGATCTGGCAGCTCCCCTGGGAAAAGCTGACCCTGGGGCAGGCGGGGATCCTCACGGTGACCTCCATGCTGATTCAAGGCGCCGTGCTTCGGGCGCAGAAATTCCTGGAAATGCGGCGGGACGAGCGGATCATCGAAGGCACCCGCATCCTCAAGCCGGAGGCCTTTTCCTCCGTGCTGGAATCCTATAAAAACGCCGCAGCGCAGCGCCTGACCCGCTTTACCCTGCTGCGGATTGCCGCGGGCGGGAAAGACGGCGACGCCGTTGAAACAGGAAAACGGGCGTCGGACTATCTGCGCCAGGACGATTATCTGGGTCTGGGGAAGGACGGCCACCTGTATGTGCTGCTGCCGAACACCTCCCTGAAGAATGCCGGGGTAGCGGTGTCCAGACTGGCGGAAGGCGGTATCCGCACCGAAGCGGCGGCGATGAAAAACGAGGAAACGGCATGAGAAAGGACGCGGTCATTTTTCTTGTCATCCTGATCCTCAACGCAGTCGTCACTTTCCTGTACTGGCTGTTTTTCAGGATATTCCGCAAAAAGGAGGAGGCAGGCTTCGCCGCGCGCTGCCTTGTGATGCTCCTGTGCCCCATCGTGGGGCCCACGTATTTCATCCTCGGCTGGCTGCTTCGTAAGATCTTCTTTCACAAGCCCGTCGACCTGACGGACGTCATCTTCTCCAAGGAAAGGGAGGAGATCCTGCTGAAGGCCGACGAAGATGGAGAAAGCAACCTGGCACCGGTAGACGACGCCGTGACCGTTTTCGACACGGAGAACGCCCGTGCCCTCATGCTGCGGGTGCTCCGCACGGACATCCGCCGTTCCCTGGGAAGCATTTCCCGGGGTCTGGAAAGCGGCGACAGCGAGATCGCCCATTACGCCGCCTCCATGCTGCAGGCCGAGCTGGGCAAATTCCGCAGCGGGGTTCAGCAGGCCGAAGAGGAGATCGACCGGATCGAAGAGGAGCTGCAGGCCGCTGAGGCACAGGAGGGAGCGCTGAAAACAGCGGCGGGGGAAGCCTTCTCCGCGCATCTTGCCGGAAAGGCGGAGCAGCCGGAGGACGACTCCGGTTTTGCGGAAAGCGACCTGGAAAAAGCGCAGGCGAAGGAAGAACGGCACACCCTCTTTGCCGACCTTTCCGACAAGCTGGAGGACAGCGAAGACTATGACCGGCACGAAGCCTCGGCCCATGAGCAGGGCCTGCGCGCATTTTACGGCGACGAGGATCAGGAGCGGACTGTCCGCCAGAAGCTGCAGTCCCAGGCGGATACGGCCCGTGAACTCATCTGGGATATCCATGAGGTGCTGAATCAGAAGGTGCTTTCCGACATGGAGAGCGCCCGGATGGCGGCGCTGGCGGACAGGATGGCACTCCTTCTCCTGAAGCGGGATACCCTTACGGAGGGGGAAATGGCCGCCGTCGCCCAGTGCCATCTCCTGCTGGGTGATCATGGGCGATGCGGAGAATGGTGCGAGCGGCTGGAGCACGTCTACCCCGGTTCTCTGGAGGCCTTTTCCGCAAAACTCAAGCTTCTCTACGGCATGGGGCGGCGGGAAGAATTCCTGGATACGCTGGAGCGGATGAAGCAGACCGGCGTGCCTCTGGACCATGAGATGCTGGAGCTGGTCCGATTCTTTATGTAGGGAAGGAGGGAAACGGTGTGAATCAGTCCTATTGGGTATTGGAATATGCCAAGGTGCTGCTGGCCTATCTCCTGGTCATGTACCTCTGGCCCTGCGTGGTCTTCCGGCCGCACCTGCGCGGAAAGAGCAGGTCCTACCGGTTCTGCTTCTGCGTGAATATCTCCCTCCTTCTCCTCCACACGGGCGTCCTTCTCCTGGGCCTTCTCCATCTTCTGCATCAGACCCTGGTCGCGGTGCTTTTCTGGGGCGTCTTTGCGGTGCAGCTTTTCCGAAACTTCCGTCCCGGTTTTTCTGCGCTGGGCGACCTGAAAAGCGTTTTCGGCCGGACGATGACTCCCCGGCGCATGCTGCTGAAGTGGCACAGGGCCAACGTCGGGAATCTGAAATCGGCCTTCGGCCGTTGGTGGCGCTCCACCGAGGGACGCAGGCTGGAATACGGGATGCTGGGCCTGCTCATCCTGTTCGCCATGGCTTATTTCAGCACAAACGCCCTGCAGGTCCATTCCTTCGGTTTCAGCGATCAATACGTGCATCATGCCTGGATCTACAGCCTTGCCCAGGGGAAGATCTTCCCCGCAGGCATCTATCCCCAGGGACTGCACTGCTTCGTTTACGCCCTGTCAACGGTACTCCCGGTGCGGACTTACAGCGTCCTCCTGTTTCTGGGCGGCATCCACATTCACGTTCTGGTGATCTCGGTCTATCTGCTGAGCAGAAAGCTGTTTCACTGGAAGCTGTCCGGCCTCTTCGCCCTTGCCGCCTTTCTCACCGTGGGGCAGCCGGATAACTACGGCGTCACCGCCATCTCCCGGCTGGCGGGGACCCTTCCCCAGGAATTCGCGCTTTATACGGTATTCCTGACCGCTTATGGGCTGATCGGCTTTCTTCAGAAGACGCCGGAGGCCTTTTCCGGGCGTTTCCGCCTTGCCCGCCTGACTTCCTGGCGGGAGTTTTTCGCCGACGGGCACCTTTTCATCTTCATCACGGCGCTGGCGGTCTCCCTCTGCGTACACTTCTACGCCACGATCCTGGCGCTCTATATCTGTATCATTGTCGTTCTGCTGAATCTGCGGAAGCTCTTCCGGAGGGGCAGCCTGTCCCGGCTGGCCGCAGGGACTTTGATCGCGCTGCTGGCGGCCCTCCTGCCCATGGCCGCGGCCCTGGCGGAGGGTTATCCCCTGCAGCGTTCCTTGTATTGGGCCATGTCGGTGACCAGAGAAAGTGCGGCGGAAGCCCAGAATGCCCTGGGGGGCGGGGCTGCACGGCTGAGCCTGCCGGAGATCGCCCGGAGATTCGTCAACGGGACCTATCGGTCGCTGTATGGGGAAATCGGGGGCGGCCTGCTGCTCCGGGTCGATATCCTGGCAGGGGGGCTTTCCCTGCTCCTGCTGGCTTTCCTCAGTGTCCGGGGTCTCGGGCGAAAGCCGGAAAAGGAAGGGCTGCGGCGCTGGACGGAAGCCCTCAAGGGCTACCTGTTCGCGGCCTTGAGCGTTTTTGTGCTGATGATAGCCTATCGCCCGTGGCTGCTGGGGCTGCCCGCCCTGATCGAGGATGTCCGCGTCTGTTCTGTCCTCAATCTGTTTGCCATGCTGCTCTATGCCTGCGTGCTCGATCTGGCCTTCGCCCTCGCACGGAGCGTCGTCCGGGAGCGTTATCTGAAGCCCGTTTTCGCCCTGGTCTGTCTGGGGATCTATGTGCTCGCCAGGGGAACGGGAATCTTTCACGGTTACCTGGGATATGACCTGACACGCTATCCGGTAGCTGCGGAGCTCACCAAAGAGATCACGGAGCATGTGCCGAAGGGGCAGTATACGATCATCTCCACGCCGGACGAGCTGTATCAGGTGATCGAAACCGGCTTCCACGAGGAATGGACCGATTTCCTGGAGAGAAGTGCCGACGAAGCCTATACCATCCCCACGCCCTACCTCTTCTTCTTCATCGAAAAACATCCGATTCAATACGCACAGGTCAATTTTGCCTCCGGGCCAAGCTGGCTGGCTTCGGAGAAATATGCGGAAACCTATTGGAAGGGCTGTTCCCAGTACCCGGAGATCCTCCACGGACAGGTGTCGGAAGAGGCTGCCGGAATGGAATTCACCGACGTCACGAAAAAGTCCGATAAGACCGCGACCCTTCATAACCGCACGATCCTGGAATCCAGGGCTTACGAATGGTACAGCCGGTTCTCTTCCCTGTATCCCCACGAGGGCAGGGTCATCTATGAGGACGAGGATTTTCTCTGCTACTGCGTGCATCAGAACGAGCAGTCCCTTTTCTCTCTGGGCGTCATGGACCGGTGAGCGGCGACGGGAGGCCCCTTTGTACAGACTGACCTGCTTTTGCCCGAAAGAGAGCGACGGCCGGATCCGAGGCCCGGAGCGCGGCTTCTATTCGATCCTGCGGTATATGGTCACAGAGTCTCCCATGCCGCCGACGGGATCCGTTGAGGATGAGAGGGACGGCCTGATCCTTGCGGAGATCAACCTTTGCCGTTATGCGGAGGCTCCTCTGCCTGAGCGGGCCCTGAGAGGCGTCGGCAATCTGCTTCACGCCCTGAGAAGCCCGGACCGGGGGATCATTGTGCGCTTTCTCTACGACTGGGACGGGCGCAGCCTAAGTACGGAGCCGAAAAGCCTGGACAGGATCCTGGGCCACATGGAGCAGCTGGGCCCCCTGCTGCGGGACAACGCGGAGGCGATCTTCCTGTCCCAGGGCCTCTTCATCGGCAGCTGGGGTGAGATGCACGGAAGCCGCTTCCTCCGGCAAAGAGATCTGAGGCGGCTTTACAGCACCTTCATGGAAACCACGGGGGGCCTGGTGCGCCCTTCGGTGCGCACGCCCGCCCTTTGGCGCAGTGTGACGGGGGCCGCCCTTCCCCCCGACGGCTCCTGCGCAGAACCTCCGCCTCTTTCCCTGCCCGGCCTCTTCAACGACGGGATGCTGGGAAGTGAGAGCGACCTCGGCACCTATGCCGAGGAGCCTTCGGCCCGGGAGCGGGAGCTGGCCTTTCAGAATCAGCTCTGCCGCCTGGTTCCCAACGGGGGCGAGGCAGTGGGCACCGGTCCCCGCTCCGATCCGGAGGCGACCCTGGATTCCCTTTCCAGAATGCACGTCAGTTATCTCAACCGGGGCTACGACGGGCGCACCCTCGACAAATGGAGAAGCGCCGTGATCCGGGAGCCGGGCCTCTGGCAGGGCAGAAGCTTTTTCGACTATGTGGAAGCCCACCTGGGCTACCGTTTCGTGATCCGAGAAGCCAGCCTGCGCCGCTCCCCTTTTTCCGGGACGCTGACGGCCCGGGTCACGCTGGAAAACACGGGCTTTGCCCCCATTTACCACAACACGGAAGCTTGGCTCGTTTTCGCGGGGGAGGGGGGAGAGATCTCTTTTCCCATGACCGGGAGCCTTTTCAGGCTGAGCTGCGGCATGGGCGTCCGGGCCTTTGAGGCAAAGCTGCTTTCCCCGGAGGCGCGCCTTGGCGCAGGCACATTCGACGTTTATTTTCGCCTGACCAGCTGCAAATACGGCGTCGTCGTTCCGACGGCGAATCAGAGCTGCAGTGCATTGGGTTGTCCCATCGGGAGGTATTTCGGCAAATGATGATCACGAAGCGACAGTTTTTTGTGACGATGCTGGTATTTCTGATCCTGCTGCTGCTGTTTATGGGCTTTCAGCTGGGCAAGCAGGCCGTATCCGCCGCAGAGCTGCACCGGCCCGCGCCGGATATCGTGGCCGGTCCTGGGCAGGCAGGTGCAGGTCCCGGCTTTCTGAACCTCCGGGAGACGGGAATGCCCGAGACGCTGACCGAGGGGGACGACTGGATCCTCTATGTGGGCAGCGAGGACAGTTCCTGGGCTGCGACGGTGCGGGAATGGGCAGACTACGCGCGGACGCCCGTCGCCCTTTGCGGGGAGCTGCCGGAGGCGGAGGGCCCGGCGCTGCCCGGCCTTGTGATGATCGAGCCGGACTTCGTTTCCGGCCATGCGGAAAAGCTGGGAAGCTGGATGGAGCAGGGGGTTGACGTGCTGTTTCTCGCTCTTCCGGACTGCGGCGAAGTGACGGCCGATCCGTCTCTGCGGGAGCTGCTGGGAATCAGCGGGATCCGTCAGCCGGAGATCCGGCTTCACGGCATCGGGCTTTTCGGAGGCTTCCTTCTGGGCGGCGAGCGGATCTTTGAGGAGAAAGCGGCCGACGTGGGAAGACAGGATCTGGAGCTGGAGGTCCCCTGGTATTCGGTGCGAGCCGGCTCCAAGACCTATATGCGGGGGATCCTGACGGAGGAGGATCTCCGCCGCGCCCGGGAAAGCGGGCTGGAAGACGAGGATCTGCCTGCGATCCTCTGGCGCCACCATTACGGCAGCGGCGAGGTCTACGCCGTCAACGGCCGATACCTGGAAAACCGGAGGATCGGCATCGGCGTCCTTCAGGCGATCCAGTATGAGCGCAGCGACTATATCCTCTATCCGGTGGTCAACGCCCGGGTGTTTTCCATCGCGGATTTCCCCATGCTGACCGACGAGAATCCGGAGGAGGTCCTGCGGATCTACGGCAGGTCGGCCTCCAAAGTGCAGACCGACATCATCATGCCGTCGCTCATCACCCTTTCGGCGAAATATAACGTCCGGCCCAGCTGTTTCCTGACGGTCAAATACGACCGGAACGCGGCGCAGCAGCCGGAACGGGGCCTTCTGGAGGCCTGGCTTTCTCTGGTGGGCGAAACGGACGGAGAACTGGCCCTGACCGCCGATCCCCTGGCGCGCGATGGGGCGGAGGAGGCCGGGTCTGATCTGGAGTATCTGAGGGCGGAGGATCCCGAATACCGCTTCGCTTCCGCATTTGCCGCCGGTGAAGGGCTTTCCGCCCTTTCCGACCTGCTGGAGAAGGCCGGCGCAAAAGATGTGCGCACTGTCTCCGCCGCAGGTGATTCGGCAGAGTACCCCATCATCGGATATCTCAGCGAAGCCGTCACTCTCCAGCAGGCCTCCGATCTCCGGCGGCACAGCTTCACGGATGAGCTGGAGCTGCTGGGCGTTCAGACGGCCCTGGCCTATGACAACGGATACTACGACATGGCAGGCGCCTTCTATCCCCGGATGGAGACCGAAGAATGGCAGAATGCTTCGCGGGAGGTATTCAGCAATCTCACCACCTATTCCGCTCCCTTCCGGGCGGAGGACTGCCTGACCGCCGCTGAAAGCGACGGGCGTATCCGCACCTACCTCTCCCTGTCCTGGGACGAGGTGCGTGACGGCGATGCGGTCACGCTCACGATCAACGGCAGCGGCGGCGCGGAAACCTCCTACTTCCTCCTCCGCACCCACGATGAGACCATTGAATCCATGGCGGGAGGAACCTTTGAAAAGATCGAAGAAAACGCCTATCTGATCGCCGCCGAGGAGAAACGGATCGAGCTGAAGCTCTCCTCTTCTCTTTCGGCCCTGGTGAATATGGAAGGGAGCAGCCGCTGATGAAGGTTTGTTTTATTGTCGAGGGCAGCTATCCCTACGTCATGGGCGGTGTATCCAGCTGGGTACATAACATGATCCGGATGTTTCCGGCGGTGGAGTTCGCCATTGCCGCAGTGATCCCCGACCGCTCCTACCGGGGCAAGTTCGTCTATGAACTGCCGGAAAACGTCTCGGAGATCTATGAGATCTACCTGAGCGACAAGGACTGGGTTTCCTCCGGAAAAAAGCGCGCTCTGTCCGATAAAGACTATGCGCCCCTGCGCTCCCTGGTCATGGATCCGCAGGCGGACTGGGACGGCGTATTCCGCTTCTTTGAAAAGAAGCGACGCTCGCTGAACGATCTGCTGATGGGGGAGGGTTTCCTGAGCATCGTAACGGCGCTGTATGACCGGGACTATCCCGAGATTTCCTTCACAGACTTTCTGTGGACCATGCGTTCCGTCTATCTGCCGCTGTTTCACGCCCTGGGGGCCGAGATACCGAAAGCGGACGTTTACCACTGCGTGGCCACCGGCTACGCGGGAATCCTCGGCTGTCTCGCCCGTTACCGCTTCGGCGGCAGGCTGATCCTCTCCGAGCATGGGATCTACACCCGGGAGCGGGAAGAGGAACTGATCAAGGCGGAATGGGTGCAGGGCATTTACAAGGATATCTGGATCAGCCTGTTCCGAAAAATGTCACAGGCGGTCTATGACCGGGCGGATCGGGTCGTGAGTCTGTTCGAGCGCGCCCGGGAGCTCCAGCTGGAGCTGGGCTGTCCGCCGGAAAAGACGCAGATCATTCCCAACGGGATCGACGCCGCGGCCTTTGCCGATATCCCGGGGAAGACGGAGAAGGATCTGTCCTTTATCAACATCGGCGCATTCGTGCGGATTGCGCCGATCAAGGATATCAAAACGATGATCCAGGCTTTCGCGGCGGCAAAGAAGAAAGCGCCGGAGCTGAAGCTCTGGATCATGGGGCCGGATTCGGAGGACCCGGAATACGCCGGGGAGTGCTACGACTATGCGGAGTACCTGGGAGTACGGGACATCGTGTTCACGGGAAGGATCGACACCCGGGAGTACATTGGCCGGATGGACGCCACGATCCTGACCAGCATCAGCGAGGGGCAGCCCCTGACGATCCTGGAGGGCTACGCCGCCGGGAAGATGGCGATCGCCACCGACGTGGGCAACTGCCGGGGCCTCATCTTCGGGGAGCAGGGCGATACTCTGGGAGAGGCCGGGATCCTGACCCACGTGATGAACGTGGACGAGATCGCCGCGGCCATGGTATTTGCCGCCAGAAACCGGAACAAGGCTCGGGAAATGGGGGAGATCGGCCGACGGCGGCTCCTTGCGCACTACCAGCAAAAGGACATGAGGGCCGCCTATGCCGGGATCTATGAACAATTGGAAAAGGAGATGGGGCACAAATGGCCGGGATCGGAATCAAACTGAACCGAGTATATCGGCATCCCTCCCTGGGGATGCACCTGTACGGCTTCACCTACAGCACCGTGGTGACCGTCGCGCCGGTCTTTGTGGTGATCGGCGCCCTGCTGGTCTCCCAGATCATTCTCCATTTTGAATCCATCGACTACAGAAGCAGGGAGCTCTTCGCGGACACGGTACTCTACACCTTCATTTTCGCGCTGCTGAGCACGGCGCCCCTCAACGCGGTCCTGTCCAAATATATCTCCGATATCATCTACGATGAAAAATACGAGGACATCATTCCCTGCTTTTACCTGGGCATGGCCATAACGGTGGCGATCGGCGCCGCTCTGGGCATTCCCTTCTGCCTGCACGAGCACCTTGTGGGCGAAGTGCCGATCGCCTACGTTTTCACCGGCTACTGCGGCTATACGGCGCTCATCCTGGTATTCTACACCATGCTTTACCTTTCCATCACCAAAAACTATGTGAAAATATCCCTGTTTTTCGTGATCGGCATGACCATCACCGTGGTGACTGCGCTGCTCTGGTCCCTGTTCCGCTTCGCCCTGCACATGGAGCCCTCCTACGCCCTGCTGCTGTCGATGACCATCGGCTTTTCGATGATCGCGGCCCTGGAGATCGCTCTTGTGAGATCCTTTTTCCGCTTCAACAGCGGGAACTGGCGGCCTGTGCTGGCGCACCTGCGGAAATACTGGAAGATGATTCTGATCAACACGCTGTATACCCTTGGGCTGTACGTCCACAATTTCGTGTTCTGGACAACGCCCATGCGAAACGTGCTGGTGAAAAGCTTCGTGACCTGTATGCCCTATGACATGGCCACCTGCCTTGCCATGTTCACCAATATCTCCGCCACGATCATCTTCATCGTCAACGTGGAGCTGCACTTCCGGGACCGCTACCGCCATTATTTCGAAGCGGTCATCGGCGGGCGGCGGCACGACATCCTCAACGCCCGTTCCCGGCTGTTCCGCCAGCTTTCCGCGGAGCTGATGACCCTGATCCGGCTGCAGTTCATCATTTCCGCGACGGTGTTCCTGCTGTGCGTCATCGTGCTGCCCATGCTGGGCCTGGGGGGACTCACCCTCCGAATCTACCCCTGCCTCTGTGTCGGCTATTTCGCCATCTTCGTCATGTACGCCGAGATCCTGTTCCTGTATTACTTCAATGACGAAAAGGGCGCCCTGTTCACGGCGGCGGTTTTCTGCCTGATAACTGCCCTCGGAAGCGTCCTTTCCTCCCATCTTCCGGAGATCTGGTATGGGCTGGGGCTGCTGCTGGGCTCGGTCTCCGGCTATGCCATCGCCTATTTCCGGCTCCGCTGGATGGAGCGGAACCTGGACCGGCAGGTTTTCTGCCGGGGGACGCTGCTGGACCGCGGCTCCGGTGAGAAGCCCTCCGGCCTCGTCTACACCCGCCCCTTCTCTTCCGCCGGGGCGAAGGACGCCGGGCAGGTCAGCGGGGCCGCCGGGAGCTCCACCCTCGCAGGAGGATGAGAGGGCGGCCATGAATCATCTGTATCGCTGCGTCGTCATTGCCAGCGGTATCCTTCTGCTGGCCCTGGATCTGCGGGATATCTCCAAAAGACGGATGGATATCGCTATCGGCAGCTGGTGGGCTGTCCTGGCGATGATCGTCATCGTATTCGGCGTCGTATTCGATTTTGCCTCTCTTCGGAGCCTCATCCGCTTCCGGAATCTGGTGCTGCTCTATCTCTTCGCTGTTTCCCTTGTCACGGCCCTTTATCTCTACGGCAAGTCGATCACCCGGCTCAAGAAGGAGTGCGCCGAGCTTGCCATGTGGGTCTCCTATGAAAAATCCCTGAAGGAAGCGGCGGCGGAGACCTCTGCCGGAGCTGAAGACGGGGAACAGGCCGGCGCACCGTCATAACGGAAGAGAACATGGCTGGAAAGAGCATTTTGTTTATCATCAATACCCTGGGGCTTGGCGGGGCGGAGGGAGCGCTGCTGGAGCTGATGAAGGAACTTCACCTGTGTACCGACTGCTCCATGGATCTGTACGTCATGCTGGCGCAGGGAGAACTGATCGGGCGGGTGCCCCCCTATGTACGGGTGCTGAACAGGCGGGTGGATCCTTCGGACGTGCTTTCCGATGCCGGAAGGCGGCGGCTGTTCTTCCGTGTCCTCCGGAAGCTCATCAGCCGTTTTTCCGGCCTGAGGAACCTGCACTATATGATCGGAAACGGCCTGCAGATGGCGCGATCCGGTTCTCTGATCCCGAAAAATCTCCTGTGGAAAGCGGTTTCGGACGGGAGCCGCCCGCCAGAACGGGAATACGACCTGGCCGTCGCCTTCATCGAAGGCGCATCCACCTACTATGCGGCGGACCGGGTACAGGCAAAGCGCAAAGCCGCTTTTGTCCACATCGACTACCGCAGGGCCGGCTACACCCGCATGCTGGATCACGACTGCTACAGCCGCTTTCAGGCCATTTTCTGCGTGTCGCCGGACACGAGAAGCGTGTTTCTGTCGGAGTATCCGGAGCTGACGGACAGGACCTTCGTTTTCAGCAACATCATCGATCCCCGCCGGATCCGGGAGCGGTCGGAGGTTCCGGGGGGCTTTGCCGACGGCTTCGACGGCATCCGGATCGTCTCCCTGGGCCGGCTGGTGAAGCAGAAATCCTTTGAGACCGCAATTGAAGCCGCCTCCATCCTGATCGAACGGGGTCACCGGGTGCGGTGGTATGTGTTCGGCGAGGGCGAGGAACGGGGAAGCCTGGAGCGCGAGATCCGGAAACTGGGTCTGACGGAACACTTCATACTGGCCGGCGCCGTCCTGAACCCATATCCCTATCTCCGCCAGGCGCAGATCTACGTCCAATGTTCCCGCTATGAGGGACGGAGCATTGCCGTCCGCGAAGCGAAGGTGCTGGGGCTGCCGGTGGTTTTGTCCGCCACCAGCGGCGACCAGGTGACTGACGGGCTGGACGGCATCATCGTCGATCCCGATCCCCGAAGCGTCGCCGACGGCGTTGAGCGAATGATCCTGGATCCGGAGCTGCGTCGGAGGCTGGGAAAGGCGGCGGCGGAATCGAAGCAGGAACATGAGGATATTCGCCGGTTTTTGCAACTACTGGAAAAGTGAGAAAAGCGGTTATGGAAAAAACGCGCGATTTGCTGATCGTGATCCCGGCCTACAATGAGGCGGAGAATCTGCCCCTTGTCTTTGAGGGGATGCGGGCCAACGGGATCGATCAGCTCGCCGATATCCTGATCGTGGACGACGCCTCCTCCGATCAGACGGCGGCGGTCGCCAGACAAAACGGCGCCGGATGCATTTCCTTTCTGTGCAATCTGGGCTACGGCAACGCGCTGCAGATGGGCTACAAGTACGCCCGCGAGATGGGATACCGCTATCTCATCCAGATGGATGCGGACGCACAGCACGATCCCTGCAATATCCCGGTCATCTATGAAGCCCTGCAGACTCCCGGCGAGGACGGGCTGCCGCCGGATATCGTCCTGGGCAGCCGTTTCATGAAGGGCAGCGGCGAATACAAGCCGGGGCTGCTGAAGACCCTGGGCTTTCATTGGTTCAGCCTGCTGGTGTGGCTCCTGGGCGGCGGGAAGCTGGCCGACGCCACCACCGGCCTGCAGGGGCTCAGCCGCCGCGCCTTTTCCTATTACTCCCTCTTCGATCAGTTCGACGCCAACTATCCGGACGCGAATATGATCCTGGAAATGAAGCTCCGGGGCTATCGGGTGCTGCAGGTGCCCGCCGTGATGCATATGCGCGGCGCGGGGACCGGCATGCACACCGGAATATGGCGGCCCGTGAAATACATGATCCGCGCCACGATCGCCGTGATAGTGGCGAAAATGAGGACGATATGAGAGAAGCATCCGATCCCGTTCCGACAGATATTGACTTCGTGATCCTCTGGGTGAACGGATCGGACCCTGCCTGG
>JAEEGL010892171.1_pt1 | contig 18716 bp, 15 predicted proteins | sample 9134231 | NCBI WGS metagenome assembly JAEEGL01 (sample SAMN16246548, study PRJNA631951) | gut metagenome | biome: gut microbiome; feature: rumen; material: fiber-attached | host: Bos | place: Iran: Karaj | collected 2018-10 | reverse complement strand
TGTACTATAATTATCTCATGAGTTTCGCTAAGTTTAAGAAGCGTTTTTACTTCGTTGCTGCGAAGTATTTTCGCCACTTTGCAGACCGCGCTCTCAAGAGATGGCAGCCTAGAGTAATCGCTATTACCGGTTCCGCCGGCAAGACTACTATGCTTCATCTGGTTGAGCACGAAATGGGCAAAAAGGCCCACTATTCGCATGACGCAAATTCCGCCTTCGGCGTTTCTTTTGATATCCTCGGCATGAAGGGAATTAAAGGTTCCAAGCTTCGCTGGATTCGCCTCTTTATCGTGGCACCATTTAAATCTATTTTCTACCGCCACAAAGAGAAGTTTTATGTAGTAGAGATCGATGGTGAACGCCCACATGAGGCAGAATTCCTCGCCAAATGGCTAAAACCAGAGGTAACCATCTGGGTATCTGTCGGGCTTTCTCACGCTGTACAATTCGAAAAGGAGGTAGAAGAGGGTAGATTTAAGACCTTAGACGAGGCAATCACTGCTGAATTCGCTACACTCCCAGCCAATACCAGCAAGCTCGTATATATTGATGCTGGCTCTAAGGCAATGGAGACCGCAACTCGTGGCATCAAAGCCAAAGTTATCCCTATCGATAAGACCAAGATTAAGAAATACGTAGTTTATGCTGATTCAACTGATTTTACCTATGGCGACACTACTTTTCATTTCAACCATCCAGAGCCAAAAGATCTTACTTTCCACTTGCTCGTAATGCAAGATTTAATGAAGAGATTAAAGCTTCCATTTAAGTCTGATTTCTCGGATATCAAGATGGCACCGGGCCGCAGCTCTTACTTTAAGGGCAAGAAGGGTGTTGATATCGTAGATAGTAGTTACAATGCACATATTATTTCTATGGAATCTACCCTTGATATGGCCAAGCGTATGCATGCCGAACATAAGTGGCTAGTAATTGGCGATATCGTAGACCAAGGCTCCATTGAGAAACACGAACACGAGAGACTCGCGGAGCTTATCGCCTCTGTAAAACCAGAGAAAGTCGTGCTCGTAGGACGTCGCACCAAGAAATACACCGCGCCAAAGCTTAAAGAGCTCGGCGTATCCGCTGTAGCTACAACTGATCCTAGAAAGGCTCTTGAATACCTAGAAAAGCGCACCACGGGCCGTGAAACCTTGATCTTTAAGGGTTCACAATACCTAGAATGGATTATCGAAAAGCTTCTAGCCGATCCAAAGGATGCAAAGAAGCTCTGCCGTCGCGAAAAAGCAGCCGTAAACAGGCGTAAAAGCTGGGGGCTAGACTCTTAATGGCCGATCTATATATCATTCATGGCTGGACTTATACTGTAGAACCTTGGAAGGAAACTTTTAGAATTCTCCGCGAGAAGGGCTTAAGCGTAAAAATGCTTCATGTGCCTGGACTCACCGAAGAGAGTGATAAAGTATTTACTATTGAAGATTACGTAAAATGGGCAGACCAAAACATCCCAGATGGCGCTGTGGCTTTGGGGCACTCCAATGGTGGCCGTATCCTTCTAAACCTCTGTTCCAAGAATCCTGAGAAATTGTCTCACCTTATTTTACTAGACGCTGCTGGTGTATATGAGCCAACTACCAAGAAAAAGGTAGTAACTGCCCTTGCAAAGGTAGGAAAGCCATTGAAGAAACTTCCGCTCGTAGATAAGGCTTTTCACAAGTTTACCGGCTCTACGGATTATTCCAAGGCTCCAGAAAACATGAAAGTCACCCTTAAAAACATGCTTTCTTCAGACAAAGACCTAGATTTTAAGAAGGTAACCACACCTACGTCTATCCTTTGGGGCAAAAAGGATGCTGTCACTCCTCCTCGCCATGCCGAAAAGATGCATGAACTTTTGCCAAATTCCGATCTTAAATTCTTTGCGAACTGGACACATGCCCCATATATTTCTAGCCCAGATGAGCTTGCTCGTGCTATTATCACACTACTAGAAGGACTCAAAAAATGAAAAAGCTATATTTTCTAGGGATGGCCGCTAATTATTCCAGAAAAACCAGATGGGCACATACTTTTGCTATCGGCCAGAAAAAAGATGTAGAAAATTTGAAGGAATTCTTAGAAAAAAAATACGGTGGCGCACGTGCAATTATTACCAAAAATGGCCGCTCAGCACTTGCTCTAGCGCTTAGATCAGCTTTTAAGCCAGGTAGCAGAATCATCGTAAATGGTTTTACTTGTTATGCTGTAGTAGAAGCTGTAAAAGCTGCTGGCATGGTGCCGGTTTATGCTGACATCACCAAGGAAGATCTAAACTTCAGCATGGATTCTCTAAGAGCTGCACTTCCAGCAGATGGTATTATTATCCAGAATACCCTTGGTAATATGGTAGATATTACTGCTATTGAACGTTTTGCCAAGAATCACGATCTAAAGATTATCGAGGATCTCGCACACTGTGCTGGCCAAAAATATGAAGACGGCAGAGAAGCAGGCACAGTTGGCGTAGCAACAGCTCTTTCGTTTGGTAAAGACAAAGCAATCGATACAATTTCTGGTGGTGCAGTAATCTTCCGCGACAAGGCACCAAAATTTGCCGAACCTAGACTAAGACCAAGACTATCCGACCATCTTCGTGAGAGGTTTTATCCATTATTTGGCGCAATTAGCCGCGGACTAACTAGAATCCATCTAGGTGGTGCATTTATGAAGTTTCTCGTGCTAACACACCAAGTACAGCGTTCTGCAGACAACAAGCTCGAAATGGGCCGCAAGATTTCTAAATTTGAAGCAAAGATGGCCCTACGCCAGTTACACGAACTAGAAGATGAAGGCCCGATTCGTGCATTCTTCCTAGTAAAAGACCGCGAGAATGTTTTGAAATTGCTCCGTGAAGCTGGTTACTACTTTGATGGTTTCTGGTACGAAAAACCAGTTTCTCCAGCTAGATATTACGAAAAAGTTGGTTTCCCAGAAGAATCCTGCCCAGTAGCAGTAGAGGTTGCTAGCAAGATCATTAATGTTCCTACTTTTTATACTGAAGAAGAGCTAAAGCCGGCGCTCAAGATTATTAATAAATACGTGGAGAAAAACTAATGGAGTGGGGCGAAATTATTAAAAAATATCCAGAAGCAAATATCTTGCAATCACCAGAATATGGCAAGATGAATGAGCTTCTTGGCGAGACCGTAATTACAGAGGATTTCGGCAAAACTGGACGCGCTCTCATGATTGTGAGAAAAGCCAAACGCGGTAGATATCTAGAAGTTCCATGCGGGCCTCTCATTGATTGGAAAGATAAAAAACAGGTTAAGGCTGCTATTTCTAAGATTTCTGAAGTCGCCAAAAAAGAAAAATGTGGGTTTGTACGTATCCGCCCACAGCTCCTAGCTAGCCCAGAGAATCTAAAGCTACTTTCTAGCCTTGGATTTAAGAAATCTCCAATGCACCTAGCCGCAGAACATACCGTGATGGTAGATCTTACCAAGTCGGAAGAGCAAATTCTTGCGGATATGCGCAGGCAAACTCGCTACGAAGTTCGACGTGCTGACAAACTAGGTATCAAAGTAGTATCTGGCGATTCTGAAGAGCTATTTAAGGAATTCCATGCTGAGCAGGTAAAAACAGCTCACAGACAAAACTTTATTCCACCAAGCGAAAAGGTACTACTCGCCGAGAGGGAAGCATTTGTCGGTAATATTAGTATATATGTAGCCGAGACCGCCGATGGCGAAAAGATTGCTTATGGGCTTATTCTAGGAAGCGGCGAAGAGGCAGATTACTATGAAGCCGCGTCTACCGAGCTTAACCGCAAGATGCCTGGTGCTTATGCGCTTCTTTGGCAAGCTATTCGTGATCTTAAAAAGGCTGAATACAAGAGGTTTAATCTTTGGGGTATAGCACCAGCCGGGCAACCAAATCACCGCTATGCAGGCGTTACCACCTTTAAGACTGGTTTCTCAAACAACGTAGTAGAATATGTTCCAGCACATGATTTAGTAATTTCCAAGGTTAAATATCTAAAGAATTTGGTGGTAGAAAAAGCCCGCAAGAAAAAGAGGCATCTATGAACATAGTCGACGCAGAATCAAGAGAAGTTTGGGACGCGTTTATTACTTCGCACGAAGAAACTAACTTTTTGCAGTCATGGGATTTTTATGAATTCCATATTCTTCGTGGTAAAAAGGTAGTAAGAAGGCTCGTAAAAGAAGGCGACATGATTATTGGCGCCTATGCTGGCGTAGTAGAAACTGCAAAACGCGGCACTTACATGGCAATTGCTGGCGGCCCTATTATCGACTGGAACAATAAGAATCTAGTAAAGCTGGTATTTGATGATATCAAGGCAGAAGGCATCAAGAATAACTGTGTATTTGTGCGCGTACGCCCACAGCTCAAGCTTTCTGATGGCTCTCTTAAACTAATGCATGAACTAGGCCTTGAGAAAGCTCCTATGTATCTTTCCGTAGAATATGCTGGCGTGCTAGACCTCACTAAATCCGAAGAAGAAATTTTAACTGGGGCCTCACAAGGTTTCCGTAGAAAACTTCGCAAAGCAGAGAAGAACGAAATCGAAATCTATGCCGATGCTTCCGATGAGTCCATCAACGAGTTCTGTAAGCTCGAGAAAAAGCATGCGGAACGCCAAAAATATGTAGCATTCTCGGAAAGCTTTTTGAAGAAGCAATTCGAAGCATTTAGAAAAAACAATGAGGTTTTGATCTATACCGCCAAAAAAGATGGAGAGATCTTGGCGCAAAACTTTATGATTTTCTACGGGCCAGAAGCTAGCTATCACTACGGCGTATCATCCGATCTTGGCACTAAATATTCCGCTGCACCACTCCTACATATGGAAGCCATGCGCGAGGCCAGAAAGCGCGGTATTATCCGCTACAACCTATGGGGAATTGTGGGTCCGGATGAGACTTCTCATAGGTTCTATGGCGTATCTGAGTTTAAACGTTCCTTTGGTTGCGACGAGTTAAAATACACTCCAGCTCACGACATGATCCTTAATCCAATGAAATACAAGATTAATAAGTTTATTGAATCTACCAGAAAAAAAATTCGTCACGTTTAGACAACAAAAAACCGCCCCGAAGGGCGGTATTTTTTTATCTTACTACACAGCGGACGGAGAGACCTAGGTATCTATATTCATAATATGATGCATCTACATTGTTCGTACGGAAGACGAGATATTGGGATAACCATTTGCTTCCGACGGTACTTGTCCAGTAATTACCGAGATAGCCTTCCGAGCTCATGCCACCATCATTTGGACGGCCAGCGCGGAGGAAGTATAGAGGGCGCGCCACTACGCGGATATCCTTCTGGCCATCACCAGTAGTAATAATGGCATCGTATTGGTCTAGGAGATACTTGAAATCATTATTTGGATCACTAGCATCGTTAGTCATAATAGGAAGCCTCCAACCGGCAGGACAAATTGAATTCTGTGGGTTATTGGCGGTGTTGCTTAGGGTTGAATACTCATAGCTGGAAGTATCATTTGATGCGACGGCTGCGGACCAGTTGTAATAATTACCGAGGTGACCGTGCTGTCCATTTACTGCGTATGGTGTAGATGAAGCAAATGCCTCGCCGTCGGCCCAGTAAGCATTGCCGATGTCGTAAGACTTTGGATGGAAATAGTTACTATTATTGCTACCATCGCCGAAGTCTGTACCAATTGTGGTAGTTGTGCTCTTTTCTGGGTTCCACCTGTCAGTAGTAGTATCGGTGCCCCAACCAATATCGGTGTTTTCGTGAGTATAAAGAGCGTCTTCGTCATTTTCGACATGAACGAGGTCTAGGTCTAGGTTTTGAGTCATCCAACATTTGCCGTCTTTTAGTTTTGCTACCCAGTAGAGCTTACCGTCACGAGAGTCTACAAGACGAGCTTCTGGAGTATCACTATAGTCGGCAGCGGTTGGAGTAGTGATTGAATCACAAATGGATTCAGAGAAGTCCTGCATCGTGTAGTAGGAAACGCCATCTACAGAAACAGCTCTTTTACCGGCGCCGCCCATAGCATTGTTAATTGGGTTGTTTTCTGGTGGTTCTGGATTTGCCACTACTTCGAACTTCATAATAACAGAATAAGAACCAGGAACAGTGCGAAGGTCTAGCTTGGTAGCGAGATTAATTGTGGTAGTATCATCTGCGATTGGGGCATTGCTGGTTGCAATGGTAGATTCAGTGAGAGCTTTTTTGTAGTGATTCGTATCATTGATAGAAATAGCCCAGTGATTTAAATGATCTTCTGAAGTAGAAGCAGAAAAGGCGTCGCTTGTGAGTTCATCGTTTGTAGTAAATGTTGGGATGGTTGGATAAGTGCCATCATTTACATTTACCGTGTTAGAAACAAGATTAGTATTTAGATTATTATTACTATCTAGGAATGAAAGGTTTAGTGCGTAACCTAAAGCAGAGTTCGTAGAGGCAGAGGCAGTAAGAGCAGCAGAGCCAAAGGCGCCTGTGCTAGACGGAGTGATAGGAAGATGAACGTCCGAGTTAGACAAAGTTACATTTAGATATGGTTTGACTTCTACGGAAAACTGAGTAGAGTCTGGGTTGGCGGCAAAAGCGGAGGCAGAAATGCCTGCAGACGCAATAACGCCAGAAATAAATAATAAGCATGACCTTTTCATGCTTATTATTATATCACATTAAAGATAATTGTTACTTTGTTTTTACTAGTTTTTTGGAAGTCTTTTTGACTTGTTTTCTTGCAGCTTTGTCTTCGATATTCTGAGAACGGTTGTGTACACCGTAGATAAGGCTAGTAACGCCTACGATTAGTAGATATGCACCAAAGAAGCGGATGAAAGTGGAAATCTCGAAGCCACCAGCATTTAGAATAACAATGCCAAGCACACAGCCAATCGCACCAGCTAGAATGCGAATGAAGCGGTCTGTAGGATCTACGGTTGAAAGGAAACCGTGAAAAATATCAATAAGACCAGATACTACAGTGTAGACTGCCAAGGTAACTGTACAGAAGGTAAGATCTTCTTTGCCCCAAAGAAGGAGTGCAACTGCAGCTGCAATATCTACGACTGCATCGATGACCGAGTTAAGCCAACCGTGTTTCTTGGTAGAAGCATAAAGTGCGCTGACAGAATCTACGATACCCATGAATAGAAGGAAGATGCTAATAAGTACGATGACTTGTGAAACATCCATCATGCCAAATAGAGCGAGCGCGCCAAAAACTGCCGCGAAACCGCCGCGAATAATAAATACAAGCCAGTGCTTGTCGATAAATCTTCTATTGATGTGTGCCATAATTATCCTTGATTAATGCTTATGCTTATAATACCAGAAAAACGATTATTTATCAACCGGTTTAACTATGCTATAATTAAGTCTCAAGGAGAACTTATTTATGTCTGCAATCAAAAAAGCAATCATTACAGATGCGGGATTTGCTAGTAGGTATCTACCTATTACCAAAACTATTCCAAAAGCCATGATCCCAATCGGCGCAAAACCAGTAATGCAACTCTGTGTAGAGGAATGTGTTGCGGCCGGAATCGAAGAAATCATTATCGTGGCTACACCAAATACCAAAGCTCGTGAAATTTACGACGATTATTTCCATAATCAAGCCGACAACGTAAAAGCACTTCTAGAAAAACAAGGCAAAGCCGAACGCTTCGCTCCAGTTCAAGAAGTATTGAATTTCCCAAAAATCACTGTTATCGAACAAGACCCAAATCTACCATATGGCAACGGTTCACCAATCGTTTCTGCTAAAGAATATGTAAAAGACGAAGAAGCTTTTGCTGTGCTTTATAGCGACGACCTTATCCTTGGCCCTAGCGATGTAAAGACATTGATTGATAACTACGAAGCTCACCCAGGCGTAAAGGCTGTGATTGCTGGCCAAGAAATGCCTGAAGAAGTTTGGAATAAATACGGTATGATTGCTATGAAAGACAATGGCATGCTTAGCCATATCGTGGAGAAGCCAAAAACTCCAGATCTTTCTCCAAGCAACCTAGCTTCTTATGGTCGCTATTTGCTCACTCCAGAAGTATTTAACTATCTCGTACCATCAAACACCGGTCTTGATGGCGAGCTATGGACTACTGATGCTATCACCAAACTTGCCGAAAGTGGCGACGTGCTCGTAGCAAAGAGCGCTGGCAAATGGATTACTACTGGTGATCCAAAGAACTACTTCCTTGCACATCTAGAGTATGCAATGAAGTACTCAGACTATGCAGACGAAATTGATGAGTGTTATAATAAATTAAAGGAGAATAACTAATGAACGTAGCAGAATGGATCTTAGTTGCAATACTTAGTATTACGCTATTTATCTTTTTAGTCGTAGGTATTGTACTTTTGGTAAAACTAATCGGTCTTACCAAAGAAGTAAAAAAAGTAGTAGAAGAAGGCCAAGATATCGCAAGAAATGCCAATGGCATTGTGACCAATATCAAAGGTATGACTTCACTTGGTGGGGCAATTCAAGCGCTCGTAGACAAGTACATTAATTCAAAGCTAAAAGAAGACAAAGGAAAGGAGAAAAAAGATGGCGGAGAAGAGTAAAAAAGGTGGCGCAGGAAAGTTTATCCTAGGCGCAGCACTTGGTGCAGCAGCAGCTGCAGTTGCCGCAAAATTCATTTCTGGCAAAAAGAAGAAAGCAGCTTGCGAATGCAAGGATGATTGCAAATGCGAAGACGATTGCAAGTGCGACAAAAAGAAACCTGCTGCAAAGACCGCAGCCAAAACTACAAAAACTACAAAGACCGCAAAGAAAACCATTAAAAGCTCAAAGTAGTTTATGAAGCTCGAGAATCGCGATTTTGTGCATTTGCACAACCATACGCATTACTCGCTGCTTGATGGCCTTACCAAAGTGCCAGAACTTGTTGATTTCATCAAAAATGATGGCATGGAAGCGGTGGCCGTTACAGACCACGGCACAATGAGTGCGCTCGTGGAGCTTTACAAGGAATGTAATGCGGCCGGCATTAAGCCTCTACTAGGTCTAGAGGCTTATGTTGCTGCCCGCAAAATGACAGACAAAGATCCGGCACACGATAAGCAAAGATTTCATATCACACTTATCGCCATGAATAATAAAGGTTTTGAAAACCTTTGTAGAATCATGAGTAACGCCGAAGTACATGGCAAGTACTATAAACCTCGTACAGACCATGAAGAGCTTGAAAAATATAACGAGGGAATTATTTGTCTTTCTGGTTGTATGGGTTCAGAAATTTCTGAAGCCATTCGTGCTGGCGATGACAAAAGGGCCTTCGAGCTAATCGACTGGTATCGCAACGTATTTAAAGATAGGTTCTACCTAGAAATGCAGGACCATGGTCATCCAAAATCTTCTACCCATTCTGCTGAGCAGAAAAAGGTAAACGACTGGCACATGGCCCACTACAAAGAGCTCGGGCTCCCAATCGTAGTAACCTGTGATGCCCACTATCTCAAAAAGGAAGACCAAGACGCACACGAAGTGCTTCTATGTATTGGTACGGCTGCAAACCTTTCCGACCCAAATCGTATGACGCTCAAAGATTACGATCTTCATGTTATCCCGGCCGAAGAAATTATCGATCACTGGCAGGACACTTGTCCAGAGGCGGTGAAAAATACTAGAGTTATTGCAGATAGATGCAATGTGGACCTACAGCTTGGACGTATCCTTATTCCAAAATTCCCAGTACCAGACGGAGAAGATGAAAAGTCATATCTAGACAAGCTCGTGTTCCAGGGGCTAGTTTATCGTTATGGCGGCAAGGAACTAAAAGATACCGTAGACATGACGGTAGAAGAATGCCGCAAAATCCTAGAAAAAGTAGATGAAGGCAGGGATGAGCTTCATAAGATTTTGCCACGTATCGATTATGAGCTATCTGTGGTAGACCACATGGGCTACAATGGTTACTTTCTAATCGTGCAGGACTTTATTAACTGGGGCAAGGCACAGCGTATTGTTTATGGGCCAGGACGTGGCTCGGCGGCAGGCGCAATTCTAGCGTACGCTCTTCGTATTACCGAGCTAGATCCTTTGAAGTACGACCTACTCTTTGAGCGTTTCTTAAACCCAGATCGTATCTCCATGCCAGATATCGATACCGATATCCAGGATACCCGTCGCGACGAGGTAATTGAATATTGTTCTCACAAATACGGCTTTGACCGCGTGTCCAATATTGCGACATTCGGTAAAATGATGGCAAAAAACGCCGTGCGTGATGTGGCGCGTGTACTAGAAGTCCCATACGCCGAGGCGGACAGACTTGCAAAGATGGTACCAGACCCAGTCCAAGGTCACCACGTAAAGCTAGCCGATGCAATTAAAGACGTGCCGGACCTTAAGCAAGAATATGAAACAAATCCCGTATCAAAGGAAGTGATTGACTTCGCATCTAGACTGGAGGGCACTATCAGAAACCACGGCGTACACGCCTGTGGTGTGATTATTGCCCCAGATGATCTTGTAAAGTTCTTACCACTTGAAGTTTCAGCTAAGGGTCCAATTGCCGCACAATTCCCAATGGGCCAGGTGGAAGAGATCGGACTTCTTAAGATGGACTTTCTTGGACTTTCAAACTTGTCCGTGATCAACAATGCGCTTCGCATGATTCGCAAAGTTTATCATGATGATATTGATCTCTCCAAACTACCTCTCGATGATAAGGAAACCTACGAGCTTTTGCAACGCGCTGAGACTACCGGCGTATTCCAGCTTGAATCTGCCGGCATGAAGAGATATCTCCGCGACCTTAAGGCGTCCACATTTGAAGATATCATCGCTATGGTGGCACTTTATCGTCCGGGCCCTATGCAGTTTATTGATTCGTTTATTCGCCGTAAACACGGGGAAGAGAAAATCACCTATCTTCACCCAGGTCTAGAAAACTCACTAAAAAATACCTACGGTATTATGATCTATCAGGAGCAGTTCATGCAGATCTCCAAGGAATGGTGTGGCTTTACTGGTGGCCAGGCAGATACGCTTCGTAAGGCAGTAGGTAAGAAAAAGATCGACCTCATGAAGAAAGTGAAGCCGGAGTTTATTAAGGGTGCGGTCGAGCTTGGTGGTGCTACTGAAGAAATTGCAGAAGAATTCTGGAGCCAGCTTCTAGAATTCGCAAACTACTGTTTCAACAAGTCTCACGCTGCATGTTATGCGTTGATTGCATACTGGACCGCATACCTCAAAGCACACTATCCAGACGCCTTTATGGCAGCTCTTATGACTGCTGACATGCGTTGGACTGATCGCCTCGCAATCGAAATTGCCGAGTGTAAACGCATGGGGCTGAAAGTACTTGGTCCTGACATTAACGAATCTTACGGCGACTTTGGTATCGTAGGCGGCGAGAAGACGATTCGTTTTGGTCTTTCTGGTATTAAGAATATGGGCAAGTCTCTCGTAGAAGAAATCGTAATACCAGAACGCGATAAGAATGGTCCGTTTAAATCAATTTGTGATTTTGCAAAGCGTATTGATTCTACCAAGTTTAATAAAAAATCTTGGGAAGCAGCCATCAAAACTGGTGCGTTCGATAGATTTGGCTCTAGATCTGATTTGCTATTTAACCTTGAAGCTGTGCAGGCATATGGAGCTAAATGTCAAAAAGATGTAGGCACCGGGCAAACCGATCTATTTGGTATGATGGGCGAAGCTGGCAAGATCCCAGAGGTAGAGATTAAGCCAGCACCAACTCAATTCCCAGAAAAGGAGCAATTGCTTTGGGAGCGCGATCTTATGGGTCTATACCTCTCTGCGCATCCATTAGATAAATATGATACTTACTTTGAGGAGCAAACACACCCTTATTCTTTGATTACGGCAGAGAACAACAATAAGGTCGTAACTATTGGCGGCATCATTACAAACATCCGCACAATCCTCACCAAGAAGGGCGATAAAATGGCCTTCGTGAAGATGGAGAACAAGACCGACGAGATTGAGTTTATTGTGTTCCCAAGTACATTTGCAGAGCACGGCGCCAAACTAGAAGTAGATAACGTAGTACGCGTACAAGGCAAGGTGAATGCTACCGACAAGGACGGAAATATTACTTCCGATGTAAAGCTACTTGCTGAGCAAATTGAGCTTGTGTCGGACGAAAAGCTAGAAAGCTATGTATCTACCGGCACTAGACTTGCTATGCCTGTGGCTGCAGCACCAAGCACTGGCAAGAGACGCTATTCTAAATCTTCTGCAGAGCGTGTTTATAGTTCTACGCCAAGTAATATCATTGATACGCCTAGAGTACTGAAGGAACCACCAAAAGATCCAAGGAAAGAGCGCCTATATCTACTCGTAGAGAATCCAGATGATACCGAAACACTTACTGCGATTAGAAGACTTGCAGACATTTATATGGGCATGCAAGATGTTGTAATGGTGATAAAAGACGGCGATACCAAGAAGCCTCTAAAGATGCCGTTTAAAGTTGATGCTTGCGAAGAGCTATTAGACAAACTTCGTGAACTCCTCGGTGCAGACAACGTAAAAACCAAATAATGGTATAATATAGCTATGAAAAAGCAAAAAGCTCCAGATATGGTGACGGTAAACCGCAGAGCGCACTACGATTATCAGCTCGGCGATGAGCTTGTTGCTGGGATGAGTTTATCCGGCGACGAGGTTCGTTCTATTCGCGATCACCACGTACAACTTAAAGGGTCTTTTGTAACAATTAGAAATAATGAACTCTGGCTAAACAACCTCACGCTTGGTGCGGACACCGCTAGGAATATCAAGCTTCTTGCTACTCGCAAGCAAATCGAAGCACTTGCCCGCGAGAAAGTAGCTGGGTCTACCATTGTGCCAGTAAAACTACTTGGTGGTGATAGACATATTAAGCTCGTAATTGCCGTAGGTAAAGGTAAGAAAAAATACGACAAGCGCGAGACCATTAAAAAGCGTGATTTTGAAAGAGGTCGCTATGCTTAAAATCTATTCTTGGAACGTAAACGGACTTCGTGCAGTAATCTCTAAGGGAGCCTTTAAAAAGTTTCTAGATGCTGAAAATCCAGATATATTGTGTATCCAAGAAACCAAAGCTAAACAAGGCCAGGCTGAAATAGATTTACCAGAATACGAAGAACTTTGGAATTCGGCAGAGCGCCCAGGTTATTCTGGTACCGCAATTTTTACTAAAGTCAAACCAATTTCAGTCTCCAATGTACTACCTACTGCTAAAGTGATGGCTGATGGTTTTGGCGATCCGCTCACGGAAGGCCGCGTACTTACGGCAGAGTTTGAAGATTTTTATTTAGTGAATGTTTACACACCAAACTCTAAGCACACTTTGGAGAGATTGAAACTGCGCGAGAATTTGTGGGACCCAGAATTTTTGAATTACCTAAAAGAACTAGATTCAAAAAAACCAGTGATCATCTGTGGCGACTTTAATGCAGCACATACCGAGATTGACCTTGCCCGCCCGAAGGATAACGAAGAAAATGCTGGCTACACACCGGAAGAAAGAAAGGGCATTTCTAATATTATTGAAGCTGGTTTTGTAGATACTTTTCGCGCACTTCATCCTAATGAAACTGGGCGCTATACTTGGTGGACTTGGCGTGCGATGGCACGGGCTCGCAACATCGGTTGGCGTATTGATTATTTCTTTGTTTCTCGTCGCATAGCCGGCAAAATCAAAGGCGCTTCTATCCACGAAGAAATTATGGGGTCAGACCACTGCCCGGTCTCTATCGAGTTGGAGGATTAATGGATTATTTTGAAAAGATCGAGAGCCGCCCATCCGAGGATCTTACCTGGAATATTCCAGAGCGAAAACAGGGAACAGTAAACATTATTGGTGGCAATTCGCAGAGCTTTAAAACCCCAGTGAAAATTGCAGAGTTTCTTGGCGCAAATTATCCTGTAGAAAATGTAGATGTGGTTCTTCCGGACGCTCTTAAAAACCAGCTTCCGCCACTACCGAATTTTGTCTTTTTGCCATCCACGGATTCTGGCTCGTTTACCGGGGAGGGAATCGTAAATGCGATGGAGGGCGCGGATTTTAATCTTATGATTGGTGATATTTCTAAGAATTCTATCACGATTAAGGAACTAGGAAGCGCGGTGAAAGTTGCCAAAAAACTCACGCTTCTTACCCGTGACGCGGTGGATATTATAGCGGAAGGGAATCCCGAAAGAATCCTCATGAACGAAAACTTAATTCTGTTTGCTAGTATTCCGCAGTTACAAAAGATACTTCATGCAGCTTATTACCCGCGCATGATTACACTTTCACAATCACTCATGCAGATTGCGGAGACACTCCATAAATTTACCCTTAGCTATCCTACTTCTATTATCACGTTTAACAATGGACAAGTGTTAATCGCTAATGCCGGTAAAGTCGTAGCGGTGCCACTAGAAAAAACTAGCTACTCAGCTCTAACATTTTGGAGCGGAGAGCTAGCAGCAAAAATAGTAGCAATGAATTTATATAATCCAAATAGCTTTATTTCTTCCTGTTTGGCTTCGCTTTTTTAGCAAGGTCTTTTTCGATCTCGACAGCGTCACGAGAGATGTGTTCGCGGCGAACAGCAAGGAAGAAGTAGCAGAATACAAAGATGGAACAGCCAAAGATAAAGAGGCCGATTTTTACTGGTGTGGACCAGCTGGTTGCAAAGAGTAGGAACGCATTAATAACACCGAGACATGCAGTGTAGGTGTAGCGGCGAATCATAATAATGGCTTTTGCGAGAGGAAAGTTAACCTTAGTAAGGCTATGCGGAGTGCAGTTGTCTGGATGGCCAAAGAATTTGCCATAGACGATAAGCTCTACTACAGGGCAGACTACTACGTAGAAGAGAATCACTACAAGGGCAGCGATCCAGTTGACATTTAGAAGGCAAAAGAGAACCTGCGCACCAGCAAGGAGCACGTCTGACACCATATCAAACTGGGCAGCGTATTTGCGATATGCTGGGATTTTGTCTTTTGGAAATGGCCATTTGCGGGCACAAGTGCCGTCGAAAATGTCCGTGAATTGAGCAGTAAGAAAGATGATGAACGCGCCATCAGCGGAGCCGCGGGTGCACGACCATACAATTAACACAATGGAGAGGATGAACCTTGTAAGGGTAAGTAGATCTGCTAAATATCTCATATGCTTATTATAGCATACATTATGGCTGTGGATTTGGGTCTGGGTTGTTTGCTACGATTTGGAAATTGATCGTAGTGGAATATTTACCAGGAACAGTGAGAAGGTTTAGCTTGGAAGCCATAGAGACAGAGGTGTTGTCTGCAGCAGTGGCAGAGTTGGTAACCTTGATGATCTTGCTAGATTCCATAGCATTGAAGTTGCCAGCATCAATGGCGATACCCCAGTGGTTCAAGATGTTTGCATCGGTGGATGCCTCGAAGTCTAGAGCAGAGATACCGTTGGCAGACTGAGCGATGGTTTCGATATGTGGGTATTCATTTGTGCTTGCGTTCAAAGTATCAGAAACTAGATCTACGCTACTGGTAGTCATAGTGAGGGTGTAGCCAGCTGAGCTGTTGGTAGCAGCTGCTACAGTGAGGGAACCGGAGTTATAAACACCCTGCTTGGTAGGGGTAATTTCTAGATCTACCGCATTACTAGACAAAGTGATAGATGCGGATGGCTCCACGGTGATAGAAAAGTCGGTGCTTTCGGCATGAGCATTACTAATGCAGCCAATGATTATAGGGACAATTAACGCCGCACCGATAGTGGTGAGAATTACCCCGAGGTTTTTAGATTTGATCATTTTGGTTTTCCTTTTTTGTGTTTTTTGACCTATTTATGTGTTAATAATACCACAAGCGTTTTAAAAATGCAAGAGGGAATTGTGGTTAGCGAGCGACACAGCGGATCGATCTGCCATTATATCTATTTGCTTCCGAAGCAACATTGATGGCATCGGAGGACAAATCCAACCCATAAGCCTCATCGCTGCTCTTAACAGTGCTTGACCAGTATAAGCCATTAGCACCAGCGCTATGCAACCCAGCATCCCATACCTCGCCACCGCGAACGAAGTATAATGGATACGTTGCCGCTTTCTTGTCCCTATAGCCATCTGCGGTATTACGAGCATCATATGAATCCAACAATACAGCAAAATCATTAACATCGCTTGCGCTCGGTAGCCTCCAGCCCTTAGGACAAATTGAAGTATTAGCATTCGTACCGTCTGTATTAATCCCTGAAGTATCGTTAGAAGCAATTGCAGCAGACCAGTTATAATAGTTTCCAACATGCCCATGCTCTAGATTATATAAATACGTCGACGAATTGAACTTGCCTTTTGCGCCATTATTCATCTTGTAATTACATCCAGCCCAATCGTTTTCTTGAGTAGAAGAGCACTCCTCGCTGTCGTACCATTCACCAGTCCAGTATCGCGCATAAGCATCAAAAGAATAAGGCGTACTATTGCTATTCTCCCAGTTATTAATAACACCCGTTGAAGAACTAATGCTAGAGGTATACGCACGAGAAGGGGTCCAGGCTTCTGTAATATCTGTATTTTCTGGAGTATAGTAACCTTCTTCCGTAACTATATTATGATCTAGATTTTGCGTCATCCAACATTTACCATCCTTAGCCTTAACAATAGTGTACACTCTTCCATCACGGTTATCATATAGGCGACCCTCCGCACCTATTCTAATTGCGCTACAGATCGAGGAATCCATATCCTGCATTTGATACAGCTGGCCACTATAATTGCCTAGCACATTACTCCAGCTCTTAAATGTAGTGCTTTTTCCCGCCGCGCTAAATGCTTCGTTTATAGACCCAGGCTCATTATTTTTCTTTGCGACACAGCGGACGGAAGCCATACTATATCTTTCGATGCCTATAGAATCGACATACCCATTACTACCACTAATGTATGTTCGTAAAGTTTCCATGTATTTTTTATTTGTACTATTATTCATAGTTGTAGATGTCCATACGAAAGCGCTCGTACCATAATATCGAGATTGTATCCACCCGTCAGTAACACCTCCAGATAATGGCAAGTGAAAAGCCCTTCGGAGTGATAGATAATTGTTAGAATTATGGAAGGCTTCATAATACTTAAACAATTGATCATAATCTTCAGAAGATGGATAAGTACCAATAAGGTCTAACGTCCCCATACGCCACCCAGCAGGACAAATATCTTCGTTGGCATCCCTTTTTGTACCAGGAACATCAACCGGGTTACCAGGGTCTGTGTTTTCACCATAGCAATATGACCCAGCAGATGCAGCGCAATAATTATAATACAAACCAACCTTCCAATTGCCAGCTTCAACTTCGTCTTTCATAGGATCATTAGCCCCATCATAATCTATAGGGACAATATCCTTTTGCTCCAAATCATACCAAACTCTAGGTTCAGAATATGACCTTTGTTGAATACCGAGATATTCCTGCAAAGCAACGCCAGTCATAGCATACTGATCACTAGAACTTCCACCACCATTCTTTAAATAATTAATAGTAGTATTGCTAGCATTAGTATTTGACTCATCCAAAGTAGCTTTTACTGTTTCGTCGGTCAAATTCAAAGCGAGATTGTCCAATAGCCAGCATTGCCCATCCAATAATCTACCAATAGTATAAATAGAATTATCGCGTACATCAACCAACTGAGTCTCTTGTCCTTTATCAATATAAGAACACAGCGATGGGTTCATGTCCTGCATCGCATAGTAGCCCACCCCATCTACCATTCTTTTTTCAAACCCCATACCAGCAAACGCCTTCTCGAAAGTAATAATCTCCTTCCATTGTGCATACAAGGTTCTAGATGAGCCAGATTCAGGTACGGTAAATACCGCTCCACTGGTATATTTTGTACCTGAACCAGAACTACTTGTATTCCATCCAGTAAATATATATCCTTCTCTGGTGAATGTATTCTCATTAATGTTGGCACTAGTACCGGTAATAACCTGTGGGTCCATCGTGCCAGTGCCTTGATTAGCGTTAAAATATAAGGTGTAAGAACGATTCCACATAGCTTTTAGGGAAAGACTATTGGATGTCAATTTGCTCGTATAAAAAACATCACCAGGTTCATAAACAACCCCATCACAAGAATCTAAGTTATTTTCCGTCGTCACGGTACCATCACACCAATTATTAAACAAATATCCCGTACGAGTAGGAACCTTTGTAGAAATAGTAACATCCGCATCTTCAAGGCTTCCGGTCTGAGTGGATGGCATATTGCTTACCCCGCTCGTTGTGTTCTTATTATACGCGATAGTAAATCCTACTGGGTTTGCTACAGCAGTGATTACAAAAGTATTAGAATATCTACCAGCAGGAAGGCTGTAATCTGCTTTGGCACCAAGTGCAATAGTATATGAGTTTGCTTCTGCATTAGCAGAGTTAGTAGCATCAATAGTAGTTCCTTCTGCAGTTGGAGCTGGAATATAGCTAGAGTTAGCAGCAGAGTTTACTTTGCTAGGCTTAATACCCCAGTTGCCTACATTGAAGTCACTCTCAGATGATACTGATGAGATAGAAGAAATAGAGTTTTCTCCATTTACTAGTTTAGTAGCATCTGCATCATTAGAAGAAGCAAGAAGGCTTAATGTGTAGCCGGTGTAGTTGTTTGTAGCTACTGTTAGATTTGCAGGGTCACTAGCATTAAAGGTACCATTTGCATTATCCACACTAAGATTAAGATTGATACTTTCTGCGGTCATAGAAAGGGTAGTTTCACTTGGAGCTGGGGCTGCAAGAGTAGAAGAATAGCTAGAAGCTATTGGAAAG
>JAEEGL013024648.1_pt1 | contig 18717 bp, 9 predicted proteins | sample 9134231 | NCBI WGS metagenome assembly JAEEGL01 (sample SAMN16246548, study PRJNA631951) | gut metagenome | biome: gut microbiome; feature: rumen; material: fiber-attached | host: Bos | place: Iran: Karaj | collected 2018-10 | reverse complement strand
ATAGGAGGGGATTATGCCTCGGATAAAAACACCTGATTTTAAGCTGACGATCGGTACGCTTAATTTCACTGATGATTTGAAAACCAGAGTAAATGAGATCGAAGTTGACCAGGTCTCTGATGGTGCCAGCTCGTTCAAGGTTATGCTCGATGACCGTGACGATCGTTTTTCAAACGGCGGCGAAATCAAAGAAGGCATGGCATGCACCATCGAACTCGGTTACGCAGATACTGGCACCAAACAACTCATTCAGGGAATCGTTACCGGCGTCAATACAAAGCGTAATGAAGCTGCCCGCAAACTCTATGTCATCAACGGATTCGATGGTCTGCAGGCACTGAGACGCGGCAGCAAACGCCGTTCCTGGGAAGATATCAAAGATTCTGATCTCGCCTCTGCCATCGCCAATGAATGCGGCCTTGAACCCGATGTCGAAGACTCCGGAATTATCCTCCCATACGTCGTTCAGAATAACCAGACAGACCTGTCTTTCCTTCTCGAACGCGCAAAACGTAACGGCTACGAACTCAAGGTCGAAGAAAGAAGACTCGTTTTCAAAAAGCCAAAACGTACCGAAGACAGCGGTGTCACACTGCGTTGGTCGGGAACGAATGAAAACGATGGAGATCCCAACGTCTCTATCCTTCAGCGCTGCGACTTCAAAACCTCGACCATGAATGCTGTCAAGAAAGTTGTCGTCCGTTCCTATGATCCGGGAAGTGCGCAGCCCATCATTGGCGTTGCAGAACAAATTGACGGTGATACGATGGGCGGCTCAACTGGCGCCGGAGATGCAGCAGCAGCCAATAACCCCGATACGACAATCCAAATCAGCGATCAGCCTGTCTCAAGCCAGGAAGAAGCTGAAAGACTGGCCAGCTCCATTCTCAATGAACGCGCCGGTGAATATATGACCGGACGCGGCCGTTGTGAAGGCAGCAATGCGGTTGCCTGCGGCAAGAAAATTACCGTTAAGGATGTCGGTGCGGAAGCTGAAGGCGACTACTACGTCACCTCTGCAAAACATATCTTCAAGGCCGGGCATAGCAAAGGCTTTGGTTATTGGACTGATTTCACTATTTCACGTACCGGACACTGATCTCTTTTAACATGATAAAAAACGGCATCATCTGATGCCGTTTTTTTGTATCTGAACTATCTTTAGAAATGAAAATCATAATCATTGGTACCGGGCGCATGGGCTTTGCTCAGGCTAGAATTGCCCGTTTTTTTAGCGACCATATTCTCTGTGCTATCGACAGCAATCCTGTTGCGCTGAGAGAATTTGCCGATACATTTCAGATCCCGAGTGCGCCGTCCGCCGACGCTATGCATGAGCTGCATCCAGATTTAATCTGGCTGACAGTCAACGATGATGCCATCGAACACGTCGCCAAATCCATATCAGGCCTGCTGCATCCCGACACTGTCATTCTGCATACCAGCGGTGCACTTTCCAGCCAGATAATAAAAAGGCATACCAACAACCCATGCGGCTCCTTCCATCCGCTTGCGCCATGCCCCCTCAAGCAAATTACTGATGCCGAATGTGTCTCTTTATATCGGGGCGTAATGCATGCATTCGAAGGCGATTCCAAAGCTCACGAAATCGCCATACAACTTGCTGAACGCCTGAATTCTCCCTGTATTGCGCTGCCATCGGATTCAAAACCGCTCTATCACGCAAGTGCGGTGATTGCCTCCAACTATCCCCTCATCCTCATCAATATGGCTACAGAACTGCTGATTCAATGCGGTTTCAGCCGGGATCAGGCTCTGGAAGCCACCAAACGTTTGTGTCAACAGAGCCTCAAATTGCTCGATCATGCCCAACCGCTCGATGCCCTGACAGGTCCTGTCAAACGAAACGACCTGGAAACCATTCACTCACATGAATCTGTCCTCAAATCCTATCCGCAGGCACTGGCCGTTTATTCCGCAATCAAAGAAGCAGCCTTCGAAATGCTGAAAAAATAAGGCTCTGTTATACAGAGTGTGGAGATAACATCCATCGGTTAAAAAAAATCGTACATCAAAGTGAAACAAATGTCACCTCGATGGCATCATTAGAATGAGGGAATGGTTCTCTCTTTTATGGGACATAACAAATAACAACCATGGAACAGGCATTTGCCTGTGACAAGGTTCTTGCCCCCTTGTCAGATTCTGTGTTGCTATCATCCATGTCCACAACATTAATGAGGTGACGTATGTATTTATCCGGATTTGTCTGACACTTACAGCCCGACATAATGTACAGACGACCGAGGGGCGGTTTGCAGCGTCGACGTTTCCTGGACGCGGGACGCGACAGCTGAAGTGCTGTACATGCCAGGCACATCGGAAATGCTATTTTTTTTACGACACTTACGTCGGAAAGGAAGCAGTGTGCCAAGACCGTGCGTATTTTGGGTTGGACGGCGAGTCGGCGGGCGGGAATGGGAGCGTGAGGTAACCCTTGGTTAGCTGTAAGAATATCAAAACTACACTATCTTACATGTAGGTATGAATAAGGGGAGTAAAATCCGGGTGTCCCTGATAATAAAAGTATGATGGCGCGGCGTATGAAATAGCCGCGCGGCGAGCGCGTATTGAGCTGCAGAAGTTCTATAGAACGTCTGCAGGCGAAATAGCGCCGCGACGATACCCAGAAAAAACATCACTTTATCAAAAAATAACTGGACATTTCATCCAAACCAATATTACACTATTTGTATCATATTATGTTCGATAGTCTTATTTGGTGGCGACACCAATCTATGATCATCTGACTATATTCCCATAAGGAGAACGGGCCTATGCTTGTCTTATCCCCAAAGCAACTGTAGTTTTCTTTGGCTCTGTCTCCTCCGGCCGCAGCTGCGAGTCTTTATATCGATGATTCCGTATGCGTTTGGCATAAATTCACAACCATTATTTCAGGATGACGTGCCCCCAAATGCATCGGTCTAAAGGGAGCTGGAATGCACGAATAAATCAATATATGCATGCTGATAACCGCGCACGGAAGATACAAGCCTATTCTTTCAACCCCTATGTGTTATTGTGATTCAGGTGAGATTTGATTTTTAACAGACATCATTATTTGATGCTTTTTGCTATAGGATGGCAGACATGAATTCAACTGAAGCTCGTAATCATTTCATTCTCAACCACTATCACAGGCTCATGCGCATCAGTAAAATATGTGCACGACGTATCCAAAAAATTTTTCCCATGGTTTCTGTAGATGATCTCCAGGGATTTGCTTTCGAAGGCATGATCGTCGCACTTGATAAAGCTGATTTGGATAGTGAAACTGTTTTCGGATATACTTATCGCTATGCACTTAATTTCACTCTGAACGGGGCCTTTCAGATGCTCGGCATACGCCGGAAAAAGGAGAATTCACAATCTCCCAACAATAATACCGTCATGATTAGCTTTGCTCCCAAAGATATCAGCGATTTCATTGAAGGAAAACAAAAGCAACAATCCACTCATTACGATGAATATGAACCTATTTTTAATAACCAGGAAGTTGAATGGTTACTATCCATTATGGACAATTCACAGGAACAGCTCATCCTTTTCGATGTACTCAATCAGAGAAAACTGACTGAAATGGCCGAAACGCACCATATCTCTATCAGACAGCTTCGAAGATTGATTGCCAAAATTCGTTTAATTTATCTGAGAGCTCAGAAAGGACTGCCCATAAACACTTTATTGACACCAGTCCGAACGCTGAACGCCCACCTTCACGTCTCCCACTCACATTTTAACCAAAACAGTTACTACGATCATCAGGCCAGCATACAGCAGCACACAGAAACCTGATTCCCGGCAGTAACAAACTCTTAGAAACCTCTGAATATTTTTTTGTGAGGGGGGCATCGCCCCCCTCGCCGCTATTTGCAAGCAAATACGCGCCTCCCCCCATTGCGGGGGGGCGACAGCCCCCCCACAACGCCCCCCAATCTTTATTCAGAACTTCACTAAAGAAAGCGGCTCTGACCTTATGGTCTGAGTCGCTTTCATTTATCCCCTTCCCCTATATAATCTAAATCTTCTCGATAATTATCGGAAGAGAGCCTTCCTCCAGCGAATTCTCCTCATCCAGATGAATATGTTCATGAACAGGGACATCATCCTGCGCAAGATTCAGTAGATGATTTGCGAGGGAAATTAAACCTGCTTTGTTGGCTTGAAGGATGACTTCATCGCCCTCTTTTTTGACGAGGATGACAAAATCATCTTCCCAACTCAGGCAAATACCTTCCTGCAGTGAATACGGATGAATTTCGACTTCTATTTTCATAGAAAACTTTCCAAAAAAGCAAATGCAGGAGACTCCCTGCATCCGCCATCCATTTCTCGCCAAATAGCGGTTGAAAAAATAACCGCGCCCAAAGGACGCGGCTATCTAAATGTTATGCCTCACCTATTCCCTGCAATTCTTCATAAATCCATACGAAAAATTGCTTTGGGTCTTCCGGGGGCTCAAACGGAGGCAAAACCGAATTGAACTCCCTTTCAAAATTACATTTTTTATCTTCCAGAGCAATCTTAAGCTTGTTGAGCAAATCAAGCCTTTTCTTCTCCGGAAGAGAACAATAATACGGCACAAGATCCTGTTTAATGATTTGTCTATACTTTTCCTCTGTTAATTCTCCCAGTTCCATGTAGCGGTCTGCAGCCTCGTCATCATCGGCAAGGCCAGCCCATGGGTCCATCAATTTAATTATGCCATATTTTGACATACGAACTCTCCTACGGATTCAGAAGCGGGAAAAGTGTAACAAGTTTTCCATTTTCAAACCGCCCCATTACTGTACGTGTCTTTATCACTGGATTATCCGTATTCTTCGCATAACCTTCACCAATTATTTCACTCATTTCAAACGTCACGACATTATCATGAGTGTTCTGGTGAATAAGATTTGCTCTTTGTACTGCATTCAATTCAGCCTGATGACTAATAAATCGTGAGGCATCTGTTTTTCGTCTATCACGTCCGCCATCTGGCCTGTCTTTATGCATCGCCCTTTGTTTTTGCTGTTCTAACGTAGTCTGAGCACCATGTCTTTTGTAAAAATGCGCACTTTCCACAGAAGCAGCCTCCATTTCAATTAAACGTCGTTCAGCATTCTCCTCGATTTTGCTTTGAAGCAATGCCTTTCTTTCTTCATCCGAGAGATGTGCATATTTTTTCCGCAGCTCTTCTCCACGGCTCATTGGGGCTTCTGTCTCCTCTTCAGAAACAGCTTCACTCTCAACAACAGCATTCTCAGAATCACCACCAGCCATTAAGGCAACAGCCGCAACCGCAGCATTACCATTCGCTGTATCCGTGGCATTCTCATTGGCAGCAGCGGCAGCATCACCGGAGTTCTTTTTCTTGTTTGCCATAAACTCCTGGTACTCTTTCATGGCTTCAGGATCTCTGGTACTCCAGTATTCCAGATAACGCTCTTTCTCAGCATCCTCCATACTGTCGATGAAATGTTTCCCGCGTATCTGACGGTACGTTTTGCCTTGAGCTAGCTGCTTGCGAACGGATTTCTCTTCTGCACGCGCAGTCCGACGCTCTTCTCTGGCCGTATATCTGGCATTGCCAGCCTGAATACCACCAAAATGCCAGGCTTCACTCACGCTCGAATACTGAGTGCGATTCTTGATCAGGTCACGTTCTTCAGCCGTAAGCTGACTATAGTCACCATGTGACGCCTTAAGCTTCGCATCAATTCTGCGATATTGCTCGGCCTGAGTCTGTTCCTTGCGAATAGCTTTCTGATCCGCAGCAGTTAATGTACCATTAGCTGCACGCTGCTCACGAGCCTCGCGCTGTTCGAGTGCACGACCGGCATTCAGAGCTTTGCGCTCTTCTTCAGTCAGCTTACTCTCATCGCCGCCGACTTCGTCCTGAAGGATTTTCTGAACTTCTTCGTAGCGTTTGCGAGTGTTCTTATCTCCTTCGTGATATTGTTTCACAGCTTGGAGTCGCTTGGAATTGTTCAGATTGACGCCGAGCGTTCCATTGCGATCGCCGCTGAATGTACCTGACAGCTTGGTAGGATCAAAGACGCGTTCCTTCTGCGCTTTCTGTCGGGCTTCCACTTTGCCGTTGACGTTGTCCGCCCACAGCGACATCTTTGCAGTACGACTTCCGTCATCTGCCATATTCTCCAGTTTATCCTTGCGTTTCTCTTTTTCGGCCTTGTCTTCCTTGTCGCGTTTTTCCTTGAGCACGTCGCGTTCATGCTGCGTCTTCGCATTCAGATCTTCGTGCTTGCGCTCGAGGTTCTTATCGGCAGAAGCGAGTGCCTTGTCGAGCTTGCCGCCGCCATGGCCGCTTTCCTGGAGCTTCTTGCGAGCTTTCTGAACGCCGCCCTGAACCTTCTTTACAGCCTTGTCGGCCATGGCTTTGAACGGTTTCAGAATCTTATCGACGATGGCCTTGACCTTCTTCTGAAGGTTTCCGACGATGCCTTTGATCTTTCCGCCGACATCAATACCGGCAAGACGTAGCAGCAAGTCGATAACCAACGGAATCGCCTGGCAAAGCGCAGCTTCCACTGAGGTCGCCACATAAGCGGTTTCACCGTTGGCCGCCGAAACCAGACAATCGAACAGCGCACTCGCGAGTGCACTGATGGCAGACATGTTCGAACGGACAAACTGAATCAGATCCCAGGCCGCTTTGAGCGCCGCAATGATACCGCCCACCGGATTGGCCATCAAAGCGAGTTTCGCAATGGCTTTCGTCGCTGCAGTCTTGACGATGGCCTTAATGGCTTCAGACATAATATCTTTGGCCAAATCACCCGCGTGTTCCTTAATATAAGGAATCATGGCGGAAATGCCCTTCGTCTTGATTTCATTGACGAATTTATCCAGCTCGGTCTTAGGCTCTTCTTCTTCGACAGCTTCCTTCTGGGAAGAAAGATCACCTGCGCCCTGAATGGTCTTTTCTTTCTTCGTAAGAAGTTCATTCTTCTTGCGCTGAGCAGTCTGAAGTTCTTTCTCAAGCTTCTCCAGTTGTTCCTCACTCAGCTTACTCGCCGTGTTATCGTAGGCCGTCTTAAGATCGCTGACTTCTTTTTCAGCTTTCTGAATCTCAAGTTCAAGTCTCGGATCTTCCTTGACCTTGAAAGCTTCATCCAGAGGCGTCTTGATCTTGGTCTTTTCACTGATGGCGTCGAATGCCTTCGAAAGACCGAGCGTGCTCAGAATGCCGTCGACGTCGATGCCAATCAGCTGCAGTGCGAACTTGATCAAACCTGCAATGCTGAATTCCGGCAGTGAAAGTCCCGCCGTCCCCAGCCACATATTGAACAGATTCGTAAAGATAGCCTTGATATTGGCCGCAATATTCTTGCCGAACAGTTTGAACCCTTCGACAAATCCCTTTCCAAGAGTACTGAAGAAACGTCCCGGATCCTCAATGACCTTCTTGGCACATTCGCCAATCTTATCAATAATGGAAGGATCGATGCCGGCGAGTTCGCAGGCTTTCTTCAGAATAGTGAGGAAGAGATTGCCTAATGCTTTGAGAACCGCACCAATGCCGTCTTTCAAAGCATTCAGAACAGCCATGAAAGCATCCCAAATCGCTTTGAGAGCTTCCTTCAGTTTATCCACAAATTTCTGAATTGCCGTCGTGACCTCATCGACGATCTTCTTAACGGCCTCAGCAACCGCATCCAGAATGAAGTTGATGGCGTCGATGATGGCCTGCGCCACCTTGTCGAGGAATTCCTTGACCTTATCGACGATCTTTCTGAGCTTGTCGCCGAGATCCTTATTAATGAGGCTGACTGCAGAAACAAACAAATCGAGGACTTTGCATACGCGATCTTTCAGTCTCTTCACGATACCGGAGACTTTTTCCTTCAGCCAGCTCGTGAATTTATCCACTGCAGATTTAATCGCGTCACCGATTCTCTCGAAGAATCCTTTCTTTTTCTTGCCTTCACCTTCTTTTTCAGCTTCAGCTTTCTCAGCATTGCTCTTTTCATATTCCTGATTAATTTCGCCCTCGGCTTTGCTTTTCTCTGAATCAAGTTCCGATTCTGCGCCGGCGACAGCAGCACTCTGCTCTTCGCCGTACGCAGTCATCTGCGCCTGATACTTGGTCTGCTCTGCAGCAACCTTGTTGTCCATTTCGGCCTGCTGCTGAGCAATCAAATCCTGTTCGGACTGATTGGCCTTCTCAATTTCAGCAGAAATAGCTTCATCTTCTTCGGCAATTGCCGCATCGACATCAGCTTTGCGCTGGGCTTCGGCTTCTGCCGCCTGAGCCTTGTAACCTTCCATCTGAGCCGCAGATTCTTCGGCAAATTCAGAAACATCCAGTATGCCCTTGCCTTCGTCCGAAAGCGCATTCACATCAGCTGTTGTACTCAGCTCAGACGTTTCTATTTCAATCGCAGCATCTTCCAGCTCAGCTTTCGGCGTGTGAAGATCATTAAATCCGCGTGTCGCAATCGTCTTGTCAGCCGAACTGAACATCGCATCGCCGCTGCTCCGGCCTTCCTCAAGTTTCTGCGAACCCTCGGCTTCAGCTGCTTCGATGGCACTCGTATCGACTTCGACATTGGGCTTGTCGGGAATATCTTCTTCCGATGCACCGCTCAGTGCGCTGCGCTCACCTTCGACCTGCGAAGTATCCGTCTCGGCATCCACTTCGGCAGAAGCTTCAAATCCGGTTTCCTTGAGCGATTCGTTCGCAGATTTCGTAGCCTCCATCGACTGCGTCATCTGGGCATCTGCTGCACCATCATTGACCTCAACGCCTTCCTCTCCCGGGACAGAGGATTTCATTTCTGCGTGAGCCTTACCTGCTTCCGCTGAAATTTTTCCGCCCAGTCCGCTATAGGTCGCAAACTGATGGCTCAGGCCGGAATTGATGAATGCTTCGGTCGCATTGGCACCACTGCCTGCGCCCTTCGGACCGATGGTCGGACCACCGCCGCCAATGCTTGGCAGGGACATACCGCCGCCACCGCCGCCACCGCCGCCGGCACCACCAACGGCAGCTTTTTCACCGCCAAAGGAACCACCGCTGCCGCCGTGTTCTGCGCCGCTGCTGCCTTCGTGTTTCGATGAACCTTCGGATTCACCGCCGCCAAACGAATGACCGCCGCCACCGCCGCCAAAGCCGCCTTCGGTTTCGTCGCCAAATGAATGACCGCCGCCGCCGCCGCTGAAGCCGCCTTCGGTTTCATCGCCAAATGAATGACCGCCGCCGCCGCCGCTATGCTCTGCACCGCTGCTGCTTTTATGCGTTTCGCTGCCGCCGAATGCACCGCCACCGCCGCCGCCGAAGCCACGACCGCTGCCTGTAGCACTTCTGCCGCTGCTGCTTTCGTACGTCGAATACTCTGATCCGCCGAATGCACCACCGCCACCGCCGCCGCCGAAGCTGCGACCACTGCCTGTAGCACTTCTGCCGCTGCTGCTTTCGTACGTCGAATACTCTGATCCGCCGAATGCACCGCCACCGCCGCCGCCGCCAAAGCCGCCGCCGCTTTCGGACGTCATTGAATCACCGCTGAGGGCTGCATTGAGTTTTTCAGGACCGAAATACGATTTACCCGTCTTCGACACAGCACCCGTAACGGCCTTCCTGGCCTCCTTGCCGGTAACCAGCGGATCCAGTGCTTTCGTATCGCCCTTCGGCGCCGTTTCACGGCCTTCAATGCGTTTCTTGATCTCAAGATCATTGACGGAATGATTCATCGAATATTTGAAATCCGAGAATCCCTGTTTCAATCCCTTCCAGTCGGATTTGATCTCGTCTTTGACAGCACCGGCACCAGCCTTGGTGGCTCCCCACATATTCCTTAAGACCGTATCGGGCTTCTCCTGGATTTCGCCTCTTTCGACGCGAAGCGCACGACGATCTTCCTTGCTCAGTTTGCTCTCATCGCCGCCGACTTCTTCGAGCCGCTGATGCAATGCAGCACTCGCTCTTGCCTGTTCTTCAGCCTCGACCTTTTCCTTGCGAAGAGCCTTGCGATCCGATTTGCTCAGCTTGCTCTCGTCACCACCGGCTTCCTCAAGCCGCTTGTGCACCGCTGCGCGTTGTTCCTGCTGGCGTTTCGCATTCTTCTTGTCCTCGTAATACTTGTCGACGGCCTTCATCGCCTTGGATTTGTTCAAATCCACGCCGAGCGTTCCCTTGCGATCGCCATTGAGCGCACCGGTCAGACCAGTCACCTTGAACGCCGCATCCTTCTGGGCTTTCTGCTTCGCGGCAATCTTATCGCTCATGCCGCTTCCCCAGAGCCCCATCTTGTCAGTCTTACTGCCTGCCGCAGCACCGGCAAGACGTTTGTCCTTCGTCTCCTTGGCCTTCGCATCCACTTCAGCCTGTTTGGCCTTCTCCTTGGCCTCCTTGGCCTTCTTCTCATCCTCGCGCTCTTTCGAGGTCTTGACCTTCCCGGCGACCTTGCGAACAGCCTTGCTCTTGGAATTGCGGAATTTGTTGATAATCTTGTCCACAATCCCTTTGACCTTGCTGCGAAGCTTGTCCACGATGCCCTTGATCTTGGCACCGACATTGATCCCTGCAAGTCTGAGCAGAAGATCAATCACAAGCGGAATCGCCTGACAAAGCGCACATTCAACCGATGATGCAACCAAGCCTGTATTGCCTTCGGCTGCCGAAGTCAGACATTCGGTCAATGCACTCACGAGACCGGCGATAGCAGACATGTTCGAACGAACGAACTGGATCAGATCCCAGACTGCTTTGAGCGCTGCAACGATGCCGCCAACAGGGTTGGCCATAAGTGCCAGTTTCGCAATCGCCTTCGTCGCCGCAGTCTTGACGATGCTCTTGATCGCTTCCGCCATGATCTCTTTCGCAATATCGCCTATGTGTTGCTTGACATAAGGAATCAGCGCAGATATGCCCTGAGACTGAAGTGCATTCACCAGCTTGGCAAGCTCGCCCTGAGGCTCGCCGCCCTCTTCTTCCTTCGAATCCGCAGCCTTCGCCGCGGTGTTATTCCCGGATTCGGCTGCCTTCTTTTCTGCAAGTTCTTTGCGCGGATCTACTTTGACCTTCGTCATTTCGTCCAAAGGCGTCTTGATGTGCGTCTTCTTGCTCAGATTCTTGTAGGCATCCGTCAAACCAAGTGCCTTCAGAATGCCATCGACATTGATGCCAATCAGCTCAAGCCCGAACTTGATCAGACCGGCTACGCTGAAGTCCGGAAGCGAAAGCCCCGCTGTCCCCAGCCACATGTTGAACAGATTCGAGAAGATTGCCTTGATGTTCGCGCCGATATTCTGACCAAACAGCTTGAATCCTTCGACAAACCCTTGAATAAGCGTTGTGAAAAACTGACCCGGATCCTCGACAATCTTCTTCGCACAGCCGCGAACCTTGTCGATAAGACCGGGATCGACGCCGGCAAGCTCACAGGCTTTCTTCAGGATAATGACAAACAGCTCCGCAAGCGCCTTCAGTACCGCACCAATACCCTCTGTACAGGCCTTCAGAACCATCTTGAAGGCTTCCCAGATCTCCTTGAGTGCCGACAAAAGCGCATCCACGAATTGCTGAATCGCTGTCGTCACTTCGTCCACGATCTGCTTGATCGCAGCCGCAACGGTATCCAGAATCAGATTCACGATGTCAATGATGGCCTGGGCCAGCTTGTCCAGAACTTCCTTGAACTTGTCGACGACTTTCTTGAGCTTGTCACCCAAATCCTTGTTGATGCGGCTCACAACCGCAACGAACGCATCCAGAACAGCACAAATGGCATTCTTCAGGCGTTTGACGATGCCCGAAACCTTTTCCTTGAGCCACGAGGTGAACGAATCAATCGCAGACTTGATCGCATCGCCGATGCGTTCAAAGAAGCCTTTTTTCTTCTTGCTCTCACCTTCTTTCTCGGCGTCTTCTTTCTCTTTCTTGCTGTTGTTGAATTCCTGATCGACCTGGCCCTGGGCCTTCGCTTTCTCGGCATCCATCTCAGCCTCGGCGCTCGAAATGGCTGCGCGCTGCTCCTCATTGGCCGAATTGAGCTCTTCATCATACGCAGCCTGCTGTTCTGCCATCTTGGCATCCAGATCGGCCTGATTCTGAGCGATCAGTTCCTGTTCTGACTGATTGGCCTTCTCGATTTCTGCCTCGATAGCCTCATCATGCTCATTGATCGATGCCTCAATGTCGGCCTTGCGCGTCTCTTCGGCTTCGGCAGCCTGTGCTTTGTAGCCTTCCATCTGAGCCGATGATTCTTCGGCAAATTCCGAAACATCCAGAATGCCCTTGCCCTCTTCCGAAAGCGCAGCAACATCCGCACTGTCGGCAAGTTCTTCTGTCTCAAGCGCTTCCGCTTCCGCCTCGAGCTCAACCTTCGGCGTATGCAGATCATCAAACCCACGCGTTGCAATCGTCTTGTCCGCAGCTGCAAACTTCGCCGCACCACTGCTCTGCGCTTCCGTATACTTCGCATCGCCTTCGGCCTCGGCCGCTTCGATTGCACTATAGTCGGCCTCGACGACGGGCTCCGCCGGAATATCCTCTTCCGACGCGCTGTTGAATGCCGTCTTCTGAGCTTCCACCTCGGATGTGTCGCCTTCAACCGTCTCGACGGATTCATCGAATTCTCCCTCCTTGAGGGATTCATTCGCCGTGCGGGTCGTCTCCATGGCTTCGCTCAGCTTGCCGTCGGCTTCGCCATCGTTGATTTCCACGCCCTCTTCACCAGGAAGCGCCTCTTCCATCTCGGTATGGGCTTTCTGCGCATCCTCGTCGACCTTGCCGCCAAGACTGCCGTAGTTCTCGATTTGATAGCTCGTGCCCGAATTGGCAAACGCTTCGATGGCATTGGCACCACCGCCTTCGCCTTTGGGGGTGACTGTCGGACCGCCGCCGCCAATCGAAGGCACAGACATGCTCTCGGCACCGCCGCCGCCTCCGCCGCCCATGCCGCCGCCGGCTCCACCACCGGCATCGCCGATACCGCCACCGCCACCGCCACCGGAACCACCGGCAACATCAGCAGCTTCAGCTTTGGCCGCTTTGCCAGCACCAGCCGCAGCCTTCACATCTTCGGCCGTCGAAGAAACCACATCCTTCACTTTGCCGAACACGCCGCCGGACGCTTCGCCTGCACCGGCTTTTTCCACCGATGCAGCGCCCGCAGCCTGCTTCTCACCAGAAGCATCCGAACCACCCTTCACGGACTGCGCCTTCTCTTTCAGAACATCTGCCGCTTCCGCAACTTTGTCCTGAATCTTCCCACCAATGCTGCCAGATTCTTTCTTCTGATTCGCAGCCATCTGGTTGTACGCATCCTTGACGGCATTCGCTTTGGCTTCGTACGCATTCTTGGCTTTGCCAAGAACCTGACCATGGATCTTCTTGACCTGCGCCGTGCCAATGTGTTTGCCGAGTTCCTGAACAACCCGCGCATACACATAGGGACGCTCGGCATACAGTGCCGCAAGATCCCCGACAACGTCGTTCGAACGTTTGAGCCTGGCAATCACACTGCTCTCGGATCCGCCAGGTTCAGACGTCTTGGACTCCAGCTGCTTGTCCGCGGATTTCTCGCCAACAAGCCGTTGTTCCAGTTCATAATCAGCCATCTTTCACTCTCCTGTTAGGTTGATGGAAAACTATCTGAACACAAAAAGAATACTCCATGATAATTGTATCATTAATATTGTCTCCTTCAAAGTTTTATTTGATTCTTTTCTGCGTTCTTTTTTGCGCTCAAATCGGCTCTGTTTCTATCGATTCCACACCTACATCGGCCCACTCTCAAACGACACATCCTCCCCCACGGACTCGCTCTTTTTTGGGGTGGGTATGAGGGGGCAGCGCCCCCTGCGGTGCTATCGGCGCGGCGTATTGAGCACCGCGAAATAGCCGCGCCCGCAGGGCGTATGCTGCTAAACGGCAGCATAGCCCGCGCCAATATGCACCTACCCCCTCTGCGGGGGATTTCAAGACGATACGCCCCCGCAACGCCCCCAATCCAAACAATGCACCTCAGTTCGCAAGGGGCCATTCACTTCGTCTCCCGCGCCTGTCGGCACTCCGGCTCGTGACTGGCCATTGCTCACTGGGCTCTGCGACTCGCACCGTTCACAGGACGGTGCGAGTCTCGGCCCCCGCAACGCCCCGAATCCAAACAGCGCAAAACTCACAACTTCCAAGTACAGACGTGTCGCGACACGTCTCTAACCCCTATCCATTGCGCATTAAGCATTACGAATTCCTAATAACTCACAACTCACGACTCACAACTTCCAAGTACAGACGTGTCGCGACACGTCTCTAACCCCTATCCATTGAGCACTAAGCATTACGAATTCCTAATAACTCACAACTCACAACTCACAACTCACAAAAATATTGACAAACGACGCCAAATGCGCTTAAAGGCCGCGCCGGCGCGGTGGGCGCGCCGTTTAATCCGCAGCCAGTTGGGATGAGAAATCATCTGTTGGGGTTGCAAATTCTGAGGAAAAATTATGGAAAAATTAGAGCTCAAGGGCACCGTCCGCTGTGGCGGCAAAAAAGGCGTCAGCCGTAAACTCCGTGCTGCTGGCAGCATCCCCGTCGTTTGCTACGGCCGTCACATGGATACCGTCGCCGTGACCATCAATCCGGCAGACCTGCTCAAAGTCCTGTCGACCGAATACGGTCCCAATATTGTCTTCACGCTCGTTGCCGACGATAACGGCAAGGAAATCCGCCGCGATGTCATGGTCAAATCCGTTCAGAGAGACCCTGTCACTCGCCGCATTCTCCATGCCGACCTCTATGCCATCGATCCTGAACGCAAAGTCACCGTCCGCGTTCCCCTCCGCCTCGACGGTAAAGCTGTCGGCGTTGGCCTCGGCGGTAAACTCCGCGCTGCAGTTCGCGACGTCGTCGTCACCTGCCTGCCCAAAGACATCCCGACCGAAGTCGTCTTCGATGTCACCCCGATGAACCTCAAGGACCGTGCACAGATCAGTGCCGTTCCCCGTCCCACGGGCTGCGAATTCGTCTATTCGAGCGATTACCTCGTTGCCGAAATTTATCCGCCTCGTTCATAATCGCGGATTTAAATCTCTCAAAAAAGCCCGGACGCGCTTCGCCGTCCGGGCTTTTTTTTATGCTCAACTCCCCCCCCCAACTCCCAACTCCCAACTCCCAACTTACAACTCCCAACTCCCAACTCCCAACTTCCAACTTCCAACTCCCAACTCCCAACTCCCAACTCATAAAAGTTCAAAGCTCAAAGCTCAATTCACTATTCACAATTTACTAACAGCAGTCGTCTTCCTGGAATCAGGCCAATTCTCAGGTCATTCATTCACCTCTGCATGATATAAGCTATAAACTATAAGCTATAAGCTCAAAAAACATTATGCATTGCAAATTATGCATTATGAATTACAAGCAGCAGCCCATTTTTTTATTCCATTTTCAACCATGCTGTGAAAAAATTCACATCATCTCGATTTTGGTGTACAAGGAAATTTGATGTTTTTTTTGACGCCTTAGGTTTTTTATGAGTGATGATGCATTGCTGATTGTTGGCCTTGGAAATCCGGGCTCTGAATATGCCGAAACGCGGCATAACTCGGGTTTTATGCTGCTCGATCTGTTCTGTCAGTCCTGCAGCGCCACCGTGACGCAAAACAAATTCCAGGGACTTTTTGGAACTGCGCGGCTCAGCAATCGACCGATCTATCTTCTTAAACCCCAGACGTTCATGAACCTGAGCGGCAAAAGCGTCGTTGCATGCATGCAGTTCTATCATCTGCCCATCGAATCCGTCCTCGTCATTCATGACGAGCTCGATCTCCCCGTTGGTGATCTTCGCGTCAAGGTCGGAGGCGGTGCCGGCGGACACAACGGACTCAAATCCATCATAGAACTCACGGGAAACAACAACTTTTCCAGAATACGCATCGGTATCGGACGACCGGAACACGGTGACGTCGTCAATTATGTGCTCGGAAAATTCCCGGCCGATGCCATCGAATCATTCAACTCATCTTTGAAGCTCGGAGTCGATGTGCTCAAAACGTTTATTGCAAGAGGGAGCCAGGCTTCGATGAATTTTTGCAACGGCCTGTATCGGGCCAAAAAGAAAGAGGAGGCTAGTTGTGGACAGTCTTAACCCAATCGTTCAGTACCTTGTTTACGGGGTGCCGGGAGCTGCAATCCTCGCTATTCTGTTTTCTGTATTCAAAGCAAAATGGATCGCAAAACAGGATGCAGGAACGGATCGCATGAAGGAAATCTCCGGCTTCATTCACGAAGGAGCCATGGCATTCCTGAAAGCTGAGTACAAAGTTCTCGCCATCTTTGTCGTCATCGTGGCCGCATTGCTCGCACTCGTCAATATCACAAACCCGGCGAGCAGCCCGCTCGTCGCCGTTTCGTTCGTCATCGGTGCAGTTTGCAGCGCTACCGCTGGTTTCTTCGGAATGAAGATCGCCACCAAGGCAAATGTTCGTACATCCAACGCTGCACGCAAGGGCCTTAAAGATGCTCTGGCCATTGCTTTCGGCGGCGGCGCAGTCATGGGTATGATCGTCGTCGGCCTCGGTCTGCTCGGCCTCAGCGGCCTGTTCCTGCTCTACATGCAGACGGGACTGAGCGAGAACATGCAGAAACTCCTCGAAGTCCTCACAGGCTTCAGCTTCGGTGCTTCCTCGATCGCACTCTTCGCTCGTGTCGGCGGCGGTATCTATACCAAGGCTGCTGACGTCGGCGCAGACCTCGTCGGCAAAGTCGAAGCCGGCATCCCCGAAGACGATCCCCGCAACCCCGCCGTCATCGCAGATAACGTCGGTGACAACGTCGGTGACGTCGCCGGTATGGGCGCTGACCTCTTCGAATCCTATGTCGGTTCCATCATCGGTTCCGCCGTTCTCGGCGCCGCCATCTGGCACGGAAAACCCGGTGAAATGAACGCCATCGTTCTCCCCCTCATCATCGCTGCCATCGGTATCATCATCAGCTTCCTGTGCACCTTCATCGTCCGCAGCAAAGACGAAAAATCCAATCCACAGAAAGCCCTCGACACCGGTACCGTTACTGCCGCGATCGTCACGGCTGCCGCTATTTTCGGTGTTGCCTATGTCGTTCTTCCCGCAGGCGGCCTCGAATATCCTCATCCCGTCTTCGGTGACACGCACATCCAATTCTGGCACATCGGACTGACCGTGTTCGGCGGACTCATCGCCGGTACCTGCATCGGTAAAATCACCGAATACTACACCTCCGATTCCTACAAATCCGTCAAGGCAATCGCCGAAGCCTCCACGACAGGTTCCGCAACCAACATCATCCGCGGACTCGCCGTCGGCATGATTTCTTCCGTCATCCCCGTCGTCCTCATCGCCGTCGCCATTCTCATCGCCTTCCTCTGCTCCGGCCTCTATGGTATCGCACTCGCCGCTCTCGGCATGCTCGCCACTACCGGTATTCAGCTCGCTGTCGATGCTTATGGCCCCATCGCCGATAACGCTGGCGGCATCTCCGAAATGGCCGGCCTCGAACACGAAGTCCGCGAACGCACCGATAAACTCGACAGCGTCGGCAACACCACCGCCGCCATCGGCAAAGGCTTCGCCATCGGTTCCGCTGCTCTGACCGCTCTTTCGCTGTTCGTTGCATACGCTCAGGTTATGCACCTCCAGGCCATCGACGCAATGAATCCCCTCGTCGTCATCGGTCTCTTCCTCGGCGGCGTTCTGCCCTTCTGGTTCAGCGCACTCGCAATGCTCGCCGTCGGCCGCAGCGCTCAGGATATGATCGTTGAAGTCCGTCGTCAGTTCAAGGAAATCCCCGGCCTCCTCGAAGGCAAGGAAGGCGTCAAAGCCGACTATCGCAAATGCGTCGACATCTCCACAAAGGCTGCCATCAAACAGATGATTATGCCCGGTGTCATCGCCATTTGCGCTCCCGTTCTCGCCGGTGTCCTCGATGTTCTGCTCAGCACCCACGGCGCCATCCTCGGCGGCATGCTCGTCGGCGTCATGATCACTGGTGTCGTCCTCGCCATCTTCATGGCCAACGCTGGCGGTGCATGGGATAATGCCAAGAAACACATCGAATCCGGTAACTTCGGCGGCAAAGGCTCCGAAGCTCACAAAGCCGCTGTCGTTGGTGACACCGTCGGCGATCCGTTCAAAGATACCGCTGGTCCTTCCATCAACATCCTCATCAAATTGATGAGCGTTATCGCTCTCGTGCTCGCCCCGACGCTCGCTTCCTTCATGAGCAACAACGAAGGTACACCCGCAACAGAGGGTCAGGCCGTCAATATCGAAGTTCAGGAAGCTCCCGCGCAGGAATTGAATGCACGTCAGGTCCCCGCGCAGGAATTGTCTGCACGTCAGATCCCGGCTCAGCAGGTTAAGATGAATCGCCACGATCCGCGCCTCCTGAAAGCACGGAGAATCCAGCAGGCCAATAAACTCGACTAAAACCCGAATTCCACAATGGAATCCATGAAAGCCGCCCACTCGGGCGGCTTTTTTCGTTTATGCATGTTCCCCCCAACCAACAACAAACCCAATAATATCCGTACAGACGTTCCACGGAACGTCTCTAACAACAATTCATTACGAATTACGCATTACGAATTACGAATTACGAATTACGCATTACGAATTACGAATTACGAATTACGCATTACGAATTACGAATTACGAATTACGAATTACGCATTACGAATTACACATTACGCATTACGCATT
>JAEEGL011165670.1_pt1 | contig 18717 bp, 18 predicted proteins | sample 9134231 | NCBI WGS metagenome assembly JAEEGL01 (sample SAMN16246548, study PRJNA631951) | gut metagenome | biome: gut microbiome; feature: rumen; material: fiber-attached | host: Bos | place: Iran: Karaj | collected 2018-10 | reverse complement strand
GGTGGGCATCCCCGAGGCGCAGCTCCGCAAGGCGGCGAAGAGCGCGGTGTGCAAGATCAACATCGACAGCGACTCGCGCCTCGCGATGACCGCGGCGGTGCGCCAGTACTTCGCGCAGAACCCCGGCCACTTCGACCCGCGCCAGTACCTCGGCCCGGCGCGCGAGGAGATGAAGAAGCTCTACATCCACAAGATCGTCAAGGTTCTCGGCTCGAACGGGAAGCTGTGACGCCAGCTCCGGTTCCGGCATGGGCAGAAGGGTTCTGTTCTGGGGGAGGTTCGACCCCGGCTACTCGCGCAACCGCGTCTATGCGGCGCTGTTCCGCGAGCTGGGGTGGGAGGTGGACTACTTCTTCGTGAAGTGGTTTCCGCGCCTCGGCGACGTGGAGGCGGCCGTGCGCGGCCTCTCCCGCCGTCCCCGTCCGGATCTGGTGTGGGTGCCGGTCTGCCGGCAGCGCGACGTGCTCGCCGCCTGCCGGTGGGCGCACCGGCGCGGAATCAGGGTGCTGTTCGACCCGATGATATCCGCGTGGGACAAGAAGGTGCTCGAGCAGCGCAAGTGGAAGGCCGACGAGCCGCGCGCCCGCCGTCTGCACGAGCGCGAGACGGTGATGATGAACACGCCGGACATGGTGACGTGGGACACTTCGTGCCATCTCGAATTCTGCGCGAAGGAGTTCGGCGTGCCGCGCGAGAAGATGCGCGTGCTGCTCACGGGCACCGACGAGAAGGTGTTCCGTCCGCTCGGCCCGCCCCCGCCGTCGTCCGCGTTCAGGGTCCTCTACCACGGCGCGTACCTGCCGCTCCACGGCACTGAGTACATCGTGGAGGCGGCGTGCATGACGCAGGGCGAGGGCATAGAGTGGGACTTCCTCGGCTGGGGCGCGTACAAGGCCGAGACCGAGGCGCGCGCAGCGGGGATATCGAACGTGCGGTTCCTCGACAAGGTGCCGTACGAGCAGGTTCCGAGGGTGATATGCGACCACGACGTGGTCCTCGGCGTCTTCGGCGTCACCGAGAAGGCCGGGCGCGTGATAGGCAACAAGGTCTATGAGTGCATGGCCTGCGCGAGGCCCACGGTGAACGAGTTCTGCACAGGATATCCGCCGGACGCGGCGGAGTGCGCCGCGATCAAGTTCGTGCCGCCGGGCGACGCGCGCGCGATAGCGGACGCCGTGAGGGCGTACCGCGACGACTGGGCCCGGCGCGACTTCTACTTCGACGAGGCGCGGGCGTTCTTCGACAGGCGCCTCTCGATGCGCGTCATCAAGGAGCAGCTGCGCGAGATCGCGGAGGACGTCCTTCGCTGAACTTGCGCGAAAGCCCGATTTCTGATATGATATAGCCGTCCATGCAAAAGGGTTCACAGTCATTCGACTTCTGGTACGCCGTGCACCACACGAACGTGGTGCGCGGGCCGTCGCGCGCCCTCGAGACCTTCGGGGAGACGCGCATACTGTACCACCACATCGCGGAGCTGCCGGACGACCCCGGCAAGGTGCGCGTGCGCGAGGGGCGCCTTGAGGCGCGCAAGCCGGCGATAATAACGCCCGAGGCCTACGTCGCCGACACGATGGACGGCTTCGGCGAGCAGGCGAAGGCGTACCTCGAGTTCCTAAAGCAGCACGAGAGCTCGCTCAGGATACTGCAGTACGGCTACAGGCTGTCGCAGGAGGCGTTCTCCGAGCAGGTGGTCACCGACACGATGGAGGCCGTGACGGCGCGCGTCGTCGCCGGGGTGCTGGAGCGCGACGAGGCGTTCTCGGCCGTGATACAGGGAGTTGACGAGCCGTGGGACGTCTCGCTCATACACTTCTTCTGGATGCACGTCAACGCCTCCGCGCCCGTCAACGTGCGGGAGATCGAGGCGGCGCGGATGCGCGAGGAGATGGACATGATGCCGGACGCCCTGCGCATGGAGGTGGAGAGCGCGTTCGAGAAGGCCCAGGCCGATCCGCGCCTCGTGCGCGAGCTGGGCGCGCTGCTGCAGCGGCGCGGCGTGTTCGAGCGCTATCAGGACAGATTCTTCAAGCTAGTCAGACGGGGGTAGCATGGCGACGAAAATAAACACGCGCGTGATCGCGGTGGCGAACCAGAAGGGCGGCGTCGGCAAGACGACGACCGTCGTGAACCTCGCGGCGGCGCTCACCAGGCTGCGCCGCACGGCGCTGGTGATAGACCTTGATCCGCAGGCCAACGCCACGACGGGCCTGGGGCTCTCTCCGCAGGAGGGCGTGTCGCTGTATCCGTGCCTGATCGGGCAGCAGCAGATAGCGGACATGATCCAGCCCACCGCGTACGAGAACCTCAACGTGATTCCATCCGAGGTCAACCTCTCGGGCTGCGAGATCGACCTCGCCCAGCGCCCCGACCGCCTCCAGGTGGTGCGCGGCGTGCTGCAGGCGATCCGCGACGCCAACGTCTTCGACTACATCCTCCTCGACTGCCCGCCGTCGCTCGGCATACTGATGACCTCGACGCTCGCGGCGGCCGACGGCATACTCGTGCCGATGCAGGCCGAGTACTACGCCCTCGAGGGCCTGAGCGTGATGCAGAACCTCATCGCCCGCCTCAAGGTGAACGGCGCGAACCCCGGCCTCGAGCTCAACGGCATACTCATGACGATGGTCAACGCCAACACGCGCCTCGCCCAGGACGTGATAGAGGAGGTGCGCTCCCACTTCGGCGACAAGGTGTTCGAGACGATGATCCCGCGCAACGTGCGCACCACGGAGGCGCCGAGCTACGGGCAGCCCGTCGTGTTCTACGACCCGTCGTGCCGCGGCGCGGAGGCGTACCGCGCGTTCGCGAAGGAGTTCGTGAAGCGCAACCCCACGCGGTGCGAGGCCGCCGTGCGCGAGGAGACGCCCGCACAGGAGGCGGCGGCCACTCACGAGGAGGCGGGAGATGACAAAGTCTCTTGAGGACTACATAGAGGAGATACACCTGCTTATCCGCGACCACGGCCAGGCGCGCGTGCGCGACGTGGCGCGCGCGATCGGCGTGAAGATGCCAAGCGTGGTCAAGGCCATCGCCGAGCTCAAGAAGCTCGGCCTCGTCACGCAGGAGCCCTACGAGAGCATCAAGCTCACGGAGGAGGGCAGCCGCGTGGCTACCATGGTGCTTGAGCGCCACACCATCCTCAAGGCGTTTCTGCTCAAGCTCGGCGTGGGCGAGGCGAACGCCGAGAAGGACGCCTGCCTGATGGAGCACATTCTCAGCGCCGAGACGATGGAGCGCGTGCGCGAATTTCTGAACGGCCGCGCAGGCCGGGCTGCGAAGGACAGGACTGTCAAAAGCAACGGAGACAAAAAATGAGCGAGAACGCCAAGATGACGAAGTTCAGATGGACGATATGCGCTATGCTGTTCGTGGCCACCACGGTGAACTACCTTGACCGTCAGGTGCTGTCGCTCACATGGAAGGATTTCATTGCGCCGGAATTCCACTGGACTGACGCCAACTACGGAACCATCACCGGGTATTTCTCGTTAGTGTATGCGGTGTGTATGCTCTTCGCGGGCAAGATCATCGACTGGCTCGGCACGAAGAAGGGATATGCCTGGGCGATTTTCATCTGGTCGTTGGCGGCTTGCGCCCACGCCTTCTGCGGCTGGGCGACTGTGCAGTGCGTTGACGGTGTCTCTACTGTTGCGGCATTGGGCAAGACGACCGGTGCGGTGGCGCTCTCCGTTGCCTCCATCAGTGTGTGGTTCTTCCTTGGATGTCGTTACATGCTCGGCCTTGGGGAGGCCGGCAACTTCCCGGCGGCGATCAAAGTGACGGCAGAGTACTTTCCGAAGAAGGACCGCGCGTTCGCAACGTCGATATTCAATTCCGGTGCGTCTGTAGGTGCGCTTGCCGCGCCTGCGCTGATTCCGCCTCTTGCGCAGAAATTCGGCTGGGAGATGGCGTTCATCATCATCGGCGCGCTCGGCTTCATCTGGCTCGGCTTCTGGCTCTTCCTATATGAACGCCCGGAGAACAGCAGGTTCGTAAACAAGGCGGAGCTCGCCTATGCGCGGCAGGACGATGCGGGCGACGCGGCTGGAGCGCCGCAGCAGGAGGCAAAGTCGGGAAGCCTGTGGAAATGCTTCACATATCGCCAGACGTGGTCGTTCGCGGTCGGCAAGTTCATGACCGATGGGGTGTGGTGGTTCTTCCTGTTCTGGGCGCCTGGATATTTCTCGGATCAGTTTGGCTACAAGAGCTCAAGCGGCACGGGCATGGCTCTCATCATCACGCTATACACGATAGTCACGGTGCTTTCGATCTACGGATGCAAGCTGCCCACGTACCTCATTGGAAGCCGCGGCATGAACCCCTACGAGGGACGCATGCGCGCGATGCTGGTGTTTGCGTTCTTCCCGCTTGTGGCGCTTCTCGCGCAGCCGCTTGGCGCCTATAGCGCATGGTGGCCTGCCGTGTTGATCGGCATCGCTGCGGCCGCCCATCAGGCGTGGAGCGCCAACATCTTTTCGACCACAGGCGACATGTTCCCGCGTTCGCGAATCGCAATGGTCACAGGCATCGGCGGAATGGCTGGCGGCTTCGGCGGGTATTTCATAAATCTGATCGCAGGACGGCTCTTTACGTTTGCTGCGGGTTCGTTCAAGTACAAGGACACCGTCTACGAGCTCTCTCGCGACGCCATCGCGCGCGCGTTTGTCTCGCCAGATGTGACGCTCAAGGCCGGTTCCAATGCAAACGACATCGTCCAGGCAATCCAGGCTGCGGGGCAGCAGGTTCCTGACGTGATCACGGCAACGGCGAAGATCGGAACAACGGCTCAGGATATGGTGACCGCAGTCGCCAACGCCGGCGCGGAGATCGTCTCGCAGCCGTGGCAGGCCTTCGGCTACGTAGGAAAGCCTGCTGGATACATGGCGGTGTTTTGCTTCTGCGGCGTCGCGTATCTCGTGGCATGGTGCATCATGAAGACGCTCGTGCCGAAGTACAGTCCCATAAAAGAGGTCTAGAAAGTGGCTTTGAAATCGACCATGCGGCGGCATTCCGCCCTCTTCGCCCTCTGCGCCATGGCGTTCTGCGCGGAGGCTGCCGCCCCTGTGGCGGCAGTGTCGCCCTACACATTCATCGGGCGGGTGACGGACGCGACGCACAAGGCGTTCGACGCCGACCGCAAGGCGAAGGTCGCGGCCTACGGCGCGGACGGCAGGCTGCTCAAGGACACGACGACATTCTTCCGGGCGGATTCCCGCCGCAACTATTCGCTCGACGTGCCCATGGCGTCCACCTCGGTGGAAGACTACGCCGTGCAGAACGACGCGCTGGAGATCGTGGTGACGGACGACGTCGGCAAGACATGGCGCGGCGTGGTGGTCGGGGCGACCGCAGGCGTCCCCGGCGGTGTACGCGAGGTTGACATCGTGCTTGGGGAGGACACTACTGGCGACGGCATAGACGACTCGCTCTTCGTGCAGCTGGAGGCGCTTTGGTGGGGGAGCGAATACTTGACGGACGGGGATTTCGACCCGAGGAAGGACTACGACGGCGACGGCGTGTCAACGATAGACGAGGCTCTTTCCGGCACAAATCCGTTCGATCCCGAGGACGTCCTGAAGATCACGGAGTTCTCGCGCGGCGCCGCGGGCGGGACGCGCTCCGGCGCGGCGGAGGCCGCTCTGACGTTCGACGTGGTCGATGGGCGCGCCTATTTCGTCGAGGAGGCGACCGACCTCAAGGCCAAGGACTGGAGGCCGAAGCCGTTTTCGCTCTCCAGGGGAGGCGAGCCGGTGAACTTCATAGCCCGCCAGTCCGACAACAAGCCCCCGGCGCCCTGCACCGTGTATCTGCTCCCGTCGAACCCGACCAACGGATTCTACCGGATCAGGTCGGAGTGACCGCAGGCGTCGCAAGGAAAGGAAGCCACCAATGAAGGCAATAGTGAAGACCGGCCCCGGGAAGGGCGTGGAGCTTGTCGACAAGCCAATGCCCGAGATGGGCATCAACGACGTGCTGATCAAGATCAGGAAGACCGCCATCTGCGGCACGGACGTCCACATCTACGAGTGGAACGCGTGGGCCGAGGAGGAGATTCGCCCGCCGCTCACGATAGGCCACGAGTACGTGGGCGAGGTCGTGGACGTGGGGTCCAACGTCAAGAGCGTCAAGGTGGGCGAGCGCGTGAGCGGCGAGGGGCACATCGTGTGCGGGCACTGCCGCAACTGCCGCGCCGGGCAGCGCCATCTGTGCCGCGAGACAAGGGGCGTGGGCGTGAACCGCGACGGCGCGTTCGCCGAGTACCTCTGCATCCCTGAGACCAACGTGTGGCACTGCGACCCGTCCATCGACGACGAGCTCTACGCGATCTTCGACCCCTTCGGCAACGCCACGCACACCGCGCTGAGCTTCAACATGGTCGGCGAGGACGTGCTCATAACCGGCGCAGGCCCCATAGGCATCATGGCCGCCGGAATATCCAAGTACGTCGGCGCGAGGAACGTGGTGGTGGTTGACGTGAACGACTACCGCCTCAACCTCGCCAGGCGCCTCGGGGCGACTCGCACGGTCAACGCGAAGAAGGAGGACCTCCGCGACGTGATGGGCCAGCTCGGCATGGTGGAGGGCTTCGACGTGGGCCTCGAGATGTCCGGCGCAGGCCCGTGCCTCCACCAGATGATCGAGACCATGAACACCGGCGGGCGCATCGCGCTCCTTGGCATACACGGCCCGGACACGAAGGTCAACTGGAACCACATCGTGTGGAAGGGCCTCAAGATCAAGGGCATCTACGGCCGCGAGATGTACGAGACGTGGTACAAGATGGGCGCGATGATCCAGGGCGGGCTCGACATATCGCCCGTGATAACGCACCGCTTCAAGTACACCGACTACGAGAAGGGCTTCGAGGCCATGATCTCGGGCAAGTCGGGCAAGGTCATACTCGACTGGGAGCAGTAGCCGGGCGGCTGATTTCTTCGATTGAAAATAAAAGAAAGGCAATAGAAATGTACGGAAAGTTCCAGGCGCATCTGCAGGAGACGATAGCGGACCTCAAGGCGAAGAGCCTCTACAAGAGCGAGAAGGTGATCGCCACCCCGCAGGGCGCGCGCGTCGTGCTTGACAACGGCACGAAGCTGCTCAACATGTGCGCGAACAACTACCTCGGCCTCGCGAACCACCCCGAGATCATCGAGGCGTCGCGCGAGGCGACCGCCAAGTACGGATACGGAATGGGGTCCGTGCGCTTCATCTGCGGCACCGACTCGCTGCACCGCGAGCTTGAGCGCACCGTGGCCGACTTCGTCAAGACGGACGACTGCATCCTCTTCGGCTCGTGCTTCGACGCGAACGGCGGCGTGTTCGAGGCGCTGCTTGGCCCGGACGACGCGATAATCTCCGACGCGCTCAACCACGCCTCGATCATCGACGGCGTGCGCCTCTGCAAGGCGAAGCGCTTCCGCTACGCGAACGGCGACATGGCCGACCTCGAGAAGCAGCTTCAGGCCGCCGACGAGGCAGGCGCAAAGTACAAGCTGATCGTGACGGACGGCGTGTTCTCGATGGACGGCATCATCGCCCCCCTGAAGGAGATCTGCGACCTCGCCGACAAGTACGAGGCGCTGGTGATGGTGGACGACTCGCACGCCGTCGGCGTCCTTGGCGCGACCGGCGCGGGGTCGGTGGAGGACTGCGGCGCCACAGGCCGCGTGGACATCATCTCCGGCACGTTCGGCAAGGCGCTCGGCGGCGCCTCGGGCGGCTACATCGCCGCGCGCCAGGAGATAGTAGATATCCTCCGCCAGAAGGCGAGGCCCTACCTCTTCTCCAACGCCGTCCCGCCGCCCGTCGCGGCGGCGTCCATGAAGGCGATCGAGCTGGTGAGGACGCGTCCGGAGCTGCGCGAGCGCCTGAACGACAACGCGAAGCGCTTCCGCGCCGGGATGAGCGCGCTCGGCTTCGACCTCGTGCCCGGCCACCATCCGATCGTGCCCGTGATGCTCGGCGACGCGTCCGTCGCCGTGAAGATGAGCGAGAACCTCTACAGGAACGGCGTGTACGCCACCGGGTTCTTCTACCCCGTCGTCCCGATGGGCAAGGCCAGGATACGCACGCAGATGTCGGCCGCGCACACGCCGGAGGACATCGACTTCGCGATAGAGGCGTTTGCAAAGAGCCGCTGCTGAAGGCGCGGCGGAACGAACGGAGGGACATGTGAAGGCATCTGAACTCGCAGCCAGGCTGGGCGGAACGCTGGAAGGAGACGACGTGGAGCTCTGCGCCTGCGGCGGCCTCGAGGAGGCGCGCTCCGGCGACCTGAGCTTCTGCAAGGACCCGAAGCACGTGAAGCTGGTGGCGGAGACGAAGGCGTCGTGCGTTCTGCTGCCGCCCGACTGGTCGCTCGGCGCGCCGTGCTCGATCATCCGCGTCGAGGATCCCAACCACGCCTGCATGGCGGCGGCGGCCATCTTCGCCCCGCCCGCGCCCGAGCGCGCGCCCGGCGTGCACCCGACGGCCATCGTCGATCCCGGCGCGAAGCTCGGAGAGGGCGTGCACATAGGCGCATACACGATAGTCGAGAAGGGCAGCGTGATCGGCGACGGGTGCGTGATAGAGGCGCAGGTGTTCATAGGCGAGAACTGCTCCGTCGGGGCGGGCTGCCACTTCTATCCGCAGGTGACTCTGCGCGAGGGCACGAAGGTGGGGCGGAACGTCATTCTGCACTGCGGCGTGCGCCTCGGCGGCGACGGCTACGGCTACAACACCACGTTAGAGAACGGCGTGCCGAAGATCGAGAAGATACCGCAGCTGGGAATAGTGGAGCTGGGCGACGGCGTGGAGATAGGGTCCAACACGACGATCGACCGCGCGCGCATCGGCCGCACGTACATCGGGCCGATGACGAAGATCGACAACCTCGTGCAGATCGGCCACAACGTGAAGGTGGCGGGGTATTCGGGCATCATCGCCCAGGCGGGCGTGGCTGGCTCCACGCAGATAGGGCAGGGATGCCTCATCTGGGCGCAGGCCGGGATATCGGGGCACATCAAGATCGCGGACGGAGTGCAGGTGGGCCCGCAGGCGGGCGTGCCGCAGTCGCTCGACGGCTCCGTAAAGTACGTGATAGGCGCGCCCGCGATGTCGATGAAGGACTTCGCTGCGTTCACCCTCGCGCCGAAGATGCTTCAGAAGACGCGCGCCGAGCTGAAGGCCGTGAAGGCCGAGCTCGCCGAGCTGAAGAAGGCATGACGATGCGTCCGCTCCCCGAAATACTCGAAGACGTCAACGCGGCCGTGGCGGCGGCCTGCGCCAGGGCCGGGCGCAGGCCGGAGGACGTCGAGATCGTTGCCGTCACGAAGACGCACGGCCCGGAGGTGGTGCGCGAGGCGTGGGAGGCCGGCCTCCGCATGGTGGGCGAGAACAAGGTGCAGGAGGCCGCCTGGAAGCAGCCGCTCTCCGTCTCCGGCCCCGAATGGCATCTGATCGGGCATCTGCAGAAGAACAAGGTCCGCCACGCGCTCGCGCTCTTCTCGACCTTCCATTCGGTGGATTCGGTCGCGCTCATCGACCGCATCGAGACGATCGCGCGGGAGACGGGCGCGAGGCCGGAGATCCTGCTCGAAGTGAACATGAGCGGCGAGAGGTCCAAGGACGGCATGCGCCCCTGCGACGTCCCCGCCGCCGTGGAGCGCGCCCTGGAGTGCGGCAGCCTGTCGCTCGCGGGCTTCATGACGATGGCGCCGTTCACGCCGGAGGACAAGATAGAGGAGACCCGCTCCGTGTTCGCCGGCCTCCGCGAGCTGCGCGACGCCATGGAGGCGAAGTTCGGCGTCTCGCTGCCGCGCCTCTCGATGGGCATGACGAACGACTACCGCGTGGCCGTCGAGGAGGGCGCCACCTGGATACGCCTCGGCACATGCCTCTTCGGCGAGCGCCCGAAGGCGCGCGTCGCGCGCATGGTGGACGCAGGGGACGCCGGCGAAAGCGGCGAGGGCGGCGGCGAGCACGACAAGGTGATGGACTGACCATGAAGCATCTCGCATCTCTCGTCCTGGCGGCCGTCGCCGCCGCGGCATGTCTCGCGGACGGCGCGAAGTCGCCGTTCGCCCGCTCTCTCGTCTCCCGCATGATCGAGGCCCGCGAGGGAAGCCAGGCGCCGATAAAGCGCATGTGGTACGCCGAGCCCGGCAAGGCGAGCGGCGCCGTCTCGTGGCCGTTCAACGTCGCGCGGGTGGAGAGGCTGCTCGAGGGCGGCATCCTGACGATGGACGACGGCTCCATGCGCCTGAAGCGCGACGCCTCCGAGCCCGACTCGCGCAAGGCGAGCGGCGACGCCATCGCGTACGCGAACAGGGTCATCTGCGAATGGGCGGTGATGGAGCTGGACGCCAGATTCGAGAGATGCGACGCCGAGACGACGAAGAAGCTCGGCGGCTACAGGGCCGAGCTCGATCCTGACTTCTGGCGGAACTACGCGATCCTGTCGAAGGCGGGCACCTCTGGCGGCGGCTCGTCGAAGGCGGGCGGCTGGATCACGGCTTGGAAGATCGAGAAGACGCTCTACCTGGTGCTGACGACCGACATCGGGAAGGAGACGTGTCCGCGCGAATACCAGTTCGTGATGTGGAACGGCAAGAAGGACTGGCCGATGGTCGGGTTCGACAGCTTCCCGGACGCGGCGCGGTTCGGAATGGTGCGGAGCCTTCTGGAGTCGCCCGCCGCCGCGAACAACCTGGCGGCCATGATACACTCAGGCGAGGCGAACAGGGGCGCGTACATGCGGGACTACGTGGAGTCCCTGCTGCGGCGCGCGGCGGCCGGAGGGTGCGACGCGGCGTTCCACAACCTCGGCGTCCTGATGGAGGAGAAGGGGATGAAGGAGGAGGCCGAGGCGTTCTACACGCGCGAGCGCGCCGGGGCCGACGGGACGGTGGAGTAGCGATGTTCGCCGCGCGCGCATACATGCTCGACGTCAGCCGCGACAAGGTGCCGACGATGGGCACCCTGCGGCTGATAGTCGATCTCCTCGCGCGGTTCGACTACAACCAGCTCCAGCTGTACACCGAGCACACCTTCGCCTACTCGCGCCACAGGGCGGTGTGGGAGCGCTCGTCGCCGCTCACCGCCGGGGAGGTGCGCGCCCTCGACGCGTACTGCGCGATGAAGGGCATCGAGCTGGTGCCGAACCAGAACTCGTTCGGGCATCTGGAGCGGTGGCTCGTCCATCCAGGCTACAACCATCTAGCGGAGCTGCCGCAGGGCGGGGCGCCGCTGCCGTGGGGCGGCTTCAAGAAGCATCCGACGACGCTGTGCCCCACCGATCCGGCGTCCATCGAATTCCTCGCCGGCCTCTTCGACGAGCTGCTGCCCAACTTCGAGTCGCGCCTCTTCAACATCGGATGCGACGAGACGTTCGACCTCCTCGGGAACGGCCGCAGCGCGGCCACGGTGCGGGAGCGCGGCGAGGGGCGCGTTTACCTCGACTTCCTCTGCAAGGTCGCCGCCCTCGCGCGCGAACGGGGAAGGAGGCCGATGTTCTGGGGCGACGTGGTGCTGCGGCATCCCGAGCTGGTGCCGGAGATACCGAAGGACCTGATCGCTCTCGACTGGGGCTACGAGGGGAACCATCCGTTCCTCGCCGAGGCGGAGAAGTTCAGCAGGGCCGGGCTCGACTTCTACGTGTGCCCCGGCACAAGCTCGTGGAACTCGCTAGCTGGGCGGGTCGAGAACATGAGGGAGAACATGCAGGCCGCCGAGGCGGCCGGGCGAAGGTTCGGGGCGAAGGGGTTCATGGTGACGGACTGGGGCGACGGCGGGCACTGGCAGCCTCTCGCGGCCTCCCTTCCCGGGCTCATCCTCGGCGGAAACCTCGCGTTCACGGGCCCCTCGGCCAACAAGATGAACCTCGAGGAGGCCCTGGACGGCGTGATGGGCGCGCCGCTTGGGGGCGTGCTGCTGCGCCTTGGGACGCTCTACATGCGCGGCGGCGCGCTGCGGGCCAACGCTAGCGAGCTGTTCAGGATACTCGCGAACGACCACGGCTACTCGCGCCATCCGGGCCTGACGGACTCAGTCCTGGCGGAGATATCGTCCGTCGCCGAGGGCTGCCGCCACGCCGCCGCCGCCTACGCCGGCGGAGCGTACCCGAACATCTGGGCGCAGGAGATAGTGCACATGGCCAATCTCGTCGATGCCGCCTGCAACCGCCGCGACATGGCGCGCCTTCGCTTCCTCCGCGAGGAGCACGACCGCGTGTGGGCCCTGCGCAACCGCCCCGGCGGCATGGAAGACTCCCGGTCCAAGCTTCCCCGTTTCTAGACGCTTGACTGTTGCCGCTTTTTTCGGTACAATATGCGATTGATTTTTACCACGACCAGCTTAAAGGAGTGCTTTGGTGAATGTCATACAACCATTGATTGACCTTCAGAACGTCGATGGGCTCATTAGGGAGCTCGAGAAGGAGGAGAAGGACATTCCTAGCCGAAAGGCGAAGGAGAATGCTCGGCTCGCCGGCGTGAACGCCGCCCTCGAGATAGCGAAGAACCAGCTGGCTGCCATGCAGCAGCGAATCCGCGAGGAGGAGGCCGAGGCGGAGGAGATCCGCGCCAAGGCCCAGGCGGTGCGGGCGGGAATGCCCGGAATAAAGTCCAACAAGGAGTACGAGCAGACCACGTACCAGCTCGAGACGCTCGACCACGACGCGGAGGCGGCCGAGAACCGTGCCCTCTCCATGCAGGAGGACGAGATACCCTCGCTGGAGGCGCACGTCAAGGCCGCCGAGGCGAAGGTCGCCGCGGAGTCCGGGAGCATGGACGACTTCGTGGGCGACCTCGACGCGCGCCTGGCCGAGGTCAAGGCCGCGCTCGCCGACCTGCGCGTCGAGCGCGCCGAGAAGGCGAACGCCGTCAAGGCCGTCGATCCGTCCATGCTGCTCTACTACGAGCGCCTCAGCACGAAGCGCTGGCCAGTGGTGGTGCCGCTGAACCACGACGGCGTGTGCGACGGATGCCACATGAAGCAGCCGCCGTTCGTGGCGCAGCTCGTTCAGCACAACGCGAAGGCGGCGGAGAGCGGCGACAGGCAGCAGCGCGCGGCCTGCACGATGTGCGGCAGGCTGCTGTACAGCGATCTTTGATTCGATTTCTTCGGCGGCGCCCGCGAGTGACCGGTCGCGCCCGAGAGGGTGAGGAAAGTCCGGACTCCGCAGGGCGGGGGACCCGGTCGTCAAGGCCGGGAGCGCGGCGGCAAGCGCCGCGAATGGAAAGCGTCACAGAGAACAGACCGCCTCGGCGCGGGGCCTTCGGGCCCAACGCCGCGGCAAGGGTGAAAAGGCGGTGCAAGAGACCACCGGGGCTGCGCGAGAGCGCGCCCGCATGACAAGCCCTCCCCGGAGCAAGATCAAATAGGGGGCCGACGGGCGGCCCGTCCGGCTCGCGCGGCCAAGACGGCGATGCCGCTCATGCGGCGTCGGCGGCGCGGCGCGATAAGGCCCCGGGTTGATTGCTCAGATGAATGATCGGACCCGAAAGGGGAACAGAATCCGGCTTATTCGCCGCGGACGCCGCCGAAGATTCCACCTACACGCAAAAAAGGAGTGCCGTCATGGCAAAGGTAATAGCGATAGACGGGCCGAGCGGCTCGGGCAAGAGCTCAACGTCCAGAAGGGTCGGCGAGGCCCTCGGCTTTCTGCACGTGGATTCGGGGGCCCTCTACAGGATAATGACATGGCAGTGCCTGGAGAACGGCATCGACACTTCTGACGGGGCGGCGGTGGCGGACTTCGCTGGCAAGGTCGAGGTCGAGTGCCGCCCCGAGGGCGGCGCCATCGCGTACTACGTCGGCGGCGAGGCCCCGGGCGGAAGGATAAGGACCCCGGAGATCAACGCGCACACGTCCCCGGTCGCCACGGTCAAGGCCGTGCGCGACAGGATCACGGCGCTGCTGCGCGGGATGACGCGCTACGGCGACCTCGTGGTGGAGGGGCGCGACATAACCACGGCGGTGTTCCCCGACACGCCGGCGAGGTTCTACCTCACCGCCTCGGCCGAGGCGCGCGCGCTGCGCCGCCAGAAGGAGGAGATCGCCACAGGAGTCGCCAGCCAGAGCGCCGAGGCCGTCAAGGCGTCGCTCCTCGCGAGGGACGCCATAGACTCGACGAGAAAGCACGCTCCGCTTAGGAAGGCCGACGGCGTGTTCGAGATCGACTCCACCACGCTGACGCTCGACGAGGTGGTGCAGACGGTGCTGGATGCGCTGCCGGACGGATGGAGGTAGGCGATGGACGACGCGGCGACCAGGGATTTCGTCGACGAGTGGGCCGCGCGCACGGCGTCGGCCGACGGAGTGGTGTTCGACTTCGGCGGCGTGATATCGGTCGCGCCGTCCTCCGGCGACTGGCCGATATACGGATACTGCGAGAGCCGCGGCGTTGACCGCGCCGCGTTCGACGCCGGATGGGACAGATACCGCCACATGTACGACGGCGGCGTTATGGGCTTCGAGGAGATGTACAGGCGGATATTCGCCGACGCCGGCGCCGGAGAGCCCACGGCGGAAGACTTCGCGGCGATATGGAGGCTCGACATCGAGGGCTGGATCAGGGAGCTTCGCCCGGACACGCTCGCGCTCATGCGCCGCCTCAAGGCGGACGGGCGCAAGGTGGGCATCCTCACGAACATGTCCCCCGACTTCTACGAGAAGCTGTTCGTCGCGAGGGCGGCCGAGTACAGGGCCCTGGCGGACGCGGAGGTGGTCTCCGGCCTCGTCAGGCTGTACAAGCCCCAGCCGGAGATATACGCCCTCATGGAGAGGCGCATGGGCCTCCCCGCTGGGCGGCTCTTCTTCCTCGACGACCTCCAGAAGAACGTAGATGCGGCCCGCGGCTGCGGGTGGCAGGCGGAATTATACCCCGCTCTCCGCTGATTTATGCTATAATTAGAGGGTCAATGCCCCCGGTCGGGGGATTTCGTCAACGGCTTCATTCTCAGAAAGGGCAAACCATGAAATGCACCAATGAACAACTTGCGCTCGCCGCGAACACGATCCGCTGCCTTGCGGCGGACATGGTCGAGAAGGCGAATAGCGGCCATCCAGGCGTCGCGCTGGGCCTCGCCGACGTCGCGGCGTCGCTCTGGCTCAAATTCCTGAAGTTCGACCCCAAGGACGTCTCCTGGGCGGACCGCGACAGGCTCGTGTTCTCCGGCGGACACGCCTCTTCGCTCGTGTATTCCCTGCTGCACCTCTCCGGCACGGGCGACCTCTCCCTCGACGAGGTGAAGTCGTTCCGCCAGGTGGGCTCGCGCTGCGCCGGCCACCCGGAGCGCGGCCTCATGCCGGGCGTCGAGGTCACCACGGGCCCGCTCGGCCAGGGCGTGGCCATGGCCGTGGGCATGGCCATAGCGGAGCGCATGGACGCCGCCCGCTGGAACGCGCCCGACCTCCCCGTCTCGGACCACCGCACGTGGTGCCTCTGCGGCGACGGCGTCATGGAGGAGGGCGTCTCGCACGAGGCGTGCTCCCTCGCGGGCCGCCTCAGGCTGGACCGGCTCTGCCTCATCTACGACTCCAACAACATCACCATCGAGGGCGCCGCCGATCTCGCGCTTGCGGACGACACGCGCCGGCGCTTCGAGGCGTACGGCTGGAAGGTGCTTGACTGCGACGGCCACGACCTCGACGCCATCGACCGCGTCCTGCGCAGGGCGATGAAGGTCGTCGGCCAGCCCACCCTCGTCATCGCGCGCACCCACATCGGCCAGGGATGCCCTGCGAAGCACGACACCAGCGCCGTGCATGGCGCGCCGCTCGGCGCGGAGGAGCTCGCCGGCCTCAAGAGCGCCCTCGGCTTCGACCCCGAGAAGACCTTCCAGGTGCCCGGCGAGATATACGACCTCTTCGAGGACCGCGCCGGGGTGTGCCACCGCATGAACCTGCGCTGGCGCAAGACGGTGAGGGACTGGACGGCCGCAGATGCCGCGCGCGCCGCCGCCCGCGACGCCGCGCTGCGCGGCCTTCTGCCGAAGGACCTCGCCGACTCGCTTCCGAAGTTCGACCCCGCGAAGCCGGTCGCCACGCGCGCCGCAAGCGGCAGCGTGCTCTGCGCCCTCGCGGGCGCGGTTCCGTACCTCGTAGGCGGCTCGGCCGACCTTGAGCCGTCCAACAAGACGAACCTCAAGCCCTTCGGATGGGTCTCGGCCGACGACTTCTCCGGACGCAACTTCCACTGGGGGGTGCGCGAGCTCGGCATGAGCGCGGTCGTGAACGGCATCCAGGCGCACGGCGGCTACCGCGCGTTCGGCGCCACATTCGCGGTGTTCAGCGACTACTGCAAGCCCGCCATGCGCCTCGCCGCGCTGATGGGCCTGCCGTCCATGTGGGTGTTCTCGCACGACTCCTTCTACGTGGGCGAGGACGGCCCCACGCACGAGCCGGTGGAGCAGCTGGCGATGCTGCGCACGATGCCCAACATGCTTGTGTTCCGCCCCGCCGACGCGAACGAGACGGCCGCATGCTGGCTCGCGATGCTGAAGTGCAGGGACATGCCGAGCTGCATCCTCACGAGCCGCCAGGGCCTGCCGGTCCTCGAAGGCGTCTCCGTCGATGGCGTCGCAAGGGGCGCGTACATAGTTTGGGAGTCGAGCCCGATGCCTGAGGTGCTCTTCATCGCCACCGGCAGCGAGGTGTCGCTGTGCGTCGAGGCGGCGAAGCGCCTTGCGGACATCGGACGCAACGCGCGCGTCGTCTCGATGCCGTGCCGCGAGCTGTTCGAGCGCCAGGACCTCTCGTACCGCGAGAGCGTCGTGCCCGGAACGTGCGACAGGCGCGTGATCGTGGAGGCGGGCGTGTCGTTCGGCTGGGAGAAGTACTCGATCAACTCCGCCACGACGCGCTACGTGACGCTAGACCGGTTCGGCGCGTCCGGCCCCTGCGGCGAGCTCGCGGAGCTGTTCGGCTTCACGGCCGACAACGTTTACGCCAAGGCCCGGGAGATGCTGTAGGGCCGTGGCGGACGGCGACTACGAGCGCGGGCGCGGCAGGGAGATCGCCGCGCTCGACGCCCGGCTGAGGGCTCTCTCGAAGGAGCGCGCGGCCAGGCGGCCCGAGGTTCTCGTCCTGAACGGATGGGCGGCATCCCCGGATGCGTGGAGCCTCTGCCGGTTCCGGCGCGACAGGCTCTTCTCATACGTCGATCAGCTGAACGGCCTCGCCGACGAGGCGATGGCCGAGGACGGCGGGAGAAGGGCCGTGCTGGTGGGCTGGTCGATGGGCGGAACCACGGCCCTGCGCCTCGCGTGCATGCATCCCGGGCGCGTGGCGGGCCTTGTGCTTGTGGCCACGACGCCGAGGATGATGGAGGATCGGGCGTCGGGGTGGAAGGGAATGAACGAGCGCCGCCTCGACGCGCTTCTGCGCGGGCTTGAGCTCACCGGCGGGCAGGGGCTGTTCGGTCCCCCGGAGGGCCTGCCGAATCCGTACCTGATGGACTCTCCGGCGGATCTGCGGCGCGGACTGGACTTCCTGCTCGCGGTCGATCTGCGCGCCGACCTCGAAAGGGCGTTCGGGGCAGGCGCGCCGTTCCCGGTGTTCGTGTTCCAGAGCGAGTACGACGGAATAGTCCGCTCCGCGAACGCCGCGTACCTGAAGGGGCTTTTCCCGGATGCGCGCGTCTCCATGGCGCCAGGCTCGGAGCATGCGCTGCCGATATTCATTCCAAAGGAGATAGACGATGCCGTTGACGCTTGCGTCGCAGTCGCCTCGAAGGGCGAAGATACTCTCTGACAGCGGAGTTGACTTCGTGGTGGTGAAGACAGACGCGCCGGAGGTGTCGCTGCCGCACGACCCGGAGCGCACCGTGGTGGACAACGCCGCGAGAAAGCTCGCCGCGTGCGGGCGCGTGCCCGCTCTGGCGGCCGACACCATAGTGTGGTTCGACGGCCGCATATACGGCAAGCCGCACGACCTCGACGAGGCGCGGGAGTTCCTGCGCGAGCTTTCGGGGCGCACGCATTCGGTGTTCACAGGCGTCGCCTACGACGGCGGCGCCGGCGTGCGCACGGCGTGCGTCCGCTCCGACGTCACGTTCCGGGCTCTCTCGCCCGGGATGATAGAGGAATACGTGGAGCGGGTGAGGCCCACCGACCGCGCCGGGGCCTACGACATCGACGAGAGCGGCGACCTGATAGTCGAGTCGTATTCGGGCTCATACGAGAACATCATGGGCCTGCCGCTGGAGCCCCTGCGCGACTTCGGCCTGCTGTGACGAAATGCCGCGCTGCGGTATGGGCAAGAGCGTTTTTTTTTGATATAATTATCGCATCTGTTTCGGGCATTCCGCCCGACGCCAACAAGGAGACAACATGAGCAAGGTTCAGTACGAAGCAGCAAAGAAGCAGTTCGCCGACCTCGGCGTCGATACTGAGAAGGCCATAAAGGCCCTTCAGAAGATTTCCATATCGATGCACTGCTGGCAGGGCGACGACGTGGGCGGATTCGAGACCACGGGCGGCGCGTCGGGCGGCATCCAGACGACGGGCAACTATCCCGGCAAGGCCCGCACCCCGCAGGAGCTGATGCAGGATCTCGAGTTCGCGCTCAAGCTCATCCCCGGCAGGCACCGCGTCAACCTGCACGCCTGCTACGGCATCCACAAGGACAAGGTCGTTGACCGCGACAAAATCGGCCCCGAGCAGTTCAGGCCCTGGGTCGAGTGGGCAAAGAAGAACGGCGTCGGCCTCGACTTCAACCCCACGTTCTTCT
>JAEEGL010223508.1_pt1 | contig 18717 bp, 14 predicted proteins | sample 9134231 | NCBI WGS metagenome assembly JAEEGL01 (sample SAMN16246548, study PRJNA631951) | gut metagenome | biome: gut microbiome; feature: rumen; material: fiber-attached | host: Bos | place: Iran: Karaj | collected 2018-10 | reverse complement strand
TCTTTGAAACGGTCTTTTTCTTACCGTTCTTCATTTCCGCGACATCCTGCATCGGGACCATGACTTCAAAGATCTGTTCCTCAAGATGACGGTTCTTTATCGCTTTCTCGATATTCACCTTCACCTTGTTTTCATAGCCCGAATACGTATGCGCCACATACCAATGAGGTTCAGCCATATGCATTAACCCCCAAGAGTCATGAGACGGTCGACACCGAATCGAATTACCATATCAAAGAAAACTATGAGAATGGCGATCACAGCGGAAACAATTATAGTCGCAACAGTCTGGCGTCCGACCTTCTTTCTGTCGGGCCATACGATCTTGCTCCACTCTGATCTGATACCGCTCCACCAGGCACCTATGGAACGCTTTTTCTTTTCCTTTGCCTCTGCCATGATGAATACCCCTTATTTCGTTTCCTTATGCATCGTGTGCTTTCTGCAGAAGGGGCAGTACTTCTTTGTCTCCATCCTGTCAGGATGCTCCTTCTTTTCCTTTGTGGTATTGTAATTTCTGTGCTTACATTCTGTGCACTCGAGAGTGATCTTTGTACGCATAATCCTACCTCAGCTACCTTCCATGTTCAGTTGCAAAAAAAATAAACGCCTAAAACGCGCTTGAAGATAATAGCACGGTCAGAACGTTTATGTCAATAGCTTATTTTCGTTCATCGTCCTTCGGAAAGAATCTTCTCAAAATCCTCCTGCGGGAGCGGCTTGTAAAAGTAATAGCCCTGTATCATATCGCAGCCTGAATAATACAGAAAAGAGTGTTGCTCTTCGGTCTCGACTCCCTCCGCTACGACTCTCGCGCCGATACCGTGGGAGAGGTCTATGGTTGACCTTATGATGGACTCTGCCTTCTGGCTTTTTCCTATCTTTCTGATGAAGCCCATGTCAAGCTTCACGATATCGAAGTCAAAGCTTTCGAGAGTGGAAAGGGATGACATGCCGCTGCCGTAATCGTCGAGAAGTATGGGGATCTGAAGCTTCCTCATATACTTCAGGAAATCCACCGCCCCACTTTCAAGCGTGGCATAGGCAGACTCCGTCACCTCGAGCTTGATGATGGATGCGATATCTTTATTATTCTCAGCTATCTCTAAAAGATGCTCAAGAAGAAGATAATCATAAAAATCGATCCTCGAAAGGTTCACGGATATAGGTACCGTCCTCTTGCCGCCCCTCATCCTGTTATTCTGAAAACCCGTGACCTTTTCTATCATGTAATCATCGATCTGGGATATCTTTCCCGCATTTTCAAAGGTGGGGATGAATTCGCCGGGCGAGACCATACCAAGGTCATGATGCTCCCAGCGCACGAGAGCTTCTGCGCTTATGATCCTTCTAGAGCGGGCATCAACGATGGGCTGGTAATATGCTACGAACTCACCGTTTTTGAGGGAATCCTTCAGATCCGAGATCAAAAGCCCCTGCCTTAAATAATTGACCCTGATCTCTTCATCATAACGATTCCACGAATGTACAGTCTCCTCCCTCATCAGCTTTTCCGCGAGCTTCGCGCAATCAGCCATATGTATGGGTGACTGGATCCTGTCGTCTTCGTTGAGCTTGTAGATACCGAGCCTTATAGTGAAGGAGAATTTCTTGTAGCGCTCTTCGTAGCTGTCTGTACAGAGTTCCTTGAGATTTTCATCTGAAAGAAAGCTGTCCCTGACAAGCATTATGAAATGGTCACTTTCGAAACGGCTCATGACTACAGGCTCAAGATACTTATTCAGCCTGTCACGCAGCTGGAATATGACCATGTCCCCGCTGTGCTCGCCCAATACCTCATTTACGGTCTTGAAGTTCCTGATATTCGCGTAGACTATCGAATACCCATCGGATATGACAAGCTCCGGGAGCAGCTCCTTCATCCTCTCGATGAAGCCCTCCCTCGAATAGACATCCGTCCTCCAGTCCCGTTTCGTCATTGCCGAGGATTCATATATGATACAGAAGGTCCTCTTTCCGTTAAGGAAATTTCTCCTTATCCTGATATTTTCAGTATGCCTCCCATCGGGCAGATCAATGTGGAAGGCCCGGGCGAACTCTCCGTCGTGCTCTATCTCTTTTGTGATAATGTCCCTCTTGGTCTCTGTCTTGATCAGATCATTCTCTTCAGGGATCGCAAGTCTGTCCGCGATCATATCAAACAGAAGAGTATGATCGGATATATCCTCTTTGATCCCGATAGCCCTGAACCTGTCGCTTATGTATTTGAAGCTTATCCTTCCCTCTTCCCTGTTTGTCACCTCAAATACGAGTTCATACCCATCCTTCATGACAGCCGAGAAGATGTCATTGTCTATACAGGTACTGATATGCCGGACATTTCCGTTCTCGATGATATCGCCCTCACCGAAAAACCTGGAAGCGCCTCCCTTTATGATGAAGTAGCTCCCGTCCTGTATGAGATATAGCTTCCTCCCGACACTGTCCTTCATCAATATGTCATCATAGACCGATAGTCCGTCCAGCATCTTCACCTTAAGATAACCGCTGTGGGGGACTACGTTTATGTCAGTGATACAAAGCCCGTCGCCGTCTCTTGAAAAGTCAGGATCCACCGCCTCCCCGGGAAGATCCGGGATGAAATAGGTTTTTTCAGCAGCATTGATGGAGCCTGAGGAAACAGTAATGAGTACGCCGTCAAAATTCTTCAGAAGCTTATCCAGACCGATCTCTTTAAAAAAGCGATTCTGGGTTGGCGCGTGACCTCCGGAAAGGAAGATCACGTCAGCGTCCCTTACGAGTCCACATGCAAGATCCATGGTACTCCTGTCAAGAATGATCGACTCCCCTATGGAAAAGCCGGAAAGCAGCAGCGCGTTTACGAGCCTTGCCTTGACCTTTTTTGTGTTTTCGTAATCATCGGGATCGGAGGCGACAAAAAGAAATCTGCTGTTTGGTTTCCAGACAGACAAAAGATTTGAAACAAAGCCGTTCTCGTCAATGATCGGCGATATATCACTGTCGGTATCGTCCCCGTATTCGACGAAGCCGCTCGTAAGGAAGGTTACCATATATCAACACCCCCTTCGCCCTGCATCAATAGGCGCGGCAGTCTTGTGATCAACTTTAGTTATTTTAACACATTTTAGAGAATAATAACAGCTATACCATTTCTTCTTGAGTATAATCCGTATCGAGAGCTATCTCCAGAGCGTGATCGGGATAAGCCTTCTGAACTTCTTCAATAACACTTTCATATACCTCGGAGCGTTTTTTCGCATCAAAGCTTATGACCACATCAAATCGGATGGTTTTTTCCTCCCTGTTCAGATAGAAGCCGTGCATCTGAAGGACGTGAGGGATGTTCATCACGATGCTCCTGATATTCTCCCGCACCTCTATAGCGTCTTTATCTCTGGTATTGATGGAATAGATGCCGATAGCCGTCAGTATGACATTATATTTGTAATATATCTCAACTATGAGCTTCCTGTTTAGAAGGTCGATATCCGAAGCCGTAAAGGTATCCGGGACCTCGATGTGCACAGAGCCGTTATGGGTGTCCGGGCCGTAATCGTGGATTATCATATCGTATACGCCCGAGATCTCTTCATGGGCAAGCAATGTCTCCCTGATCTCCTTCGCAAGAGCGATGTCTGCGGGTTCTCCCAATATCTTTGAAAGAGTCTCCCTCAGCATTTCAAGGCCGGATCTGATGATAAATACCGAGATCAGTGCTCCAAGCCAGGCCTCGAGCGAAAGACCAAAGATCAGAAAGATCGCGGCGGAAACAAGGGTTGATGCCGAGATGACGGAGTCAAGTAAAGCATCCTTTCCGGAATTGATGAGGGAATCAGACTTGATCTTTTCGCCGACCGACTTCACGTACCTACCCAGAATGATCTTCACGACGACAGCAGCGGAAACGATTATCAGGGAGGCGACAGAATAATCGGGGATATCGGGATCTATTATCTTTTTCACGGATTCGATCAGCGCGGTCACGCCTGCGTAGAGGACTATGATCGAGATGACCATCGCGCTTAGGTATTCTATCCTGCCGTGTCCGAAGGGATGCTTCTTGTCAGCGGGTTTTCCCGCAAGCTTTGCCCCCACGATGGTAATGACGGAACTCGCCGCGTCGGAAAGGTTGTTTACGGCGTCCATCACGATGGCGATGGACTTTACGGAAAGTCCAACGATTATCTTGAACACAACAAGGAGGACATTTGCCACGATGCCGATCACGCTTGTCTTTACTATCATTGCGCTACGCTCTTTGGCACTTTTAGCAGCATCCTGCTTCATTACGTCATCTCTTTCCATGTTTTCCACCATTGCTTAAACACCTCCCGGCGCACGACGCCTGAAAACAAAAGGAAGGGTCAGAAGAAGAGCCTTCACGATGTTGTCGATTATCATCATATACCAAACTGCTGTAAGGTCAAAGGAAAAAAGATTGATCCCGATGGCGCAGCACGTGATCCTTATCCCCCACATTGAGATCGTCTCCACTATGAAGGGCCAGAGGGTCTTCCCGGTGCCGTAGAAGATACCCTCCATCGCGACCATAAGACCAAAGAAGGGCTCTGAAAAGGCTACAAGACGAAGGCAGTGGGCACCCAGGCTGATTACAGTCTGTGACGGCGTAAAGAGACTCATGAGCGGACCTGCCGTAAAGAATAATGCAATTCCGGTCAGACACATCAAAAGTACTGTGAAGACAACAGTTATGATGCAGTACTTTTTCTTTGTTACGGGATCCCTCTCACCGATCGCGGCACCGATCAGGGCCGCCGAAGCTGTCCGAAGACCGTAGCCCGGAATGTAGAAGATCGTCTCCGCATTCACCGCAATGGAATGGGCCGCAAATACAGTCGTCCCCATCCTGCTCACGAGCCCCGCGAACACTACGTAACCAAGGCAGGAGACAACGCTTGAAAGCACGAGGGGAAGAGCAACCTTTGTATACTCACGTACAATGGCAACAGGGGTCTTTTTAAACAGCGAAAAAGAGCCGTCCTTCTTTGTCGTTGGATTTAAAAATTCTGTTCGTCTGAACAGGATTATCATAAGAATGCCTGAAAGCGTATAGGAGATCGCGGTGGCGATGGCGGCGCCTGTAACGCCCAGGTTCGCTGGATATATCAAAAGGAAGTCCAGCACGATATTTACGAGATTTGATATGATGCTGATCGTCATCGGTCCCTTGGTGTTCTGGACCGCCCTTATTGAAGAGCCGAGGATCGCGGTGATACTCCTGAATATCATCGGGAGCGAAATGATGGCGTAATATATGGACGCCTGCTGCCTTATATCTTCCTCCGCCCCCATCCACACAGGGATCACGGGTGAGAGCAAAAGCGAGACCGCACCTATTATTATCCCTGAAAAGACAGAAAGCTTTACTGCAAGATAAGACAGGTGCTTTGCCTTTCGGCGGTCATCGGCGCCGTACGCGTTTGAAATAAGCGACAATATCCCTGTCCCGAGCGCGTAGATGACCGCACCCGTAAGCCAGCCTATCGTTGTTGTGACGCTCACCGAGGCTGTTGCCTTTTCGCCGAGCCGCCCCACCATCGCGGTATCCGCGTATTGAAGGAGAGTCGAGAGGATCTCCTCTGTCATGGTCGGGATCGACAGCGCGAAAAGAGTCTTTATGAGCTTGCCTGTTGTTTGTACCTCAATTTCTTTTTCCATAAAAAAAGTCCTTCGTGCAGGATTTTTTAAGGAAACACTGATCAAGTGTTTCCTGCGCGAAAATCGCAGGCACGAAGTGCCCTTCCAATGCGATTTTCTGCGCATCCTCGCGGAGCGATTAAGGGAACGCTGATTTAATCAGCGTTCCCTTAATCCTACACGAAGGCTCAGTTTTTCTCAACCGCTTAAATCTTCAGGCGTTATCTTGATTTTGTCAGCTTGGTGACCACATTGCCGTTCACGGTGACTGTTCCGCCGTTCAGCTCACCCTTGCCGTCATAATCAAAGGGAGACTGACCTGTGATATTTATCGTACCGCCGTTTATGATGAGGTCGCCGTTTGAGTCGAGTGCGTCAGTATCTCCCGCTCCCATTGTGATATTCAGCGTACCGCCGTTTATGGTGAGGGCTACAGGGATTTCAGTAGTATTCTGCGATGCGTTGACGCCGTCATCGGAAGCTGTTATTTCAAAGGTGCCGCCGTCAAATACCACATTTGTGCCCTCCATCGCTTCCTTCGCGTTTATGGTGAATGTGCCGCCGCAGAACGCGAGGTTGTCATTTGCTTCAAGAGCCTTGTCCGCGGTATCGATCACATAGGTTCCGCCCGTCACGATGAGGTCGTCCTTTCCTGATATCGCATCCTCAACCTTTGATATTACATTGAGGGTTCCGGTACCGTTCAGCGTCAGGTCGGACTTTGAGTAGATCGCGGCATCGTAATCCATGTCGCCGCTTTCCGGGATTTCACCATTTACAATAAGTGTATTCTCCTGGGATGCGGTCGTAATGAAAACCTTGTCAGCTGTCTTTACGCATATCACGGGAGTTGAGGAGTTCGTGACGGTCACGCCGTCAAGGACCAGCTGCACTTTTGCATTATCAGGCGCTGCAACATTGATCGTCGTCTCCGTGGCATTGCCCTTTATCACATAAACGCCTTCCTCAGTGATGTCTGTATTCTTCCCGCTCTCAAGGGTAATGGTCTTTGCATTTCCTATGTCTGCCGTCTGGGTAAGATCCCTGTCTGAATAAAGCTCACTGTTTACTGAAACTGCATCAGATATGGCTGATGAAGCAGCCGATACAGCTGAGCTTACCTGTGAGGTCAGACTTTCGACCCCGCTTGACAGTGCGGAGTTTATCTTATCGGAAACGCTGCTTCCATTGGCGCCGCAGCCAAAGGCGAAAGCGCCTGTCATGAGCGCTGCCGAAAGGGCAGCTGCTATTTTTGCATTATTGTTCTTTTTCAAAATGTGCCTCCTGTACTTCTGTTTTTTGAGAATGCTTTTCCTTAATGAACCTGTGCATTCTACACGAAGGAGGTTCATTTTTCAACTGGTCTGGCTGGTCGCCTGCTTCCTGCCGCCTCGCATATTTCCATTGGGAGCCATCTGACCGCCGAAGTTCTGGCCGTCGGGAGCCTGTCCGCCGAAGTTCTGGCCGTCGGGAGCCGTCCGGCCATTAGGGAACGTCTGCCCGTCGGGGGCCGTCTGGCCCCCGTTTGTATTTCCTTCAGGCATCGTGCCGTTTCCCATGTTGCCGCCCTGCATCCTTCCGCCTCGGCCGCCGCCTCCCATCATCATGGAGTTTGAGATCGAGGTGATCTCAGAACCGTTGACCGTGACTGTGCCGCCGTTCAGTTCTCCCTTGCCGTCGAAGTCGAAAGCGAACTGTGCCGTGATATTTACGGTTCCGCCGTTTATGATAAGGTCGCCGTTTGAGTCAAGGGCGTCAGTGTCGCCGGAGCCCATCTTGATATTGAGCGTACCGCCGTTGATCGTGATCGCTACGGGGATGTCTGTCGTATTTGCCGTAGCGTTGACGCCATCGTCAGAAGCCGTGATATCAAAGGTCCCGCCGTCAAATACCACGTTCGTGCCTTCCATCGCTTCTCCCGCGCTTATCGTGAAGGTGCCGCCCGCAAAGGCGAGGTTGTCATTTGCTTCAAAGCCCTTCTTTGCCGCCGTGATCACATAGGTCCCGCCTGTTACGACGAGGTCATCCTTGCTCGATACGGCATTCTTCGCCTTTGATACTATGGTGAGCGTTCCGGTCCCGTTCAGAGTCAGATCGGATTTTGAAAAGATCACGGCATCCGTATTTGTGTCGCCGTCGCTTGTGAAGGAGCCTGTCACTGTAAGAGTATTCTCAGAAGATGTAGTTGTGACGAAGACCTTGTCAGCTGCCTTTACATATATGACCGGAGTCGAAGTGTTCGTGACTGTCACCCCGTCAAGCACCAGCTGCACCTTTGCTTCTTCGGGAGCTGAAACTATTATGGTCGATTCCGTGACGTTTCCTTTTATCACATAGACACCTTCTTCCGTGATCTCCACATTCTTCCCGCTCTCGAGTGTTATGGTCTTAGCACTTGAAGTGTCCGCGGTCTGGGAAAGATCCCTTTTTGAATAAAGGTCTGAGTCCGATGAGACTGTAGTAGCTGTACTGGTTGTAGTGGCTGTGGTCCCATTGGTGGTCGTTGAGGAATTTTCCTCTGTCGATCCGCTGCCGGTACTTGCCTCGGAGATCAGGCTTTGAATGCCCTCTGCTGCCGCGGAATTAAGCGCCGACTGAAGGCTGCTGCTTCCCGTCGCGCCGCAGCCGATCACGAAAGCCCCCGTCAAAAATGCTGCCGAAAAGATCGCCGCCATTTTTATATTATTATTCTTTTTCATAATGAACCTCCTGTCTTTAAGATAAAAAAGAATGCGTTTTCCTTGTTGGAATAAACGCATTCTAAAATGTAAAGATTAAATGAAGTTTAAATCAAATAAAATCTTTTGCTAAAAAGTTTTGAAGGTATATCCTTGCTGTTTTACATAATCTATCAGGTCCGGAAGCACTTCTGTATTTGTGTTTGATACTGCGTGAAGAAGATAGATCGCTCCCGGATGAAGCTGGTCTTTCATTTTTTTAAGCGACGCAGCGGGATCGGGCTGGTTGTTAACATCCCAATCCGCATGGGCAAAACTCCAGAATATGCAGGTGAAGCCCATGTCGTTCATCAACGCAAGACTCTGGTCGGAAAAAGTCCCCTCGGGATATCTGAAATACCTCATCTCATATCCGAATTGTTCTCTCACCTGATTTTCAAGAGTGAGCACATCCTCGGCCTGGGCTTCAATGGAGAGCGTAGGCATACCGCCTGACGGATGTGCGCAGGTATGGTTCCCCAGAGTATGTCCCTCCGCTATTATCCTCCTTACCAGATCCGGCTCCTTATCAGCGAAATACTTAGTTATGAAGAATGTTGCCTTAACCCCTTTCGCCTTAAGGGTATCAAGAATGGCGGGAGTATTCCCGTACTCATAGCCTTCGTCGAAGGTTAAGTAGAGTTCCTTCTTGCTCGTGTCCATAAGCCACTTCGCATCATAATCTTTTCCCCATTTGTTCATGTACCAGATGTAACCGTTGGGAACATTGTCTTCATTCCGGTCGCTTTCATTCACGCCGGTATCATAGCTTTTGTTTGAAAGAGCCCTCATCGCATCCGTAATGACAGGCTCCCTTATGACCGAACCCACCGGATCGGGTGAATGACCTTGTGTCTTTGATGCTGCCTCAGATGAGGAGGACGCTGCTTCTTTTGAAGAAGATGAAGAGGCGGAAGATTCTGAAGTTGACGTTGACGCTGATGCTGAAGTTGACGTTGATGCTGAAGATGACGATGATGCTGAAGTTGACGTTGATGCTGAAGATGACGATGATGCTAAAGCTGATAATGCCTTTGTTAACGGTAAACCTGTAGGCGAGTTGCTGAACGAGTATGATTCCTTTGATGATGAGACAGTAGCTCCGCTTTTTGCCGAACCGCAGGATGTGCTAAAGAGCATTACTGAAACTGCCGCGATGGCAAACAATTTCCATTTGTGTCGCATTTAAATTACCCTCACTTTTGCCTTTTGTCACAGGACCTTTGAAATGAATCTCTTCACTATATCATAGTATTCTTTCCTTGACGTATCAAGTGACATAGCATGACCGGCCCCCTCAATGAAATGAAGTTCTGAATAGCCGCGGCACGCCTTATTCATGCGTTCTGAATGCACCGGGGAAATGAAATCATCGGCAGCTCCGTGAATGAAGCAGATTGGTATCTCATTATCCTTCATCGAATCGATCGGACGCACCTGTCCTATAAAGAAGCCGTGGAGAAGTTTCGACATCAGGGTAATACCGTGATATAAGAACAGCGGAGCCCTGGCAGTCTTGTTTATGATCTCCTTTAAGAGCCTTTTTAGATCAGAGTAGCCGCAGTCCAGTATCGCAAAGTTTACGGGCGGCTTTTCTTTAAGCGCGATGGCGGATATGGCCGATCCCATTGATTCACCGTGAAGTCCCAAAACTTCCGGCCCGTATTTTTTTGTAACATGGTCGATCATCAAAAGAAGATCCTTTGATTCCCGGTAACCCATTGAGCAGGGGAACTTTTTGTTCTCGCCGTGGCCGCGGTTGTCATAGGTGATCACATTAAAGCCCATTGAGTGAAAGAGGTTCACATACTTCACGCTGCCGGTCTTCAGATAAGTCCAGCCGTGGGAGATGATAACAAATTTTTTGGAAGGGGTATCAGACGGGATGAAAAGCGCGTGAAGCTCATACCCATCAAAAGAAGGGAGAATAAATGGTTCCTTTTTAAAGGAATCATAATCTCCCCAGTTGCCTGCGGTCTTTTCATATTCTACAGCTTCTTCGTATGTATGCTTTTTGGGAAAGCTGATCATACGGGAAAGAATGGCGCAGAGTATAAAGTAGAATGCGACAATAGCCGATATGATTATCGTTACGATCAAAATAAGGTTCATATTTTATCAGAGAGAAAGGTCAAGAAGGAGTCCGGAATATACGCTCGAAGCGTAAGGCGCGGTAAACACATTCTTCGGATCCTTGTATTCTACAGTGACCTTGTCAACATAATTCAAAGGATTCACGGAGGTCTTGTTCGCCTCCCTCGAGAGGTCTTCTTTGAAGCGGTTCAGTATCTTGAAGGTTTTCTTCGCGTCGGCAGGACCGACAGCGGATGCTAATCTCTTTCTGTCAAGAGTTAATGTACCGTCTTCATTTTCATCGATCCCGATGCCACGAAGATCCTCTGCGCGGTTTCTGCTGATGCCGTGCACCTCGTTCAAAAGCTGATTGTTCGTGTGCTTGCCGCGATATTTTTCGCCCACCGCGATGAAGCCGTTGTAGCTCGTGATCAGATCTTCAACGGAATCTGCGATAGCCTCCGTATTCGGCTTGAAACCGATACGGGCAGGCTTCTCCTCCGGAGTCGTGTCAAGGAGGGTGATCTCGAAATCACGGTTGATAGTAAAGGTGTTCGCGAGGGAGCTGTGCTCGGAACCGTTCAGGGTGAACTCGGAATTTGAAGCAGGCTGCGAAGTGTTCGCAATACCGAGCTTCTTCACCTCGTTCCAGGAGTTTCCCGATTGTATCGAAAACAGCTCGTTTTCATCATCTGAAAGACCGGTGTTCTTTGAGACGAGTTGGAGCGCGGTATTTCCCTTCCCGTCTCTGACAACCGCCGCGTTCAGTCCCACATTGGAGGAGTTCACAAGGCGGGCGATCTTCGCCTGGACAACATTATTGGTATCTCCATAGTTCACGTTGAACTGGAATTCATAGGACTTGTGGTTCGAATTCAGGTCAAAGGAATAAGAGCCCTCCTCAAAGTCCCGTCCCTGAGCCGGAAGGTAAGCGCCGGTATTGACCTGGGGCTTTGCGAGTTTCTTTACTCCCACAGTAAAGTTCGTGCCGGAATCCACATCCTCGCCGCCGATGTATTTGATCTTGACTGCGCCCTCATTGGAAGAAACGGCAGTCTTCTTGTAAAAGACGGATTCGATGTTCCCGTCATCAGAGGAAAGTGAAGAGACAACATTCTGCGCAGCCCTGGACTGTTCCTTCAGATCTATCGCGAAGTTCTTTACATCGCCGGTAAAATCTATCTTGTACAGCGGGGCATTCTTGTTGACGCGGACCATGCGGCTATAGACGTCGCGCAATTCGCTCCTCTTGTGCGTATCGTATTTGTTTGCGCCAAGGGACTTGCCGTAAGTGGCAAGGAAATATTGATATGCATTATCTATCTTCGACACAAGAACACCCCTCCTTTCTTCCCTGAAATTGCGCTATTCTCTCCTTTGAACGGCGCGAGGGCGGATTTTTCAATCTGTCGAATGAGGGCGAAATGCGGGAATATCCATATCCCCGGGCTGCTCCTCCGTATGAAAATTTCCTTTTTTCATAACGGCAGCGCGCACTATCGCCATTTATTCATATACACTATAACACCTGCTATAGGATTTGTCATCTACAAAATAAGGGAATTGTCAGATAATTCACGACAGATATGGTGTTTTGTTAGACAATGGGCCCCCGGGACTGTCCCGGGGGTCCATTTTATCCGAAGAAGCGCAACACTTCTTCCTTCACCGCCGCATTTTTTTCTGCGGCGTCTTTTAAACTTTCACCGAAGGCGTAGAAATAAAATTTGATCTTCGGCTCCGTTCCGGAAGGACGGACGAAGAAACGCGAGCCGCCTGAAAGATCAAAGCGGAGCACGTTTGAGCTTTCAAGAAGATAGGAAGTATCTTCACCGACTTTTATCTCAACGGGAGTACTGTAATCAGTCACCTTTTCTACCCTGATCCCGGCAACTTCCGAAAAGGGTTCCTTTCTGAGATGATCCATCATAGAGGCTATCTCAGCCTTGCCCTTCAGCCCCTCTTTGATGATGAAGGGTTCCTCCTCGTTCACGAAACCGTTTTTCTCATAGATATCCATAAGGGCACCATAAAGCGTGCCGCCGTTTTTCCTGTAATAGGCCGCAGCCTCGGAAACAAGCATTCCGGCGCTGATCCCGTCTTTGTCCCTGATGTCGGCGCAGGCTGCGTAGCCCACAGACTCCTCCCAGCCGAAGACATAGGAATAGCCGTTCCCCTCCATAATCGGGATAGTCCCGCATATATTCTTAAAGCCGGTTAAGGCTTCAAACATAGCAACGCCGTACCTTTTTGCGATAATGTCCCCGAGTGGAGACGTCACTATGGAACGCACCACTGCAGGGTGCGCCGCATCTTCATTTCGCTCCTTTCTTCCGGACAGGATATAATCAAGTAATATATATCCCGTCTGATTTCCGTTCAGTGGAAGATAAGTCCCTCCGTCTGGCTTTCTCACCTCGATCGCGAAGCGGTCGGAGTCCGGATCTGTGGCAAGGAGCACCTCCGCACCAGTCTTTGCTCCAAGCTCATCAGAGAGTCTGAAGGCCTTCGGGTCCTCGGGATTCGGATAGCCTACGGATGAAAAATCCGGATCGGGACCTTTTTGTTCTTCCACGATATGATAATTTGTGAAACCCCTGTCTTTAAGCATCCTTTCAAAGGGAACAGCCCCGGCGCCGTTTAAGGGCGTATAGACAAGGGGCATCGCAAGGTCAAGCTCATCACCTTCATGAACAGCAAGCGCCTCTATCCTGTCAAGATAGGCTCTGTCCTCCTTTTCACCCAGGTAAGTGATGAGGCTTAATTCCTTTTCTTCCGAAAGGAGATTGTGATCCTCCTCATGCAGAGGATAAGGAAGCCTTTCTATTTCCGCCGCGATCCTTTTTGAGATCTCTCCGCTTATCTGACAACCGTCAGACCAGTAGACCTTGTAACCATTGTATTCTTTGGGATTGTGGGAAGCTGTGATATTGATGCCCGCATCTGCATGAAGGTTTCTTATGAGAAAGGCCAGCTCCGGAGTCGGTCTGATATCCTCAAAGGTATAGGCTATGATGCCATGGCGCGAAAGAATCGATGCCGAAAGAGAAGCAAAATCCTTTGAGTAATGTCTCGGATCATAGGCGATGACGCAGGAGGGCCGCTCCCTTTCATCCTTGTTTCCATTTTTTACAAATTCATCGATAATGCAGTTTGAAAGCGCTTTTGTCACACGCTCTATGATGACGCGGTTCATATAGCCCGTGCCTGCCCCAAGCTTCCCCCGAAGGCCCGCGGTCCCGAAGGTCATTTCCTCTCCGAATCGCTCGTTGATCTCATCATCATCGTCCTTTATTGAAAGAAGCTCTTTTCGCAAGGGATCGTTTTCGGAAAGGTTAGTAAGCCACTCATTATAACGCTCCATTGCTTTTTGATCAGCCATATCTGTACCCCCCTTTTTTTAGTTCAGCCTAATCGTAAACTCCATGATCCTTCCATCTGGACTTTTCGCGGGGGCACTCCCCCGGTGCGCTTCGGCTATGGCGCGCACAACCGAAAGACCGATCCCGTGCCCCCCTGTCTTTGAATTCCTGGATCTGTCGGTCCTGTAAAACCTTTCAAAGAGAATATCGTGATCCCCGGCTTCAATACCGTCGGCATTATTTTTCACAACTATCTTAAGCTGATTGTAATACCTTTTCTGGTCAGCCGTACCGCTCTTTTCATCCCCTGCTGCCTTTGCCGGAAGCTTCTTTTCCTTCACCGGAGAAAGTGCTATGGAAACAGTCCCTGACGAAGGCGTGTACTTCATCGCATTGTCAAGGAGCAGTGATACCATCTGCGTCACTCTCTCACTATCACCATAATATATTATTCCATGAGGAATATCCTTTTCAAGGGTAAGTCCCTTTGCCTCGCACACAGCGTCAAAGGAATCAGCCGCCTCGGATACCGCCTTACTCACATCGAATATCATGAAAGAAAGGGCGCTGCCCTCCTCGTCCATCTTGGAAAGGAAAACGAGCTTTTCCGTAAGCCCTGTCAGCCGTCCTATCTGTCGCCTTATGGAATTGATCCATTCATTGTCCTCCCCGATGTCCATTTCAAGCACCTCGGCGTTGGCGCCGATTATCGCAAGGGGAGTCTTGATCTCATGAGACGCGTCAGTGATGAAGCGCTTCTGCTTTTCGTAGGATTCCGCGACAGGCTTCATCACGATCTTTGAGAGCATGAGGATAAGGAGTAATACGATGAGCATTCCGGCTGCGGAAACAATAACGCTGATGATGAGGTATGAAAGGAAGGAAGAGTATTCCCGGCTCATATCAAGGAAAACATAAGTCTTTGCGCCATTATCCGGAGCCTCAGTTCCATAGGAGCCTTCGAGCACTCTGTAAAAATAATTCCGCTTACTCCCTTCAGGCCTTCTCTGATCGCTCACGGTCTGGGCGAGTTCTCCCGCCCCCTCTTCGTCGATAGAAGCAATATTGGAAACATCGACTGACAAGAGGTTTCCTTCTTCATCAAAGACAGCGGAAAAGTACCTGATGTCAAACCGTGTCTCCATATTGACCTTGCCAAAGCCTCCTCCGAAGTCATCCGGCATCATTGGTCCTCTCTGGCCGCCGCTTACTGCTGACTCGGGATTTTCTCTCCACTCCCGGTCTTTCCGGCTATTATCCGGCTTTCCCCCACCCGGGAAAATGAGTTCATCCGTATTTCCGATACCGTCCCTTTTGAACCCCCCGTCCTTTAATACGTCCTGGGCTATATTCATTCTCTGGGACACCGTGTCCCTCATGGAGAAATAATTTGAGACGTTCATTATCGTAATGATAAGCGCAAGAACGGCACCCATGGAGGCCATGGATACCGCTATGAATTTTCTTCTCAGGAGCTTAAGCATGATCACTCTCCTTTTTCAAGAGAATAGCCAACGCCGCGGGTGGCCGCGATCTTCACCTTCGAACCTACGCTCGCGAGTTTTTTCCTGAGATAGCTAATATACACCCAGACTACGTTCAGCTCCGTGTCCGTGTCATAGCCCCAGATCTTGTCCATGAACTGGTCCACTGAGAAGAGCTGTCCGGGACTTTTCATGAACATCTCAAGCATCTGGAATTCCTTGTTCTGGAGCTTAACATTCTTTTCGCCGCAGGAAAGGACATAGGAAAAGCGGTCGAGAGTAATGTCCTCGTAAGAGAGCTCATTATCCGTGACCTCACCCTTGCGCCTTGTGATGGAGCGCACCCTGGCGAGGAGCTCCTTCATCGCAAAAGGCTTTGTAAGATAATCATCAGCTCCCGCGTCGAGTCCCTCGACCCTGTCGTCGACCTGGGACTTCGCGGTGAGAAGAAGGACTGGCACGTCTATCCCCTTTGCTCTTGCTTTTTTCAGCACCGTGATCCCATCCATCTTCGGCATCATGATGTCGAGGATCACGCCGTCATAAAGTCCGGTCTCAATATAATCAAGGGCATCCTCGCCATTGAATACGCAATCTACGGAATAATTGCTCCGAAGCAGCACGGCCTCAACCGCCGCCGACATCTCATGTTCATCCTCACAAAGCAGAAGTCTCATATCATTTCCTCCGTAAGATGATCGGGTGTGCCGGTCTGAAATATAGCACCGGCACACCTTATTATAATAACATATCTTTACGTTGCTATTCCACCATCAGAGTGCGTCCTGGGTGTTGTCCTCCTTCATGAGAGCCACCTCGAGATTTCAGTTTCTGGTCCTTACCGCATCGATGAATTCCTATTCACTTGCTTTGGGCTTCATCCTGACCTTGTAGCGGAGTTTGAACATGGAGCCCATGTTCGTGGTCTTTACGGATATACTTTCATTCGCATCAAGATATTCATCAAATATCGGGTCAAAAACTCCGGCGTAGTCAAGGTCTTCGGGAATGGTGATCTGAAGGATCTTCTCATCATTATTCTTTTCAACCATTGAGGATACCATTGTGAAGAGGAACATCCCGGCACCGAGGATCGCCGCGAAAAGGACAGCATAACCGAGATAACCCATTCCGCAGATAAGGCCGCAGCCCATGCCAAGGAAGATCGCTGCTATCTCCTTCGCGCTTCCGGGCACTGAGCGGAAACGGACAAGCGAGAACGCGCCCGCCACGGCGACGCCTGCGCCTATGTTGCCGTTTACCATCATTATCACAACGCATACGATCGCCGGAAGCAGTGCCAATGTGAGGGTAAAGCTTTTGGACGGTCTTTCATGATATCTGTAGACAAGGGCCAGAAAGATCCCAATCCCTATAGCTGTCATGACGCACAGTAAAAACGAACTAACGGAAATGGATGCTGCTTCGGTTGTACTGAAAATTCCACTGAAAAAATTACTCATGATATTTCTCCTTCCTCAAATCCTGTTTTTCAAGTATGGGAGCATAATAAAGGAGAAACCTTAAATTAGTTTTAAATGATACAAGAAATTGAAAAGCGGAGCATGATTGCTCCGCATACGAACGACGATTGATTGAAAAGCGGAGCATGGCTGCTCCGCATACGAGTGACGCCTTGTTGAAAAATGAATTGCCGCACTTGTCTCCGGAACGAGTCCTAAGGAGCAGCCATGCGCAGTAAGCTGGCCCACGTGGATTCGAACCACGAAATGACGGAGTCAGAGTCCGCTGCCTTACCGTTTGGCTATGGGCCACTATCTTTGCCTGCCCAAGCGTCTTTCAGACAGGCAAAGGCTATTATAAAAAATCAGCTCTGAAAAAGCAAGCGCTTTTTGTTGTCATAGAATGGACTTTTCCCGCCCGTTATGGTAAAACTATCGCGTAGTTATACTGCTGTTTCGATATATCCGAGACTGGTAAAAGAATCGATTTTATTATGAACTTAAAGAGCATTCTTCCGGATAATATAAATGAATACGCGGACTATGTAGACGAAGACATGTCCGAAAATATAGGCCGTATGTTCTATCGCGGCTTAGCTGCCCATGCCCCGGAAGATGATAGTCTTCTGTCACTGCTCATATGGGAACTCAAGTCTCCGGAAGGCAACGAAAGATCCACGTCAGAACTCAAATGGATATACTCCGCCGACCCCTCATATATTTCCAACATTCTGGACGGCTATCACAGCGAAGTCTTGAACGACGGAGTAAAAAAGACAATTTTTGAATCCTCATCGATCAAAAAAGAAGAGGAAAACGCATTATCCGAAAGCGGCTTTACCATAGAACAAGTGGAAGGCAGCAACATAGACGTGACCCTTGGTGAGTGCAGCAAACTGCCGCTATTCAAAAAGCATGCTCCTCTCTATGTACAGAGTCTCAACCTCCTGGATGATCAGGAATTCCTGCAGGGGATCATGAACATCCTTTTCAAAGATGATGATCCCGCATTGGAGGATATCGCTTTTCTGAGCAGAACATGGTATGAGCCGGAGATTTCGTGCTACACAAAAACAGATGGCAAGGTCACGGGACTTTTTTTGGTACATGCATGTCCTTCGGGGATACTCACCCCGGTCCTGCTCTTTGCGCTGGGAGCTGATGCCAAGATCAATATTGTTGAGATGCTGCGCTTTTCGGTAAAAGCGGCTGAAGATAAGTATCCCGAAGACACTGTGATCCGTGTACACAGAAGGAACCTTCCGGTAAAAAAGATCTCAGCAAAACTGTTCCCTGACAAAAAAGGAACGCCTTCAGTCTCCGGCGTTCGCAATGAAGAATGACAGGTGTCATTTATGGATCAAAGACCGTTTTTGGAGTTATTCCCATTCTACAAGCAGCAGATCACGATCAATCTGATCCTGGAATTTTCCGCGCTTCTGATACTCTCTTTGCTGATAATTCAGTTCATCCGCAGGAAGCATCGAACCTTCGAGCTTACCCTGTTCTTTCAGATGTGCTTCTGTAATGTGCTTATGGCTTTTGTCTCAATGGCAATTGACATTTACCCGCTGTTCGTGAAAGTCGGTGATCATATACCCGAAAGCGCCATATTTATTATCTTTATCCTTCCACCTTTCATTGATCGGATCTTTTCTATCACTCTTCTGGTACAGTGGCTTATCTACGTGGAATATACCCTGCACCAAAGCCGCGATCTGATACGCCGGCGCTATACTGCTGCCTTCTGGGTGTTTGCTGTGGCAGCAATTCTGCAGCTTGTCAGTATCCCTATTCTTTACTGGCAAGATGCACCCTTTGACCAGATTCTCGTTTACAATATCATTTCTGTTTCATCAAGTATCATTTTGTTCTCATTCATCATAGCCACTTATATTATTTTGATCCTTGAAAAGAAAAGGAACCGTATCCCAGAATATATCAGGCTGACACCAACTAATCTGTGCATGATCGGAGG
>JAEEGL014039191.1_pt1 | contig 18718 bp, 11 predicted proteins | sample 9134231 | NCBI WGS metagenome assembly JAEEGL01 (sample SAMN16246548, study PRJNA631951) | gut metagenome | biome: gut microbiome; feature: rumen; material: fiber-attached | host: Bos | place: Iran: Karaj | collected 2018-10 | reverse complement strand
TCGCGAGCAGCCTTTTCAGCGTCAACCTGTTCCTGAGTCTTGTCGCCGTTGAACACAGCAGCCATATCTTCCATGGCCAGACGTGCAGCTTCAACCTGCTCGGAAGCAGCGCCGCCCATGATGCCCCAGGTCAGGTTCGGGCCGATGGTGCTGTTGCGGTCTCCGATGTAGTTGAAGTTCATGATGGTGCCGTTCTCACGCAGATAAGCGTAGGTCTCTTCGACAGCGCGCTCATCGGTCAGTTCGTACAGGCGGGTCGCCCATGCATCTTCATCCGCGTCGATGACGGGGTTCTTCCGATACAGGGTGTAGATCTGCTGCAGCTTCAGAGAGGTCTCCTCGTCGTACACGGCGGGAATACCGAACACGTTGTTGTCAGCAGCGCTGGTGTAGGCATCAGCAGCAGGTCCCTTGGGCAAGCAGACGCAGCCCCACTCTTCGACGTTGTTCACAACGTCGTTGCCGTTGAAGCCTTCATAGGACTGACCAATCAGGAAAGCAACGTTGCCTTCCGGCCAGAACTGCTTATAGTCATCCCAGTTGACGTAGGGACGATAGTAGTTGCGGTTCCACTCCTGGATGCGGTTCAGGGCCGCCAGGGTGTTGTCGCTGTCAGCGGAGTAAACCAGTTTGCCTTCTTCGGTCTTCTCATAGAAGTCGCCGTTGTTGCTGACTACCAGGCCCACAACACCGTCGTCGAAGTTACCGGTCAGGGCAAAGACGTCGAGTTCACCGTCGTTATCCTTGTCGGCCTTCACAGCGTCCATGTAGCTTTCCATCTTTTCCCAGGTCCAGCTTCCGTCGGCCTGAGCGTCATAGATTTCTTCCCACTTGATGCCGGCGTCTTCCAGAACTTTCTTGTTGAAGAACACGCACTGACGGGGCTCGAAGAACTTGCCGCCGCAAACGCCGTAGCACTTGCCGCCGATGGTCATGAAGTCAACCGTCGCCTTGTTGAAGTTCTCAAGGCCGTAGGTCCATTCAGAGAACAGGCCGTTCGCCAGAACGGGGCCGCAGAAGCCGCCGGACACGCCGACGATGCGCAGTTCGCTGTTATCCTTGTTTGAAACGATATTCTGCAGTTCAGCAACCATGCCGTCCCAGTCGCCCAGCTTGATTTCAACGAGCTTCACATTGTAGGTTTCTTCCAGCCAATCCCAGTAGTCATACTGAGCCTGCTGTTCTTCAGTGGGTTCTTCAGCGCGTTCGCCGGAAGAATACCAGTCATTGATATACACAGTAGCGCCACCGAAGTCGAGGCCTTCGATGATTTCCGGATATTCTTCCGGAATGTCTTCCGCAGCAGCGAAGCTGCAGCAGCCCAGAACCATCAGAGCGGCCAATACCAGAGCCATGATTTTCTTCATAATGAGAAAACCTCCTTTTTTATTTCCTTACAGATTTCCCGCGGAAATCTGTATAGGTACAATTGTAAATCGCGGATCCCCCGCTGTTCAGGACAATTATAGACCGTATTTTCCATTTAATCAAGTACAAGTATGTACATTTTTCGCATTTTGTGCTTATTCTTTTGATCCCGTCATCGCCAGGCTCTCCACGAACGTCCGCTGCGTGAAGCAGTACAGGATGATCAGCGGAACACAGCAGAACAGCACGCCGATGGAGATCAGCTGCAGGGAACGTCCTGCGGACGGCGTCACAGGTGTACCCGCCATCTTGGACAGTTCGTCCGCCATCCGGTCTGTAATCGAGCTCAGTTCAGGCGCATAGAGCTTATATCCGGACAGGAAATTCCGCGAATAGAACAGATCCGTCCATTGCCACACGAAGCTGAACAGGAAACAGCTGGCGATAATCGGTACCGCATCCGGAAGCATGATCTTCAGGAAGGTATGCATGGTTCCGCAGCCATCCACATAGGCTGCCTCTTCCAGACTTTCCGGCACATTCTTGAAATACTGCCTCAGCATGTAGATATACAGGCCGTCCTTCAGTCCCATGCAGGTCAGGCACATCATCAGATAGGGCCACAGGGACTTACGGATGTTCAGCGGCTGACCGTTGAACAGTGTAATGATGCCGAAAAGATCAAAACGGGTAAACGTGCGGTACAGGGCGCTCTGGATCGTCTGCGGCGGAATGATAATCAAAGCAATGACGCAGGCAAACCAGAACTTTTTCAGAGGAAACTCAAACCGTGCAAATCCATAAGCCACCAGTGTACAGGCCACAACCTGGCAGATACTGCTCAGGATAGAAATCCATAGGGTATTGAGCATGGATGTGGGCATGGATGTTGCCCGTGCCACTGCCGTAAAGTTATCCAGCGTAATATTCCGGGGCAGCAGTACGATCGTGGTATCGTACAGATCCTTCTCTTCCATCAGGCTCATGGAAAGACGGCTGATCATCGGGGAAATGATCATAAAGCAGAGACCGAACATCAGCAGGGCCCGGATAACGGAAATGCTGATCTCCTTGATCCTGCGCTTCATCAGGTAGCCACCGCTGCGGCGGTTCCGTTCCTTGAAGCTCTTATTCTTTCCGATAAAGATCGTATTATCTTTACTCATAGGATTTCACCGCCCTTGAGATGATGAAAGCGCTGATGCCGATAAAGACGATCGCAACGGCAAAGTAAATCCAGCTTTCAGCCGCCGCAATGCCCAGATCCATTCGGACGCCGTTCATATAGATGTTGTTGATATGCTCCATGACCTGGTTGTTATTCTTCATGAAGAAGTCAATGATCGTGTAGATGCAGTTCACCATCAGCAGCGGGCTGACCATCGGGAAAGTGATTTTCCAGAATGATTCCCATGCGGAGCAGCCTTCCACATCCGCCGCCTCGTAAAGCGACGGGGAAATGGACTGCAGTCCGGACAGGAATACGATGATCTGGATACCGCTGGCCATCACGATGTCGTATATCGAGTTGATCATCTGGAATACGACATCGAACACACCCTGGCCGACGCCGGATACCTGCAGCAGATCCTCAATGGAAGCTGCTATGTTGACCCCCGATGAATCCCCCATTGCTTCCGACATGCTGTTGAGCAGGTTCAGGGAGCTGCTGTTGGTTTCAATGCCGGGCAGCACGCCGGAAGACAGGATAACCGGCAGGAAGAAGATAATCCGGCACAGGATCCGGCCCTTGAATTTCTGGTTCAGGATCACGGCGATCACGAAGCTCATAACCAGCGTGGCAATCACGTTGATGGCCATACGGCTGATTTCGTCCACCAGCATCTTGTTGAAATCCGGGTCCGTATTGAATGCATAGTTGTAGTTGTAAATGCCGTTGTAAGTCATCTCACCGGTATTGATGATATACCGGCTGAAGCTCATCTGCAGGGATACCGCCAGCGGTTTCACCATGAACGCGAGGAAGCCGATAATGAAAGGCAGGATAAATAATACTCCGGTGCGGGCACGGCGGGCAGGAATCGTATGATAGATCTTGCTGCCGGGGAAGAACATCTGGAACGCTTCGGTAATGCCGCTGTACCAGTGTTCCCGGTATTTCCGGTTCTTTTTACTCATTGTCCGCCACCTCTTTTCACCAGGTAATCCCGCGCGGGTACTTTTACGCTTCCGGCTCTGTAATCCCTTGTGCTGTAGTTGACATAAACCTGTGTACCGTCGGCGTATGTGGTCACCGCCACATCCTCGTTCAGCCGCTCATGTCCGATGATGGCCTGGCGGTTCAGACCGGACATTTCCTTCTGGTACCGGGTGATCATCGCGATGACTTCCTCTTTCCAGGGCTCATAATGAGAGGAAGTATAGCAGCTGAACATTGTGTCCTTCAGCACCCTGGTATCCTTCTCCATGAAGGTGAAGTTCAGGCCGGCGCCATATTCCGCGGATTCAAGCAGCAGCGTCTGCGGATCCCCTGCCAGGTTCAGTGCCTCGCCGGTGTAATCCTTCAGGCCGTGAATGGCAATCTGGTAGAAGGGAATGCTGTAGTCCAGGAGGGCGTAGGCATTGCCGGTCAGGTTCATGTCGGTGATCAGGTCCGCATAGGGAATCGAGTATGCGTTACCCTCCTTGATGATGACCTTCAGTCCTGCAGAAACCGCGTCCTCCAGTGTCTGCGTATCCATAACCTTGACCTGTTCACGGGTCACTGTATTGCTGTCCTGGTAGTCAGCGCTGAGCAGATTGCCGATATCACGGAATGCAACGCCCGCAACACCACGATCCTTCAGGCCGTTGATCAGGTTCTCCGCACATTGCTTGGCATAGGACGGTTTCACCAGGTAATACGTGTATTTATCCATCCAGGTGGACTGACGGTATGTGACGATGTCATAAGGATACAGTTTAATCACATTCCGTGTCGTTGCCCTTGCGGAATCGGACAGCGTGTTGAATCCGTTCAGGATGTTGCTGTGATAGGCGAAGCAGGAAATGCCGTCAAAGTACAGGTCCACGCCCTTTGCCGCAGCGCTGGCAATCAGCTTCTTCATGCCGTTTTCGCCGCCCAGGCAGCCTTCGACATGGATGCTGGTAAGCACTCTCTGCATGGCGCCGCCGTTGCACCAGCCTGTCATCCGGAGGTTCAGGTCTTTTACGCCGCCATCCAGGAAGTCGTTCATGATGCTTTCAGCCTGTTCAAAAGTCGTGGTGGGCACGATGGCTTCCATCGGCAGGCCCAGTTTGACTTCAACCTTGTTGATTGCACCGACCAGTTCCACATTCACCGGCATCTCTTCGGACGCGCACTCACCGCGCATTTCGGGCTTGGCACGCAGATACTCGCCGTAGGTTTCCGCCATATTCACATATCCGTTGCCGTCCAGGAAGCGGTAACGCTGAACCAGCGTATCATCCGGGATCTGCTTCTCGTACATCAGGAACAGACGCGCGGACTTCTTTTCGTCCACTTCCACATTGTCAGAATGCAGAATGTTATATCTTCCGAAGACCGTGTTGTATTCGTTCAGTCGTCCGGAAATATCGGCGCACACACCGCCATAGGAATCTGCGCCTTCCATAATACAGATGAAAGAACCGTCCTCATGGCTCATGCCAAAGACAGGGAACGCGTTTTCGGTTTCACTGGTAACGCTGTCCCGCTTTGTACCGTAATCCCAGCCGTACATATTGGCATAGTAGGAACTCTGGGACAGTCTTCCGTTGTTATAGCGGATAATGGCTCCGCCGCCTTCCGGAACCAGGGTAAACCCTTCCTGATCTGTTCCCGCAGCGCCGAACATCGGCAGCACGTCCACAAAGACCAGCGGATAATCCGAGGAGCAGGCGATATCGCTGTACGGCACGGATACAACCAGGTCCTTGCCTTCCAGCCTGTAAAGGACGCTGATATTGAACACCGGTCCGCTGCTTTCCTTTTCGCCGGCCATCAGTTCCTGGTCCAGCAGATAATCCTCTTCGGTATATCCGGCTTTTTGCAGGAGATCTTCCGCCTGTTTCTTCTGTTCATCTTTCCGGTCAGACTTCAGGATGTACAGATCCTGCTCCAGCACACTGGGATACAGGGCAATGATCTCATCCTTGTTCTTTTTGCTGTCCAGCTTTTTCGTTTCATACAGGGTATAGTGGTTTTTGAATTTACCCTGGTCCTTCTTGCTCATTGCTTTCAGGAAGGTATCGTATCTTTCCCGTGTCATAGCGTTCGGAATGATATACCGCTTACCGGCATTCTTTCCCAGGGAATAATTCACACGGATGGATCCGTCTTCTTCCTGCAGGATCTCAAAGCTCTGGTTTTTGATGGATCCTGTGAAGTTATTCATTTCTGTCTTATTGATATCATCATAATATGAAACATTCAGCGTACTGGACAGGTATTCCAGCGTGGTACCGCGGGCAATCTTGTCGTTCTCGCGGTTTTCCGGGTTGGAAAACCACACCTTGCCCGTTGCCTTGTTGGTTACCTTGAACAGGCTTGTCGCACCGTCCATTTCGAAGAGCAGCTGGTCATTTTCCATGGTCAGCGGCTTTCCGTCGCCTTCAAAATAGATGATCTTTGTATCCCTGGCAAAACTCTTGCCCGGACTGGTATAAATTTTGTTGAGCACAAACGCCGCCCCGGCGATCAGTACAATTGCAATGATCCACGGAATCAGCCGCCTCAGGATGGATTTCTTTCTCATTGTCTTCATCCCTCCTTAATTCAGCCGGTAGGCTGCTTCACGGTACAGGCTCACAAAGAACCCGACGGCATCGTTCAGCAGGCTGAAGAATACAAGGGCCAGGAAAATGATCACGCAGGCACCTACAATTGTCACAATAATGAAGATAAAGGTTTTTCCGGGACCGTAGTCATGAATCTCCATCAGACCGACAAACACGAGGAACACACTCCAGATCACACTGATCGAAAGCATGACGCTGTAAAGACTTCCCTCTTCATAGGTCAATATGTTGCTGACCAGGATCATCGGAAGCTGGATCATGATATAGGGCACCAGCGCATAGCACATACCAATGTAGATATCCTTGAACCGGCCTTTTCCTTCAAACAGGGTTGTCATCGCCCAGTTGGCCAGACACAGAATCAGGAAGGGCAGCAGCAGGGAGCCCATTTCCTCAAATACATTGATATGCTGTACAGCCGCGTCAAAGAACTGGAAACTGGTACACAGGATCTTCAGCACACGGGTAATCAGGAACAGCGCCAGGAATGTGGTGGCTGCGGCCAGGTTCCCCTTATGCTCACGGGTCAGGTCCCAGAATCCGTCAAAGGGATGGGTAATCACGTAAAGGGCATACCTCAGTGCACGCTTGTATTCTGCCCGGGATTCTTTCCGTCTGTTACTGACGGCTGCGGCATCACTCAGCGTTTCTGCGGATTTTGCTCTGCTCATGCATGATCACCTCCCACTTCATTCTCTTGATTCTTCCAAGGATCAACGGCACAATCAGCAGCAGTATCACTCCCAGGAAAATCCATAGGGCATTCTTTTCAATCCATTCCTTCCGGTACAGTTTGAAAGTCCTGCCGTAGTTTTCCCGGTCATGGGCCATCTTGAAATACTCCATGGCCTCCTCAAACTTGTTCTGCCTCAGCACCGTACGTCCGATGCCCCGGAAAGCCATGGGATAATTGGCGTTCTGCCTCAGCACTTCCGTCCACACGTTCGCGCTCTCGTCATAATCGCCGTCCTGGTATTTGTTGATGGCGTCATAAATCTTCAGGCCGTATTCCGTGGGCGTAAAGACCGTTATACTGTTTTCCAGCTGATCCAGCACAAACAGGTCATTTCCGATATGTTCCAGACTGATCGGGCTGGTAAAGGCGCCTTCAATATTGCCGCGGGTACCGAATGCCCACAGCATGATGCCCTGGCTGTCATAGCCGAACAGACGTCCGCGTATCCGGTCCAGCACGATGTAGATATCATTGTCGAAAACAGTAATGTCCGTCAGTCTGGCCGGACCGAAGTAGGAAGATTCACCCTTCTGCCACCAGAGGTCGCCGATGGGAGGATATCTGTCGTTTGCGATCAGGATATCGTTTCCCAGGCCGTTCAGGCGGCGGATCGGGTTTACCTGGCCTGCGTCCAGGGCGCCTTCATCAAAGTTTGTCAGCGTGGCATAGATGAAACCGTCCTTGTCCATGTACATGTTTTCATATTCCGTCGGAACAAAAGACGGAGAAGCATCCCGCTGTTCCTGGGTCATGAAGTATTTTTTCCAGATGTAATCAAAGGTTGAAAAGTTTACAGGCGTTGCACCGATGAATCCGGTAAACGTGGTGTCCGTCTCGTACTTCACGATACCCTTGTTGACGTTCGTGACCAGTGCATACAGTCGTCCCGCAACGTCAACCGTGATCTTCTTCGGCAGGAAATCCAGGCTCTGGTCAAAGGTGGCGTCCGCAGGTTTCGTAAACTCTTTGATCCAGTTCAGGTCCTTATCCATCATCACGACGCGCAGGTTGCCGTAATCCGCAACGTAGATATTCCCATCCACGTCCACATATACGTCGTACGGGGTGTTGAAATGCTCAGGAGATCCTCCCGCCACATGATCAATGATTCTTGTCAGCTTTGCCTGGCCGTTCCTGTATTCAAGCTGGAGAATCCGGTTGTTGAACGTGTCGGCAACATACAGGTCATTGTTCCGTGCAAACAGGCTCTGGGGCTTGTTCATGCGCACATCCAGGCCGAGGTCAACGCTGTCGATGACTGTTTCGACCCGGTAGGCGTCCGGAGACTCCTGTACGTCGCGCCAGTAGTCATATCCGTAGGTATAGGATGTGCTGTAGCCATCCTTGTTCACGTTGAAGCTGTCGTCCGCCAGCGCGGTACAGGCCGTGAACAGCATGATCAGGATCATCAGAAAGGAAACCGCTTTTTTCATCATCATTTCCTCCCCTCTTAGTCCTTGATGCCGGAGGAGGCCATGGTCTCCAGGATCCGGCTCTGGCTGAAAATGAAGATGAGCACCGGAACCGCGACGATAATCACATTGGCCGCGGCCACCTGGCCTGTACGGGCGATGTTGACCGCCGCGCCGCCCTGGATTTGCTGCAGTGCGTATACCAGCGGTTTTTTCGCCTCGGAATAGATGATGGTTCCTGCCGGGTTGTTCCACAGGGACTGTACGCTGAAGATGATCATCGTCAGCCAGGCCGGTTTCACGTTGGGCATCACAATGCTCCAGAAAACCCGGAACCGTCCGGCACCGTCAATGGTCGCCGCTTCAATCAAAGCTGTAGGCAGTCCTTCCATAAACTGTTTCATCAGGAACAGACCGATCGGCGCGGCAAACGCAGGCAGAATCAGAGCCCAATAGGTATCTACCAGGCCCAGCCGTCTCATAATCAGGTAATTGGGGATGTCCGTAACCACACCGGAAGCGAACATCAGGAAAGTGGTGGCCAGCAGGAAGAACAGCCGTCCGCCCGGAAAATCATATTTGGCCAGCACGAAAGCCGCCATGCCGGCAATCACCAGATGACCGAAAGTACCAACCACGGTAATGAAGATGGTATTCACCAGATATCTGCTGAAGGGCACCCAGCTCTGTCCCATCGTCACGAACAGGTCGGAGAAGTTGTCCATCGTCGGACGGGTGGGCCACACGGGCGGCGGGAACCGGAAAAGTTCATCCAGGGGTTTCAGACTGGATCCCAGCAGGAATACCAGCGGGAACAGCATGGCAACCGCAACCAGGGCAAGCAGCAGGTAAATGATCACGTCGCCTGTAATAGACCGGTTGGGATGCCGCCGGACAATCAGGTGCTTCTTCGGCACCTCAATCTTCTGGCCCAGCCGTTCCGCCTGCTCATGCAGGATATCGCCCCGCGTTTTGACCTTCACAGGCTTATCTGCCCAGTTTTTATCCATATGGCTGTAAAGCTTCAGGCCCTGGGCAAGTTCGAACACGTAACGGGTGTCGTCCTTCAGGATAACAGTGATCTGGCTGGTAGTACCGCCCCGGCGGATATTGTCCATCCGGTTCATCCGGGCATAGTGCCATTCAGCTACAGGCTCCTTCTGTCCTTTGGCATAGAAAGCCGCGCCGGTTTCACCGGCAACCAGTTCGCCGCGGTACTTCTTACCGTTGATGAGCTGCAGGGTACCATTGGATCTTACGGTGTTAATCTCACTCATATCAGGTACCCACCCTTCCCAGCAATCCGGTAATTGCTTTCTTGCACAGAATCATCGCCACGAACAGGATCACCGCAATGGCGCTGGCATAGCCCATTTCGAAGCGGGTATATCCGTAGTCAAACAGGTGGGTAACAACCGTACGGGCCGCATAGTCTGTGGAGGGGAATCCGCACAGGGTCCGCGGTACGGCGCCGACGTTGAAGGAGGATGTAATGCTCATAACAGCGCCGAACAGCAGCATGGGCTTCATGCTGGGCAGCGTGATATGATACAGCTCCTGCCAGCGGTTCCGGACACCGTCCACATATCCGGCTTCATACATGCTGCGGTCAATGCCCTGGAAGCCGGCCACAAAGCTCAGGAAGCCGGTACCCATGCTCATCCACAGGGATACGATGATAACAATGGTCAGCATGTACCGCGGATCGGTCAGCCACAGAACCGGCGCGTTGATCATGCCGTACTCCATCAGGAGGGCGTTGAACCATCCGTAGGCGTCGCCACGGAAAATCGTGTTGAACACTTCGAAGGCAGCACCGCCGATAGAGGGGATGTAGAATACGATAACCGCCACCGCCCGCAGCCATTTCGGCAGTTCATTGATAAACCAGGCAAACAGAAAGGAAAGGATATATCCAACCGGTCCAATAATGACGGCGCAAACGAAAGTGTTCTTGACAGATGTCAGGAATATTTCATCCTGCAGGAACAGGTTCGTATAGTTCTGCAGTCCGATAAAACGGGCAGGTTCCAGGATGTTGTAGTAAGTAAAACTGTAAATGATCGATGTGCAGATCGGCAGAATGAAGAAGGTAATAAACAGAATCGCGTATGGAGCCAGGAACAGGTAGCAGCCCTTGTTCCGTTTTGCAAGCGTCCACCCGTGTGCGATTTTGTCCCGCCTCATAGCCAGGTATCTATGAGCAAATGACTGTGACTGCATATTCGCTTCCCTCCTTCCTTTCTCAATCAACCGGCAGGTTGAATTCCCGCCGTTTGATCTTAATCTCTTCATTAATGGTCCGTGCGTAAGTCAGCAGGGTCTCCCGCTGATCTTCCTTGGTATTGATCACCTTACGTACTGCGTTGATGAGATGGCGCTGCGTTGAATATCCGCCGGCGATCTCCGGGAAGCCCCGGGTCTGTGACATCTGTTCTTTCAGCACTTTCAGCTGCTTGTCAGACCAGGCCAGCTGCGTCAGCGCGTCCTGATTGGCTGTCTGGTACCGGGCGGAAGCACCCAGGATGCTTTCCATCTCCCGGCCGAAGCGAACCTGCGCGTCCGTGCTCACCCACCACTTCATAAACTCCCAGGCGTTTTTCTTTTTTGTTTCATTGTTTGTCGCAATCATCATACAGCACAGTCCGCTTGTCTGGGCAGTATGGTCAATGGTTCCATCCTCTTTCATCGTTCCCGGGAACAGGGTGAAGTCCCACAGGCCGCGGATTTCCGGAGCGGAAACCATGAGGGTGTTGTACATATTGTAGTTCTGGATGCCCATCGGCATCTCGCCGCTGCGGAACCGGCTCGGGAAGTCGAACACCACCGGCAGGCCGTAGTCGTTGTACAGGCTCGTATACTGCTTGAATCCGGCTACGCCTGCCTCGCTGTCCACCAGCGTGTGCTTAGCTTCCTTGTCGTAGATTTCTCCGCCATTCTGATAAATCATGGAATTCAGCACGGAGTTGTCCACAACCCGGATGTCCGGGAAATTGATACCGATCGTCAGGCTGTTGCCCTGAATCGTCGGCAGCTCCGCAATCAGCTCATCCCAGGTCTGCGGAACAGCCAGACCCAGCTCTTCCATAACGTCCTTGCGGTAGAACAGCACAGCGAAATCCTGGGTTTCAGGCAGTCCGTAAATACCGATCTTCTTGCTGTCATTATAAGTCAGCGGTTCCAGGATGCTCTTTGTAAACGGTTTGGCAACCTCTTCAAAGTCTTCAAACTGGGTCAGGTCTTCAACCGCGTTACGCATGGCATAGTTCACGGCAAACCAGCCGCTGAGGCTCAGCACCACGTCCGGGCCGTTTCCTGCGACAACAGCGGGCAGGATGGCGTCCTGCAGCACCAGCTTGACGTTCACTTTAATGCCGGTCTTTGCGGTAAAGGTATTGTCAACCAGATTCTTCAGCACCGTACTCTGGTCGCGGCCCGTGGTGATCCAGATCTCCACCACGTCGTCCGTATCCTCATACTTGTCGCCCAGGCTGTTATAGTCCACGGTATAGGAACTCAGGCAGCTCCGGACTTCATGAATAATATCCTGGAAAACATTGCTGCGAACCTCCGGAACATTGACGTTCTCGCCTGTTACCATAATCAGGTCCACGTCCAGCTTGCTCTCGGCCATGTTCTGCATTGCGGTTCCGAGCGAAGTAATGTTGTCCCGGAAGTTCTGGAAGGATTCTGTGATCCGTTCATTCTTTTTCACAAAGGTTTCAAGCTGTACAGCCAGCGTCTGTGCGGAGGCAATCCGGTCGCTCTTCTCACCGGTGATAGCCACCGTATCATCCACGATTTTATACAGGCGCTTGCTTTCCAGATCCATCGCCTCAATGACTTCGGGATAAATCCGCTTCAGGTTGTAATCACGGTATTTATCCGGATTGGCGCCTGTCAGAACCAGGATTTTGCGGTAAATCTGGTTCAGGCGGAAGATGCTGTCTTCCACGGATTTCAGGACAGGCCCCATTTCTCCCATGGTCACTTCCATGCGGATGGAATGGCTTCCTTTCTTCAGCCAGAAGCGGAAGGGGGTGCCTTCCTTGTCGCTCAGGGTGTGCATGTCCCATCCGGTGCTGTAGCTGAATGTTACTGCTTCAAGATCTTCAAACGGAATCTCACCGTCGATATAAACGGTTCGTGCGGACAGCGCGCCGCGCTGGTACATCTGCCGTGCTTTGATGGAAATGTTGTAGTATCCGTCTTCCGGTACTTCAAACTCCCACTGGATCCACTCGCCGGGATGGGTCCAGGGTTCGCCGCCGATATAATTCAGGATTGAATTTGATACGGAATAGGGTTCTGTCAGGGCGGAGCTGCGGTCATAACGTCCGTAAAGGCTCGGCGTGCTGCGCAGCACGGCGGATTCTCCCTGGATTGTCTGGCTGTAGTTCAGCGCCTCTTCGCTGGCGGAAACCTCAGGCTGGGCTGCTGCGTATTCCGCATAAGTGGGAGACTTCATAATCGGCGTCAGCGAAACAGCGCAAAGAATCACCGGCTCATTGACAGCACGGATCGTCAGTTCATTCTCCCCTTCATTGAAATAGAAGGCATAGGGCTCTGTCTGATATCCCATGTCATCCTTGCAGTATGCGCTCTGCTTTTCAAAGCGTTCCACCTGCGTAGGACGGATATCATTCCCCTGGTTGTCCTTGCGCACCTCGTTTGCGTCGGTCCACAGGCGAGAGAAACAAAGCGTGCTTGCGCCGGTGAAAGGAACTTCACCGTTAATTGCAATTTCACGCTCAATATCCACACCGCGGCTTTCCACTGTCAGGTAATCCAGGCGGATATTGTACAGGCCGGCCTTGGGTATATTCACCTTCCAGGTAAGCTCTGACTCATCAGCCGTCAGCACACCGTCCGCACAGACTTCGCCGCCTTTCCCTTCGAAGGAGGCCAGGTCCACCTCAACAGCTTCACTGACAGCGGGCAGATTCGCATACTTCTCCAGATAAGAGGTATAGGTGTTGCTCCGTCCAATGCCGCTGACATCTGTGGACAGATCAGCGCCCTCATACTTGCTCCTGAAACTGTTCTCGGACCGGCTGAGCAGCCAGATCCCGGCAATTACAAGAGCAGCGACAAGGACGCCGATGAGAATGTTCCGCCATTTCCTTGACATGAGTTCATCTCCCACTTGCGACGTTTGCACGCCGGAAAATCAGATTCCCTGATACTGTGAAATTGGTTACAAATGCAATCTAAAAATACCGTGTTAATTATAATTGCAATATATTTTTATGTCAATTGTACGTACAAAAAAGCGACGTCTGGCAGACGTCGCTTTCCGGAAATGTTTTCAGTGTTGAAAAATCTGGTTTATCGGATTTCAGCTCCGAGTTTGAATTTCAGATTCCCAAGAATTTTTTTAATGTATTTATCCAGTTCTTCAGGGGTCAGGGCTTTGTCGGCCGCCTCAAAGGTGATCTTGAAGGCCATGCTCTTGCGTCCCTCGCCGATCTGTTCTCCCCGATAAATGTCGAACAGTTCCACGTCGCTGACGCTCGGGCAAGCCCGGGCAATTTCCTTCATGAGGTCGCCGCAGGCCGTCTCCTCCGCCACCGTCAGTGCCAGGTCGCGCACAACGGACGGGAATACAGACAGAGGACGATACCGGAAACTGGCAGCCATGTGGTTCATCATGGCGTTGTAGTCAATTTCGCCCAGGAAGATCTTGTGATTGGACTTGGCGTCCTTGTGCAGCTTCAGTTCACCCGTCACTTCGTTGGCCAGCTTTCCGAAGCAGCCGATCCGTTCTCCTTCACAAAGGATGTAGGCGGCGATTCCGGGATGCAGCCACGGCACGTCGGCAGCCCGTTCCACGTCGAAGGACAGACCGAGGGCTTCACCCAGCGCTTCAACGGTTCCCTTCACGGTAAAGAAATCCTCAGCGTCACCGAAGGCTGCGAAACCAAGATGCGGCCTTTCTTCCGGCATCTCCCCGTCCCTCGGAATATAGATGTTGCTGATCTCGAAGATCCGGCCGTCGTTGTTGCCCTTCTTCAGGTTCTCCACCACAACGTTCACCAGGCTGGGTGCCAGCAGAGGCCGCATGATGGAAAGGTTGACTGAAATCGGGTTTTTGATGCGCAGCACATTCCGTTCCGGCGCGCCTTCCGGAATCCGCAGGAAATCCAGGTCGCTGTCGGAATAGAAGGACATGGTGTAGGCTTCATGATAGCCCTGTCCGCACATGATCCGGCAGACACGATCCCTGCGCTGCTGTGCCGGGGTCTTGCCGCCGCTGGTCACTGTTGCCGCCTTCAGGAAGGTGGGGATCACGTGATCATAACCGTATTCGCGGATTACTTCCTCCGCCAGGTCCGGTTCGCCGACCTCAATATCTTCACGGTAACGCGGGGCAGTTACGTCCAGCGTATCACCGTCCTGCTTCACTTCAAAGTTCAGGTTCTTCAGGATCCGCAGCACGTCCTCCGCCGGCACTTCGATGCCGAGAATCGCGTTGATCCGCTTCAGGCTGGCGGTAAACCGCTTTCCTTCCCGCGGTGCTCCGGCACTGCAGTCAAAGGCGCTGGAGGTGATCTCTCCGCAGCCCAGCTCCTGGATCAGGTGCAGTGCGCGGGCCATACCCAGCTCTGTAATGTATTCGCTGATGCCCTTCTCAAACCTGGCGGAAGAATCGCTGCTCTGCCCCAGCGCACGGGAAGTTTTCCGTACGTTGTCCCGGGCAAATTTGGCCGCCTCAAAAAGCAGCTGGGTTGTCTTCTCCGTAATCTCGCTGTTCAGGCCGCCCATGATACCGGCCAGGGCCACAGGACGGTTTCCGTCGCAGATCACGAGGTTATCAGGCGTCAGGGTGAATTCCTTTTCGTCCAGCGTCTGGATCTTCTCGCCGTCTTTAGCCCGGCGGACAATGATACGGCGATCCTGCAGCTGATCCATGTCGAAGGCATGCATCGGCTGGCCGATCTCCAGCAGCACATAGTTCGTGATATCAACCACATTGGAAATGCTGCGCAGTCCGCACAGGGCCAGGTTCCGTTTCATCCACCGCGGGCTCTCCCCGACGGTGATATTGCGTACACCGTGTCCCAGGTAGCGCGGGCACAGATCCGGCGCTTCCACGGTGATGTCCAGGCCGGGGAAAACGTAATCGCTGACCGTGTAGTCGGTGGCAGGCATCTTCAGTTCCTTACCGAGGGCGGCCGCCACCTCACGGGCAATGCCCAGGATACTCTGGCAGTCCGGACGGTTCGCCGTAATGGTGACGTCAAAGATATAATCATTCATTCCGACAACTTCACGGATATCCGTTCCCGGTAACGTGTCCTTCGGCAGATCCATGAGGCCATAGACCTCCGCGCCGGGATACAGGTCGTCATTCAGGCCCAGTTCCTCACCGGAGCAGAGCATACCGTCTGAAGGGATCCCCTTCAGGGGCTTTGCCTTGATTGTGATTCCTCCGGGCAGCGTGGAATTGTCCAGCGCAGCAGGCGTATGCATGCCCGCATAAACGTTCGGCGCGCCGGTCACAATCTGGATCGGATTACCGTAGGAACCGCAGTTCACCTGGCAGATCTGCAGGTGTGTGCCTTCCACAGGTTCGCAGGAGAGCACCTCGCCCACGACCACGCGGCTGACTTCCTTTCCCAGGTCGATCAGCTCTTCCACTTCAAAACCGCAGCCGAACAGCTTCTCCTGAAGCTCTTCCGCTGTGATATCAATATCCACATATTCCTTTAACCAGCTGTAAGGTACTTTCATCTTTTATCTCCCCTGCCCTGCATTATCATTCCATAAACTGTTTCTGTCCTGGTATGATAGTCTAAGTAATAATTCTGAATTCTTAATTCTGAATTCTGAATTTGATGTCATTCTTTGAATTGCTTCAGGAATCTCATATCGTTCTCAAACAGCAGTCCGATATTGTTGATACCGTACTTCAGCATGGTGATCCGCTCAATGCCGATACCGAACGCGATGCCGGAATAGACGTTCGGATCGATGCCGCAGTTTTCCAGCACCTTGGGATGAACCACACCGCCGCCGAGCACTTCAATCCAGCCGGTGTGCTTGCACAGGCTGCAGCCCTTGCCGCCGCATTCAAAACAGCTGACGTCCACTTCAACGCTCGGTTCTGTGAAGGGGAAATAGCTGGGGCGGAGCCGGGTGCGCACATCCGCGTCAAAAATCTGCTGCACGAACTTGTCCAGCATACCCTGCAGGTCGCACAGGGTAATGCCCTTGTCCACCACCAGGCCTTCCATCTGATGGAACATGGGAGAATGGGTCGCGTCGCTGTCGGAACGGAAAACCCGTCCGGGAACCAGCACCTTGATCGGCGGCTTCTGCATGTCCATCACGCGGATCTGGCCGCCGCTTGTCTGCGTACGCAGCAACAGTTCATTTTCCAGGTAGAAAGTATCCTGCATATCACGGGAAGGATGATCCTTCGGCACGTTCAGGCGGGTAAAGTTGTGGTCGTCATCCTCGATTTCCGGTCCTTCGAAAATATCGAAGCCCATGCTGGCAAAAACGTTGATCATTTCATTCTTCACCAGCGTCAGGGGATGCAGTCCGCCCAGCGGCAGTCCCTTTCCGGGCAGGGTAATATCCACCTGTTCCCGGCGGTTGCGGGCAGCCAGCTCAAGCTCGTCCATCTTTGCGCTCAGGGCCTGGTACTTTTCTTCCACCAGCACCTTGAACTCATTGATGACTTTGCCCATAGCCGGCCGGTCTTCCTTGGCCACGGCACCCAGGCCCTTCATCAGATCGGCGATGGCACCCTTCTTGCCCAGAAACTCCTGCCAGAATTCAGCCAGCTTTTCCTTTGTGTCGATCTGGCCGATTTTCTGTTCCATCTGTTCCTGCAGTGCCTTGATCTTCTGCTCCATGTGCTCCACTCCCGTGCAATCATGATTTGTCTCATCAAAACGATCACCGGTGATCCTGTTATCACCAATTACCGTAATTATGAATTATGGATTATGTAGCATAAAATGTCAATTCTTTATTGGTTTTTCTTAGTTTTAGTGCCTTATACATAAACAAAGAGCGAAGCCTTTACGCCTCGCTCTCTGATCATTCTGAATTCTTAATTCTGAATTTTATTGTGCGTTCTTCACCAGTGTTTTGATGTCCTCCACCACAGCCTTGATATCGGTGTTCGCAGTCATGTTCGCTTCCACCGTCTTGCAGCTGTGCAATACCGTCGTATGATCCCGGCCGCCGAATACCGTTCCGATCTGGGGCAGGCTCATGCCTGTCATCTCCCGGGTCAGGTACATGGCGATCTGCCGGGGCACCGTGATTTCCCGTTTCCGGGTGGGACCGGTCATGTCATCCATGGACAATCCGTAATAATCGCTGACGGTCTGCATGATCAGCTCGGAGGTGATCTGCTTATGCCTTTTGGAATCGAAGATCTCCTTCAGGGCCCGCTCGCAAAGATCCAGGGTGATCGGTTCCTTCACCAAGGTGGAATAAGCCACCAGCCGGGTCAGGCAGCCTTCCAGTTCACGGATGTTGCTGTCAATTTTGCCGGCGATCAGTTGCAGCACATCGTCCGGCACTTCGATATTGTCCTGCACGGTCTTCTCCCGCAGGATAGCCACACGGGTATCCACGTCCGGACGCTGAATGTCGGCCACCAGACCCCACTCGAAACGGCTGCACAGCCGTTCCTCCAGGCGTTGGATATCCTTCGGCGGTTTATCGCTGGTCAGGATAATCTGCTTGTTGTCATTATGCAGTTCATTGAAAGTATTGAAGAACTCCTGCTGGGTACTCTCCCGGCCGGCGATGAACTGGATATCGTCCACCATCAGCACGTCAACCTTCCGGATCTTCTCCCTGAATTCATAGGTCTTCTTCAGCTGGATCGCGCTGATCAGTTCGTTGGTAAAGCTTTCGCTGGTCATGTACAGGATTTTCTTCTTCGGATCAGACTGATGGATGAAATGTCCGATTGCCTGCATCAGGTGGGTCTTGCCAAGACCCACGCCGCCGTATATGAACAGCGGGTTATAGGCTTCCGCGGGGCTCTCGGCCACCGCCAGCGCCGCGGCATGGGCAAAGCGGTTACCGTTGCCAACCACGAAGCTTTCAAAAGTATATTTGGGATTGAGATGGGGATCTGTATCATCCGTTTTATCCGTATCTTCATCGGTTTCAGTACGGGCTTTCATCTCATCCTTCGTCAGCAGCACAATATGGACAGCCTTGCCGGCTACTTCCGTCAGTTTCCGCTCGATCAGATCCGCATACTTGTTCTGGATCATGGAGATCATGCGTTCCATTTTCACCACGACAAACAGAGTATCGTCCTCCAGCATCCCGGGCACCATATTGCCGTCTACCCACGTGCTGTAGGACACGTAGTTCATTTCCCGCGACAGCAGGGCACACGTCTGCTCCCAGAGCGACTCCATGTTCATCAATACATTCTCCATTCATCTGGTTATTAAAACGC
>JAEEGL010918012.1_pt1 | contig 18718 bp, 14 predicted proteins | sample 9134231 | NCBI WGS metagenome assembly JAEEGL01 (sample SAMN16246548, study PRJNA631951) | gut metagenome | biome: gut microbiome; feature: rumen; material: fiber-attached | host: Bos | place: Iran: Karaj | collected 2018-10 | reverse complement strand
TGTTATGGTGACGATATGCTCAAGATATGGTATGTGGAGGACAGTGACGCCTATGAGGGCCTTGTCTCTTCCGTGACCTATGTCCAGGAGATGTCTTCGGGTTCCGCCAAGATTTTCCTTTCTGGCGGCTCCCCTATCGGTTACCGCCTGCGTATCCCCCATGTTGTGAACCGTTATATCGTGACTTTGCCGAAAAACACCGTCGAGGCGGAGCTGGACCAGAAGAAGCGTATGATGAACTCCTTCAGTCTCTACTCGGCCCGTGACCGCGTCAATGCCGGCGAGCTGCAGGCTTACCTTGACGCTTCCGCGAATGAGTCTACGACGACTGTCAAGTGTCACATGAACCTCATGGCATGGGGTAGCCAGTCGACGCTCGCCGAGGTATCGAAGGATATCGTCACGGCGTTCCGTTCGAACCTGAAGGTAGCTGTCGTTGAGGAAAGGAGGGTTGCTCCCCTCCTCCATTATGCGGCCATCCCCGGTGCTGCGGCGGAGCTTGGGTATGACAATTACCTGACCAGTGAGATCCTGGCTTTCTGCTGCCATGGTCTCTGGGACGGTTATGACTTCGGAATGCGCAACGGCCTGGTTCATGTCTGTGACCGTGAGACGATGACCCCCGTGGTCATCGATATCCAGCAGGAGGCCCGTAACCGGGGTTTCATCAACGGTATGAACGCCCTTGTGGTCGGACCTACCGGTTCCGGTAAGTCGTTTACGATGAACTCCCTTGTGCAGGACTTTTACGAGGCCGGGCAGCACATCTTCATCATCGACGTCGGTGACTCGTATCAGGGTTACTGCCAGGTGGTGAACGAGGAGTCCGGCGGCGTGGACGGCGTGTACAATACCTATAACCTGGAGAAGCCCTTCGGGTTCAATCCGTTTAAGAACTTCCGTCACTGGAATGACCTCGACGAGGATGGCGAGCGGGTGAACTCCGGATATGATTTTTTCCTTTCCCTCCTGAAATCCATCTACCGTCCTGAGGGCGGGTGGTCGAAGGTGTCCTCCTCCGTGCTGAAGCACCTGGTCACGACCTTCCTTGACTGGTGGCAGAAGGGCGAGGCTCCGGCCGAGGTGTCGGAGAACCTCCTGGATGCCCACATGAACGAGCGTCGCCGCAGGGCCGAGAAGAACAGTCGTAAGATGGATGAGGAGAAGGCCCGCTTGGGCTTCCGTGACGCGGCTAAGGAGCTGTTCAACAAGGACTGTCGCGGGGTGGATCCTATCTTTGATGATTTCTACCAGTTTGTCTCCCGCGTCATCGCTCCGCTGATGCGCGATGAGAACTTCACCATGGGCGAGATCGTGGTGGACAAGGGGATGCTCAATGCGGACCAGTTCGCCGCCGCGATGGATATGTATAAGAAGGACGGCGTGTACGGTTTCCTGCTTAATGCCAAGGATGAGCCCGACCTGTTCAAGAGCCGGCTGACGGTGTTCGAGGTCGATAAGATCAAGGATAACGAGGACCTCTTCCCCCTGTGGGTGCTGCTTATCATGCACTCGTTCGAGGATAAGATGCGTTCGCTCCGTTGCCAGAAGGTGATGATTATCGAGGAGGCCTGGAAGGCCATCGCCACGCCCGAGATGGCGGACTTCATCGTGTGGATGTGGCGTACGGCCCGTAAGTTCTCCACGAGCGCGGTGGTGGTGACGCAGGATATCCTTGACCTTACCGGCTCCGCCGTGGTGAAGGACGCCATCATCATGAACTCCGACGTCCGTATCATCCTTGACCACCGTGGCAAGGAGGCTAACCTGGATAAGGGCTGCGAGGTGTTGAAGCTCTCCAACATGCAGAAGAACCTCATCCTGTCCGTGAATGCCTCGCTGCATCCCGGCAGGAAGTACAAGGAGGGATTCTTCTGCATCGGTTCGGGCTATTCGAACGTGTTCGCCATCGAGGTGTCCCCCGAGCAGGCTATCGCCTATGAGTCCAATAAGGACATCAAGGGCCCGGTCCTGGAACGTGGCCGCGAATGCGGTTCGATTATCCAGGCTATAAAGGAGTACGTCTCCGGCAATAAGTAGAATGTTATTTATTCAAGTTGAGGTATGAAAAAGATTTATAAGATTTTCCTTGCCCTGGGGCTTTCCTGTACCCTTTTCCTTGCCACCGAGCAGGAGGAGGCGAGGGCGACCGGCTGGCCGACTATCGATGTGTCCAACCTTCTTCAGAACATCCTTGGCTATATCCAGGATGCCACCGATGACGGCCTGTTTGACAACATATCCGATATCGGCATCAAGCTGAAGATGTGGGACGAACGTATCGAGGCGTTCAAGAACTTGGCTACTACCATCAATGCCATTTCGCGTGGAGCCCGTTACGCTACCCAGATTATTGACCTGATGCAGCGTGCGGCCGTCCGTACCCAACGCATGGCCGAGACGGTCCAGTGGCTTAACAGCCGGGGGGCGACGGCTGGCGTTACGCTGGCCGCCATAAACTGTGTCAATGATTTTGAGAGTCTCCTTAAATGGTTCGTGGAGGACCAGAAGACCAAGTCGGATTTCATGAACGCGATCAAGGAAGGCACGGCACTGGATATCCTGCAGGCTGCCGACGCGATGATGAAGGATTTCGAGAGGAATTACTTTACGATGGAGTCGCATTTTGAAAACAAGATGCGTTCCTATTACTTCCGTCAGCGCCGGATTGAGATTGCGATCCAGAACGGTGCGGCCTTCCGTAATTCTGTTGTGTTTTAGTCTGTTTTGGGTTTGGGGTTTTTGTTATGTACCTTATTTATCCTCTAATATATTTTGTTCAGGGCCTGGTGGGCATCTTGAAGATGGATCCTCTGTCCATGACCGACAAGGTGCTTGATTATGCACGCGGCGTTAGCGGTCCGCTTACCCAGGTCGGGATAGGTATCGGAAGCATCTTTCTGCTGATTGTGATTTTCGTGTATATCTCGCAGATCCTTGATGGCGGTAAGTTCCAGGTTAAGATGCTCGTCCCTCTCCTTATCTATGTCTGTGTTTGTAATTTTGGCATCATCTCCTCCCCTGTCGTGAGTTTCGTTGTGACTATCCAACGGCAGTGTTCGGATGCACTTTCCACCGCAAAGAAATCTACTTTCAATGCCGTTGCAGCGAAATACGGGGTAGAGAAGGAAGGAGACATCAATTCTTACTTTGATATGTTCATCGCGGTGGGTAAATCCAAGCGCAAGGACGACCCTCTGAGCGAGAAGATGCATTATTATTGGGAGAATTCTACTGAATCTGCCAATTCCGGCACTTCGGACAGCGCCACCACTCCGGTTGGAGCTGCAGTGGACAAGCCGACCATGCTTGAGTCCATGTGGTCACGGGTGAAAGAGTCTGTCTCGGATATTACTGAGATCGGCAAGAATCTTTTCAACAAGATTTTTGTCGAATGGATTTACGAAGGGTTCCTCACTGATCCGGGCAGTGCCGTCATCTATGGCCTGGGAGGAATTGTGACGGAGCTTGTCAACTGGATTGACAATTTGCTTGAGGTTGTCATCCAGGCCATGGGCGCCGTGATGACCGGTGTGGTTGTGGCCTTCGGTCCCATCACTTGGGGTTTCGCCGTATGGCCCGGCAACACGCGCACCCTTGGTGCGTGGGCTATCCGTCTGTGCCAGTTTGCGTTGTATTCCCCTATTGTGTGCCTTATCTGCCATTTCTTCAACATGCTGATAATGGACCTTTGTTTTGGATTGCGTTCCGTGTTTACGACCGCAGGCAGTATATCGGGTGTTCTTGAAGCCTCTGAATCGATATTCATGCTTCTTGCGATGCTGCTTGGCCTGTTGGCCTGCCTGATGAGTGTCCCCTCGATTGCTTCGATGATTATCGAGGGTGCCCAGGGCGCCGTCACCCTTTCCCAGGGTCTGCAGACTGCTGCCGGCATGTATTCCAATGCTACTATGATAGGTGAAAGGTTCCGCGACAAGCAGCAGCTGGATGCTACCACGATGCAGATGCAGCAGCTCAACGCCATTGGCGAGAAGCTTGGGGCTAGCATGCCTAGTATAGAAGGATTCTCCGGCGGTAAGAAATAATTTGTTTTGACTATGGAAGAAAAGAATATCAATTCTCTTATTGGAACGGCATCGACCATCACGGAGTCGTTCAAGCGCCTTAAGTTCGTCACCCTGTCCAGTATCCTGGGCATGGTGGTGACGGCTGTCGCCTGTGTAGTCTATTCTCTTACGACGATTGCCGGGTACCAGGACAAGGTCTATGTGGTGGATAACGGCCAGGTCATCGGCGCTTCGCGCCAGGACAGGGCCCTGACCCTCGGGGACAGGATCGAGTTCCAGTCCCGGAATATCCACCACCTGCTCTTTACCGTGACCCCGAACTACGACGTGTCGCAGTCCTATACGGAGCGGGCCCTGGAGATATCCGACAAATCGGTGTACAACTATATCAATAACCTCAACGAATCGAAGTTCTACCGTCGGATGGTGGAGAGCAACTCCTCCCAGGATATCCGTGTGGACTCGGTGAAGTACAACTACTCGCGTAAGCCTTATACCGTACTCACCTATGCCACAGTCGACCTCACCCGTCCCAGTAATGTCACGCGTTATTCCCTTATCACGAAGTGTAATATGATTGACGTGGACATGAACAGGAAGAACCGTGAGGGTCTTCAGGTGGAGAATTTCGAGATCGTCAAGAACGAGAAGGTGTCCACGCGTAAACGTTAATGAGTTATGGGAGTAATCAGTGACCTCAAGGAGAAGCTCAAGGCTTCCGAGAGCGAGGAGACCTCGCAGCGTTTTCAGCAGGTGGAGTCGTTCCTTAGCAGGAGCGCCATCGGCGGTTCCTTCTCGTGGGGCCTCCTGCTGCTGTCCGCCTTTGGCATTTACGCAGTGGTGAACCTCGCGATAGCGATTTTCAGTCTGTTCTAATATACGTTTAGTTATGGCCCAGAAGAAAGGATTAATGGAGAAGCTGTCCTCCATGCCGAAAGAGAAAAAGGCCCTCCTGCTGGGGGTGGTCTCCATCCCCGTTATCGGACTTATGGTCTATTACGGGATGGGGCTCGACCAGTCGAAGCCCGAGGAGACCAACGCCCCCATCGTGCTGGATGTCCCGGACGGCGAGATGGATAAGTATGACAAGTCCCGTCTGCAGACGTATAAGGAGAATTCCACGGGGTTCGGCAGCGGGTCGCTCTTCGATGACCTCAGCGAAGGGTCGGACGACGAGCTGGATTTCGATGAGGTGGTCGGTCCGAACGCGGGTCGTTATGGCCCCGACGGGCGCCGTCAGTACACCGCCGAGGAGCTCGATCCGGCTATCTACTCCCGTTCGGAGATCCTGGATATCGTTACTGGCAAACGGACGAAGGAGGACGTGGACCGTGAGCACGCCTATAGGCTCGCGAACGGTAACCGTAATCAGTATGAGTCCTCCGGCCAGATGACCCAGGCCCAGCGTGACAGTGCTTACTTCGCCCGTATTGAGAAGGCGTACCAGCTGGCGTCGAAGTACTCCGCCCAGGAGACGGGCGAGACGCCTCCCTCACCCGGTGCCGAGCAGGTCGTGCAGTCCATTGCGGAGCCTCAGGAGCCCGAGGAGCGTAAGATAGACCTGGCCGCCCCGTCGACACTGCCGACGGACTCGTTCAGCGATGACGGTATCATCACCTCCCTGATGGACTCCGGCGACAGCGACGTGGTGCATTATGCAGGGACGATCCATTCGAAGCCTGTAAAGGCTACTTTCCTGAAGAACGAGACCCTGTCGAACGGCCAGAGGGTGATCCTGCGGCTGATGCAGGATTTGATGCTCTCGGACGGGACGACCATCCCCGCGAACACCCATATCACCGGCACGTGCACCTTTTCCAAGCGCCTGAAGATCGACGTGAAGATGCTCCATTACAACGGACGTATGTTCCCGACGGACATCAGTGTGTACGACAACGACGGCACGGAGGGTATCTACTGTCCTCTGGTGGAGTCCGGGAAGAAGAAGAAGAAACAGGCCGCGAAGACCGCGACGGATATCGTCAGCGGTGTCGGTTCGCTGGCAAGCACCGTCCTGACGGGGAACCCGTTCGTGGGGCGTATCGCCCAGTCGGGCCTGCAGGCCGCTACGTCGGCCATCAATGATGACGGGACGGTATCGGTGAACGTGACGTCCGGATATGAGTTTTATGTTTTTGAAAATGTGAAGGAACCCAATGGCAAGAGGTAGGAAAAAGAAGATACTGTCGCCGGCGGCGGTGGTCAGAGGTAAGAAGTTCCCTCCGGTCCTGTATGGACTGGAAGGTATCATGCGTCTTTTCGGCGTATCGAAGTCGACTGCCAGCCGGTATAAGAACACTATACTCAAGGACGGGGTGTCCCAGCAGGGGCATGTGGTGGTGGTGGACACCGCCGAGTGCCTCCGTATCTTCGGGAGCCTGCATCCTGAGAACCTGGTTGATAATAAACAAACACGTGCAAAATGAAGACCCATCGTTTCATCGCGGCCCTTGTGACGGGCCTTGTCATGCTGCTTCCTGGCCTCCGTGCCGGTGCGCAGAGCCAGAACATGCCGACCATCGAGATCGGTATGCTCTCGGTCACCCATGTCCTCTTTACGAGTGACCTCACGTATGTGAACCTCGCTTCGCCTAATATCATCCGTGCGAAGGTGGTCGAGTCCTCGAAGAACATGCTGGCCATCCAGGCCGTGTCGGAGTTCGCCTTCACGACGACCATCTCCGCCCTGGAGGCCAACGGCACGATGCATACCTTCTATGTGAGGTATAACTCCTCGCCTGCCTCGCTCCTTATCGATACCCGTGTGCAGGGCCAGTCCGGCGTGGCATCGGTCAATACCCAGATCCGTCCCGAGCAGGAGGCCGGTTATGTTGGCCAGCCCGGTACTGTGGCGGTGACCGCCGCCCCTTTCCAGCAGGCGCAGCCCGAGGTGCAGCAGGAATCCCCTTCCCGTAAGGAACGCAAGGAATCCCGGAAGGAGTCCCGCAAGGGGGCCGAGGCTTCCCGCCAGCAGGTGACGGGGGTGAACGTCACTTCGTCCGAGACCTCCAATTTCGGACGCGGCAACGCCCCGACCATCGAGGAGGTGATGCGGAAGGGACGTAACCTCTATCACATCGTGGATAAGTGCTATGGGATGGAGGCGGACTGCATCAATATCTATACCTATTCCGACCTGCTGTACGTGGTGATATCGCTCACGAACAAGTCCGATATCGGCTATGATGCCGGCGATGCGCAGTTCACCATCGAGACTAACAAGGTGACCTCCCGGACGCTCCAGTCGGACAAACCCGTCTGGCCGAAGAGCTCCTACGGGAAGCTCGCCTGCGCTCCTAACTCCATGACCAAGATCGGCTATACCATCCCGAAGCTGACGCTTCAGAAGAACGAGGTCATGAAGGTCTATATCTATGAGAAGGACGGCACCCGTAACCTGTTCCTGACGCTCAGTCCGAAGGACATCAACTACGCGGTGTCTCCGGTCAACTGATGACTGTTTTAATGTACCAATACTATGCGTAGGACTTATTATCTTATCGGAGCCTTGCTGGCCGTTGTCACCGGACTTGTGGTCGGTTGTGAGAATCCTTTCGATTCCCTGGACCTTGACAAGTACGGCCTCGGTTCGGTTTCCGCTGAGATTATGGCCGTCCAGTTCGGTTACGAGACCGAGGTGGAGGGCGGCGACCGTGGCTTTGACCATGGTGACGACCTCTTCGGGACGGAGAATTTCGTTTCGTTCATGGATACGGCATCCATCAACGCAGCAAAGAAGATGAACTCCACGACACTCAATGCTGACCTGGAGCTTCCGGATAACCGTATCGAGTTCCCCGAGGGGAATGAGTTGCTGGTGCATTTCGATTTCCTTGTGCAGGCCTATCCCAATGGCGTGAAGGTGAATAGTATCAAGGTTGAATCGTCCGATCCGTCCGTTCTGGAGATTGTGAAGCTTGAGGGGAAGAAGGTCTATGCCATCCCCCATAAGCTCGGTGATGTCAACGTGAAGGTGACCGTGGTCGGTGACAAGAACACCGTTATCAATGTGTATCCCATCCGTATCGTCAAGGTGGTGAATATCGATTTTTATATCACGGCATTCTGGAAGCGTTATCTTGCCAATACCAAGATCCGCTATAAGTTATGCGACCTGCCTCCGGGTGAGAAGGAGCTGGTTACCGAGGTTCTGGATTCGGTGTCGGTCATCGGCTCGTGCCGTTATTATGATTTTACGAGGAGCCGTAATCCGTTCGTGGCACACGATACCATCCGCCTGGAGAGACATGACAAGGTGGACCGTTTCCGCAAAAACAAGCGTAAGGTGCTGCGGGATATCACCACTGCTATCCGTTCGATGCGCGACAGTTCTATCCTTGGCAATTGCTATGCGAGGGATTCGGTCGGCAATTACCTTTACGACGAGACGGGAGAGCATCTGCTGGAAGAGAAGCGCTATTACTTCAGTGTTGACAAGGTCATCCTTGATTTCCTCGTCATCTGTGATAATCCGTATATTGATTTTACGTTTGAATCTAAGTGCAAGCGTATGGTTGAGACCTATGACGGTGACGGTGAACTGGAGCCTGAAGGCGACGTAGACGACAACGGGGACGACTCCGATGTGCGTAAGCTGGAGAAGAGTGAGGAGAAGTATTTCCAGGTGCTTCTTAATATGTTCCTGACCCAGAGTCAGCGCGATTCCCTTGCGAGGGAACTTAATGATAAGCTGAATGCCTCCGGATTCAGGGATGACCTTCCGGATGAGGAGAAGGACAAATACCTGGAGGAGATTAACAAACATAAAAAGAAAGGTGAATGATGAATTTCCATTCTGAGATTATCAAAGAGGTCCGTAAGCGTGACGGACGTGTCCATCCCTTCGACGGGGAGCGGATTTATAACGCTATCTACAAGGCCATGGCGGCCACTGAGTTGGGTATCAACGAAGTCCTCTGTGAGGAACTTACCCGAAAGACCATCGTAGGCTGTGAGGCATGGTGCGGGAACCGGGGAACCGATTCTATTGCCGTGGATACTGTCCACGAGATTGTTGAGGGCATTCTCATGGAGTCAGCGCGTCAGGATGTGGCGAAGGAATACATCCGTTATCGTGAGAAGCGTAACCTGGCCCGCAAGGCGCAGACGAACGAGATCTTCGATTCCATCGTGAAGGCACAGGCCAATGATATCACGCGTGAGAACGCCAACATGAACGCCGATACGCCGGCCGGCATGATGATGAAGTTCGCCTCGGAGGCTTCGAAGACCTACGTGGATGAGAATCTCCTGTCGGACGAGGTGAAGGCTGCCGTGAAAGCCAATCTTCTCCATATCCATGACAAGGACTACTATCCTACCAAGTCGCTCACCTGTATCCAGCATCCGACGGATATCCTCCTTAGGGGCGGGTTTGTGGACGGCCATGCGAGCGTGCGGCCCGCCAAGCGAATCGAGACGGCCGCGACCGTCGCCTGCATCACCATGGAAGCCGTGCAGAACGAGATGCACGGCGGGCAGGCCATCCCGGCCTTTGACTTCTATATGGCTCCGTACGTCAGGAAGGCGTATGAAGAGGAAGTTGAAAGGATTTACACTATTTCCCGTGGTCTGATGATTAACGTTTTTGAATCGGACATGAAACGTGCGAAGGATTTGGCTGTTAACATGGAAATTAAGGATTATATTTCCTGTAAGGACGACGACATCGAATATCCTTCAAGTGTTAATCCGGAGGAGTATCCGGAAGAATGGGTGAATGTCATGGCGCTATATCTGAGTCGTCATGCTATTAACCGCACCGTCAAGCGCGTCCACCAGGCGATGGAGTCGTTTGTACACAACATGAACACCATCCATAGCCGTGGCGGTAACCAGGTGGTCTTCTCGAGCATCAATTACGGTACGGACACCTCCGCCGAGGGGCGTTGTGTCATCCGTGAGATGCTCAACACCACGTATGAGGGAGTCGGGAACGGTGAGACGGCCATCTTCCCTATCCAGATATGGAAGAAGAAACGTGGCGTTTCATATCTTCCCGGAGATCCGAACTATGACCTTTATAAGTTCGCCTGTAAGGTTACCGCCCGGCGTTTCTTCCCGAACTACCTCAACCTTGATGCGTCCTACAACCGGGACGACGCCTGGAGGGCGGATGACCCCCGCCGGTTCGAGCATGAGGTGGCGACCATGGGTTGCCGTACCCGTGTGTATGAGAACCGTTTCGGTCCGAAGACCTCCATCGGCCGCGGCAACCTCTCCTTCTCGACCCTCAACCTCCCCGGCCTTGCCGTGCGCTGCATGGACCTTCCGGAAGGAAAGGAGCGTATTGATGCTTTCTTCGAGAAGTTCGGCAGCCTCCTTGATACGGCAGCCCTGCAGCTGCATCAGCGTTTCCAGTTCCAGGCGTCTGCCCTTGCCAAGCAGTTCCCTATGTTGATGAGCGGGATGTGGATTGGCAGTGAGAAGCTCAGGCCGTGGGATTATGTCGAACCGGTCCTTAACCAGGGCACCCTTGGTATCGGCTTCATCGGTCTTGCGGAGTGCCTGGTGGCCCTTGTGGGGCACCATCACGCCGAGGACGCCGCCGCACAGGAGCTGGGGCTTCGGATCGTCCGTTTCATGAACGAGAAGGTCAACGGCTACTGCGAGCAGTATAAGCATAACTACTCAGTCCTGGCGACACCTGCCGAGGGACTTGCCGGCCGGTTCACGCGCATCGACAAGAAACGTTTCGGTATCATCCCCGGCGTGACGGACAAGGACTACTATACGAACTCCAACCATGTGCCGGTGTACTTCCACTGCTCTCCCGAGGAGAAGGCCCGTATCGAGGCCCCCTACCATGCCCTTACGCGTGGCGGGCACATCTTCTATGTGGAGATGGACTCCGATGCGACGCATAATCCCGAGGCTATCATGCGGGTTGTCGACCTGATGGATAAGTACGATATCGGTTACGGCAGTGTCAACCACAACCGTGTCCGCTGCATGGACTGCGGTTATGAGACCTCCGACCAGGGCCTGGAGGCCTGCCCCCGCTGCGGCGGTACGAGGCTGGATATCCTCCAGCGCATCACCGGTTACCTTGTGGGAACGACCGAGAGGTGGAACTCCGGCAAGAAGGCCGAGCTGCATGACAGGGTGGTCCATAAGTAGTTCTTTTGGTTATGGCGAGGAAGAAAGGGACTTCGGAGAATCCGCAGGAGGCTGCGCCTCAGGTGGATTACTGCCGCGACTGCGCGAAGCCTTCGGGCTACTGCGTGAAGGCGCACGACGGGAGGCCGATTTTCTGCCGGTGCCCTCAAAGGCCCGGTCGTCTTGTCCTCCTGTCGGAACCCTGTTGCCGGGCGTTTGTCAGACGGATGGAACCGCTTCCTTCGGAGTTTCCTTTCGGACTTGTCATCGATTGAGTGTATATGATGTTTTTCCCTGGCGAATGAGTGTTTATGTTTGATTTTTTTAGTGTTTGAAGATTATGCTGACTCTAGTGATATCCCTTATGCTTGGCTCTCCTTTCCAGCAGTTGCCTGACACGGTGAAGGTGAAGACGGATACGTTGAGGAAGGAGGTGACGGTACGCGATAGCGTCCCTTCGCCGAAACCGGTTCCCGATACGCTCTCGCGTCTTGAATCCGTTCCTGCCCTCAGCCCTTCTTCGATGAAGATGCTCTTCTCCGGTGTCGAGGAGGAGGATGAGGACGTCTCCGAGATGGACCGTGCCCCGCTGTCGCACCTCTCCTTCAAGGGCATCCCTATCGACGGGTCAGCCGTCCGGTTCATCGGTTTGCTGGAGAAGGAGGGTTTCCGCAAGGGGTCGTCTGGTCTTGTCGGTACGTTCGCCGGTGTGGAGAACGTCCTTATCGTTCCCTTTGAGGCTGCCGGGAATATCTGGAAGATACACGTGGCGTTCCCTCCGCATGGCAGCTGGGGTGAGATGAGGGAGGAGTATCTCAAGTATAAGAACTGGTTCGGCTGGAAGTACGTGATGTCCCCTACCCTTTCCCGGGAACGGCTGTCCCTCCGTTACAAGGAGGGCTCCGGCCAGGAGGCCTGGGGGTTCGAGAGCGGCGGTTCCGTGTACGAGTCCCTCTTCGACATGATGGACGGCCGGATAGTGCTGTATGTCGTCTATGACAAGGCGTCTTCCGGCATGAGGCTCTGTATCGATTATATCGACCGCATCAACTCCACCATCAAGGAGGAGCGGGACATGCTGGACCTTTAGTTTTGATTGTGTTTTACTGAAAATTATTTTTAACGTGCCTGATTTTCGTCATTATGGCAGGTTCGTCCTGCCTTTCTTTTTGTTTGCTTTTATTGTAGCGCTTTCGCTCCCTTCCTGCAGTGTGCAGAGGAAACGCATCGAGGCCCTCACCGAGCAGAAGGTGGCGGCCCAGCTTGCCCTCTCGCGTAGTGAGATCGAGGAGGAGAAGAGAATTATCGCTTCGCCCCGGAAGGTGGAGAATATCACCATCGAGGATCCCGAGGGGAACCAGGTCCTTATCATGAACGCCGTCAAGGACGAGGAGTCCGGTGAGATGGTCGCGCATGAGGTGCTCCAGGCGGCCGTCATTACGGCCCGTTTCCGTAACGTTGCCGAGCGCAACGGTAAGATTGACCTCCGTTTCGAGGTCATCGTGCCCCAGGAGATGATGGATCCCAAGTGGCAGTTGCGGTTCTACCCCGATATGTTCGTGATGGAGGACTCCGTCCGGTTGGAGACGGTGCTTATCACCGGGGAGGAGTACCGCAGGAACCAGTTGAGGGGATACGAGCAGTATAACCGTTACCTGTCGAAGATTATCTCCGACTCCACGGTGTTCATCGACATGAAGAACCTGGAGACGTTCCTTCTGCGGAACGTGCCGGAGCTTTATCGGTTCAAGAACGATTCGACCATCGTGTCCGACAAGGAGTTCGAGTCTTACTTCGGCCTGAAGGAGGAGGAGATAGTGCGTCACTACACGAACCGGTTCGCCAAGAACCGCAACGACCGCAAGAAGAGACGCTCCGGCGAGGTTTTCAAGCGTTATGTGAAGGCTCCTATCCAGACCGAAGGTATCCGTGTGGATTCGGTCGTTCCGACCATCAACGGGGAGCTGGTGTATCACTATACCCAGACGCTCATGACGCGGGCGAAGCTCAAGAAGGCCGATATCGTCCTTTCGGGTGACATCTGGGACGGTGCGACCCGCATCTACTCGATGGAGCGTTCCGCTCCCCTGACCTTCTATATCAGTTCCCTGTCGGCCTTCGTGGATAACACGGAGCGTTATCTCACGAGGGTTATCGAGAGGAAGGCTGCGGCCAATACGGCCTGTTATGTGGATTTCCAGCAGGGACGTGCGGATATCGACATGGATCTGGGTAACAACCGCAGCGAACTCACGCGTATCCGTGGTAATATCCTTGACCTCCTGAAGAACGAGACCTTCGACATGGACTCGATAGTGATTGCGGCCTCCGCCTCACCGGAGGGGTCGCGCAGCGCCAACGACGCCCTGTCGTCGAGACGTGCGGCATCTGTGGCCGCGCATTTTGATTCGTTCATGAAGCGTTACAGGGATTCCGTGCGGAGGGATGAGAAGCTCAATTCCTTCACGGTGATGGTGGACGAGTTCGGGCGCGAGAAGGTGGGTCACAGCGATGCCGCGTCCTCTTCCATCCCGGATATCAAGTTCCTGTCCCGTTCCAACGGCGAGAACTGGGATATGCTCAATGTCCTTGTCGACCAGGATACGGTGCTTACGCAGGATAATAAGAAATCATTCATCCGTCTGATGGAGGTGTCTGATGTCGATGCCAGGGAGGCCCAGCTTTCGAGGGAACCCTATTACCGCTATATGAGGGAGAACCTCTATCCGAGGTTGAGGACGGTGCGTTTCGATTTCCATCTCCACCGCAAGGGTATGGTGAAAGATACCGTACACACCACTGAGCTGGATACGACCTATATGAAGGGCGTCGAGCTTCTCCGTGACAGGGATTACGAAGGTGCGTTGAGGTACCTGAGGGATTACCGGGACTATAATACGGCCATCGCCTACGTGTCGCTGGATTACAATGCCTCAGCCATGGCCATCCTCAAGGAGCTTGATAAGACCGCACAGGTAAACTATATGCTTGCTCTTCTGTATGCCCGTAATGACGACGACCAGATGGCCGTCCAGCATTACCTTGCATCCTGTAAGCAGAATCCTTCCTATGTCTTCCGTGGTAATCTTGATCCGGAAATCTATGTACTCATTCAGAGATATGGTCTCAACAAGCAGGATGACGACGAGTTCGAGGATTCCTTTTAGTTGTTTTGTGTTTCCCTGATATCTCCCGATGAAGGGAAGGAGTGTGGGCAGGGTTATAAATGGAGGGTTTTTAAGTTGGATTTTTTTGTATTCACTGAAAATTTTCCGTTATATCTTGTTTCATAATTATCTTTTTTGCATCTTTGCAACTGAAATTGTATTGAATTTTATAGAAGGTGTCTTTAATAACCAATATCCGCAGACCCCTGGCAGGACTGGCCACAAGTTTCCTGCTCATAGTCTCCGGCATCCTGTTCCCCTCTGTTGCAGGTGCCCAGACCTTCAGCGTTTCCACTAACGTGGTTGATTGGGCCGACCTCGGTACGATGAATATCGAGGCCGGTCTCGTGCTGACACGCCATTTCTCGGCCCATCTTGATACGCGTATCAATCCCTGGCTCTTCGGGGAGACCGGTGATATGGACGAGAAATACGGCATCCCCATCGAGGACGGCCGGAGGATTTTCTGTAACAAGAAGACCTCCGTCGGCCTGGCGCTCCGCTACTGGCCGTGGCATGTTTTCTCCGGCTGGTGGTTTCGGGCGAAGGCCCAGTTCTCCTCCTATGACCGTGGAGGCCTCATCCATAAGACCCGCACCATCGGCGACGCCTTTGGGCTGGCCCTCGGTTTTGGGTATTCCTTCATGTTGTCTCCCAACTGGAATTTCGAGATAGGTCTCTCCGGCTGGGGCGGCATGACGAGGGAGTCCTATAAGGAGTCCATGATGACTCCGATTATTTCCGATCCTGTATGGAAACCTTTTATCCTGCCTGACGAGGTGGTGGTTTCCTTCGCATATGTTTTTTGATTTGTCATGACAGTAAATTCAAGAAAATTTTTCGTGGCTGCATTGTCCCTTTGCCTTGCCCTTGTGGGCGGGGCGCAGGGCGTTTCGGCCCAGGAGGCGCCGGTGTCTTTCGTCAGTGACACCCTCTCCCTCCGCCTGGAGTTTCCCTCCGGGGAATCGGAGGTGAGGCTTGGTCACGGCGGGAATGACAGCCGGCTGTATTATTTCCGTGAGATGTACGAGCGGGCGATGAAGGCGGACGGGGTGTTCGTCTCCGGTGTGTCCGTGAGGACCACCGCTTCCCCCGAAGGCTCGACGGCCGACAATATCGGCCTTCTCTCCCGTCGCGGGGAGAATGTCCGTACGTTCATCTGCACCGAGCTGGGGCTCTCTCCCTTCAGTGTCAGCGTTTCTTCTTCCGGCGAGGACTGGGAGGCGTTCCGCGAAGCGGTTTCCGCCCTGTCGCCCCAAGAGGCTCCCTGGCGTAATGAGGCCCTCGAGGTCATCAGCCAGAAGCCCCGCTGGGTGAAGGTGGACGAGGGACTGGAGGACAGCCGGAAGGGAGACCTCCGGTCGATGTACTCCGGGAAGGTGTGGGATTACCTCGTCAGGAAGGTGTTCCCCGTGATGAAGGCCGATTATGCCGATGTGGCCCTCGTCGTTTCCCGGCCGGTTGTCGTGGAACCGGAGGAGAAGCCCGAGGAACTGGTCAAGCACGACACCATCATCGTCGAGAAGGTGGTGACGGTCGAGAAGTACTACGATGGAAAGCTTGATTATAAGTTTGCCAACCGTGTTGCCGGTAAGAAGTTCCTCTTTGCCGCCAGGACTAATATCTTCGCGGTCCCCCTTATCAACGTGGGTCTGGAGTTCCCCTTCGGCAACCACTGGTCGGTGGGCGTTGATTACTATTATCCTTTCATCAAGCGTAACTCCCTGCATAAGGACTGCTTCGAGTTCATCGGTTACGACCTGGATGTCCGTTACTATCTCGGCAGCGACCGTTTCCCGAAGGAGTCCCGCCTTCTCGGCCATTCGTTCGGCATCTACGGTGCCGGAGGTCACTATGACTTCGAGGACGAGTGGAGCGGGTACCAGGGGTCGTTCTTCAATTTCGGCTTCGACTGGAAGTACTCCTGGCCTGTCTTCCGTGGCAGGATGCACATGGAGATTGAGATAGGTCTCGGCATCATCTATTCGGATGCCCAGCCTTATGACTGTTTCGTTCCATATGGTGAGTGCTTCCGGCGTCCGGAGGAACGTAAGATCATCCGTTGGTACGGCCCTACCCGTGCCCAGTTCAACCTGGTGGTTCCGTTCTATCGGAAACCCATTGTAAACAAGAGGAGGGAGAAGAAATGAGACGCAAGTGTATGAATCTTTCGGAGCGCGTGGTACGCTTTCTCGGCAGACGGAACTGGGGCATTTTCTGGGTCTCGGTCCTGATGCTCTGCCTGATGGGTGTGACCTCTTGTCACCATATCCCCCTCTTCGAGCCCGCTACGGGCGTGTACCTCGTGCTGGATATCTCTTACGGTTCGAAGACGGAACTCTCCGGCAAGGAGACGTTCCCCGATAAGGACTTCTGGAAGAGTGTCGTTGACGGGCGTACGCCCCAGCAGTATCGTCTCTGTCTTTACGAGCATGATACCGGCAAGCTGATGTTTGATGATTTCTTCCCGGCCGAAGGCGGTTTTATCGAGGCCCCGACGGGCTACTATGACCTTATTGTCTATTCGCTCGGAGCGGAGGCCGTTCGTGTCGGCGGACTGGATTCCCGTGGCTATGCCATGGCATACACGTCACCAACGGGCTCAGCCGTGAAGCTCACTAAGATCACGAAGACCGACGAGGACGGGGACGGTGTTGAGGACGGGGAGGCCGGTGAGCCGGGCGACGAGGAGAAGAACCTCAACATCCAGTATCCCATCCATTACATGCCTGACCATGTGTATGTCGGGCGTGCCGAGAACGTCTATATTCCTGTCCGTTCCAATATCTCCAAGGCTGTGTCTGTCACGGTCGATATGGAGACCATTGTGGACACCTATACGTTCGAGGCCTTCAACATCGAGGGCGCCGAGCGCATCTCGCAGATGACCTGCTACATCACCGGCCAGGTGACTGGTAAGCACCTCTGGGATGACCGGTTGGCGCCGGACCTGTGCGCCATTCCCGTCCCGGTGCTGGTCGACCACTCCGGGGAGACCTCTATCCGTGGGGTGTTCAACACCCTCGGTAAGCATCCCAATGCCCTGTCGAACGTGTTCCTTAACATCATGATCAAGAACGCCCAGGGCGAATACTACCAGTGGATCTTTGATGTCACTGACCAGTTCCATAATCCCGACAACGTCCGGCATGAGATCATCATCGCCAACCGTATGGTGGTGCCGGATGTCGAGCGTGGCGGTTTCTCGCCCGATGTGGGAGACTGGGAGGCTGAGATTATCCATGTTCCTCTTTAGCGCTTGTCGTGCCGCAGGCGGTATCAACATATATGTACATTGGTACATTGTTACTCATTTATTAACTTTTAACCACATTTTCTATGAAGAGAATCTTTCTTTTCCTGACTGCGGCCGCCCTTCTGGCCGTCGCATGCAACAAGAGCGAGACGGTTGTCCGCGAACTCAATCCCGATGAGATCGGTATCCGTGCCTTCAGTGGTAACATCACCAAGGGTGCCGAGCTGTCCGGGGTGATCCTTCCCAACACCTACGGCATCTATGCTGCCGCTACCCAGAAGAACGCCGGTGGCCTCATTGAGAACGCCTCCTTCTTCGGCGGTATCGAGCAGCTCTTCGCCACTACCGGTGAAGACCCTACCGGCGCCGAGCCTGATGCCCGTCTGTGGCGTGCATCCCCCAACCCCATCTATTGGCCGATTGGTGGTGTTAAGCTCGATTTCCTCGCTTATGCGATGAAGCAGGCTTCCCATGTTGAACTGCCCGATCCCGGACAGTGGAAGGCTTCCTGGGATAACGCTACCACGGACGTTGCTACTGAGCTGGCCTTCAAGGCTGTGGATACCTATGCCAATCAGGAGGACGTGCTCTACGCTGTCGCTAATGGTCAGAGCAGCGCCGTCAACGGCGGTACCGGCCGTTCCGTGAAGCTCAGCTTTGAGCACGCCCAGGCCCTCCTTATCTTCAACGTGAAGGCCAATATGGCTAACCAGCTTTCCATTGAGGAAATCAGTTTCGTGACTCCTGAGCGTGTCGAAGCACTGCGTCTGGACCAGATTGCTGCCGCTGCCGATGCCGCCCATGCCGCATGGGTGATTGCCCATGATGCCTATGAGGCCTATCAGCAGTATTTGACCGATAAGAGTACCTGGGAAGGTGAACAGAGTGCCGCCTATACCGCTATCGACGCTAATGATGAGGACTATCCGACCGCTGATGAAAAGACTGCCGCCAAGCAGGCATGGGATGAGGCACACCCCGCTCCCACTCCTGTTCCCGCTGCCGATGATCCCGGTGTGGAACCGACTCCTGCGACTCCCCTTGCTGACCTCACCGAGGATGATGTGATGCTGAAGACCATCGGTACCTTTACCGTGAACAACCAGCGCAATATCCTTGCCGCTGACTGGACCTTCGGTGAACATCCCACCAGCCCGGATAACTACAAG